>OLEI01000480.1_pt1 | contig 11477 bp, 10 predicted proteins | sample 1602591 | NCBI WGS metagenome assembly OLEI01 (sample SAMN02674964, study PRJEB24791) | human gut metagenome, SKBSTL008 | isolation source: stool | host: Homo sapiens | place: USA | reverse complement strand
GGCAATCTGGAATGAATTTTGGCTACGTTACTGTGAACGGAGTGAACAGTAACGTCTGAGAAATATAAGGCCTGTCACTGTTGTGTAAACGGTTGACAGATGGAATTTCCAATGATAATATAAATTCATTCGACATAAAAAATATTCAGTTGTATTTTTTATATATAGATGTGTGATAAAACAGTATAAAATACGACAACAGGAGGGAAAAAGATGGAGAACGAAACAGTTTCCAAAAATTTTATTGAGAATATCATTGATAAAGATTTAGCAGAGGGTGTTTATGACACCGTGCATACGCGTTTCCCGCCGGAACCGAATGGATATCTTCATATCGGTCATGCGAAATCTATTCTTTTAAACTATGGTCTTGCACAGGAATATAACGGCAAGTTCAACATGCGTTTTGATGATACAAACCCGACCAAAGAAAAGAGTGAGTTTGTAGAATCCATCAAGGCAGATATCAAATGGCTTGGTGCAGACTGGGAAGACAGACTGTTTTTTGCATCTGACTATTTCGGACAGATGTATGAAGCTGCTGTAAAGCTGATTCAGAAAGGCAAAGCCTATGTATGTGACCTGACAGCAGATCAGATCCGTGAATATCGTGGAACTCTTACAGAGCCGGGTAAAGAAAGTCCATACAGAAACAGAAGCGTAGAAGAGAACCTGCAGCTTTTTGAAGAGATGAAAGAAGGCAAATATGCAGACGGAGAGAAAGTGCTTCGTGCCAAGATCGATATGGCATCTCCGAACATGAATATGCGCGACCCGGTTATCTATCGTGTTGCTCATATGACTCACCACAGAACAGGTGATACATGGTGCATCTATCCAATGTATGATTTCGCCCATCCCATCGAGGATGCGATTGAGGGAATCACACATTCCATCTGTACTCTGGAGTTTGAGGATCACAGACCACTGTATGACTGGGTTGTAAAAGAATTGGAATACCCACAGCCGCCGAAGCAGATTGAGTTTGCAAAACTGTATCTGACAAATGTAGTTACAGGTAAACGTTATATCAAGAAATTGGTAGAGGAAGGCATCGTAGACGGATGGGATGATCCGCGTCTGGTTTCCATCGCAGCACTGCGCCGCCGTGGATTTACACCGGAATCCATCAAAATGTTTGTAGAACTCTGCGGTGTATCCAAAGCAAACAGCTCTGTTGACTATGCAATGCTTGAATACTGCATCCGTGAGGATCTGAAACTGAAACGTCCACGTCTGATGGCTGTTCTTGATCCGATCAAGCTTGTGATCGATAATTATCCGGAAGGCGAAGTAGAATATCTGGAAGCTCCGAACAATATGGAGAATGAAAAACTGGGAACCCGTAAAATACCGTTTGGCAGAGAACTCTATATTGAGAGAGAAGACTTCATGGTAGATCCGCCTAAGAAATATAAGAGAATGTTCCCGGGCACAGAGGTTCGTCTTATGAACGCATATTTTGTAACCTGTACAGGATATGAAGCTGATGAAGATGGAACTGTACGTGTTGTACACTGTACTTATGATCCTGCAACAAAGGGTGGCAATGCGCCGGATGGCAGAAAAGTAAAAGGAACCATTCACTGGGTAGAAGCAAGTCAGGCAGGAAAAGCAGAAGTACGTCTCTATGAGAATATCGTAGACGAGGAGAAGGGTGTATACAACAAAGAAGATGGTTCTCTGAATGTAAATCCGAACTCTCTGACAAAAGTTACTGCATATGTAGAACCAGCACTTATGGAAGCAAAAGGCTATGACAGCTTCCAGTTCGTAAGAACAGGATTTTTCTGTGCAGATATCCATGATTCTAAAGAGGGTGCACCGGTATTCAACCGTATCGTGTCTCTGAAGAGCTCATTTAAACTTCCGAAAGCATAATGAGACTGAAATAGTAATATAATCAGAATAAAAAGGGAATGTTGCTTCTACGATTGTATAATCGTGAAGTAACATTCCTTTTTGGTTACGTTACTGTGAACGGTAACGTTTATTCTTCAGATTCAGATGCAGCGTCCATAGTCTCTTCAAAATTCTCGGGTTCATCGGCATCTTCTTCCTCTTCTGCATCTTTAATCTCAACTTCAGCAGCTTTATCGGAAGACTTCTCAGAATCGTCTGTATCAGCAGCTTCTTCGTTTTCGGTGTCATCTGTTGCAGACTGTTCGCCTGTATGTTCCCAGGACTGGAAATCTTCGGCAGGTTCCTGATCTTCCTTAGCAGTTTCCTTTTCATCAGTCAGATCGAAATCATCAAAGTCATCTTCAAAATCAAAATCCTCTTTACAGGATCCTTTTTTGGCAATAAGGGCAGCTACAGCACCGGCAGCAGCTGCTGTAAGGGCACCTATTGCAACATATCCCCAGTATTTATTAATTTTAGCCATGATAATCATAAACTCCTTTCTGATATTTTCCTATTTTTGACAGCGAGTCAGGATAAAAATATCTTTTACTCCTGACACCATTTTATTCAGCTATAGGTTATTGTTATTTTAATACTTTTCAGATAAAAAGAAAAGCGAAATTTTATGGAAAGAGTTAATGAAAGCAGTTGCATACCAAAAAGATACAAGGTATACTATGACAGGAAAGAAGAGGTTATTATGAGAAAAATTATTTTGGCATCTGCTTCACCCAGACGAAAAGAACTGTTGGAACGGGCTGGCGTAGATTTTGAAGTGTTGCCTGCATCAGGTGATGAGAATCGTATCTCAGACAATCCGGGAGAGGCAGTAAAACAGCTGGCTTCGGATAAAGCAGCTTCTGTTATCCGCACTATGAAAGATAGTGCCGACGGAACAATTGTGATCGGATCTGACACAGTGGTAGTGTTTGAGAATGTGATCCTTGGCAAACCTCATGATATAGAGGATGCAGTGAATACATTAAAGAAACTTCAGGCAAATACTCATCAGGTATATACCGGCGTTTCTGTATGGGAAAAGAAAGAAAAAGTCTGGACAGAACATACTTTTTATGAAAGTACAGATGTGACTTTTTATCCGGTTTCAGATGAGGAGATCAGAGAGTATGTTGCTACAGGAGAGCCTATGGATAAGGCTGGAAGCTATGGCATCCAGGGACTTTTCGGAATTTATGTAAAGGGGATCAACGGAGATTACAATAATGTGGTAGGACTCCCGGTTGCCAGATTATTTTATGAAATGAAGAAATCAGGAATTAACTTAAGAGGATGACAAAAGATGATTAAAGCATGTATATTTGATTTGGATGGAACACTGGCTGATACGCTGGATTCCATGGCTTATGTGACTAATATTATTATGGAAAAATTCGGGTTGAAAACACTTCCGGTGGATAATTTCAGATATTACAGCGGAGAAGGGGCAAATATGCTGATCCGCCGCGCACTTAAGGATGCGGGGGATCCGGAACTTGCGCATTATGATGAGGGACAGAAGCTTTACCGGGAAATGTTTGAAGCAGATCCGATGTATAAAGTAGTTCCCTATAAGGGAATGCCGGAAACCTTAAAGAAATTGAAGGAACATGGAATGAAGCTGGCAGTTTGTTCAAATAAACCTCATCCTGCAGCTGTGAAAGTAATTGCGCAGCTTTTTGATGGGGAATTTGATATGGTAGTTGGTCAGAGTGAAGCAATCCGCAGGAAACCGGCACCTGATGGTCCGCTTATGGTTGCGGAAAAATTTGGTGTAAAACCGGAAGAATGTATGTATGTGGGAGATACAAGTACAGATATGAAGACCGGTAAAGCAGCAGGAATGTATACAGTAGGTGCGCTATGGGGCTTTCGTGACCGAAAAGAACTGAATGAGAATGGAGCAGATCTTGTCGCTGAGAAACCGACAGATCTGGTAAAGATTTGCGAGGAACATGGAAATGATTAAGTTGGTTGCAAGTGATCTGGATGGGACGTTACTTTTACATAAGGCACAGTCTCTGCCTGAAGAAATTTTTTCGCTGATCAGGCAGTTAAAGGAACTGGGGATTATGTTTGTAGCAGCCAGTGGAAGGCAATATCCGAATATGACAAAGCTGTTTGCACCTGTTGCTTCAGAGATTTCCTATATTTCGGAGAATGGTGCACTGGCAGTGGATCATGGAGAGGTACTGTATCAGGATTCTTTTGACAGAAAGCTGGCAGGGGAGATTATTTCTGCAATCCTGGAAAAGAAGGATGCCGAGTTTACCTGTTCTGCAAAGGATTACCACTACCTGATGCCGAAGACAAAGAGATTTCATGACCATATGTTATATGAAGTAAAAAATGAATGCAGATTTGTAAACAGCATGGAAGAGATGACGGCTCCTATCATGAAGCTGGCTGTGTTTGAACCGGCCGGCCTTACAGAAGAATCTGTGAAATACTGGATGGACAGATTTGGAAAAGAATGTGTTGTTGTCACTTCGGGAAATGAGTGGATTGATTTTATTCCTTTTGGAACAAACAAGGCAAAAGGAATCAGAGAATATCAGAAAAGATATCATATTTCGCCGGAAGAATGTATTGCGTTCGGAGACGAATATAATGATATAGAGATGCTTAAAGCGGTAAAATATGGCTTTGCCATGGAGCATTCCAAGGAGGGGGTACGGGCAGCTACGTCCTATATGACAAAACAGGTTGAACCGATCCTTGAGAAGCTGATCCGGGCAAAGGGAAAGATTGAGGAGGTTATTTAAATTGTTTACAGAAGAATGTATTAATACGTTTCTTGAAAATCAGGAGCAGCTTTTTCCACAGGCGGTAGCAGAATCATATGAAGCAGCGGAAGCATTCCTTGAGGATTGCATGGCGCAGGTTGTGGATTCTATTGAAGAAGTGAGAGAATATCTGGAAGAGTCAGGCGCTGATGTGGAAGGAATGTCAGATGAAGAACTGGAAGATGCAAGTGAAGTATTTGCTCTGCCGGATGGAAAATATCTGATAGTAGAAGGATAAAAACTGTTCGGTCAAATTATGGATATCACGTGATATATCGGAGAAATAACTGTAAAACACAGTTCGGTCCCTGAATATTGGAGAAAATTGAACTCTGATACTCAGGGGCTGAAGTTGTTTTAAGGGAGAAAATACAGATTACATTTCCGGAAAATGCGATGCTATAATGCTTTTATAAAGAGAAAAACGGTGCTGTGGTCTGTGATGGGAATGAAAAGGGCAGACAGACACAGAAGCATCACAGAACTGTAATTATTCAGTACCTTCAGAGTGGCTGCTGAATAATTACAAATTTTATTATAAATGAAAAGGAGGACTACAGATGGAGAGAAAGAGATTTCTTGCAGTTGTAATGACTGTGATGATGGTTATTTCAATGATTCCATCCATGGTTTTTGCGGCAGCTCCGTCAGGAGAATTGGGCGGTAAGCTTAAGATTAAGGGACTGGCAGCTGTAGGCGTAGTAGTGAGTGCAGATTATGCAAAGGTTACACCGGAAGGGGTTACAGATGAAGATTTCACTTTTTCCTGGTCAAGACAGACAGGGGAGAAGGAGTTAACACAGGTAGGTACTGAGAAGACCTATACGATCACTCAGGATGATTTGGGATGCAGACTGGTGCTTGATCTGACCCCTGTAGATGGAAGCGGACTGACAGGTACTCTTACTGCAATGACGTTAGAGGTAGCTGCAACTGAAGAAGAGGCGAAAGCAGAGGATACACAGCAGGCAGAAACGGCAGATGGAACAGAGAATGCACAGTTGGAAGAAACAGCAGATAATGCAGAAGGCAGTCAGGATTCTGAAAATCAGGACACAGATAGAACAGAAGATGTACAGCAGAATGCAGGGAATGAACAGGAAGATGAATCTCAGAACACAAAAGGTCAGCCGGAGGAAACAACAGAAGGTACTGATGATTCCCAGATGAAAATTTATACAGAAGATCAGCTGCAGGTGGATGAGAACGGAAATGTGCAGACAGATGGATCAGAGAAAGATCAAAAGACTTACGAAGCGACTGCCACTGTAGAGGACAGCGAAGATCAGATTTGTGATTTTGGAACAGTAAAGAGTGATCTTGAGGATGTGGAAGCACAGTATGTGCAGATTACGAACACCGGAAATGAGAACTTGAATTTTCAGGAGATCAGTCCGGAACATTTTATGGTTCAGGATATTACAGAACCGCTGAGTGCAGGTGAATCTGTAAGCGTATGGATACAGCCGAGGGAAGGGCTGGAACCGGGTGAATATGATGATATGATCACATACCGGACGGAAGAAGGTATTGAGGTTTCTTTTGAAGCGAAGATCGCAGTTGAAGGTGAGGATGATTCATCAGATGACGAAGATCTGAAGCCTTCGGATGAGCCTTCTGCAGAACCGACAGAGACGCCGGATGACAGCGAGGCTCCATCGGCAGGTGACAATGCAGATGCATCTCTTGAGGCACAGTCTCTTGATGTAAATACAGGAAGTCTTAATTTCAGCGATATCGAAGAAAATTATACACAGGCCAATGAGACACTGTCCGTAACCGTAACAAATACAGGGGATGGAACTGTCACTTTAAAGATACCGAAATCAGATTATTTTGAGGTGATGAACGAAGATGGAAGTGAAGCTGTATCAGGAATACAGATTGCAAAAGGTGATTCTCTTATGTTCATGGTACAGCCAAAAACCGGTCTGACGAAGGGGGATTACAGTGATACCCTGATATTTGAAAGTGAAGAGGATTCGGAAGTAGCAGTGCAGGTAACGGCGGAAGTATCTGTAAAAGAGGCAGAACAGGAACAGATCACAGCAGTTCAGGCAGATCCGGAATCTTTCAGTTATGATGATCTGAAGGAAGGTTATGATACTCCTGAGGCGACGACCATTACACTTACCAATACAGGAAATACAACTGTTTCGCTGATGCAGCCATATGCAGAGTATTTTGATATTGGGGAACTTTCGGCATCAGTGCTGGAGCCGGGAGATTCTGCTGCATTTACAGCAGTACCGGTGACCGGTCTGAAAGTCGGCAATTATCTGGACAGTATTCAGATAGCCCAGACCAGTTCGGAAGGACAGGAGGATGTATTGACAACAATCAAAGCTTCTGCGACTGTTTCGGAAGTGAAAAAGATTTATAAATTATCCGTAACACCGGAAGAACTGAATTTTGGAAAAGCAAAAGAAGGATATAGTGAGGCACCGGAAGCGCAGAAAGTTACAGTGACGAATGAGGGGAATACAAATGTAACTTTAAATGCACCGTCAGGTAAAAACTTTAAAATCGGGAAACTTTCAGCCACAGAGCTTGCACCGGGGGAGAGCTGTACATTTAAAATCCGCCCGAAGGAGGGTTTAAAGGCCGGCTCCTATACAGAGTCAGTTGTGATTGATAATGAACAGCAGATCAGTGCAGAAGTGAAAGTTCAGTTTACGGTTAAAGCTGCCCGCAAGGCGAAAATTGCAGATCCGGCAGATAATAAGATTACAGGAATCAGTTCAGATGGATATACAACACAGTCAAAGATTACATTTACAGCAGTCGGAGCGGGTATGGACAATGAAAGTCCGGGAAAGGGAGATGTCCGCTATGTACCGTATAACTGGAAAGTGATCAATACAAATAGCTGGAGCAGTGCACCTTATACTGCTGCATTTGGAATTACAAAGGCCGGAACCTACACATTGACAGTTACATTTGACCGTCAGAAGTATAATGGAAGTGAATGGGAGAATACAGGGGAGCAGGATACTAAACAGGTGAATTTCAGTATTACACAGGCGCAGACTGTAACCGCAACTCCGACTCCGCAGCCGAATGGAGCAACTGCGAAATCAGCGGTAAAGACAGGAGATACGACTAATATTACACCGTTTGTGATTATTCTGGCGATTGCAGCGGGATGTATTGTGGGAGTTGTGGTATACAAAAGACGAAAGAAATAAGAGTTATCTGAAGAAAAAAATACAGGGGAATATGTAAAATATAAAATTATTAGCACTCATTTTTGGTGAGTGCTAATTTTTTCTTGACTTTTGGAATAAATGGTATTACTATATCTTTCAGAGAAGCAACTTACAGGAGTCAAAAGCTATTTCAAAGGATAAACAGGAGAGGATAGTTTTGGCTCCGGAGGCAGAGCAGATAAGAATGCAGTATATTGACAGATAAAGTTGCGGCAAATGATTAAAAACAAAAAGGAGTGTGGACAGCATGGCTGTAAAACATGGAAATTTATCAATTAACAGTGAAAATATTTTCCCAATCATCAAGAAATGGTTATATTCCGATCATGATATTTTTGTAAGAGAGCTGGTCTCCAACGGATGCGATGCGATCACTAAACTGAAAAAACTGGAAGTAATGGGAGAATATACTTTTCCGGAAGGATACAAACCGGAGATTCAGGTAATTGTTAATCCTGATGAGAAAACTTTGAAATTCATCGATAATGGTATTGGCATGACTGCTGATGAAGTAGAGAAATACATTACCCAGATTGCTTTTTCAGGTGCAACTCAGTTTCTTGAGAAATATAAAGACAAAACTACAGATGATCAGATGATCGGTCATTTTGGACTTGGATTTTATTCTGCATTTATGGTGGCGGATGAAGTGCATATTGATACACTTTCCTATACAGAAGGTGCACAGCCTGTACACTGGTCCTGCGATGGCGGAACAGAATATGATATCCAGGAAGGTAACAAGAATACGATTGGTACAGAAATCACCCTGTTCCTGAATGAAGACTGCCTGGAATTTGCAAATGAGTACCGTATGCGTGAGATTCTTGAGAAATACTGTTCCTTCATGCCGGTTCATATTTACCTTTCCAAAGCAAATGCACCTCAGGAATATGAGACAATTGATGAATCTGAGTTAAGAGACGATGATGTAGTTGTTGAACATATTCATGAGGAAGCAAAGACAGAAGAAAAAGAAAATGATAAAGGTGAAAAGGAAGTTGTTGAAATTTCTCCTGCAAAGGATAAAGTAAAGATCAATAAACGTCCGGTTTCCATCAGTGATATTAATCCGCTCTGGATGAAGCATCCGAATGAATGTACAGATGATGAATACAAGGAATTCTACCGCAAGGTATTTATGGATTATAAGGAACCGTTATTCTGGATACATCTGAATATGGATTATCCGTTTAATTTAAAAGGTATCCTGTACTTCCCGAAGATCAATACAGAGTATGATTCCATTGAAGGAACGATCAAACTTTATAACAATCAGGTATTTATCGCAGATAATATCAAGGAAGTAATTCCTGAATTCCTGCTTCTTCTGAAAGGTGTGATCGATTGTCCGGATCTTCCATTGAACGTGTCACGAAGTGCATTGCAGAATGACGGATTTGTACAGAAGATTTCTGAATACATTTCCAAAAAAGTGGCAGATAAGCTTACCGGAATGTGCAAGACTGACAGAGAATCTTATGAGAAATACTGGGATGATATCAGCCCGTTTATTAAATATGGCTGTATTAAAGATGCTAAGTTTGCAGAGAAAATGGGAGATTATGTACTCTTTAAGAATCTTGATGGCAAATATCTCACATTAAAGGACTGCGTTGAAGAGAATAAAAAAGAAACAGAAGAAACTGAGGCTCAGACAGAAGAAAAGAAAGAAGATACAGCAGAGTCTGAAAACAAAGACAATGCGGAAGCGAAAGAACCTGAGAAGACAGTAATTTTCTATGTAACTGATGAAGTTCAGCAGAGTCAGTATATCAATATGTTTAAGGAAGCAGGAAAAGATGCCGTTATCCTGAAGCATAATATTGACAGTGCATTTATTTCCAGTCTTGAGCAGAAACATCAGGAAGTACAGTTTAAGCGTATTGATGCGGATCTGACCGAAGAAATGAAGGGTGAGGGTACTGCCGATGAAGAAACTGTCAAAGCACTGACAGAACTTTTCCGCAAGAGCCTTAATAAAGATAAACTGGAAGTACATGTTGAGAATCTGAAAAATGAAAATGTATCAGCAATGATGACTCTTTCCGAAGAGAGCCGCCGTATGCAGGATATGATGAAGATGTATAATATGTATGGAATGGATCCGAATATGTTTGGCGGACAGGAAACACTGGTTCTGAATGCGAATCATCCATTGGTTAAATATCTGGCAGAGAATCAGGAATCTGACAAGGCTCCGCTTATCTGTGAACAGTTGTATGACCTTGCGATGATGAGCCATAAACAGCTTTCACCGGACGAAATGACCAGATTTGTTCAGAGAAGCAATGAAATTTTGCTGATGATTGCAAAATAAGATAGAAAGCAGGCAATTTGCCGGCAGATCAATGAGAGGACAGATACGCCTGTCAGAATAGCAGAATATCAAATAAGGAGCAGAGAATAATTTTTGCTCCTTATTTTTGTGGAAAACAATTACATTGGTATTGACAAATGTCTTATGAATTCCTATTATTAAGTTGCCGATATTTTAATGAATATGCCGAATCCGCAGAAGATATAACGGGTTACAGAGAATAGTGACTGCAATGGTGCTTCCGGGCAGCCAATATCGTGACTTTCATTTACTTATAGAGAAATGTGTGTAAATAAATGAGATATCCAAATCTGTAAAAACACAGATTATGGAAGTTACAGGAGGAACGATGTATGAGTGCAGTTTATGGAGTTATTAGAAAATTGGGTGCAACATCAAAGTATAAAGGATATTATTATGTTGTGGATGCAGTAGAAATGGCACAGAAAATTTATGAGCGACCGGTAAAAGTCACCAAAGATATTTATCCGGTCATTGCAAGAAAATATAAATCAACGCCGTCTAATGTAGAACACAACATAAGAACACTGGTAAACTTATGTTGGATGAATCATAAGGATACACTGGAAGAAATGGCAGGATGTACAATGGCAGATAAACCGACGAACAGTGAGTTTATAGATATTCTGGTCTATTATCTGCGTTATTCGGATAAAGACTGATAACAGAATCTACTCATAATTTCTCACAGGGAATGTGATGACTGGAGAGAAAAACAGTCATGGAATCATCCCAGAGATGTTCCAGACGTTTATCCGGACTGAATGAAGTATAAGAAACACCTGTTGTACATAAAAGGGACTGGTTCTTGTACCGGATATTCAGATAAAAGCTTTGCACAGGAATATCTGCAATATGCTGTTCATTTTTTAACAACGACTGTGTCTGATCATGAGAAAGTTCAAATACAATTCTGAAATTCAAAGGTGTGCGTCTGCCGCGTATGATAGAAAAACAATAAGGTTTTACATCATGCCAGAGGGAATATTCTGTGGAATTCTCCTCAAAAGCAGCCTTTGTGTCAGTATCAAAGAAATCGTAATGAAGTTTTCCGTTTATGGTAAAAGTGTTGAAGGTTGTCACAGATGCCTCGACAAGAGAAAAACGGTCAAATACCTCACCGATCAGGAGTTTATTCATAAAATCTTTTACATCAGTAATTTTTAAAGCAAGCATACAACACCTCTCTGATAACATGATTTACAGCTGTTCAGAATTAAAAAAATACTTCTGGATTGC
>OLEI01000477.1_pt1 | contig 11515 bp, 4 predicted proteins | sample 1602591 | NCBI WGS metagenome assembly OLEI01 (sample SAMN02674964, study PRJEB24791) | human gut metagenome, SKBSTL008 | isolation source: stool | host: Homo sapiens | place: USA | reverse complement strand
TCAGCTTTCGCACGCATAATTACACGTCCGCGACCTGTCAAATATGCTTCGCGTACACCACTCACACCATATATATATCCGCCAGTAGGGAAATCCGGTGCTTTAACAAATTCCATCAGTTCCTCTACCGTAATTTCCGGATTATCAATATATGCATCACATGCTTCAATCACTTCCGAAAGATTATGAGGAGGCATATTGGTAGCCATACCAACAGCAATACCGGATGCTCCGTTCACCAGAAGGTTCGGGATACGCGTCGGCATCACCTTAGGTTCCACCAGCGTATTATCAAAGTTTGGCTCAAAATCAACGGTTTCCTTATACAGGTCATCCATCATTGCTTCACCCAACTTATTGAGACGAGCTTCTGTATAACGCATAGCAGCAGGGCTATCACCATCCACAGAACCAAAGTTTCCCTGTCCATCTACCAAAGGATAACGCATTGCCCATTCCTGCGCCATACGTACCATTGCAAAATAAACAGAAGAATCCCCATGAGGATGATACTTACCAAGTACCTCACCCACGATTCTCGCTGACTTTTTATAAGGTTTGTCTGAAGTATTGCCTAATTCCATCATTCCGTATAAAATTCTACGGTGAACAGGCTTAAATCCATCTCTAACATCCGGAAGGGCACGCGAAACGATGACCGACATGGAGTAGTCAATGTACGATGACTTCATTTCCTCCTCGATGTTAATCTTTATAATTCTGTCTTGTTCAAGCATTTAAAAAGATTATTAATTATACATTTTCGGGTTCGTGAAAAACCACGCTAAAGTACTGCTTTTTTACGATATACAAAAGTTTTCCTCCATAAACTTTGTTGCCTGCGGCATAAATATAGAAGTACTCCCTCCTTTCCTCCCCAAGTTGCCATTAATATATAAGGTATAAAATGGAAAAACAGATTTGAAATTTGTGGCACGGGATTTGTATACTATTAAATCAGTTAAATATGATACGTTGAATTAATAAATGCGTATCTTTGTCGTGGATAACCTTTTTAATTGAGGAGAATTATAAAATATGAACAATCAATTTTCACAAAGAGTTTCAGACATAATTACTTATAGCAAGGAAGAAGCCAATCGATTGAGAAATCGTTATATTGGTCCGGAACACCTTCTGCTCGGCATGTTGCGTGATGGCGGAGGAAAAGCTATTGAAATATTGTTGAAACTTGATATAGATTTAAAACGAGTAAAAAGTCGCCTGGAGGGTTTCCTGAAAGATGCCGAGGACGATACTCTCTTGCCGGACGCTGAAGTGCCCTTGTCCCCGATGACGGCTAAGATATTGAAGATGTGTATGCTTGAAGCGCGTTTGCTGAAAAGTGCAACTGCCGATACGGAACATGTATTGCTGGCTATCTTGAAAGACGGAGACAATCTTGCTGCAACTGTTTTGGAAGAACACCGGGTGGATTATCAGGCTGTATTTGAACAGCTTTCGATGAAATCGACCAATCCGAATGCGGGAATGGGATTCGCTGAGGATGATGAAGAGGATGAAGAAGACATGAGTATGTCTCGCTCCTCCCGTACTGGAGGGGCTGGTTCGGCTTCGGCTGCACAGACTGCATCCAGAAAGCCGTCCAATGATACCCCCGTGCTGGACAATTTCGGCGTAGACATGACCCGTGCTGCCGAAGAAGGCAAGCTGGACCCGGTTGTGGGTCGCGAACGCGAGATTGAACGTCTGGCGCAAATCTTGAGCCGCCGCAAGAAGAACAATCCGGTGCTTATCGGTGAACCAGGAGTCGGAAAATCTGCCATTGTAGAGGGTTTGGCATTGCGTATTGTGCAAAAGAAAGTTTCGCGCATTTTGTTTGAAAAGCGCGTGGTGATGCTTGATATGGCCTCTGTGGTGGCGGGAACAAAATATCGTGGTCAGTTTGAGGAACGTATCCGCTCTATTATCAATGAGTTGCAGAAAAATCCGAATGTCATCCTTTTCATCGATGAAATCCATACGATTGTAGGTGCTGGTGCTGCTGCCGGTTCCATGGATGCTGCCAATATGCTGAAACCGGCTTTAGCGCGTGGTGAAATCCAGTGTATTGGAGCTACCACTCTCGATGAATACAGAAAGAATATTGAGAAAGACGGTGCTTTGGAACGTCGTTTCCAAAAGGTGATTGTAGAGCCTACCACAGCTGAAGAAACGCTTCAGATATTGAAGAATATCAAGGAGAAGTATGAAGACCATCATAACGTGAGCTACACGGATGAAGCCTTGGAAGCATGTGTCAAGTTGTCAGCACGCTATATAACCGACCGCAACTTCCCGGATAAAGCTATTGATGCTTTGGACGAGGCGGGGTCGCGTGTGCATTTGACGAATATTAATGTTCCGAAAGAAATTGAGGAGCAGGAAAAGCTGATTGAAGAGGCACGTGGCTTGAAGGCTGAAGCTGTAAAATCACAGAATTTTGAGCTGGCTGCTAGCTACCGTGACCGTGAGAAGGAACTTTCTGTCCGCTTGGAGGAGATGAAGGTCGAGTGGGAAGCCCGTTTGAAGGATGACCGCCAAATGGTAGGCGAAGAGGAAATAGCCAATGTTATTTCGATGATGTCCGGTGTACCCGTACAGCGCATGGCGCAGGCAGAAGGACTTAAACTGGCCGGAATGAAGGAAGAACTACAGGCGAAGGTGATAGCTCAAGATGCTGCGATAGAGAAACTTACCAAAGCAATCTTGCGTAGCCGTGTAGGGTTGAAAGACCCGAACCATCCCATCGGAACCTTTATGTTCCTTGGCCCTACTGGTGTGGGTAAGACGCATTTGGCAAAGCAATTGGCAAAATATATGTTTGGCTCTGCCGATGCCTTGATACGTATCGATATGAGCGAGTATATGGAGAAATACACCGTATCTCGTATGATTGGTGCCGCTCCGGGATATGTGGGCTATGAGGAAGGCGGCCAGTTGACCGAAAAGGTTCGTCGCAAGCCGTATTCCATTGTCTTGCTGGATGAGATTGAGAAAGCTCATCCGGATGTGTTCAACATCTTGCTTCAGGTACTGGATGAAGGTCGTTTGACTGACAATTATGGCAGAACCATTGATTTCAAGAATACGGTTATCATTATGACCTCCAATATCGGTACGCGACAGTTGAAGGAATTTGGCCGTGGCGTAGGTTTTACGGCGCAAAACCGCACGGATGACAATGAACATTCGCGCAGCGTGATACAAAAGGCTCTGAACAAGACCTTTGCTCCCGAATTCTTGAATCGTTTGGATGAAATCATTACTTTCGACCAGCTCTCCTTGGAGGCCATCACAAAGATTGTGGACATTGAGCTGAAAGGCTTGTACGAACGGGTTGAAGCAATTGGTTACAAGCTGGTTGTGGAGGATGATGCAAAGACATTCCTTGCTTCGAAAGGGTACGATGTACAGTTTGGTGCGCGTCCATTGAAGCGTGCTATTCAGAACCACTTGGAGGATGGACTTTCCGAGCTGATAGTGGCGGCGGAGTTACAGCCGGGTGATACGGTAAACGTATCAGTAGACAAAGAAAAAGACGAGTTGAGCATCAAGAAGGCATAAGCTGTTCTTTATAAAAACCGTCAAAATGTCAGTCCTTATGGGCTGGCATTTTTTTTGTGCTATATCTGCCGGAATAATTAAAAATATAAATCTAAAAAATATAAATGTAGTATGCAAAAAGGTAATATTGGGGTAACTACTGAGAATATCTTCCCCGTCATTAAAAAGTTCTTGTATAGTGATCATGAAATTTTTCTCCGTGAGTTGGTTTCTAACGCGGTTGATGCTACACAGAAGCTGAAAACACTCTCCTCTATCGGTGAGTTCAAGGGTGAAGTTGGCGATTTAACCGTACGTGTTTCGCTGGGAAAAGATACTATTACAGTGTCCGACCATGGTATAGGTCTTACGGCTGAAGAAATAGACAAGTATATTAACCAGATAGCTTTCTCTGGCGCCAATGACTTCCTTGAGAAATATAAAAACGATGCCAACGCCATCATCGGCCATTTCGGATTGGGTTTCTATTCGGCTTTTATGGTTGCCAAGAAAGTCGAAATCATCACTAAATCCTATCGGGAAGGCACCCAGGCTGTAAAGTGGACATGCGATGGCAGTCCGGAGTTTACGATTGAAGACACTGATAAGGCAGAACGTGGTACGGATATCGTTCTTTACATAGATGATGACTGCAAGGAATTCCTTGAAGAAGCACGCATCTCCTCTTTGTTGAAGAAGTATTGCAGTTTCCTCCCTATTCCGGTTGCATTCGGCAAGAAGAAAGAATGGAAAGACGGCAAACAGGTAGAAACGGCTGAAGATAATATAATCAATGATACCACTCCTTTGTGGACACGCAAACCTAGCGAACTTTCGGATGAAGATTACAAATCATTCTATAGCAAGCTATATCCGATGTCTGATGAACCACTCTTCTGGATTCACCTGAATGTGGATTATCCATTCCATCTGACTGGTATTCTCTACTTCCCGAAGGTAAAGAGCAATATAGAATTAAATAAGAACAAGATTCAGTTATATTGCAATCAAGTATATGTAACAGACTCTGTTGAAGGCATTGTACCAGACTTTCTGACTTTGTTACATGGAGTAATAGATTCTCCGGATATTCCGTTGAACGTTTCCCGTTCATACTTGCAAAGCGACTCAAACGTGAAGAAGATTTCAACTTATATCACCAAGAAAGTTTCCGACCGTTTACAGTCTATATTCAAGAATGATCGTAAGCAGTTTGAAGAAAAGTGGAACGACTTGAAAATATTTATCAATTATGGAATGCTCACACAAGAGGATTTCTATGATAAAGCGCAAAAATTCGCCCTTTTCACCGATACAAATGACAAACATTACACATTCGAGGAATATCAGACCCTTATTAAAGATAACCAGACAGACAAAGATGGAAATCTAATCTATCTGTATGCAAATAACAAGGACGAACAATACAGCTATATTGAGGCTGCAACCAATAAAGGCTATAATGTCTTGCTCATGGATGGCCAGTTAGATGTAGCTATGGTAAGTATGTTGGAGCAAAAGCTTGAGAAATCCCGTTTCACCCGTGTAGACAGTGATGTTGTTGACAATCTGATTGTAAAAGAAGACAAGAAAGGTGAAACTCTGGAAGCCAACAAACAAGATGCAATCACAACAGCCTTCAAGAGCCAATTGCCTAAAATGGATAAGGTTGAATTCAATGTGATGACGCAAGCGTTGGGAGAAAATTCGGCTCCGGTCATGATTACTCAAAGCGAATATATGCGTCGTATGAAAGAAATGGCAAATATTCAAGCCGGAATGAGCTTCTACGGCGAAATGCCTGACATGTTCAATCTGATCCTGAATTCAGACCACAAGTTGATAAAACAAGTATTGAATGAAGAAGAGAATGCCTGTCAAGCAGAAGTAGCTCCGATACTCTCCGAAATGGATAACGTCAACAAACAACGTAATGAGTTGAAAGATAAACAAAAAGGCAAAAAGGACGAAGATATCCCAACCTCTGAAAAAGACGAATTGAATGATTTGGATAAGAAATGGGATGATCTGAAAAGTAAAAAAGAAGCTATTTTTGTTGGTTATGCCAGCAATAATAAAGTGATTCGTCAACTTATTGATTTGGCTTTGTTGCAAAACAATATGTTGAAAGGTGAAGCTTTGAATAACTTCGTAAAACGTAGCATTGAGCTGATTTAATATCGCCCCTTTAAACATTACACATACTTCAAGAAAGAGCATTCAACGTTAAATACACGTTGTAATGCTCTTTTTCAATTTAAAACGATCGGCAAAATATCGATTAATTGAAAAGTATTGTATATATTTGAACACTTAATAGACAAAAAATTCAATTGTTTGATTTGGGTTATGAGAAAGATTTTTTTAGTGTTCATTACTTTATGGCTGATTATCCCGGCTATCCATGCCCAAAAAGTAGGACTTGTATTAAGCGGTGGTGGCGCCAAAGGAATGACGCACATCGGCATCATTCGCGCATTGGAAGAAAACAACATCCCTATTGACTACATTGCTGGTACTTCCATGGGAGCCATTATCGGCTCCTTGTATGCCATGGGATACTCTCCTGATGACATGGTAGAACTACTCAAATCGGAGGACTTTAAACGATGGTATTCCGGAGAAGTGGAAGAGAAATACGTATATCATTTCAAAAAGAATCTTCCCACTCCCGAATTTTTCAATATTCGTTTTTCATTCAAAGATTCACTGAAGAGTTTAAAACCTCAATTCCTGCCTACCAGTGTTGTCAACCCGATTCAAATGAATCTCGTGTTTGTTGACCTATATGCACGTGCTACGGCCGCTTGTAAGGGAGATTTTGATAAACTTTTTGTTCCTTTCCGTTGCATTGCGTCCGATGTGTACAATAAAAAACAGTTAGTCATGAAGGAAGGAGATTTAGGAGATGCCGTCAGAGCTTCCATGAGCTTCCCTTTCATGTTTAAACCCATTGAAATAGACAATGTACTGGCCTACGATGGAGGTATCTATAATAACTTTCCCACGGACGTCATGAGAGATGATTTTCATCCGGATGTCATTATAGGAAGCGTTGTATCCACCAATCCCACTAAACCCAAGGAAAATGACCTCATGAGTCAAATTGAGAATATGGTGATGCAGAAAACCGACTATTCTATTCCGGACTCTATGGGGATTTTAATGACATTCAAATATGACAACGTCAACCTGATGGATTTTCAACGCATCGACGAATTACACGATATAGGATATAATCGAACCATCAGCATGATGGATTCTATCAAAAGCCGTATCCATCGGCGTGTGAATCTGGACAATATTCGTTTAAGGAGAATGGTATACCGTAGTAATTTCCCGGAACTACGTTTTAAAAATATCATCATTGATGGAGCTAATCCACAACAACAGGCATATATGAAGAAAGAATTTCATAAGTCGGATAACAAAGAATTCACCTATGAAGATTTAAAGCAAGGTTATTTTCGATTGCTATCAGATAAAATGATTTCAGAAATCATACCGCATGCAATTTATAATCCGGAAGATGACACCTATGATCTGCATTTAAAAGTCAAACTGGAAAACAACTTTGCTGTACGGCTGGGAGGTAACATATCCACCTCCAATTCGAATCAGATCTACCTGGGACTTAGTTATCAGGACTTAAACTACTATGCCAAAGAGTTTATTCTTGACGGGCAACTTGGAAAGGTATATAACAACGTGCAATTTATGGCAAAAATAGACTTTGCCACTGCCATTCCTACCTCGTATCGTCTTATAGGTTCGATCAGTACTTTCGACTATTTTAAGAAGGACAAACTTTTTTCGCGAAATAACAAACCGGCCTTTAACCAGAAAGACGAACGTTTCTTGAAATTACAGGTTGGATTACCTTTCCTTTCGAGCAAGCGAGCAGAGTTTGGAGTAGGAATTGCAAGAATAGAGGATAAATATTTTCAAAAAAGTGTCATTGACTTCGGAAATGACAAATTTGATAAAAGCCGCTATGATTTATTTGGTGGATCAATTAGTTTTAATGGAAGTACTCTTAATTCCAAACAATATCCTACACGTGGATACAGAGAAGCCCTTGTAGCCCAGATTTTCGTTGGAAAAGAACGATTCTATCCGGGCGAAGGAAGTACGACCAGTAACAACAAAGATCATCACTCCTGGCTGCAATTATCTTATATGAAAGAGAAATATCATAATATGAGTGAACATTGGGTTTTAGGATGGTATTTGAAAGCCCTGTATGCCTCCAAAAACTTCTCCGAGAACTATACGGCCACAATGATGCAAGCTGGAGAGTTTTCTCCTACATTACATAGCAAATTGACTTACAACGAAGCCTTTCGTGCCAATCAATTTGTCGGAGCCGGCATTCGGCCTATTTACCGTTTAAGCCAGATGTTCCATCTTCGGGGAGAATTTTATGGTTTTATGCCTATTTATCCAATCGAAAAAAACTCGTTGAATAAAGCATATTACGGAAAAGCTTTCTCCAAGTTTGAATATTTAGGAGAAATTTCTGTTGTATGTCAATTGCCTTTTGGAGATATCTCTGCATATGTAAATCATTATAGCTCACCGAAAAGGGAGTGGAATGTCGGACTAAGTATAGGTTTACAACTATTCAATTATCGGTTCATAGAATAATTTTCTACAAAAAAAGTCGGTGAAAAGCTTGCTAATTCGGGAAAAGTACGTATCTTTGCACCCGTTAAAACGAAACAATGGTCGCGTAGCTCAACTGAATAGAGTAGCTGACTACGGATCAGCCGGTTACAGGTTTGAATCCTGTCGCGATCACAAAGGATCTCCGCAAGTTTTCTTGCGGAGATCCTTTGTTTTTACAGCTATGGGATATAGTTGATGTTCTCCCTTTGTATGGCACTGGCGCGTGTTTTGCTAAGTAAAACAAACTGTTTCCCTTAACTAAACACTTTGTTTCATTATGGAGAACACTTTGTTTCCCTTGACAGAACACTTTGTTCCATCATATAAAAACAAAGTGTTTTTCTCTGCTGAAACAAAGTGTTCAGTATTGTGAACTAATAGATTAGCTGAAATAATAGTCTTGTCTTGATTGAGCTAGAGACGTCTTTTTCTCGATTTAACCAGATGTCTTTTTGCTTTATAACGTAATCAGTAGACTGTTTTGGGATTATTGTACTGATAAATATAGTCACATAGGAAAAAAAGAAGGAGTTAATTCCGTGTTTCCACAAAATTAACTCCTTGCATAGCTGATATTAATATGTTGTATACTGGAAATTAATATCCTATAGGGGCGGTATAAGACCTTAGCATTTGATGTTCAATTCATCCAGAATCTTGCGCATGGCTTCGAAGGTGGTGATTCTGGTCGGTACCAATGGCAGGCGGAGCTTGTTCTCAATCATTCCCATTGCGTTCAGCATGGCTTTTACTCCGGCAGGGTTGCCGTCTACAAACAGAAGCTTGAATAATTCGGCAAATTTGTGGTGAATGGTCAATGCATTGGCATAGTCCCCTTGCAGTGCCAGACGTACCATACGGCTGAACTCACGCGGGAACGCGTTTCCAATGACCGAGATGATGCCGACGGCCCCCAAAGTAATCAGAGGGAAGGTGATGCCGTCATCGCCCGAAATAACGTCGAAATTGGCCGGTTTGTTTTTGATGATGTCGTCCATCTGCGTGATGTCGCCCGAAGCTTCTTTGACGGCTATCACATTCTTGAAATCACGTGCAATGCGCAGGGTTGTTTCCGCCTTCATGTTCACGCCGGTACGACCGGGGACATTATAAAGCACAATCGGTAAATCCGTTGCTTCAGAAATGGCCTTATAATGCTGATATATACCTTCTTGCGATGGCTTGTTGTAATATGGAACGACGGATAGAATGGCATCTACTCCGGTGAAATCGTCATTTTTCAGTGTTTCCACTATGGCCCGGGTGTTGTTTCCACCTACGCCCAGCAGGATAGGAATTCTTCCGTTCACCCGTTCTATGACCATTTTCTTGATTTTCTTTTTCTCTTCTTCAGTCAGAGTCGGAGTTTCTGCCGTGGTGCCGAGCACACATAAAAAGTCGGTATTGTTTTGAAGTTGATAGTCTACCAAACGCATCAACGCATCGTAGTCAACGCTTTCATCCTCTTTAAATGGAGTAATCAGCGCTACCCCCATTCCTTTCAATCTTGTCTGTATCATGAGTATTATAAAGTAATCTCTAATTAAATGACTCGCAAAAGTACGAATTTTTTCGATTTACCCTACAAATATAAGCCATAAAAAAGTTTTTTGTGGAAATTTGTTAGGATATCAATGACAAAAACTCATCTTCGCTCATAATCTTTATTCCCAGTTTCTGCGCTTTCTCCAGTTTGGCAGGTCCCATATTTTCTCCGGCCAGGATAAAGCTGGTTTTGGAGGAGATACTTCCGACGTTTTTTCCACCGTTCTTTTCAATCATCTCTTTGTATTCGTCCCGTGAGTGGTGGGTGAATACGCCGCTGATGACGATGGACTGGCCCGCCAGTTTGTCGGTGTATCCGCTGAGGTCTTCTTCTGTCCGGTGGAGTTGCAGACCGTTCGATTTCAGCCGTTCCACCAGCTCTCTGTTGGTAGGATTGGAGAAGTAAGTTATAATGCTCTGCGCTATTTTTTCACCGATTTCATCGATGTTTTTCAGCTTTTCGAGGTCTGCGTTTTCCAGCTCTTCGATGTCCGTAAAGGACTTGGCTATTTTCTTGGCAACCGTTTCTCCCACGAAGCGTATGCCCAGTGCAAAGAGCACTCTTTCGAATGGCACTTCTTTACTTGCCGCAATACCGTTGACTATGTTTTCTGCCGATTTTTCGCCCATCCGTTCCAGGTTCTTGATGTCGTCGGTTTTGAGCCGGTATAAATCTGCAGTATCCTTTATCAGTCCCAATCGGTAGAACATATCTACAGTTTCAGGTCCCAGTCCGTCTATATTCATGGCTTTGCGGCTGATGAAATGCTCTATCTTCCCTTTAATCTGCGGAGGACAAGCGGTTTCATTGGGGCAATAGTGGGCTGCTTCTCCTTCAAAACGTATCAGTTTGCTGCCGCATTCGGGACAATGGGTGATGAATTTCACTTTTTCACCGATAAGCATACTGCGGGCATCCTTATCGACACCGGTTATTTTGGGGATGATTTCACCGCCTTTTTCCACATACACCATGTCGCCTATATGCAGATCCAACCCCTCGATAATATCTGCATTGTGCAGGGAGGCACGTTTCACAATGGTGCCGGACAGTTGTACGGGGTCCAGATTGGCAACCGGAGTCACTGCACCAGTGCGTCCTACCTGGTAGGTAACCTTGTCCAAGCGTGTTAGTGCCCGTTCTGCCTGGAATTTATATGCGATGGCCCATCGGGGAGACTTGGCTGTGAATCCTAAATTCTTCTGCTGCCTCAAGCTGTTGACTTTTAGTACAATACCATCAGTAGCCACCGGGAGGTTCTTACGTTCCGTGTCCCAGTAATTGATGTACTCGAAGACTTCCTCCAGGCTGTGGGCTTTTCTGGCGTGCTCTGATGTTTTAAATCCCCAGCTGGCGGCAGCTTGCAGGTTTTCGTAATGGCCGTCGCAGGGCAATTCTTCTCCCAATAGATAGTAGAGATAAGCATCCAGCTTTCTGGATGCTACGATGGCGGAATTCTGCAATTTCAAGGTACCGGAAGCAGCGTTGCGCGGATTGGCGAAAAGCGGTTCCTCACGTGCTTCCTTTTCCCGGTTCAGTTCTTCGAAAACCACCCAGGGCATCAGGATTTCCCCTCTGATTTCGAATGACTTAGGATAATTCCCATGGAGGACCAGCGGAATCGTCCGGATTGTCTTTACATTGTCCGTCACATCATCGCCCTTTTCGCCGTCGCCACGGGTGACGGCACGCACCAGTTTGCCATCCTCGTAAGTCAGTGAGATGGAAAGATCGGAAGAGCACACGTCTGAACTC
>OLEI01000474.1_pt1 | contig 11566 bp, 15 predicted proteins | sample 1602591 | NCBI WGS metagenome assembly OLEI01 (sample SAMN02674964, study PRJEB24791) | human gut metagenome, SKBSTL008 | isolation source: stool | host: Homo sapiens | place: USA | reverse complement strand
CTGGAGTTCAGACGTGTGCTCTTCCGATCTGAAAAAGAGGGCGCACCATTTGAGGAACTGGAAAAGATGACTCTTGGCAGTCTCAGAAGAGCAGTTCAGGAGGGTGACGCTAAGAATGGCAGTCTGATGGCAGGACAGATCGCAGGCATGATCAAAGAAGAACGTTCCTGTGAGGATATTATTAAATCTACTGTATCCGATGCATGCAGACTGATGAATGGAGTAAGTGTAAATGAGTAAGATTGCTTTTATTTATCCGGGACAGGGCGCGCAGGCAGTTGGAATGGGAAAAGACTTTTATGAGAAAAGTCCTTTATCCAGGACAATATTTGACCAGGCATCTGAGGCAGTGAACCTTGACCTTAAAAAACTTTGTTTTGAAGAAAATGATCTTCTGGACAAAACAGAATATACACAGGTTGCAATGGTGACTGCCTGTCTGGCAATAACAAGAGCGGTTGAATCCATGGGACTTCATGCGGATATAACAGCAGGTTTGAGTCTTGGTGAATACTGTGCGATTGCTGTGGCTGGCGGTATGTGTGACCTGGATGCAATCCGTACGGTACGCTCCAGAGGAATCTTTATGGAGCATGCAGCACCGGAAGGAAGCGGTGCAATGTCTGCAGTACTTGGTATGGATGCGGCAGTGATCGAAAATGTCTTAAATGGCAGAGAGGGCGTTTCTATTGCAAATTACAACTGCCCGGGACAGATCGTTATTACTGGTGAGGCAGCTGCGGTTGCTGAGGCAGGAACTGCTTTAAAAGAAGCAGGAGCAAGAAGAGTACTTCCGCTTAAAGTGAGCGGACCATTCCATTCACCGATGATGAGACCTGCAGGAGAAGAGCTGGCAAAGGTTTTTGCCAGAGTCAGCATGAATCCTCTGAAGATCCCATATGTGGCGAACATTAATGCAGAAGTGATCACAGACTGTGGAAGAATCGAAGGGCTTTTGGTGGAACAGGTCAGTGGATCTGTCCGTTGGCAGCAGAGTGTGGAAACCATGATCCGTGAATGGGTGGACACCTTCGTTGAGATCGGACCTGGCAAAACCCTGACAGGTTTCCTTCGTAAGATTGATAAAAATGTAAAAGCTTATCACATTGGCAGATGGGAAGAAGCAGTTCAGGTGTGTGAGGAATTGAAATAAAATTTGATAAGACCGGATAAAGGTACATCTGGTCACAGCAGATGCCGAGAGGAGAGAAATAAGTGGCAGAGCAGAGTAAGAAGAAAGTTGCTGTTGTAACAGGTGCTTCCAGAGGAATCGGAAGAGCGATCGCGCTACGTCTGGCACAGGAGGGCGCAGCAGTAGTGATCAATTATAATGGATCGAAAGAGCGCGCGCAGGAAGTGAAAACAGAGATTGAATCTGCAGGCGGAACAGCACAGATCATGCAGTGTGATGTGGCAGATGCAGCATCTTGTGATGAGATGTTTCAGACAATCATTAAAGAATTCGGAAGAATAGATATCCTTGTGAACAACGCAGGAATTACAAGAGACGGACTGCTTATGAAGATGGCAGAAGAGGATTTTGATGCTGTGATCGATACGAATCTGAAAGGAACTTTTCATTGTATCCGTGCAGTCTCAAGACAGATGCTGCGTCAGAGATCCGGAAGAATTATTAACCTGTCTTCTGTATCAGGAGTTCTTGGAAATGCAGGACAGGCTAATTATTCCGCATCAAAGGCTGGTGTGATCGGACTCACAAAGAGTGCGGCAAGAGAACTGGCTTCCAGAGGAATTACCGTAAATGCGATCGCTCCGGGATTTATTAACACAGAGATGACAGAAGTACTTTCAGAGAAGGTGAAAGAAGGAGCAACAGCCCAGATCCCTCTCGGAAAGTTTGGAGAGACAGAAGATATTGCGAATGCGGCGGCATTTCTTGCTTCTGATGAAGCACGTTATATCACAGGCCAGACGCTGCATGTCGACGGCGGAATGGCGATGTAAGAATAGAAGGAGTAGGAAAATGAAGAGACGAGTTGTTGTAACCGGAATGGGTGCGGTGACACCGATTGGAAATACAGTAGAAGAATTCTGGAACGGAATCAAAACAGGTAAAGTTGGAATTGGTCCGATCACAAAATTCGATACAACAGATTATAAGGTTAAGCTGGCAGCAGAAGTGAAAGATTTCGTTGGAAAAGAACGAATGGATTTCAAGGCAGCAAAGAGAATGGAATTGTTCTCCCAGTATGCGGTTGCAGCAGCAAAGGAAGCATTTGCGGATGCGGGACTTGATATGGAGCAGGAAGATCCTTACCGTGTGGGAACAATCATCGGTTCAGGTATCGGAAGTCTCAGCTGTGTAGAGCAGAATTACGACAAGATCCAGACAAAAGGACCAGCGCGTGTAAATCCATTGATGGTTCCTTTGATGATCTCCAATATGGCAGCAGGAAATGTATCCATCCAGCTTGGACTGAAAGGAAAATGTACAGATGTCGTGACAGCATGTGCATCAGGATCTAACAGTATCGGAGATGCACTCCGTGCGATTCAGTATGGTGACTTGGATGTCTGTGTTGCAGGGGGTACAGAGAGCTGTATCTGTCCGACTGGAATTGCAGGATTTACTGCGTTGACAGCACTGTCTACAAATGAAGATCCAATGACAGCTTCCCGTCCGTTTGATCAGGACAGGGATGGATTTGTCCTCGGAGAAGGAGCCGGAATCGTAGTTCTGGAAGAACTTGAACATGCGAAAGCGAGAGGCGCGAAGATTTACGCAGAACTCGCTGGATACGGCTCTACAGGAGATGCTTATCATATTACATCTCCGGCAGAAAATGGAGAAGGAGCCGGAATGGCGATGAAACTTGCAATGAAAGAGGCTGGTGTGGCACCGGAAGAAGTGGATTATATCAATGCCCATGGAACAAGTACACATCACAATGACCTTTTTGAGACGCGTGCAATCTGTTATGCATTAGGGGATGCAGCCGAAAATGTAGTTGTCAATTCAACAAAATCTATGATCGGTCATGGACTTGGAGCAGCTGGTGCGATTGAATTTATCACATGTGTTAAATCAATTGAAGAAGATTACATTCACCCAACTGTAGGATTAAAGGTTCCAGATGAAGAATGTGATCTTGATTATACATTAGAACCAGTAACAGACCGCAAGGTAAATTACGTTATGAGCAATTCTCTTGGATTTGGAGGACATAACGCAACACTTCTTGTGAAGAAATTTGAGGATTAATTTAGAAGGAGACTGACATGGAAGTTAAAGAAATGAAAGAATTGATCGCTGCAGTATCTTCTGCAAATGTCGATGAATTTGAATATAATAACGAAGAATTTTCAATCAGAATCGCTAAGAAAAAGGCAAAGATCGCAACAGTTGATGCATCTGTTGCAGGGGTACCAGTACAGAGTGCCGCGATCATGCCAGAACAGAATGAAGAACAGACAGAAGAGATTCTCTATGGAGATGAGATCAAAGCCCCACTTGTTGGTACATTTTATGTAGCACCATCAGAAGGAGCTGAGCCATTTGTATCTGTCGGTGACAAAGTCAAAAAAGGACAGGTAATCGGAATCGTTGAAGCAATGAAACTGATGAATGAAGTGGAAAGTGAATACGATGGAACAGTTGCAGCTATTTTAGTTGAGAATGGTGAGATGGTTGAATATGGACAGCCATTAATGGTCATCCAGTAAGAAAGGCAGAATATTTATTATGGTAATGGATATTAAAGATATTATGAATACGATCCCTCACAGAAGTCCATTTTTATTAGTGGACCGTATTGAGGAGATGGAAGAAGGAAAACGTATCGTTGGTAAAAAATGTGTGACATATAATGAACCATTTTTTGCAGGACATTTTCCACAGGAACCAGTGATGCCTGGGGTACTGATCATTGAAGCATTAGCACAGACTGGAGCTGTATGTGCACTTTCTGCAGATGAGTACAAAGGAAAGATTGCATTCTTAGGTGGAGTCAACAAAGCAAAATTCCGAGGAAAGGTTGTTCCAGGAGATGTGCTGACATTAGAAGTTGAGATGATCAAAGTCAAAGGACCAGTCGGTGTTGCACAGGGAACAGCAACTGTAGATGGTAAGAAAGTGGCATCTGCAGAGATTACATTTATGATTGGATAAGAGAGGGTTTCTTAAATGTTTAAGAAGATTTTAATTGCAAACAGAGGAGAGATCGCAGTGCGTATCATCCGTGCGTGCCGTGAGATGGATATCATGTCCGTAGCAATCTGTTCTGAAGCAGATAAAGATGCACTCCATGCCCAGCTGGCAGACCAGACGATCTGTATCGGACCAGCACCTGCCAAAGACAGTTATCTTGACATGGAACGTGTACTTGGGGCTGCAATGGCAGTCGGAGCGGATGCAATTCATCCGGGATTCGGATTTTTGTCTGAGAATAGCAAATTTGTAAGAATGTGTGAAAAATGCAATATCACATTTATTGGACCATCCGCAGAAATCATTGACCGCATGGGTAACAAATCCGCAGCAAGAAAGACAATGATGGATGCTGGAGTTCCAGTAGTTCCTGGTACAAAAGATGCCGTTTATGAGGCAGAAGCAGGGCAGAAGATCGCAGATGACATGGGATACCCAGTTATGATCAAAGCTTCCGCAGGAGGTGGTGGAAAGGGAATGCGTGTCTGCTATGACTCTGAAGACTTCGTACATACTTTTGAGACAGCGAAGTTAGAGGCAGAGAATGCATTTGGCGACGGAACGATGTATATTGAAAAATATATCGAAGATCCACGCCATATCGAATTCCAGATTCTTGCTGATAAATACGGAAATACGATTCATCTTGGAGAAAGAGATTGTTCTATTCAGAGAAGACATCAGAAACTGATCGAAGAATCACCATCCCCTGCGATCAGTGACGAACAGCGAAAGAAGATGGGTGAGATCGCAGTCAAAGCAGCAAAAGCAGCAGAATACTACAGTGCAGGAACGATTGAATTCTTACGTGACAAACATGGAGATTTCTATTTTATTGAGATGAACACAAGAATTCAGGTAGAGCATCCAGTGACTGAATGGGTTACAGGAATCGATCTGATCCGTGAACAGATCCGTATCGCCGCAGGAAAACATCTGACTTATACACAGGAAGATGTACATGTTCATGGACATGCAATCGAAGTGAGAATCAATGCGGAAGACACAGAACATGACTTCCGTCCAAGTCCAGGAACTGTAACAAATGTACATTTTCCAGGAGGAAAAGGAGTGAGAATTGATTCTGCATTATTCGCAGGATATCAGATTCCACCATACTATGATTCTATGATCGCAAAACTGATCGTATATGATAAAAATCGTAAGTTGGCACTTCGCAAACTCCGTAATGCATTGGGAGAACTTGTATTAGAAGGCGTGAAGACAAATATTGACTATCAGTATGAGATCATCAATGATGAAGATTTTATCGAAGGCAATGTTGATACAGGATTTATTGAACGTTTTCAGAAGAAACATCAGTCTGAAAATGAAGCTGAATAAAGAAAGTTAAGGTGAGTATCATGTCATTAAAAGATATGTTTAAGAAAAGGACATTATCACCTCAGGAGATCAAACAGGCAGAGCGTGTACGAAAAGCAAAGGACACGCTCCTTGAATTTCAGGCACCAGAAGGATTATTCCAGAAGTGTAACTGTTGTGGAAAGCCTGTATATAATGAGGATTTGATCGAAAATGATTATGTATGTCCAGTCTGTGGCAATTACTTTAGAATCCGTCCAAAGACAAGAATTGCTATGGTATTAGATAAAGATACTTTTGAAGAATGGGATGCAAAGATGGATACAAGTGATCCACTGAACTTCCCAGGATATAAGAATAAATTGGAACGCCAGCGCTCCGTAACGAATCTTGACGAAGCGGTCATCACAGGAAAAGGAAAGATTCTTGGAAAAGATGTTGTGATCGCAGTCATGGGAGCAGATTTCATGATGGGAAGCATGGGAGAAGTTGTTGGTGAGAAGATCACACGAGCAGTTGAACGTGCAACACAGATGAGATTACCGATCATCATTTTCACATGCTCTGGTGGAGCTAGAATGCAGGAAGGAATCGTATCTCTGATGCAGATGGCAAAAACATCCGCAGCATTGAAACGCCATGATGAAGCAGGATTATTATACATCACAGTATTAACAGATCCTACAACCGGAGGTGTTACAGCAAGTTTTGCAATGCTTGGAGATGTTATCTTAGCAGAACCAGGAGCATTGATCGGATTTGCGGGACCGAGAGTTATTGAACAGACGATCGGGCAGAAGTTACCAGAAGGATTTCAGAGAGCAGAATTTTTGTTAGAACATGGATTTGTAGATAAGATCGTAGAGCGCAAAAAATTAAGAAAAGTGCTGGTAACGATCATAAGGAGTTGTGAATATGAGCAGTAATTATACACCATGGGAGAGAGTGCAGATCTCAAGATCCGCAGAACGCCCAACAAGTCTTGATTATATTTCTACGATTTTTGAACGATATATGTCCTTACACGGAGACCGTTATTTTGGAGATGACAAAGCGATCGTTGGTGGATTAGCCTCTATTGGAGGAAGACCAGTGACAGTCATTGGACAGCAAAAAGGACGCTCAACCAAAGAAAATATCAAACGAAATTTTGGAATGCCATCACCAGAAGGATACAGAAAATCCCTAAGACTGATGAAACAGGCAGAGAAATTTCATCGTCCGATCATTCTCTTTGTAGACACACCAGGAGCATTCTGTGGATTAGAGGCAGAAGAAGGCGGAGTCGGAGAGGCAATCGCAAGAAACTTATTCGAGATGTCAAACATCAAAGTACCGATTCTTTCTATCATGATCGGAGAAGGAGGAAGTGGTGGAGCCTTGGCTATGGCTGTTGGAAATGAAGTGTGGAGTATGGAAAATTCTACATATTCTGTACTGTCTCCAGAAGGATTTGCAGCGATTCTTTGGAAAGATGGGAACAGGGCTTCCGAAGCTGCTAAAGTTATGAAGATTACAGCGAACGATCTAAAAGAATTAGGTGTGATTGAGCAGGTGATCGAAGAGCCAGAGCCTGCAAGTATTGACAATATTTTGGATATTTCTGAACAAATGAAAGAAATGATCCTTGGATTTATTGAGAAATATGATAAGATGACACCAGAAGAACTGGTGGAACAGAGATATCAGAGATTTCGAAAATTCTGATTTGAAGGGTTGGCTTTGGGTATATTCATAAAAAAATAAATAAAAAAAGAAGAAAATTAGGCCAGAGAATTTTCTTCTTTTTTTATTTATTTTTTTATGAATATACCCAAAGAGAATCCCTTTCATACACAATATTCTCTGCTGTAGGGAAACTAAAAATCATATCTATGTTTATTAAGATATATTATGATAATTTTCCTGTTTTAGAACAAGTTAATTTAATGGTTCTGTTAATGGTACGCATGTGAATACCATTTAAATATTGTGCAGTGGAGACAGTAGCAGATGCCGTTGAATCCGTTTTATTGGCAAAAGATTTTATGATTTTCCAATTGCGATCGGGACAAGTAGTTGATACGGTGGAACGAATACATTTTGATGTAGAACCATTATAGGTAAATGATCCAGTTACTGTAACAGACCATAATGTTTTGCCAGAGTTATTTTTGTAAGTGCTGGTTTTGCTAGCAGTTTTAGTAGAAGAACTGGAAAGTGCTTTTGAGGTGGAGGGGAAAGATATAGAAGACTCTATGTAACTTCCATCACTAAAAGTTTCAACAACAGTATTAGTTTGAGAAGTAGATGCCATAATAGTGGTATTACTTATTAGAATGCCAAAACATATACATAAAATAATTTTTATAGATTTCATAGTTATAATTTCCTTTCGAATTTATTTGATTTCTTGGATAGTTGTGTTTTCGTGAATAATGATTGAATCTTGTAAATCATGATATGATTTATAAAGACAAGCAAATTGTATTGAAAAATATAGAATAAATATTCCTAGAATAATGAGTAACACTCTTTTAAAGTATTTTGAAATACGAATTTTGTTCATTAAATCATCGTTTTCAATGTTATCATAATAACTGAAAATTACATCTTTTGGACTACCAATTCTTTCTTTCATATCATTGTATGAAGAGTCTGGAAATTCTTCTAAATATGTGTCGATTTCTGATTGGTATTGACGCAGATATGCTTTTTCGGATTTACCGAAAAAAGGAAACAATGATTTGGTTTCTTTATAAAATTTGCTGTAATAAGAATTTCTCACTATAGAATACTCCTTTAATAAAAAATTATTTGTAATTTAAAATAGATTGTATACTGGCAGTGTATTTTTGGTAATCATCAATTAATTGTTGTAAAAGCTCGAATCCTTTTGGTTCCAAATGATAATATACTCTACGTCGATTGTTTTTGATAATTTCTTCATAACTACTAATATATCCCTGGTCAATTAATCGATATAAGATTGGATATAGGGAAGAAACCTTTGGCTTTATGATACCATTAGAACATTCATCAAAAATTTGTGTCAACTGATATCCATAACAATCATGTTTTGACAGTGTACTCAGAACTAACATATCTAATCTATATGGGCTATTACGAGTGGACATAAAATAAGAAACTTCTCCTTTCATTTATTTAATAATTTTATATAAGGATATATTATTTGTCAATATATTCTTGACAAATATATTTGTATAAAATATAATTACTGTATCAAGAAATCTTAAACAAAAGGAGATTAAGATGAAGAGAAAAGTTAAAAAAATGTGTACGGGTTTGGTAATGCCAATGGCATTTGTTATTGCTACTGTGGGAACAGTATACGGAATGACACAATATGGACATTATGATATTTCTACAATAACAGAAACAGGTATTAGAGCTTGGGCATATAAGAAATCACCTTATAAGAGTGCAAGTGCGAAAGTTACTGAGGTGGGTCGATCTTCAGGATGGAAAACGGGAAGAGATGTTAAGGCTACATTAACAAATTTACCTATTTATGTATCAAAAACATACTATAAATATAACAAATAGGGAATAGATGTTTTGTAGATCAAAATTGCTGATATGTTTTCACGCTGTAGCATTTTTTTCAATTCGTGTTATATCAGCAATGTATACAAATCATATTGATGCAAGGAGTATTAATGTGAATTCGGATATTGGAAAGAAATTTTATATGACTCTTTTGTTTATGATTCTTATAATGATCGTTAACATATGGGAGCTTCTGAAAAATTGGATTGATAGCAGAAAAAAAGAATTTTATATTCGCAGGATTGTAGGAGCGGATAAAAAACAGATTATGATCCTCTTTTTGTTGGATTATATCGGGATAATGATAATTTCTGCTATTCTTGGTATAGTATTAAGTTTCCTATTTTGCTTGCTGCCACTTTCGTATAGCGAAGGGATATGGAATGTGCATAAGGGAACTTTGGGGATCTCTGTGTTATCTTGCTTGATTCCGATGTTGATGGGAAGTGTGATTGTATGGAGGCAACAAAGTGTTAGAAATTTTGAGTGATTTTTGTGATTCCGTCTTACGAAGAAAAGGGAAATATTTTTTATTTTTTTTACAAATGATATTAATCTTTATAATCGGTCAATATACGTGTCATTTGGCAATAAAATATGTTTCGTTTCATCAGAAATTAAAACAGATTTCTGAAAAGAAAGATAAATCATATTTTGCGTTTCAGGATCAGAATTCTGATAATATGCCAGATTGCACACTTGAAACATATCAAAAATTTCGTAAGGAGATAAATGAACTTTGTAATGATACAGCTTTTTCGTTTGGCGTATCGGATATCGTGTTAAAATCAAGTAAGATTCCTGATAAATTTATTGCATTTAAGGATACAGGAAAAAAATATTTTCAGATTACATATGTCACGGAACATTTTTTGGATTATTATCATATAAAAATCAAAAATGGAAAAGTTTTTTCACAAAAAGATTATGAAGATATTTCAAGTAATCTTATACCGGTTCTGGTTGGAGCAGATTATGGAGAATACATAAAAAAAGGACAGATTCTGGATGGAAAATATAAAGTGATAGGAGTTCTTGAAGAGGGAGCATCCTATTTAGATACAGAATTGAATTCAGATGTCGTGTCTATGGATGATCAGATTGTAATCCCTATGATTTATCAAGCAAAAGAATGGGGAGGCTGCTATGTAAATCATCTGACGTTTTCAATAAATGACAATGCAGTAATAGAAAAAATAACAAAGAAAATTCGACAATATGGATTTAAAGATTATGAGATTCATGGCATGAGAAAACAGATAGATGATCTGAAAGCTGATTTTTGGACGGAAGTCAGTTTTATTATGATTATGAATGGAATTTTGTCCGTATTTTGTATCATTAGTATAGTATCAATGTTAGTTCATTTGATTGAGGAACGTAAAACGGAATACGGAATACGTATGATCTGTGGAGCATCAAGAAAGGATATTTGTATTAATATTATGTTGCCAGTAGCGGCTATTATATGTACATCAAGTGTTCCGTCAATTGTGTTGTGTAATAATTTATATGAATATTTACTTCAATTGATTGCAATATTACTGATGAATGGGCTGGTTGCAGCATTTCCGATAATGCATTGGTTGAAAAAACCGATTCAGGAATTGAAGAAGGAAAGATAGAGGGTGTAGAATTGATTGAATTAAAGAATATATCAAAGCAATACCGTGAATAAAGAAATTGAATCAGGTGTCTAAGGAAAAAAACAATGAGGAGAAAACTAAATGAAAATATATAGATATTGTGGCGTTTTTTTATTAACATTATTTTTAAGTGTGCAATTGTGCACCAATGTAAGTGCAGCGGAGTCTGTACAAAATAGTATTGGGATTTCTGAGTTATCAGGTTTAACAGAAGATAACGAGGAGATATATGAAATTCCTATCGAAACACAAATTAATACGGATGATTTAGAGAAGATTGATATGAATGAAAGATCTACAAATGCAATTGCAACATGCAGCCTTTCATTAGTTAGAAATGGAAATTCAAAGAATGTTCATGTATATATAAAATATAAATCTAACCAGCTAATGAACCATATTAAATTTAAACAATTAAAAATCATGACTCCAAATCTGCTTTCGCCATTAACATATAAAACTTACGAAGATAAAAGTTATAAATTTACAGCAAGAAAATCAGGATATGTAAATATTGGTGATGCATCCATTCCAAAGACAGTTAAATATGTTAGAGTTGTTTCATCTAAATTATATGTATATTTTTTAAGTAAAGGATGGGTGGCAGCTACGCATAATTGGGGAACTGCAAATATAAATTAATAAGGAGCGTAGCAATTTAATATGAATCAATTCGTTAAAATATTGATAAAAAAATATAAAGATCCATCAATTATTGGTGAAAGAAGTGCAGAAGAAGTTATTCATTATTTAAAACAAAAATTTATTATAAAAGATATAAAGCAAAGTATTTCAGATGATCAAATGAAAGTATTTATATTTAATGTTATTCATTCGATGGATGGAGAAAAAGATCGGAAGAGCGTCGTGTAGGGAAAGA
>OLEI01000456.1_pt1 | contig 11770 bp, 7 predicted proteins | sample 1602591 | NCBI WGS metagenome assembly OLEI01 (sample SAMN02674964, study PRJEB24791) | human gut metagenome, SKBSTL008 | isolation source: stool | host: Homo sapiens | place: USA | reverse complement strand
TACTCCATTTCGCCACTGGTGCCCGTTTACGACGAAAACCAGACATACGGATACGGTCTGACCGACATGTCGGTAGACGGTACCAAGATGGAATTCCCAACCAACCGTAATGTCATGGCAGACGACCATTACAAAGACAGAAAATATACGGGTTACGACATTACCGGCAATATCGGTCTGACCATGAACCTCGCCCCGTGGCTTACATTCAAAACAAGCTATACGTACGACGGTTACTACTACAACGACCGTTATCATCGTGCCAAATACGAAGCCAATGCACAAGAGCCGAGCCTCTATCCTTATAACTACGAGTACAACTCATACTATCGCAAGCAAACATTCGAGAATGTATTGACCTTCATGAAAGACTTCGGCAAGCATTCCGTTACTGCCATGATAGGTAACTCCATCATTTCCGCCCATCAGGATAAAAGTTCTGTCAGCGTGGAAGGCAAGAAAACCGAATATGATGTAGTAGGCGGCAGTCTGAGTTCCAGCGAGGTTCCCGGCGGATTCTTCGACCCGACATCTCCCACAATCGATGCTGGTATCGGCGGTACATTTGCCGGCACAGGTACTTTCTACGATTACAACCGCGCTTCTTTCTTCGGACGCTTCAACTATTCATACGCCAGCCGTTACTTGCTGCAAGTGACTGTACGTTCCGACGGCTCTTCCAAGTTCGGTAAAAACAACCGTTGGGGTACCTTCCCTTCCGTAGCAGTGGGATGGAGAATCAGTGAGGAAGATTTCTTCCCCAAAAACACCCCTATCAGCAACTTGAAGTTCCGCGCCAGCTGGGGACGCCTAGGTAGCGAGAGTGCACTGGGCTACTATTATGCGCCAACAATGAGTAACAGCAATACCCAATGGATGAGCTACATACAAGGTGGCAATCCTTGGGCCGGCATGTCCAACCTCTATCTGGTAAACGACGATTTGCGTTGGGAAACTACCGATACCAAAAACATCGGTTTCGACTTCGGTCTTTTCAACAATAAGTTGAGCGGTAGCCTTAACTACTATTACAACACAACGGAAGACTTACTGATTGAAAAAGTCATGCCGCCTTCTGCAGGTATCTACAATCCTACTGTCAACGTAGGAAAGATGGTAAACAAAGGTTTCGAGCTTGAATTGAACTATGGAGACAACATCAACGGTTTCGACTATAATATCGGTTTCAACCTTTCTACCATCCACAACGAAATGTTGAAGGCAGACCCGAACCAGATACTTTATGGTTCTGCCTGGAAGGGTGACGGCCACTTCGTAACCCAAACACTGAAAGGTTATCCGGTAGCCAGCTTCTGGCTGTATCAGACTGACGGCATATTCCAGACTGATGCAGAAGCTGCTACTTACGTAAACAGTGCAGGCGAACGTCTCCAGCCGAGTGCCAAAGCCGGTGATATCCGCTTCAAGGATGTAAACGGCAATGGAAGCATCGACTCCGGCGACAAGGTATATTCCGGTTCCGGTATTCCCAAGGTGGAAGCCAACTTGTCATTCAGCGGTTCCTATAAGAACTTTGACCTTTCCTTCCAGTTCGGCAGTGCATGGGGGCACAAACTCTACAACGTAAACCGTCTGTATTATGAAGGAATGGACGCCGGTAGAAACTACTTCACAAGCACCATGAATGCATGGACACCGCAAAACGCAGGAACAAGCATGCCAAGAGCTGTACTGGGTGACCCGAATGAAAATACCCGTGAATCCGATCGCTTCCTCGAAAACGGTAACTTCGTCCGCCTTCGCCAGTTGCAGTTAGGATACAGCTTGTCCAGAGCTTTGGCTAAGAAAATGTATCTTGAAAAATGCCGCCTCTATGTCAGTGGAGAGAATCTCTTTACCATCACCAAATATTCCGGTATCGACCCTGAATTCTCTTCAAGCATTCTGGACACCGGTGTAGACTCCTTTGTATACCCGTTCACCCGCTCATTTGTAATAGGTCTGCAAGTTACATTCTAATCACCATTAAAAACAAGAAAACAATGAAAAAAATTATATATATAGCCTCTTTCTTATGCGCCGCCTTACTGGCAGGATGCGATGATTTCCTGACGACAGAGTCCCCCGACTTTTCTACCGACAAATATTGGAGAGATAAAGCCGACGTAGAGGCAGGTCTATCAGCGGTATATGGCCAGCTGGATAACCGCACCGGCTCTTACACGGTTGCAGAAGTCAAGTTTGTTGTGGAAACCTTCCGTAGCGATGAGATGGTAAAAGGCCAGGACGTCAACAACTATCCGGAATGGGCTGCATTGTACGGATTCACCTACAACAATGAGAACTCCAGTATCAAAGAATACTGGATGAACAATTACAATGGCATCAACTACGCCAACAACGTATTATACGGTATTGACAAAGTACAGACCAGCGGTGAGAAGATGAGTGCCGATGACGAGAACCATCTTACGGGCGAAGCTCTGTTCCTGCGTGCCTACTATCATTTCAAACTGATTATGAGCTGGGAGAAAATCATTATCCGCAATGAATATCTGACCGGAGAATCCCAGACTCACAAAGCATTGTCTACCAGAACGGAAGCATGGGACTTTATCTGTACCGAACTGGACAAAGCAGGCAGCATGCTGCCACAAGACCGCCCTTCTTCCGAAGCGGGACGTGTAACCAAAGGAGCAGCCTACTCTTACCTGGGATGGGCTTACTTAACCCGTGCTTATGAAGAAAGTGACAAAAAGGCCGAATACCTGGGGCTGGCAGAAGCCGCTTTCAACAAAGTGACCGGCTACGAACTGGAGTCCGACTACGGAAGCATGTTCGACGGAACCAACAAGAATTGCAAAGAGTCCATTCTGGAACTTCAGTTTACCAACAGTACGGCCGACGGTACTTTCCACAAGCACGTACTCCACTTCTGGGTAGCTCCGGGCAGCATGTCCGGTTGGGACGAAATCCGTGTCAGCGACATGATGTACAACGAATTCCTGAAAGAAGGACGCATTGCCGAAGGTAACATGTACGATGCCCGTGCCTATGGTTCCATGATGTTTGATGATCCGTATTACTATGAAGGCGGGCACATTCTGGGGTACAATTACGATGACATCTATGATGAGAATTCTGCCACCCGATATAATTACCGTAAATACATGCCTTCAACTTGGAGCGACTATGCACAAAACTACGTAGGTACCAACATGCCATTGATGCGTTATGCCAATGTACTGCTGATGAAGGCTGAAATCTACAATGAACAAGGCCATCCAGAAAAAGCCATTCCATTGATTAACGAAGTACGTAGCGTGCACGGCAAACTGCCTGCCATGACCGGAAGTGACCAAGCTGCTGTTAAAGCACAGATTGAACATGAACGTCTGGTGGAATTCACACTGGAAAACTCACGCTTCTATGACCTCCGTCGTTGGGGCAAACTGGACGAAGCCATGAAGGCTGACGGCAGAACCGGATTCAGTGCATCTACCCATTCCTTCCTGCCCATTCCTCTGATGGAGATTCAGACCAACAATAAAATAAACGAATAATCCTTTTCCCAAATAGTATATCAAGGCGGCATTCGCCCCCGGCAATGCCGCCTTGTTTGCTTTGAAAGCTTTATCTTTGCACCTGCAAAAATAGACCATACTATCTTTGCCACTAAAAAACGACATAGATATGTTTACAATCATCGGACTAATGCTCACGGGAATGCTGCTGGGCTATCTCTTACGGAAACGGGACTTAAAGAAAATCCACCAAATCATCACCCTGCTCATCTGGTTGCTGCTGTTTATCCTCGGCATCGAGGTCGGAAGCAACGAGCAAATCATCAAGGGACTCCATACCATAGGCCTTGAAGCTGTGATACTCACCCTGGGAGGAACCTTGGGAAGCGTCATCGCCGCCTGGGCATTGTGGAGAGCCTTGTATAACAAGAAAGGAGGAAGGGCATGAAAGGAAGTCTTATCATAGTGGGCTTTTTCGTACTGGGTACGATTTGCGGCGTATGCCATCTGTTGCCCTTTGATATTGCAGAAACCAACATCAGCTACTACGCGCTTTGTGCGCTGATGTTCAGTGTAGGGCTGAGCGTGGGTAACGACCCGCAAACCCTGAAGAATTTCCGTTCACTCAATCCGCGACTGGTATTCCTGCCCATCATGACGATACTGGGAACGCTAGCAGGCTCCGCAGCCGTCAGCCTGATTCTGACACACCGTTCTATAACGGACTGTCTGGCCGTAGGTTCCGGATTCGGCTATTACTCGCTCTCCAGTATCTTCATTACCGAATACAAGGGAGCCGAGCTGGGCACCATCGCCCTGCTTGCCAATATCAGCCGGGAGATTCTGACACTGCTAGCCGCTCCGTTGCTGGTACGATGGTTCGGAAACCTTGCTCCCATCTCTGCCGGAGGAGCCACGACGATGGACACCACACTGCCCATCATCACACGGACAGCCGGACAGCAGTTTGTAGTAGTTTCCATTTTCCATGGATTTGTAGTAGACTTCAGCGTCCCATTCTTAGTGACATTGTTTTGTTCTATTTAGCTGAAAATGGAAAGGTGAAAGGTGAAAATTTTCCGTTTCCCATTTTCAATTTTCAACTTCCAATTAATCATTAATAATATGAAGACCAAACTTTATACCTTTCTTCTCTCTTCGCTGCTTTGCACCGGTGCCCTGGCAGACAATGAGCCGTGGCAAAACCCGCAAGTCAACGAAATGAACAGAGAACCGATGCACGCCCACTTCACTCCGTTTACGAATGAAGCCAACGCATTGAAACAACGTACCTTGCCCGCCGACGTACGGTTCGACGTTAATTCTGCAACGGAACGCCGTATCACTCTGGACGGCACCTGGAAATTTCTTTTTTCAAAGAACAATGACCTCTGCCCCAAAGACTTTCACAAGCCCGGATTCAGTACCCGCAAGTGGAGTAAAATTGAAGTTCCGGGAAGCTGGGAACTGCAAGGCTTCGATGCACCTATCTATACAGATACCCGTTATCCGTTCCCGCCCAATCCGCCCTACGTGCCTACCGACTACAATCCCGTAGGTGCTTATATCCGCGAGTTCACCGTCCCGGCTAGCTGGGGAGGCATGGACATCTTTCTTGATTTCGAAGGGGTGGAGTCTGCCTACTATGTATGGGTAAACGGCGAATTGGCAGGATATGCAGAAGACAGCCGCCTACCGTCGCACTTCAACATCACCCACCTGCTGAAGAAGGGCAACAATAAACTGGCAGTAAAAGTATTCCGTTATAGCGACGGTTCCTACCTGGAAGGCCAGGACTACTGGAAATACAGCGGCATCGAACGGAGTGTTTATCTCTACGCCCGCCCCCAGAGCCGCGTCAAGGACTTCCGGATGACAGCGGAACTGATAAACAACTACAAGGATGGCGAACTAAAGCTGGACGTATTCCTCCATCGGCCTAAAGCCGGAGAAACGGTGGAAGTCAAGGTAATGGACAAGGACAAGGTTATCTATGACCGGAAAAAGTCCATAACCTCTGCCACAGACACTTTGTTTACCCAGCAGCAAGTGTTCCCGAATGCACGAGCCTGGAATGCCGAAACACCGAACACCTACACGCTGGTAGTCAGCACCTTTGATGCACAAGGAAAACCGCAGGAATCCTTTACGCACCTTTTCGGCTTCCGTACCGTGGAAATGATGAACGGCATGCAGATGATTAACGGCCAGGCCGTCCTCTTCAAGGGGGTGAACCGTCACGAGCACGACCCGCACAAGGGACGTACCATCACCGTAGCTTCCATGATACACGACATCCAGCTGATGAAGCAGTTCAACCTGAACGGTGTACGCAACTGCCACTACCCGAACAACTATGCGTGGTACGAGCTTTGCACGGAATTCGGACTCTATATGGTAGACGAAGCCAACATCGAGAGCCATGGCATGATGTTCCACAAAGATGAGACCCTTGCCAACTACCCCGCCTGGGAGGTGCCTTTCATGCAGCGGATGAGTCGTATGATTGCGCGCGACCGCAACTACTCTGCCATCGTGACTTGGTCCATGGGCAACGAGTCGGGCTACGGCAAGCACTTCGAAACTCTGTATGACTATACCAAGAAGATAGATCCTACCCGTCCCATACAATACGAAGGGGGTGGCTACAACTCCAAGAGCGACATCTATTGCCCCATGTACGCACGCATCTGGAGGTTGCGCCAACACGTGAACCAACGTGATGCCCGCCCCATGATTCTTTGCGAATATGCCCATGCCATGGGTAACAGCGTAGGTAACTTCCAGGACTACTGGGACTTGATTTACAAGTACGATCAGCTGCAAGGCGGTTTCATTTGGGACTGGGTGGACCAGACATTTGCCATCAAGGACGAGAACCAGCACGACATCTGGGCTTTTGGCGGCGACATGGGATTTGTAGGCGTCGTCAACGACTCCAACTTCTGTGCCAACGGCTTGATTGCTGCCGACCGCACCCCGCACCCGCACATCTACGAAGTGAAGAAGGTATTGCAATACATCCATTTCGAACCGCTCGCCTTCACCCCGAACAAGATAAAGGTCACCAACTGGCACGATTTCATCGGATTGGAAGGATATACCCTCCGCTGGGCAGTGGAATGCGACGGCAAGACCGTTCAGAACGGTGAGATGGATTTCCCCAAGATTACTCCCAGAAACTCTGCCAACATAGAATTGCCACTGAAAGCGCTGCCTGCCGACGGCAAGGAGTATTTCCTCACACTTCGTGCATTCACCAAGCACGAAGCGCCATTAGTACCGAAAGGACACGAGGTTGCCATCGAACAATGGGAACTGCCTTCCGTCCCGTCAGCCAAAACCGTTCAGCCGGTGGAGGGAACGTTGACCGTAAACCGCAACAACGAAGCATTGACCGTGAAAGGCAATAACTTCCAGGTAGCTTTCTCTACCCGAAACGGTGAAATGACAGAGCTGAACTACAACGGAAAGAATCTGATTAAGGAAGGGCTGCAACCCAACTTCTGGCGCCCGTTGACTGACAATGACATTCCAAACAGACATCTGATACGCTGCGGCACTTGGAAAAACGCTGGACGCGATGCCAAACTACAGCATATCGAAGTTGCGGAAGCCGGACAAACGGCTACTGTCACTGCGACCTACCGCATGGAAGAACAAGATGCTGATTTGCAGACTCTCTACAAAATCACTCCCGACGGCAAGGTTCAAGTAACCATGCACTTCACCCCCGGCAAGAAGCCATTGAGTGAAATGCCGCGCCTGGGCATGCGCATGATACTCCCTGCCGAATATGAAATGATGACCTGGCTGGGCCGTGGTCCGCAAGAGACGTATGCCGACCGCAAGACGGGAGCATTGATAGGCCTCTACAACGCCACGGTGTGGGAACAATTCCATCCGTATGTACGTGCCCAAGAGACGGCCAATCATTGTGACGTACGCTGGGTGGCCCTGCGCAATGCTGCCGGTGAAGGTCTGCTGGTAGTGGGCGAAGAACCGTTAAGCGTCAGCGCCTGGAACTTCCCTATGGAGGACATTGAATACCGTCCCTCGCAGATGGAGCGCCGCCACGGTGGAAGCATCCAGAAGAAAGATATGGTATGGCTCAACATCGACCACAAGCAGATGGGCGTAGGCGGTGACAATACCTGGGGAGCACAAGTTCATCCCGAGTACACCATCACTCCGCACGAATGGAAATACAACTTCACGCTCGCCCCTCTCGCACCGGAGGATGATGCGGCGGAACAAGCGCACAAATAACCGTTAAATACCTCATTCATATGAAATACAAATTTATACGCATACTCTGCTTCACATTGTTGGCCGCAAGCATCGCAGCCTGCACCCCCGGCATGAAAAGCACTACGGAGAAACGGTATGCCTTCGCCGACATACTGGACATCTCCTACACTCCCGACACTCTGCACCGCTGCTACGGTTGGTTCACCGACGCCGGCTCGTGGATGGGCTTCACGCTGCCCGAACGGCAACAATGGGTCAACGGCTTCTGCGGCCCCTTCAGCCTCGATATGTTCCGCCGCCAGTGGATGGCACAGTCAGCCGCCGTCGTAAGCTTTGCCAAAGATACACAAGAGATTTTTGTTCCGGATTCCACTTGCTATTACCCCGGCGAGCTCTATATGTCGGCACATTCCACCCACGGGAACATCACGCAACGGCTCAACTTCACAAGTGCCTCGACCGCCTTGCTGCGCATCGAAGCCGACACGGCTGAAGACCTGCTGTTCTCCGGTAGCCAATGGGGCAAAGACATCACCGTCAGCGTAGAACAGAACTCCGTCATCGCCCGTCATCCCAGTGGCGAAACCGTAACCGTGACCTTTACTCCTAATGTAGAGCTGGCCAAGACTGACAATAACTATACAGCCCTCGTCCGCTCTCCGCGCTACCCCGTCAACGTAGCCATCTCTTTCTTCACTTCCGAAAAAGAGATGACTGCCGGCCTGCAAAACCTGCCGGGCTTGCTCAATAATCCCACCCCCGCCCTGCAAGCCAATGCCGAACGTTGGGAAGGTTACCTCACCAAGATACTGCGCAAGGACATGAAGCCCGAATACGACCGCATCGCCGTGAAAGCCGTCACCACGCTCATCTCCAATTGGCGGACACACCGCGGCGGATTGCTTCACGAAGGCATCATCCCGAGCCATGCCGTAGGTTATTTCGTCGGCTTCTGGGCATGGGACAGTTGGCGCTTCAGTGCCGGAACCGCCAAGTTCGACCCCGAACTGGCCAAGAACAACATCCGCGCCATGTTCGACTACCAGCAACCGGACGGCATGATTATCGACTGTATCTATACCGACCCCTCCGAGAACAATGCCCGTGACAGCAAACCTCCCTTGGTATGCTGGGCTGTCGACGAAATCTTCACCCATACGGGTGACACCGCCTTCGTTGCCGAAATGTACCCTCAACTGCTCTCCTATTATAAATGGTGGTACGAAAAACGCGACCACAACCGCAATGGCATGTGCGAATACGGTGCTACCGACGGAACACTGGAAGCTGCCGCCTGGGAAAGCGGTATGGACAACGCCATCCGTTTTGACGGCGCCGTGATGCTGAAAAACGAAGGCTACGAGGATGCCTGGAGTATGGATCAGGAGAGTGTGGACTTGAACGCTTATCTGGCACTGGAATGCAAACTGCTGAAGAAGTTCTCCAGCCTGCTGAAGATACCTTTCGACGCACCGGACTACAGTAGCCAGGTAGCCGACTATTTCTTTGACAAGAACATCAACTTCTTCTGCGACCGCCGTCTGAAGGACGGTTCATTCATCGAAGAGCCGGGCTGCGAAGCCTACACTCCGTTGTGGACCCGGATTGCCACACAGGCGCAAGTGGACAGCATGCTGCCCATACTTCAAGATACGGCAAAGTTCTCCACGTATATCCCCTTCCCTACCATTGCCGCCGACAATCCCAAATACAATCCGCGCGGCTACTGGCGTGGCCCCATCTGGCTGGACCAAACCTACTTTGCCATCCGCGGACTGCGCAACTACGGCTACAACCAGCTGGCAGATGAATATACGCTGCAAGTCTTCGACCGCCTAAGCGGGCTGAAAGAGGGTGCTCCCATCCACGAGAACTACGGAACCCATACCGGCGGACGCCTGAAAGCTCCCCATTTCAGCTGGAGCTCCTCACATCTGCTGATGATGTACGACGATTACGGTAAATAAACCGAGTCTCTATATAACGGAACGGTTTGTTTCCATACAGCAAGACACTTTGTTTCAAAAGAAAGAAACAAAGTGTCTTGCTGTATGGAAACAAACTATTTTGTACGTTGAGACAAAGTGTTCCGCTAAAGAGCACAAAAAATATGCTTATTACCGATAAACCTGCACCGGAAGCTCTCCACGCAAAGCTCCCAGCGCATTCAGTACCAATGCTTCCAATTCGTCTTCTCCGGGATAGACGTGAACAGGAGCAAGGAAAGACACGCGCTCCTGCAATCGTGAAGTGATGTACTCGGAATGTGCCATACCTCCCGTAAGCAGAATGGCGTCCACCTTACCATAAAGCACAACAGCAGCGGCGCCCACACACTTGGCTATCTGATAAATCATTGCATTCAGCACCAGTTCCGCGTGCTTGTCCCCCTCCTCTATCCGCTTTACGATGGCAGGAACATCTGTCGTACCCAAATGTGCCGTCAAACCGGCACGACCGGAAATACGCTTCTTCAGTTCCTCTTTGATAAAACGACCGGAGCTGCAAACATCTATCAGCTGCCCGGCAGGCAAGGTCCCGGCACGTTCCGGCGAGAAAGGACCTTCACCGTCCAGTGCATTGTTCACGTCGACGGCACGCCCCTTGCAGTGTGTCCCCACAGAAATGCCGCCACCCAGATGGCAGATAACCAGGTTCAAGTTTTCGTATCGGGTGTTGTGCTCGGCAGCATATCTCCGGGCGATGGCACGCTGGTTCAGGGCATGCCAAATGGTGATACGTGGCATCAAAGGCGAACCCGTAATGCGGGCTATTTCATCCAACTCATCCACTACACCGGGATCTGCAATAAAAGCCTGGCAACCGGGAAGCAGAGCTGCCAGTTCGGAAGCAATCAGGCATCCCAAGTTACATGCATGGCTGCGCATCGCATGGGCAATATCATCCAACATGGCGTCATTCACTACATAAACACCACCCGGAATGGGTTTCAATAATCCTCCACGCCCCACGATAGCGTCAAATTCAAAAGGGATTCCATTGTTGTCCAAAGCTTCCAGTACCAACTTCTTGCGGAATTCGAACTGGTCGATGATGCGGGGAAATTGGGAAAGTTCCTCCACCGAATGCCGGATGTTGAGTACCAGACGGGGAGTTTCATCCTCATAGACAGCAATTTTTGTCGAGGTGGAACCGGGATTTACTGCCAGTATTTTCATTGATTACGATTTACAAATTACGAACTACAAATTACTAATTACAATTAAGACTCTTTCACCCCGCTGGTCAGGCAAGCCATGGCAATGCTGTAATATTTGGACAAACCAGAATCGCTACGCGACGGTAATACCACCGGACATGAGGGCCCTTGCAGCAACCCGGCCATATCGGCATGAGAAAACAGAGATACAGCCTTATAAAAAGCATTTCCCGATTCGATGTTTGGGAATATCAACACATCCGCCTCCCCGTCAATCGGTGATACAATGCCTTTGATGTTACCGCTCGTCTTCTCACAAGAGGTCTTCACATCTAGCGGACCGTCGATGATGACATTGCCGAACTCTCCGGCTTCCGCCAGTTCCACAATATTCACATAGTCCAAAGAATGGGGGAATTTGGCGCTGACCTTCTCCGTGCAATGAATCAGCGCGATACGTGGCTGCTCTATCCCGAAATGGCGGCAAGTATGAATGGCATACCAAATCATTTCAATGCGCTGTTGAAGCGTCGGGCGGGGAATGACCGCAGCATCGGAGAAAAAGAGCAGTTTATCGTAAGTAGGTATCTGCATCACGGCCAGATGGGTCAGAATCTTTCCTTTAGGCAACAAACCATGCTCCTTGTCCAGAATGGCACGTAGCAAATTGTCGGTATTGATGATGCCTTTCATCAGGATATCTGCTCCACCCTCGCGTACGATACGCACCGCCTCACGTGCAGCCTCATCAGAATCTTCTATATGCAAGGTACTGACATATTGAGGATATTTCTTCAAGGTGGGATATTTTTCCAATATGGCAGAATCGCCAATCATCAGAAATTCCGCAAAGATCGGAAGAGCGTCGTGTAGG
>OLEI01000455.1_pt1 | contig 11875 bp, 7 predicted proteins | sample 1602591 | NCBI WGS metagenome assembly OLEI01 (sample SAMN02674964, study PRJEB24791) | human gut metagenome, SKBSTL008 | isolation source: stool | host: Homo sapiens | place: USA | reverse complement strand
CATCAATCATCTGCTTTCTAAATATGGAACTGCAGAGATTGGAAGCATTGATATCGCAGAAGTGATTATGAGTCTGATGGAAGTTATGAAAGAGAATAAAATCATGATGCCTCATGGACTTACTATGCTTGCCCGGGGACTTACACAGATGGAAGGGGTTCTTGCAGATATTTCTCCGGATATCAATATGGTGGAGATTGCCTCCAGACACATGGCAGCAAAGATACTGAAGGACAAGGATTGGAAACAAGAACTTCGAAACGGAGGAAAGACGATTTACAAATCTTTCTATAAAGCGATAAATATTCCATCGCTTATTTCGGATATTTTGCAAGGGTACTTAAAGGGGCAGACGAAGATCAATCTGGATCTGCACGCTTCCTTGGAATTAGAACGACTTCTTAGAAGACTTGTAAGGAATGTAGTGATGGGATTGTGGGTAATGGCGCTTTTGATTAGTTCCAGTATCATATGTACTACGGACATGAAACCAAAGATATGGGGAATTCCGGCATTGGGAGCACTTGGATATCTGATTGCATTTGCCATTGTAATGTATGTGTTTTTGAAACATATTTTTTCAAGAAAATAATGAAGAGAGAAGGGAGGATTTGACCATTGAACGATAAAGTACGAAGCCTGTTGATGCTTATGGTGGGCGCATATATTGTTTTTCTTGGAGGGGATCTGATCTATGGAGTAATTAAGGGGACTTCAGAAAAGCCGGTATTATTCACTGTAATTGGTGCGGTATTTGTGGTACTTGGTATTTTAGTTGTAGGGTATAACATAAAACGTACGAAAGATATTGAGCGCCGTTTGGACGAAGAAGCGGCAGCGGAAGCTTTGCAAGAAGAAAAAGAATCAAAAATTGAAAAATAGTTGGAAAAGGCGGTTAGCAAAATTTACAAAATTGCAACCGCTTTTTTGTGGATGTTTTTAGGAATATTCGTATGTGTATGGCAAAATACACAAAAAACGGAACGGTCAAGGAAAGAAACATGAGCCGACAATTGCGAAATGTATGAACTTGTACACATTTGTACTGTACAAGTTACAGAAAACAATACAAGCATAAGACAAGATGACAAAAAATAGGGATTGTCTTTTCTCAATTTTAGAGTTAATATGTATATAACGAAGTGATCTGAAAGAAATAAATTGTACAAAATGTACAAAAATGAAGAAACTTTCGGAATAAGTAACAACTTGCCGGCATAAAAGTTGTACTGAATCAGCAAACAGTGGATTAGGAGGATGTTATAACAATGAAAAAGAAAGTATTGGCTGTACTTCTTGCAGCAACAATGGTATTTTCGGTTGCGGCATGTGGAAGTAAAAAAAGTAATGAAAAGAAAGCAACTTCTGGAACCGTAGAGACAGGTGAACAGGCCGAATCGAACGGAATGACAATCGGTATTTGTATGCCAACACAGTCTTCAGAGCGTTGGATCAATGACGGAAATAACATGGAGAAACTTTTGGAGTCCAAAGGATATGAAGTAAAGAAACAGTTCGCAGAAGATGACCCGGCTGAGCAGGTAAAACAGATTGAAAATATGATCGCACAGCAGGTAGATGCACTTGTTATCGCAGCAGTAGACGGTAACTCACTTGCAGCAGTATGTGATCAGGCAAAACAGAATGATATTCCGGTTATCGCTTATGACCGTCTTATCACAGACACAGATGCTATCAGCTACTATGCAACATTTGACAACAAAGGTGTTGGTACAAAGATTGGTGAATATATCAAAGATAAGAAAGAACTCGATAAAGCCAAAGAAGCAGGTGAGTCTTATACAATCGAATTCTTCAACGGATCTCCGGATGATAACAATGCAAAGATGTTACAGGAAGGTATCATGGAAGTTCTTCAGCCATATTTAGATGCTGGTACATTAGTATGTAAGACAGGAAGAACATCTTTCGAAGACACATGTATTTTAAGATGGTCTCAGGAAACAGCACAGCAGTGGTGTGAAAACTACTTATCTTCACAGTATGCTGACGAGAAACTTGACATTGCATGTTCGGCATTTGACGGATTCTCTTACGGTATTAAAGCAGCTTTGACAGGAGCAGGATACACAGAAGAAGATTGGCCACTGATTACAGGACAGGATGCAGAACTTATGGCTGTTAAGAATATTATTGCAGGAACACAGACAATGTCTATTTCTAAAGATACACGTACTCTTGCTGAAGTAGCTTCTACAATGGTAGATGCAGTTTGCCAGGGAAAAGAACCGGAAGTAAATGATACAGAGACATATGATAACGGAAAAATCGTTGTTCCATCTTATCAGTGTGAACCGATTGCGGTTGACAAAGACAACTACAAAGAAATTTTAGTTGATACAGGATATTACACAGAAGATCAGTTAAAATAATTCAATAATGATTTTAGGAGGCGGCGGGTTTCGCCGTCTCTTTATCTTTTAACCAAAACGAAAAGAAAAGGAGAGAGAGCAGATGTCAGATATTATTCTGGAGATGAATCACATTACCAAAGAGTTCTCCGGTGTGAAAGCATTGGATGATGTGAATCTCAAAGTGAAGCGTGGCGAGATTCATGCTCTTTGTGGAGAAAATGGTGCCGGTAAGTCTACATTGATGAATGTTTTGTCGGGTGTATATCCATACGGAACATATAAAGGTGACATTGTGTATAACGGCGAAAAATGTCAGTTTCATAAGATCAAAGACAGTGAATCCAAAGGAATTGTCATCATTCATCAAGAATTAGCGCTCAGTCCGTATTTGTCCATTGCTGAAAACGTGTTTATGAGCAATGAACAGACAAAGATGAAGGGTGTTATAGACTGGAAGACTACTCGTTTGAAATCAAGGGAAATGCTTTCAAAAGTAGGATTGGAGAATGAGAATGTAGACGCTCCGGTAAACTCTTTGGGTGTTGGAAAACAACAACTTGTTGAGATTGCGAAAGCACTGGGAAAGAAAGTAGACTTATTAATTCTGGATGAGCCAACAGCAGCATTAAATGATGAAGAAAGCGCACAGCTTCTGGAGATTATGCTGAATTTAAAGAAACAAGGTGTAACGTGTATCATCATTTCCCATAAGTTAAATGAGATCAGTTATGTTGCGGATGCTATTACGATCATTCGAGATGGTAAGACGATCGAGACGCTGAAAAAAGGAGTCGATGAATTTTCAGAGGAACGGATTATCAAAGGAATGGTAGGACGTGAACTTACAAACCGTTATCCGGAGAGAAAAGATTGTCCGATTGGAGATGTAATTTTTGAAATAAAGAATTGGAATGTATTTCATCCGGAGGACCCGCATCGTCAGGTTATAAAGAACTTAAATATGAAGGTACGTGCAGGAGAAGTGGTAGGTCTTGCCGGACTGATGGGAGCCGGGCGTACAGAGTTCGCAATGAGTATGTTCGGACATTCTTATGGACAGAAAATCAGCGGGCAGGTACTCATGCATGGCAAAGAAGTAAGTACAAAGACAGTACGGGATGCCATTAAAAATAAAATCGCCTATACATCGGAAGACCGAAAAACATACGGTTTGGTTCTGATCGAAGATATCAAAGAAAATATGACAATGGCAGCTATGCGGTCCTACTATTCGAAAAACGGTATCGTAGATAAGAATAAAGAAATCCTTGATTCAGAGGATTACAGAAAAAAGATTAATGTAAAAACAAATTCCATTCATCAGGCGGTAGGTTCTTTATCCGGTGGAAACCAGCAAAAGGTTGTTTTGGCAAAATGGATGATGACACTTCCGGACGTCTTGATTTTGGATGAGCCGACACGAGGAATTGATGTAGGAGCAAAATATGAAATCTATTGTGTAATCAATGAATTAGCAAAAGCCGGAAAAGCGGTGGTTGTCATTTCTTCCGAAATGCCGGAGATCATTGGTACATGTGACAGAGTGTATGTGCTGAACGAAGGACACATTGCCGGGGAACTGGGCAGGGAAGAATTGTCTCAGGAAAGAATTATGCAATGTATCATGCAGGATAACAATGGGAAAGGGGAATAAACAATGGAAAAGAAGAAAACAGTAAATATTGATTTAAAGCAATACATGATGCTCATTGCTTTGATCGTAATTTTCGTTTTATTTTATGTTTTATCGGGAGGTAAAAATGCCAGTCCGACAAACATTAACAACCTGATCATGCAAAATGGTTACGTTGTTATTCTTGCAACAGGTATGTTGCTTTGTGTATTAACAGGTAACGTTGACCTTGGTGTAGGTTCTGTAGTTGCTCTGGCAGGTGCGGCAGCAGGTATCATTATGATCGACTACCAGATGTCTCCTGTAGTTGCGGTTTTGGCTGCTTTGGCAGTTGGTCTTATTGCAGGTGTATTTGCCGGATTCTTTATTGCATTTTTGAATATCCCGCCATTTGTTGTAACCCTTGCTACTATGTTAATGGGACGTGGACTTACATATACAGTATTGGATGCACAGACAAAAGGTCCTTTCGAGGATACATATGCTAAAATCGGTGGAGGATTCCTCCCGACTGTGCAGATTGATTTTGCAGGTGGGAAGCTGGATCTGGTATGTATCGCAGTTGCAGTTGTGGTTACGGTACTTTTAATCTTATCTGAGATAAAAACAATTAAAACAAACAATAAATACGGTTTTCCAAATATCGCAACATGGCAGCTTATCGTAAAAGATGCAATCATCATTGCACTTGTATGGTTCTTCTTCTACAAACTGGCATCGTATCATGGAATTCCGATCCAGCTTGTGATCATGGCTGTGATCGTAGGTATTTATCACTTTATTACAAGCAAAACGGTAGCTGGACGTCAGGTTTATGCGTTAGGAGGAAATGCGAAAGCTGCCCGTCTTTCCGGTATCAATACGAAGAAAGTATTTTTCTGGGTATACACAAACATGGGTGTTTTAGCGGCTGTGGCAGGTATTGTATTATCCGCACGTAATGCATCTGCTACCCCAAAAGCAGGTGACGGCTATGAGCTCGATGCAATCGGTTCATGTTATATTGGTGGTGCGGCAGCAGCCGGTGGTGTAGGTACAATTATCGGAGCAGTTGTCGGAGCTTTCGTTATGGGAGTTTTGAACAATGGTATGTCACTTGTTGGTATGTCAACTGATTTTCAGAAAGTAGTCAAAGGTATTGTTCTTTTAGGAGCAGTTACTTTCGATGTATTATCAAGCAGAAAGAAAAACTAGTCTATAGAGACACGGAGGCATTTGATGGAGAAGAATACACTCAAATATCAAAAAATTGTAGATAGCATTTATTCCGACATCAAAGGCCGGAAATTAAAAGATGGAGATAAACTGGATTCGGAGAATGAAATCGGTGAGAAATTCAGGGTGAGCAGGCAGACAGTTCGCCATGCACTGGCGGTTTTGGAGAAAAAAGGAATACTGGATAAACGACAGGGAAGCGGAAATTATGTGATCGTTCCCAAAGAGATGAAACTCCAAAACCCGAGCCTTTCCAAAACGATTACAATTGTGAGTACCTACTTGAACAATTACATTTTTCCAAGGATCATCTCGGAAATAGAAAGTGTTCTTGGGGCAAAGGGATATTCTCTTCGTATCGTCTTTACTCACAACCGTTCTGACGGTGAGCGGGCCATTTTGAAGCGACTCCTTCAAGAGGATGATGTGGGCGGTATTATTATTGAGCCTACGAAAAGCGCAATACCGAATTTAAACCGAAATCTGTATGATGAGCTTTTGCGGAAAAATATTCCCATGCTATTTTTCCACAGTTATTATGAAAATATGCCAATTCCCCATGTTTCTATGAATGATGTGAGGGCGGGGGCAATTGCAGCCGAGTATCTTATTACACAAGGGCATAAAGCGATTGCGGGAATTTTTAAGATGGATGACGGGCAGGGACCTCGACGCTATGAAGGCTATGCAAGAGCGCTTTTGAAACATGATATGCACCTGCATGATGAGCAAGTAGTCTGGATTGACAGTGAGCAGCAGAAAGACTTATCACAAAGCGCAGAGATGATCGTGAATCGTCTGAAAGATTGTTCTGCTTGTGTCTGTTATAATGATGAAGTGGCATATAGTCTGATTCAGATACTTGTAGAACGGGGGATACGGGTACCGGAGGATATGTCCATTGTCAGTATTGATAATTCGGATTTATGCGTACTTTCTCAGGTTCAGCTTACTTCTGTGGAGCATCCGATGGAAAAACTTGGAAAGAAAGTAGCAGAACAATTTTTGCAAATGCTTGAGAATGCCAATCAGGATGTGACATATGAATTTCAGCCGGAGATCGTGGTTCGCGATTCGGTATGCAGGTATTATGAAGCGTAAAACAGAAGACCGTTTTCCGTCTTGAAAACCCTCCTTTGATATGCTAGACTATTTACTAGTATTGTATGAGAATTACGGATTATACAACCCGGAGGGGAGAAATGAGAAAAGGAATACGTTTGATTGCGTCTGTCCTTACAGGCGCAATTTTTATGTTAAATTTAGGAATAGTTTCCTATGCAGCAGAGAGTGTCACATATTTGTCAGAAGAAGAGATCCAGAAACAAAAAGAAGACGGAACAGAGAAAACGGCGGAGGAGATTAAGGAAGAGCTTCTTGCAAAGGCAAGAGCTTTGCCGGTAGAAACAAACGAGTTGAAAAACTGGCCGAAAGGCCCGGAAATCTGTGGAGAATCGGGAATCGTAATGGATATGGACAACGGTGCTATTCTCTATGGAAAGTCTATCGATAAGAAATACTACCCTGCAAGTATCACGAAGATCATGACTGCACTTGTTGCATTGGAAAACAGTGAAATGACGGATCTGGTCACATTTTCCGAAAATAGTATCCAGTGTCAGCGTTCCGGATATGCACATATTGCCATGAAAAGCGGAGAACAGATTACGATGCGGGACGCGCTTCATGCCATGATGCTTGCTTCTGCAAACGAAGTGGCTTATGCGATTGGAGAAACGGTAGGCGGTACACATGAGAACTTTGTGAAAATGATGAATGATTGTGCCAGAAAACTGGGGTGTGAGAATACAAATTTTGTAAACACCAATGGTATTTTTGATGAAAATCACTATGTATCGGCGAGAGACATGGCATTGATTGCGAAAGCAGCGTTTTCCAAAAGTGAACTGCTGGATATTATGCAGACATCAGAGTATACCATTCCGGCTACCAATTTAGAAGATGAGACGAGAACATTTCAGCAGAAGCATAAGATGATGGTGCAGGGCAAATATTACGATCAGCGTTGTATCGGAGGGAAGACGGGATATACGGATCTTTCCTATAATACGCTTGTAACGGCGTTGGAGGAAAATGGAAGACGGATTGTCGTGGTAATACTCGGCTCTAGAGATGAAACATATGAGAACACAAAGGCAATGGCAGATTATGCATTTCAGAATTTTCAACAGATCAGCATTGCAGAGAATGCAGATGTGAAAGAGTTGACAGGAATTCCGGAGAATGCGTCTGTTACAGTTCCTAAGGGAGTTACTTTTCAGGAATTAGACTGTGAGGAAGATGAAAGTGAGGAAATCACGTATTCTTATCAGAAGAATCCAGTGGGAACTATGACTGCAAAGTTGACGAAAGAGCAAAAGATTGAGTTATTGCAGATACAGAAGGACGATGTGCAACCGGATAAAGAGGATAAAGAAGAGAAAGAAACCTGGTTGACGACAGAACACATTATTATGCTTGTGATCGTGGGAATACTCATTCTGATTCTTTTGATCGTTATTTTGGTGGTCAAAGTAAGAAAGAGAAGGGCAAGAATCAAAAGAAGACGCGAGATGCGAAGACGCAGACAGCAGGAGATGAGAAGAAGAAATCAAAGAAGAGAATTTTAATATAGGATAAAAAGGCAAGAAAATTCCGTGAGAGGAAAATTCTTGCCTTTGTGTGTTTTTATGTACCCGATACAAAGCTGTGTTCTACGGTAATTACAAATTCATACCGTTCATCATGTTCTTTTAATTTTTTACACAATGTATCTTCCACATCATGTTGTTTTTCTTTGTCATAGTCTCTTGGGACAACCAGATCGAAGATCAGATTTATCTGATTTTTCCCGTCAACGACCCGGAAGTCGTGGATACTACAGGAAGGATCAATTTCTGCGATCAGTGTATTTGCCAGGTTCTGAATGAGTAGTATATTTTCGTCCTCTATTTCAACCGGGTCCATATGTACAACGAGGAAGATTCCTAAGTTTTCGATGGCGTCTCTTTCGATATGGTCTATGATTTCATGGGATTCTGTAATATTGGCATTGTTCGGTACTTCCGCATGAATGGATGCCATACTCCGGTTGGGTCCGTAATTGTGGACGATCAGATCATGGGAACCGATAATGCCGTCATATCCTTCTACAAAGTGTTTGATCCGTTGATACTCTTCCGGGTCTACGGCTTCGCCAAGAAGCGGTTCCAACGTATCTTTTGCAATACCTACACCTGCCCACATGACAACGAGAGCTACGCCGATACCGACGATCCCATCGATGTTGATTCCGGTAAAATAGAAGAACAAAAGCGACAGGATGGTTACGGATGTTGTCAGCACATCTCCCATGGAATCCGTAAATACAGCCATCATCACTTTGGAATCAATCTTTTTTCCTAATTTTCTGTTAAAGAATCCAAGCCATAGCTTCACACCGATAGAAAGGATGAGGATGATCACCGAAGCCATCTGGAAGTTTAAAACTTCCGGAGATTTAATTTTACCAATGGAATCCTTTAGAAAGGTAAACCCAACCTCTAATACGAGAAAAGACACGATGAGTGCAGAAATATATTCCATACGACCATGTCCGAAAGGGTGCTCTTCGTCTGCCGGTTTACTTGCAATTTTTACTCCCACAAAACTGATAAGCGATGAACCTGCGTCCGACAGGTTGTTGAAAGCGTCTGCTGTGACGGACACACTGTGTACCATTAGTCCAACGATAAATTTTACTATGAACAAAAATACGTTACATAAGATGCCCACGATGCTCGCTAGAACGCCATACGCAGTACGAACGGACACTTTTTCTGTATGTTCATAATCTTTTATAAAATGTTTTACTAAAAACTCTGTCATTTAGATTCCCTCTTTTTCTGTTGTTTTATTACATACGAATGTATTATAGTGTATTTTCCTAAATTTGTAAAACGCCAAAATGTACGGTTTATAGTAACGAAACTCTTGACTTTTCGAGGGTTTCGTTATTATAATAAAGCATATATAGGAAAAACGATGACGAAGACAGTAGAATTTTTTTGAAAATTTAAGCGAGCCGGAGATGGTGGAAGCCCGGTATGAGTAGGAACTATTCGAATATCACTTCTGAGTTGCGGATGCTGAAAGTCATGAAGACAACTAAGCACTGCCGGTTTTCTGCCGTTAAAAAGAACGCATATGATAGTATGATGTAACAGGTGGTATAACGATAGCTTCAGCCCTCGTCCTTTTACAGGATGGGGGCTTTTTTGCGAAGGCAAGGATTGCGCAAAAGGGACAGGGCTATTTGCAAAAAGGGACACACTAAAAGTGAATTAGGGACGTAGTAAAATGTAAAAAGAGTACGTCCCCAAGAGAGGAGAATAGACAATGTATCAGAAAGTTTCTACAGATTTGAAATTTGTGGACCGTGAGAAGAAGATTGAAAAGTTCTGGGAAGAGAACAACATTTTTGAAAAGAGTATGGAGAACCGTAAAGAGGGAGAGACCTATACATTCTACGACGGACCGCCGACAGCCAACGGAAAGCCACATATCGGGCACGTATTAACTCGTGTGATCAAAGATATGATTCCGAGATATCGCACAATGAAAGGGTACATGGTACCTAGAAAAGCCGGATGGGATACACATGGTCTTCCGGTAGAGCTGGAAGTGGAGAAACTTCTTGGCTTAGACGGCAAGGAGCAGATTGAAGAATACGGTTTGGAGCCGTTCATTAACAAATGTAAAGAGAGTGTCTGGAAATACAAAGGGATGTGGGAGGATTTCTCTGGTACCGTTGGTTTCTGGGCAGATATGGAGCACCCATATGTAACATATGACAATAACTTCATTGAGTCTGAATGGTGGGCGCTTAAGAAGATCTGGGACAAAGGACTTCTTTACAAAGGATTTAAGATCGTTCCTTATTGTCCGCGTTGTGGAACTCCGCTTTCCGCACAGGAAGTAGCGCAGGGATACAAAGATGTAAAAGAGCGTTCGGCTATCGTAAGATTCAAGGTAAAAGATGAAGATGCGTATATTCTTGCATGGACAACAACACCTTGGACACTTCCGTCCAACATCGCACTCTGTGTGAACCCGGAAGAGGACTATGCGAAAGTAAAAGCGGCAGACGGTTATGTATACTACATGGCATGTGCGCTTCTGGATACGGTACTTGGCAAACTTGCGAAGAAGACAGAAGACGGAGAAGAGATTCCGGCTTATGAGGTTTTAGAGACATACAAAGGAACAGACTTAGAATACAAAGAGTACGAGCCGTTATATGACTGTGCATATGAATGTGCAGAGAAACAGCACAAGAAAGCATTCTACGTGACATGCGACACATACGTAACATTGACAGACGGTACGGGTGTGGTTCATATCGCTCCTGCATTCGGTGAAGACGATGCAAAAGTAGGACGCAAATACGATATGCCGTTCGTTCAGCTTGTAAATGAAAAAGGTGAAATGGGAGAGACAACTCCATTTGCCGGATTATTTGTAAAGAAAGCAGATCCGGAAGTATTAAAAGACTTAGAAGAAAGAAAGCTTCTTTTCGAGGCTCCGAATTTCGAGCACAGCTATCCGCACTGCTGGAGATGTGACACACCGCTTATTTACTATGCACGTGAATCATGGTTTATCAAGATGACCGACGTGAAAGAAGATCTGATCAGAAATAACAACACGATCAACTGGATTCCGGAAAGCATCGGAAAAGGACGTTTCGGCGATTGGCTCGAGAACGTACAGGACTGGGGAATCAGCCGTAACCGTTACTGGGGAACGCCGCTAAATATCTGGGAGTGTGAATGCGGACACCAGCATTCCATCGGAAGCATTGCGGAATTAAAAGAAATGTCCGACAATTGCCCGGATGATATCGAGCTTCACCGCCCATACATCGACGAAGTGACGATCCGTTGTCCAAAATGTGGAAAACCGATGCACCGTGTTCCGGAAGTGATCGACTGTTGGTTTGACAGCGGTTCCATGCCGTTTGCACAGCACCACTATCCATTTGAAAATAAAGACTTGTTCGAGCAGCAGTTCCCGGCAGACTTTATTTCCGAGGCTGTTGACCAGACAAGAGGATGGTTCTACTCCCTGCTTGCCATCTCAACGCTGCTGTTCAATAAAGCACCGTATAAGAACGTTATCGTGCTTGGACACGTACAGGATGAGAATGGACAGAAGATGAGTAAGTCCAAAGGAAATGCGGTTGATCCGTTTGATGCACTGGAGAAATACGGAGCAGATGCGATCCGCTGGTACTTCTACATCAACAGTGCACCGTGGCTGCCGAACCGTTTCCACGGAAAAGCAGTACAAGAAGGACAGCGTAAGTTCATGGGAACTCTGTGGAATACTTATGCATTCTTTGTACTGTATGCAAATATCGACAATTTTGATGCTACAAAGTATACACTGGAATATGATAAACTTCCGGTTATGGATAAATGGATTCTTTCCAAGATGAATACCATGGTAAAAGATGTGGACAACAACCTTGGTAATTACAGAATCCCGGAGGCAGCACGTGTGCTTCAGGATTTCGTAGATGATTTAAGTAACTGGTATGTAAGAAGAAGCCGTGAGCGTTTCTGGGCAAAGGGAATGGAGCAGGATAAGATCAATGCTTACATGACTCTGT
>OLEI01000434.1_pt1 | contig 12396 bp, 10 predicted proteins | sample 1602591 | NCBI WGS metagenome assembly OLEI01 (sample SAMN02674964, study PRJEB24791) | human gut metagenome, SKBSTL008 | isolation source: stool | host: Homo sapiens | place: USA | reverse complement strand
CGAAGAGGGGTAATATCTACACCTCCGTCTTTTAATACACTCCAAATCTCCCGAAGCACTTCACTGACTTTATTTTCCCCGTCAAAAAGCTTCTCCATCCACGTATCATCTACATCCATCACTTTAGAAAAGCAAATCTCACTCCATACTTTTTCCGCCTTTTCCAAATCTTCCATGCAGATAAATGCGCCATTTAGCGCTCCTACTGATGTTCCCGCGACGGCATGAATCTTGACTCCAACTTCCTTAAGGGCTTTCCACGCACCTATCTGATACGCACCTCTCGCCCCTCCTCCATCCAGCATCAATGCATATTCTTTTCCAAGATCGATTACCGGTTTCATCTGACTCCTCCCTTCTTCTATGTCACAAAAGGGATATGTGCAACCACATATCCCTCTTTCCATTCTCTATTTTTATCTGTTGCAGCCTTATCTATTCGCTCTTTCCGACTTCCACTACAGATTTGACAAGACCTGCAATTCCTTGAAGCTCGGAAGGAATGATGATCTTCGTTGCCTTGCCATCCGCTGCTTTCTCGAACGCTTCCAGGCTCTTCATTGTAAGAACCGCCTCGTCTGCTCCCGCCTCTTTCAAGAAACGGATACCATCGGCATTCGCCTGCTGCACTTTTAAGATTGCCTCAGCTTCACCTTCAGCTTCTCTGATCATCTTTTCTTTTTCAGCTTCCGCACGGAGAATTGCCGCCTGTTTTTCTGCCTCTGCATCAAGGATTGCAGATTCTTTATTACCTTCTGCAACAAGGATTGTAGACTTTTTCTCACCTTCTGCGCGGAGAATTGCTTCTCGTCTTTCACGTTCAGCCTTCATCTGTTTTTCCATAGCATCCTGAATGGCTGCCGGCGGAATAATGTTCTTAAGTTCCACACGATTCACTTTGATACCCCAAGGGTCTGTCGCAACATCGAGTGACGCCCTCATCTTCGTGTTGATCGTCTCTCTGGATGTCAGTGTCTGGTCTAATTCCAAATCACCAATGATATTACGAAGTGTCGTTGCCGTTAGATTCTCAATCGCCATGATCGGGTTTGCCACTCCATAACAGAACATCTTCGGATCTGTAATCTGGTAAAAAACAACCGTGTCAATTCTCATGGTGACATTATCTTTTGTAATTACCGGCTGCGGAGCGAAATCCACAACCTGCTCCTTAAGGTCTACTCTTCTTGCCACACGCTCAATGATCGGTATCTTAAAATGAAGACCTACACTCCACGTCGCCTGATAAGCCCCCAATCTTTCTATAACGAGAGCCTGCGCCTGCGGAACGATCTTAATACAGGAAATCAAAAGCGCCACGACAATAACCAATAAGACAATTCCCAGTACTCCTCCAAGTGAAATAAATTCTGTCATATAAACCCTCCTCGCTTTCTTCTTGTAATTAATATAGTTATTTTTCATATTACTATACTTTCTATTTTTTTACAAGAAGTGGAAGAAAATCTTAATACAAATATAAGAACTCCACACAAATTATCTGTCCATTTAAAAATGAGTGCTCTTTCTTCTCTGACGATTCGCTTCGTACATAAGAATCGACGACGCAATCGCCGCATTCAAAGACTCTACCTCTCCGTGCATCGGAATCTTCACCCAGACCTCTGCTTTGTCCGATACTTCACGTCGCAGTCCGTTCCCCTCATTGCCGATAAGGAATGCACATCCCGTACTGTAATTCTCTTCATCATAGTAGTTTTTTCCATCTAAATGTGCCGCGTAAGTCTTAACTCCCTTTTCTCTGAGCCGATCCACCAACGCTGGTATATCCTCTTCATACAGAAACGGCATCCTATAAATAGATCCCATCGTAGAACGGATTGTCTTAGGATTATAAATATCTACCGTGTCCCGGCTCATAATAATTCCGGTTACTCCGGCCCCTTCTGCCGTCCTTACGATCGTCCCCAGATTCCCTGGATCCTGAAGATTGTCAAGAACCATCAAAAATGGAGTTTCACATTTTAACATATCTGCAAACTCTGTTCTTTTCTGGCGTACAAGACATAGAATTCCTTGCGGAGTCTTTGTATCTGATACATGAGAAAACACTTTATCCGATAGTACTTCCACTCTAAGTCCGTCAAAGTCCACTCCCTCTGCCTTTTTTATATAGAAAGTTTCCGAAATGTATACTTTTTCAATCAGCTCTCTCGGTGCTTCCTGGAACATTTTCACTCCTTCCACAACGAAAATTCCTCTTTCATTTCTTACCTTACTTTTTTTTTGAAGCTGCAAAAGTTCCTTCACCTGAAGATTTGCAATACTTGTAATCATCCTCTTACTCCTTTTCCAAACTATCGGCTACACTTTAAATCGATATCCAACTCCCCATATTGTCTCGATATACTGTGGTTTTGACGTATCAAATTCTATTTTTTCACGGATTTTCTTGATATGCACCGTCACTGTCGCAATATCACCAATGGATTCCATATCCCAGATCTCACTAAAAAGCTCATCCTTCGTATACACATGGTTTGGATGGCTTGCAAGAAAAGTAAGAAGATCAAATTCTTTCGTGGTAAATGTCTTCTCTTCTCCATTTACCCAGACTCTTCTTGCTGTTGTATCAATCTTAAGGCCCCGGATTTCAATGACTTTATTTTCTTCCACAGTACTTCCGATCAAACGTTCATATCTGGCAAGATGTGCCTTTACTCTTGCCACAAGTTCACTCGGACTAAACGGTTTTGTCATATAGTCATCCGCTCCAAGCCCCAGGCCTCGGATCTTATCAATATCATCTTTCTTCGCTGAAACCATAATAATAGGCGTATTCTTCTCATCGCGTACTGTGCGACAGATTTCAAATCCATCTACCCCCGGAAGCATCAGATCCAAAATGATCAGGTTGTACTCCTCTTCCATTGCTTTCTTAAGGCCCAATTCTCCGTCATTTGCGACTTCTACTTCAAACCCGCTCAATTCCAGATAATCTTTCTCCAAATCTGCAATAGCTTCCTCGTCTTCTACAATCAATATTTTATTCATTTACTGGTACCTCCTGATATTTTCTAATTACAAAATACATAACCGTTCCCGTGCCTTCTTTGCTTGTGGCCCATATCTTGCCCCCATGTTCTTCCACAATCTTTTTCACGATGGAAAGTCCGATTCCGCTTCCGCCTTTCGATGAATTTCTTGACGCATCCGTACGGTAAAAACGGTCAAATATGTTCGGCAGATCTTTTGCTGCAATTCCCTTTCCGTTATCCTCAAGCTCTACCTGAATAAAATCACCTACATCTTTTACCCGCAGATTGATTCTTCCGTATTTCTTATCCATATACTTCACTGAGTTGCTGACTATGTTATTGATGACACGTTTTAACTGTTCCGCATCCGCAATGATTTTCTGCTCTCCTTCTACATAGTTGGAATAGCTGAAATCCACACCTTTTGACTCCAATTCCAAAGAAAGATCCTCGGCACAATCATCAAAATACGCGCTTACCGGAATGGTACTGAAATTATACGGAATACGATTGGTATCTATCTTGGAGTAAAAAGTCAATTCGTTGATCAGACGATCCATCTCCGTTGCTTTATTGTAAATGGTACGAATATACTTGTCCATTTTCTCCGGCGTGTCTGCCACACCATCCATAATCCCTTCCGCATATCCTTTGATCGCTGTTACCGGTGTCTTCAAATCATGGGAAATATTACTGATCAGCTCTTTATTCTCTCTGTCGTACGTAAGCTTTTCCTCCGCATTTGTCTTCAGTCTCTGGCGCATATCCTCGAAATCACTGCAAAGCTGACCTAATTCATCATCCGCACTTGCTTCCAGTTGGAAATCAAGGTTGCCTTCCTTAATATTCTGGGCCGCTTCCTGCATCTTGCTCAAAGGGCCTGTAACTCCCTTATAAATCCAAAAGATAAGAAGCGCTGCTGTTGCCACAAGGATTAAGATAATAGCAATCGCCGCATCGGAAATCAACTGCTTCACTTCCGGCATAACACTGCTTACATCTGTCACAATAAATGCACTTCCTGATTTTGTATCTCCAAATTTAAAATCAATGTGCTTTACAAGCGCCTGAACCTCCCCATAATATACACCGTTTTCCGATGTAGTATCCGGTTCACCATAATCCGGAAGCTGATCCAAAAGGGCCTCCGCCTTATCTGTCTCGCCGCCTATATATATGATTTTATCTTCTTTGCGCATAATCAGATAAGAATTTTTCTTCTGTAGTGCCTTATTCACATCTTCCAGATACGTTACATCCTCCAGAAGTTCCGGTTTCTCTATAGCCACCTTGCTGATCTTATGATACGACTCCTCAGTAAGGCTGTTAAAAACCTGCACCGAGTTGGAAAAGCTCTTATAAGTTGTTCCCGTAATTCCATAATTCTTCTCTATCACACTAATCTGATACCGGCTCATTCCAAAAATAACGACACCGGTCAAAAGAATCGGTAAAACACTCACGGTAATAAACGCAGTGATTAGTCTTGTTCTTAATTTCAAGCTTTCACTTCCTTTCCCGCTTATTTGCATTCCTTAGTATTATACCATGACCATAGCTCGTCTACACGAAACCACATATAAATAATTCTAAAAAGTTTATAAAATGGAAAAAAATACCGCTTTTTCCTAAAAAAGATTGTGCCGAGGCACAATCTTTTTTACTTTTATAAATATTTCTTCAACTCTTCTACTTTATCAAGCTTCTCCCATGGAAGATCCAGATCCAATCTTCCAAAGTGTCCATAAGCTGCTGTCTGCTTGTAGATCGGACGGCGAAGATCTAACATTTTAATGATTCCTGCCGGGCGAAGATCAAAGTTTTCTCTTACGATATCCACTAATTTTTCTTCGGAAATCTTTCCTGTTCCGAAAGTATCGATCATGATAGATGTCGGCTGCGCAACACCGATTGCGTAAGATAACTGAATTTCTACTTTCTTTGCAATTCCTGCTGCCACAATATTTTTCGCAACATAACGAGCTGCATAAGCTGCCGAACGGTCTACCTTTGTGCAATCCTTTCCAGAGAAAGCTCCCCCGCCATGGCGCGCCATTCCGCCATATGTGTCTACAATAATCTTACGTCCTGTCACACCACTGTCTCCGTGTGGACCTCCAATTACAAAACGTCCTGTCGGATTGATGAAGAATTTTGTCTTTTCATCTACCATTTCTGTCGGAATCACCGGTCCGAATACGTATTTCTTAATGTCTTCGTGAATCTGCTCCTGAGTCACATCCGGATCATGCTGTGTAGAAAGAACAACTGCATCGAGGCGTTTTGGAACGCCATTTTCATCATACTCTACCGTAACCTGGCTCTTTCCATCCGGTCTCAAATATTTTAAAGTTCCGTCTTTTCGCACCTTTGTAAGCTGACGTGTAAGCTTGTGGGCCAGTGAAATCGGATATGGCATAAATTCTTCTGTCTCATCACACGCATAGCCAAACATCATTCCCTGGTCTCCTGCACCGATTGCCTCAATTTCTTCATCAGACATTTTATTTTCTTTTGCTTCCAAAGCTTTGTCTACACCCATGGCGATGTCTTTTGACTGCTCGTCAATTGCTGTGATCACACCGCATGTATGTGCATCAAATCCGTATTTCCCCCTGTTATATCCGATTTCGTCTACTGTGTCACGAACAATTTTCTGAATATCCACATAAGCATTCGTTGTAATCTCGCCCATAACAAGTACAAGACCTGTTGTAATCGCTGTCTCACAGGCAACACGGCTATTTGGATCCTGTTCCATGAGTGCATCAAGCACTGCATCGGAAATTGCATCACAAATTTTATCCGGATGACCTTCTGTTACTGATTCTGATGTAAATAGTAATTTTTCCATTCTTTTTCCTTTCCTTTGTACTTTCTCTATCGGGACTGTTTTTATAAATTTCCTATGTATTCAAAAAGGCCAGCCCAAAAGGACTGACCCGAATTCTATTCATAAATCAATCCTCTTATTGTTCGATTGCTCGCTCAGGTTGGCACCTTCCTTGTAAGGGGTTGCCGTGGCTTCACAGATCCTTTGTATCTCCACCACTCTGAATAAGAGAAAGTTGTATATTTGATTTTGTTACAGCGTTTATCATATCACCGTCTTCCAGAAACGTCAAGACTATTTTCACTTTATTTCATGCCCAAAATTACCTTTTCTCCTTTTTGTCTTACGATGTCTCTTTCCGCACGAAGAAGCACCTGGCTTCCATCCGTTACGCGAATATAATACTGACGATAAAATCCAAGGAACTCCTCCCGTATAATTTCTCCATGAATATTCCCCTCTACCGCAAAGAACAAATCTTCCGGTCTGCAGTGAATTTCATTTCCCGCATCATCCCGGAAACAATTCGACACACCCAGAAAATTTCTGGCGAAATCATTGGCCGGATGCGTATACACTTCTTCCGGTTTGCCAATCTGGATCAGATTGCCCTGGTCCATAATGGCAATGGAATCTCCAAGAACCATGGCTTCTTCCTGATCATGGGTGACAAATACCATTGTAATATCAAATTCCCTCTGAATCTGTTTGATTTCCTGACGCATTTTTACCCGGAGTTTCGCATCAAGGTTACTCAACGGTTCATCAAGAAGAAGGACTTTGGGCTTTGTGATCAAGGAACGCACCAAGGCAACTCTCTGCTGCTGCCCTCCCGATATTTCATGTATCTTAGAATGAGCATACTCGGTAAGCCCTACCTTTTCCAAGTACTTCATACCCATTTCTTTTGCTTCTTTTTTCTTGATCTTCTGGAACTTCAAGCCATAAGTCACATTATCAAGAACAGTCAGATGTGGAAACAACGCATAAGACTGGAACACGGTAGATACCGGTCTTTCTTCCGGTTCCATACAGGTGATGTTCTGTCCATCCACTCGGATTTCCCCTGCATCCGGTTTTAAAAAACCTCCGATCATTTTCAATGTAGTTGTCTTTCCGCATCCTGACGACCCAAGAAGGCAAAGAAGTTCTCCTTTACCGAGAGAAAGCGACAGGTTTTTTACAACCTCCTTTTCTCCAAAACTTTTACTTAGATTTTTTAATTCCAGATACACCTTTTTTTCTCCTCCTTTCTTTTGAAAATCCAATATAAAAAATCACGTTGATCAGTACAGTGATCCATATGATAAAGGTTGCAATCATAGATGCCTCTCCGTACTTTCCTGTATTAATGCTGTCAAACAGTGTGAATACCGCTATTTTCTGTCCGGGTGTAATAAGGAAAATTACTGAACCCGCTGTAATCATGGCATTTGTAAAGTTATTTACAAATCCGGTTGCAAAAGCCGGCTTTAGATTCGGAAGCAGTACATCCCAAAACACACGAAGTTTGTTAGCCCCTAAATCCCGCGCGGCATCATCAATGTTCAGACTAATCTGTGAGAAAGATGCAGTTACCGCTTTTGTCGTGATTGACATTTGCTTGAATATCATATTTGCAATTACGATTAATGCCGTCCCTGTCAGTTTTAATGGCTCATGGTTAAATGCCAGAATATATCCGATACCAAAACAACTGCCCGGAAGCATATACGGCATGGTCACAACAAAGTCTATCAAATTCCCAAAGCGGATTCTCCGCCTTTCAATGTAATAAGAAAGAAGAATACCTACAAACGTTCCTACAAGCGCCACGATAAGCGCATACGCAATACTTCGTACAAATGTATCCATATTTCGCTCGAGGAGTGCATCGAAATATTGTGTTGTAAATGTAAGCGTTCCTCTCATATTTTTTGTAAAACTATTGAGAAAAATTGATCCATATTCCAAAATCATTGTCACAAAGAAAATTGCTGCTATCAGGTACACAATCACCGCACTCATTCCTTTTAATCGAAAATCTTCTTCCGCACCTGTGGCCTTATTGTTATTTCCCGCGAATATCTTATCATTTTTTCTCATCAGATAACGATACAGTACAAAGCCGGCCAAAGCCGGAATCAAAAGCAGTACGTTCAGTGCCGAACTCTTACTTAAGTCTGAGTATCCGATAATCTGCATATATATTTCTGTGGCGACCGTCTCAAATCTTCCTCCAATTACAATCGGTGTTCCGAAATCCGCCATGGAGCGGATAAATGAAAGCAGAAAACAGATTAAAAGAGATGGTCTGATAAGCGGAAGTACAATCTTATAGAGCGTTCTTCCTCTTGTCGCTCCGAGATCTGCCGAAGCCTGCAACATGGAAAGATCAATCCTCTCAAGCATTCCGATGAGAAGCAGTGCATTTAATGAAGTAAAAAATAAGCTCTGCATAATCACCACCCCGATCCACCCATAGGGATTCAGGGATAGCCCCAAAAGTCCTTTTGATATCAGTCCGTTTCGTCCAAATAACTGAATGTAAGCCAGCGAAGCAATAAATGGTGGTGACACCATACTGATCAGAAGAATTCCCATCAAACATCCCCGCAGTTTCTTAAACGTAAACCTTACACTAAACGCAACCGCCACAGCGAGACCCGTGGAAATCAATGCAGATAAAACTGCCACAAACACACTATTTTTCAACAAATGTAAATTTTTATCGAATATACTCTTATACGCTGCAAAACTAAAACCATGTGCTCCTGATACACTCTGTTTTATAATACACAGAAGCGGATAAAGCACAAAAAGACACACCAGTCCCACAAGAATCATCAAAACAATTCTGTCTAATATATTATAAAAACGGGCACCACTCTGTGATGCCCTTGTTTTCTTACTCTTCACCTTTATCTCCCATTAAAGTGTTCCACTTCTCCAGAATCGCAGTTCTTTCTTTTCCAAAAAGTGACAAGTCTTCTTTCATAAGCTGGCTTTGATCAAAATCTAACTCTAAACCTTTGATACCTGGTTTTACAAGAAGACATGTATTCTTCTGATCGATTTCTGCTAATTGTTTCATATTCTCATCATCTGAATAGAACCACTCAATAAATGCTTTTGCTGCCTCTGTATTCTCAGCATTGGCAAATGCAGCCACACCTTCCGGTACATATGGCATTCCATCTGTCGGATAAACAATGCTTACATCCGCTGTCTCTTTCAGTTCATCCAATGTTCCATCAATATATGTGATACCGATTGCCACTTCACCTGCTGCTACCTTTGTACTCGGATCAGCACCACGTTTAGAGTAATATGTAATATTCTCATTTAACTTGTTAAAATAATCCCATCCTGCATCACCTTTTGTCTGAAGGAGCGCATTTACAACTGCATAGTTTGTCCCTGAAATTGCCGGATTGGACATGAGGATTTCTCCTTTGTATTCCGGTTTTGTAAGATCATCCCAAGACTTTGGAGCTTCCAATCCCTTTTCCTTCAAAATGTCATTGTTTACAATAAATCCAACAACAGTGATTCCTTTTGAAAACCAATAGTTTTCACTGTCTTTGTAATCTGCCGCAAGATCATCTGCTGCATCAAAATCCACTTTCTCCAGAAGGTTATTCTCTTTTGCATCCATAAATGCATCAATACCGCCACCGAACCAAAGATCTGCCGCCGGTGTTCCCCCTTCTGCCTTTAATTTCGAGAGAACTTCACCGGAAGACATAGAGATAAACTCAACCTTCGGTCCTACTTCCTCGGTAAACTTATCAAATAATGGCTGATAGTTCTCACTTGTAGCAATTACTTTTAAAGTTCCGCTCAATTTTTTTGAATCTTCTTTTTTTGTTCCTTCAGACTCTTTTTTATCTGTTCCGCATGCTGCAAGAGCTAATGACATCACAAGCACCAAAAGAGCCGCAAGTAAACGTTTTCCTTTTTTCATTCTACTTTCCTCCTGCTAAATTATCCATTTAAACTTAGATACTATATCACACGATATCAAAATACACAAATTGATTTTTACTATAAATAGCACTGTATTTATAGAGATTTTCTATCACTTAAAAAAGATTGCACCTCTGTGCAATCTACGCATCCCCACACGAAGTGTGTTTTTTATGATATAGGATTCCGAAGGAATTTCCCATATCACCAAAAAGGAAGCATCGATAATTTTCAATGCTTCCTTCCAATTCTTTATCCTACTTTAAACTGAAATTTCTGGATATCTTTCTCGCTTGCAACCTTCTCGATCATACCGCCGAGACTTCTTATCTTCTCTTCGAATCTCTCATATCCTCTCTGGATATAAACAATATCATCTACAATTGTAATTCCATCGGCCGCAAGACCGGCTATTACAAGTGCCGCTCCCGCTCTTAAATCCGGAGCGCTTACCCTTGCTCCCGAAAATCCATGCACGCCTTCTATCGTAGCAGAATTTCCTTCAATCTTAATATTTGCTCCCATTCTTGCAAGCTCGTCTAAATACTTAAAACGATTCTCAAAAATGCTCTCTGTAATTGTGCTTGTTCCATTACATAACGCAAGGGTCACACCGATCTGTGGCTGCATGTCTGTTGGAAATCCAGGATATGGCAACGTCTTCACCTGTGTATGATTCAGTCTGCCTTTGGATACAACTCGTACTGCGTCATCAAATTCTTCCACTTCACAGCCAATCTCTACTAACTTAGCTGTTGTTGCCTCTAAATGTTTCGGAATAACATTCATAACTGTGACATCACCTTTAGTAGCTGCCGCTGCAAACATGAATGTTCCCGCCTCGATCTGGTCCGGAATAATAGAGTATTCTGCCTTATGAAGTTTCTTCACACCTCTGATCTTGATAATATCCGTTCCTGCACCTTTGATATTTGCTCCCATACTATTCAGGAAATTCGCAACATCAACAACGTGCGGCTCCTTTGCCACATTCTCCATAATCGTCAGGCCGTCAGCCATAGCTGCTGCCATCATCACATTGATCGTTGCCCCAACGCTTACCACGTCAAAATAAAGATGTGTTCCTCTTAATTGTTCTGCTTCCGCAATAATCTTTCCATGTTCGATGACAACATCCGCCCCTAACGCCTTGAACCCTTTCAAATGTTGGTCGATCGGTCTGCTTCCAATGTTGCATCCTCCCGGGAGCGCCACTTCTGCTTTGTTATATTTTCCAAGTAAAGCACCTAATAAGTAATAGGAAGCTCTGATTTTTTTAATATAATCATATTCTATACTGAAATCACCGATTCCACTTCCGTTAATTCTTACTGTATGCCGATCGATACGCTGAACCATTGCACCAATTCCTGATATGGCTTCTAATAAAACGTTGATATCATTTACATCCGGCAGATTATCAATCGTCACCGTCTCGTCTGTCATAATTGCAGCCGCAAGAATCGCAAGAGCCGCATTTTTAGCACCGCCAATCTGCACTTCCCCTACAAGCGGTGTTCCTCCCTTAATAATATATTGCTCCATATTGCACCTCGATTATTTAGTATTTATTACAAATTTATTATAGATTTTTTGCTAATAATTTACGCTGTTTTTACGCATAGTCTTTATATAGTATAACATAAAATCTCTATTTGTAAAACATTTTTCTTTTTGACTTATCTTTCCTAATTCCATCCCGGATAAAACTGTCTTCTTTTTCGACGATGCTCTGTTCTTCTTCGCATGAGTTCGTGAAGAAGCAATACTTCTACAATTTCTCTGATGTTTTGATCCCTTCCACGTCTTCTGTTTCTCTGCTGCGCCTCCATCCTGTCGTCCAACGGCTCTGTTTCCTCCATATCTTCCAGGCCTATTTCCTTTATCCGGTTGCAGACACGGCTGCACATCATCCGTACACTCAACATATCCGGATATTCATCATAAATCATACTCCCTTCATATTCCATCCTGTCACACTCATCTTCCACAAATGGCAGAATCCGTTTCACTTCATCCGGATACATACTTTTCATGTATTCTACATCCTGTCTTTCTTTTCTTTCGTCATCATACTCAAGCGGCATAGGGTATGCCATATAATAAGGCAATTTGTAATCCATTCCAACAGCTCCCTCTCTATCCATTCTGCTTTATCATATGCCAAATCCCGAAAAGTGGTGAATAACCGACATTACAAATAAACACACCGGGGAGCATGACACATGCAGCTCCACGGTGTGTTGTTTATACGTTCTACTTTATTTCGTTGCATTGATTCTCGCAATCGCTCTTTTCAGAGCGGCCTGTGCGCGTCTCACGTCCATATTCGGCCCGTTTTGACTCAAACGTTCTTCTGCACGTTTTTTCGCTTCTTTGGCACGGTCCACATCGATCTGATCCGGCCACTGTGCATCTTCTGCAAGTACTGTAATCTTATCCTGAAGGATCTCAAGAAATCCGCCCAGGATCGCCGCTTTTTTTACTTCTGTGCCGTTATGAATATTCATAACACATGGCTCTAAGATTGTAGTAAGCGGAATATGATTTTTGTAAACACCCATTTCTCCTTCCACTGATGTGAATTCGAGGAAATCAGCTTCTCCCTCAAAGAAC
>OLEI01000432.1_pt1 | contig 12418 bp, 10 predicted proteins | sample 1602591 | NCBI WGS metagenome assembly OLEI01 (sample SAMN02674964, study PRJEB24791) | human gut metagenome, SKBSTL008 | isolation source: stool | host: Homo sapiens | place: USA | reverse complement strand
CGTCTTTCTCTTCAGCTGCCTCGCCTGCTGCGCCTGCTGCTGCAACTACAACGCCTGCTGCTGCAGATACGCCGAACTCTTCTTCACAAGCTTTAACAAGCTCGTTTAACTCTAATACTGATAACTCTTTGATCGCTTCGATCATTTCAGCTGTTGTCAATTTAGCCATTTTAAATATCCTCCATATTTTCTTAATTTAATCTTTTTGATCTTAGTGAGCTTCCGCTCATCCTGCTGCCCGTCTCCAGTGCAGCTTTCCATGCAGATTACTCTGCAGGTGTCTCTGCTGTCTCCTCGGCTGCTGCTTCCTCTGCAGGAGCGGCTTCTCCACCCTGCTCTGCGATCTGATTGATAACACGAGCAAAGTTTGTAATAGGTGACTGCAGGCTTCCAAGCAACTTGGAAAGGAGTTCGTCTCTTGAAGGGATCTTAGCAAGTTCAGAGATTCCTGCAACATCATATGCTGTTCCTTCAACTACACCGCCTTTAAGTTCAAGTGCCGGAGCATCCTGAGCAAATTTGTAAAGGATTCTTGCCGGTGCTGTAGCGTCATCTTTTGAGATTGCGATAGCACTAGGTCCTTCCAAACATCCATCAAGGGCTGCAAAATCAGTTCCCTCGAAAGCTCTCTTCATCATTGTATTCTTGTATACTTTATAAACTACACCTGCTTCTCTGAGCTGCTTACGAAGCTCTGTATCCTGAGCAACTGTAAGTCCACGGTAGTCAACGAGAACTACTGACTGAGCGTCTTTAATCTCTTCTGCAATCTTGTCAACGATTGGCTGTTTTACTTCAACCTTTGCCACTTTTCGGTACACCTCCTTATATTATTCGTGTACTGCCAAAGTTCCCAGCAGATCACTCTGCTGAAACTAAAAAAATCTCCAGGTCCAAAGACGTGGAGGTTCTACAAATTCATACGCATGTAAAAATTCATTCTTCCTCGGTAGGCGTTCACTACTTACGCTTTTCAGCACCTACTGTCTTCGGCAGTTGCTAGTGTATATTAACACATGGTTCCCTGGCTGTCAAGCATTTTTTCTTGTTTTCTGTTATTTTTTGTTGTTTTCTTTTTGTTTTTCATGATGTTCCGCTATATTGTCCTTCCGTACAATATAGCAGGAGACAAGGATTCAGTGGAATATTCATTCTTCCATTTACCGGATAAGGAAACTATCTTTATCCGGGAGCAAAAAAGAGACTGTACGTCGGAGAATTGATATGCTACCCTCATATAGGACAATGAAATATAAAAGTCCTATATGGGGGTATTTTCATGTCCAGAAAAAGCAAAATTGATCCAATAGTAAAGGTAAAAATAGTTGAGCAATATCTTGATGGAGAGATTGGATTGGGTCAGGCAAGTAAAAACCTTGGAGTCGCTTACCAGAGTATTAGAAAATGGATTTCTATATACCAATGCAATGGACCAACAGGTTTACTTAATCAACCCAAAAACAAAAGTTACTCAAAAGCACTAAAAATATCTGCGGTAAATGATTATCTTAATGGAGCTGGTTCTCTTGATGATATTTGCTTAAAATACGGAATCCGGTCACACACACAACTTTTAAAGTGGATTCAGGTGTATAATTCTGGTGGAATATTAAAAACATCCACTGGAGGTGCTTGCATGAAAAAAGCAAAATCAACGACTCTTGATGAGCGATTAAAAATAGTTATGGAATGCTTGGCAAATGATAAGAATTATGGAGCAATGGCTTTGAAATATCAATGTTCTTATCAACAAGTTCGTAACTGGGTAAAACGATACGAAGAAATGGGAAGTAAAGGTCTGGAAGACCGCCGTGGTAGACGAGTCGGATCATTACCAAGTCGTACACCTGAGGAAGAATTACGTGATAGAATCGTTGAGCTTGAAAGAAAAAATCTTGATTTACAAATGGAAAATGATCTGTTAAAAAAAGTCAGAGAACTAGAAAGGAGGGATCACTATCTTTAGTTCACCGTTTAGCCGCGTATAAGGCAATCAAAGAATTATCTTCTGACAAGGGATATCCTGTAGATAAACTTTGTAAGTATCTTAATATTACACGCTCTGCATACTATCACTGGCTAAAACATCCGAAAAGCAATAATGAACTGCAGAACGAAACGTTATCTATTGAAATTCAAAAGATACATAAAGAACATCCGGATATGGGATATCGTAGAATCCGAGATGAATTAGATGGACACAAAGGAATTCATGTGAATGATAAACGAGTTCTCCGCATCTGTAGAAAATATGATATAAAGTCAAAGATTAAATGGAAACCCAAAAGCTGTACCAGAGGAGAACGAAATCCCGATCACATTGCCAAAAACTATTTACATCGAGATTTTCATGCGGATAAACCGAATGAGAAATGGCTCACCGATGTATCCGAGTTTAAATATTACAGCGGAAATGAAGTGCACAAGATATATTTGAGTGCTATTTTAGATTTATACGATCGAAGAATTGTAACTTTTAAAATAAGTGACCATAATGATAATCCATTAGTTATGAATACTTTTGATGAAGCAGTTTGCTTGGAACCTGATGCACATCCGCTCTTCCATTCTGATCGTGGATTTCAATATACAAGTACACAATTCTGCACCAGGTTAAAGAAACATCATATGAAACAAAGTATGTCCAGAGTTGCCCATTGTATTGATAATGGACCGATGGAAGGGTTTTGGGGGATTCTAAAACGAGAAATGTATTACTGCCAACATTTCAATGATAGAACTACCTTAATTGCAGCTATAACCGATTATATCCATTATTACAATAACCAACGATTGCAAAGAAAGTTAAATGTGATGACACCAATGGAATATCATGATCAATATATAAAAGCAGCCTAAAAATATCGCCAGCCATAAATCGGCTGACGATACAAAAATTTATTATTTTTTATTGTCCTATTGACAGGTAGCACACCAAATCTCCGGCATACAGCCTCTTTCTTATAAACTGTCTTTGAAGACCGTTATTTTATTATGCAAGCTTCATTGGATTAACCTTTACGCCAGGTCCCATTGTAGATGTAAGAGTTACACTCTTCAGGTACTGACCTTTAACGGCTGCAGGTCTTACTTTGTTGATTGCATCGATAAGCGTCTGGAAGTTGTCCGCTAACTGCTCCTCTGTAAAGGATGCTTTTCCAACCGGAACATGGATAATGTTTGTCTTGTCCAGTCTGTACTCAATCTTACCAGCTTTGATATCGTTGATAGCTTTTGTAACGTCCATTGTTACTGTACCAGCCTTCGGGTTTGGCATAAGACCCTTAGGTCCGAGTACACGTCCGAGACGTCCAACAACACCCATCATGTCCGGTGTAGCAACTACAACATCAAAGTCAAGCCATCCTTCATTCTGGATCTTCGGGATAAGCTCGTCTCCGCCTACAAAATCAGCTCCTGCTGCTTTTGCTTCTTCTGCCTTTGCATCCTTTGCGAATACAAGGATACGAACTTTCTTTCCTGTTCCGTGCGGAAGAACTACAGCACCACGGATCTGCTGATCTGCGTGACGTCCGTCACAACCTGTTCTGATATGAGCTTCGATTGTCTCATCAAATTTTGCTGTTGCTGATTTTTTAACTAATGCTACTGCTTCTGCAGGATCATAGAGGTTTCCTCTTTCGATCAGTTTTGCAGCTTCGATATATTTTTTTCCTCGTTTCATTTTATAATAACCTCCTTGTGGTATTGGCGGGAACTTGCCCCTCCCACTTTATGAATTTACTAAACAATTGAACTCTCAGCGCTCTCTCCCCCGAGGACACCGGAAAAGGTCGGCTGATTGTATCCTACAATATAATCGTTATAAAATCTGGATTAGTCTTCTACAACTACACCCATGGAACGGCATGTTCCAGCGATCATGCTCTCAGCAGCCTCTACTGTAGCTGCGTTCAGGTCTGGCATCTTCATTTCAGCGATCTCTCTAACCTGAGCTTTTGTGATTGTAGCAACTTTTGTCTTGTTCGGTACACCAGAACCGGACTGAATCTTACAAGCTTTCTTAATAAGAACTGCTGCCGGTGGTGTCTTTGTGATGAAGCTGAAGCTTCTGTCATTGTAAACAGTGATTACTACAGGGATGATAAGATCTCCCTGATCTGCTGTTCTAGCATTAAACTGCTTTGTAAATTCAACGATATTTACACCGTGCTGTCCAAGTGCAGGACCAACCGGTGGTGCCGGAGTTGCCTTTCCAGCAGGAATCTGTAATTTGATATATCCTTCTACTTTTTTTGCCATTTTAAATTACCTCCTTGTGGTATTGGCGGGACTTCCATCCCTCCCACGCAATTTTAATCCATTTTCTTCACTTCTGAAAATCCAAGTTCAACCGGAGTCTCTCGGCCAAACAGTTCGACATTGATTGTCAGACTCTTCTTCTGTTCATTGATTGTCTGAACAGCTCCGACAGTCCCTTCCCATGCTCCGCTGAGAACGGTAACAACATCTCCGACTGCCAGATCCATGATCACATCTTCTTTGTTGATTCCAAGATTCTCCATCTCGCTCTCATCAAGCGGAACCGGCTTGGATCCAGGTCCGACAAAACCGGTAACACCTCTTGTATTTCTTACGACATACCAGGTGTCATCGTTCATGATCATATGGATCATCACATATCCCGGAAACATCTTTCTCTGCACTGCCTTTTCAACTCCGTTGCGGAGTTCTGTGACTTCCTCGAGAGGAACTCTGACTTCCAGAATCTGATCTTCCAGGTGACGATTCTCAATCGTCTTATCAATGTTCGCTTTTACTTTGTTCTCATACCCTGAATAGGTATGAACGACATACCATTTTGCCTCTGACATAAAATCACCTTTCTGCTGCGGTCAACTATTTTACTAAAAAGTCAATTCCGTATTTCAGTGCTGCGTCGATTACTGCGATCAACGCTCCCAAAATTACGGAAACAGCAACAACTGCCGTCGTCTGCTTTGTAAGAGTGTTCTTGTCTGGCCAGATAACCTTCTTGAACTCCGCCTGAAGCCCTTTAAACCAGCTCTTTTTCTGAGTCTTCGTATTCTCACTCATATGTCCACATCCTTTCGACAACGACTATTTTGTCTCTTTGTGCAGTGTGTGTGATTTGCAGAATCTGCAATACTTCTTGGTTTCCATACGATCCGGATGAGTCTTCTTATCCTTCGTCATGTTGTAGTTACGGTTCTTGCATTCCGTACACTCCAGAGTAATTCTTGTGCGCACAACTTCCACCTCGCTTTTAATATATTCACCTACGTGTTGCTGATGGTTGCGAGCCATCAATTTTTAGGCATAAAAAAAAAGCCTACTTCCATTCGCCCAAACATTGTATCATGGGGACAAACAGAAGTCAAGCCTCTTTCTCAATTTTTCAATTTAGCATCTTATATTCACTGCTTCCGCAGTTCCGTATCATTCACCTTGTCCTTCCAACTTTTCATCATAAGTGTCAAGGAAGTGATGCTTCTCACCTTTTGACTTATACGCAACTATAGTATCCAGATTTACATTTTCAACACTCTTGAAAATATTTCCCTCCACGTATGGATTCACCTTTTTCAGGGTTGCGATCAGTTCTTTGATCTCCATACGCTTGGAACGGTTCTCCTCATTATTACATGTCGTACATGTATCTGTGAACTTGCATGCGCACTGAATGAAATGCAGATCATTATAATCTCTCCATGCTTTAATATCATCCTCACGGACCATATACAGCGGACGGATCAGCTCCATCCCCTCGAAGTTTGTGCTGTGCAGCTTCGGCATCATCGTCTGTACCTGTGCCGAATAGAGCATTCCCATCAGGATTGTCTCTATCACATCATCATAATGATGTCCCAGTGCAATCTTGTTGCAGCCCATCTTCTGTGCATGACTGTACAAATATCCGCGGCGCATTCTTGCGCACAGGTAACATGGGGACTTTTCAATATTATAGACGGATTCAAAGATATCTGATTCAAAAATCTCAATCGGGATCTCCAGACGTCTTGCATTCTCCTCGATCACCTGGCGGTTCGCCGGGCTGTATCCCGGATCCATCACAAGGAATTTCACTTCAAAATCAAATTTATTATGACGCTTTAATTCCTGAAAAAGCTTTGCCATCAGCATAGAATCTTTTCCACCGGAGATGCAGACTGCAATTCTGTCTCCCGGTTTTACCAGCTCATACTCATTGATCGCCTTGGTAAACTTGCACCAGATGTTTTTTCTGAACTTCTTCCTTAAACTCTGCTCTACCTCTTTTGCGAAGTTCACTTCTTCTTTCGCATCCTCCGCCTCTTTTTGCTTCATCGTATCAATCAGCCAGGCAATATATCCGCCGTTCAGACTGACTGCATCAACACCTTTTTCTTCCAGTGTCTCTGCCACTTCCACACTATGCTCTCCTCTGCTGCAGCAGATGACCAGTTTCTTTGTAAAATCAATCTCCGGATGCCCGTCAATTGCATCTTCCGCAACCGCAATCGCTCCCGGAATTGCTCCATGTGAAATCTCTGTCTCATTTCTAATATCCAGGATCTGATAACTATCTTTCTCCAGCTTGCGGAGTTCTTCTATTGAAATACCCATTTTCTCCCCCCGTTATCCTATTTTTTCTTAATTCCTGCCAGATCTTTAATCACTTCACCTGCAATGATCAACCCTGCCACTGATGGCACAAATGCCACACTGCCCGGAGTGGATCTGCGTTTTGCAGCCTTGTATTCCAGATTTTCCTGACAAGTTTCCTCCACATTGCAATTATCTGAAGTATCTTCCAATGGACGGATCGGCTCTTCTTCTGAATATACAACTTTTAATTTCTTAACTCTTCTCTTCTTTAATTCTCTTCGCATAACCTTTGCAAGAGGGCATACTTTTGTCTTATAGATATCTGCCACTTTAAACTGGCTTGGATCTAATTTATTTCCAGCTCCCATACTGCTGATGATCGGTACATTCTTTTCCTTTGCTGCCATAACTAATGAGATCTTTGCTGTCACTGTGTCAACGGCATCAACGATGTAGTCATATTCTTCAAATGGAAATTCCTCTGCATTTTCAGGTAAGAAGAAGCATTTGTGAACGTTGACTTTCGCATCTGGATTGATCTCTAAGATACGGTCTCTCATCACTTCTACTTTGTATTTTCCGATTGTTTTTCTTGTTGCGATGATCTGGCGGTTTAGGTTTGTTAAGCAGACTTTATCATCGTCAACAAGGTCGAATTCACCGACACCGCTTCGTACTAAGGCTTCGCATACATATCCACCAACACCACCGATTCCAAAGACAGCAACTCTGCTGCCTGCTAATTTATCAAGTGCTTCTTTTCCAAGTAATAGTTCTGTTCTTGAAAACTGATTTAACATTTCTTTCTCCTTTTATTTAGAATAAAAAAGCGGATGCTTAGCATTTCTATTCTTGTTATGCTGCGCTTCCGCTGGTATTTTTGTATTTCCTACTATTTCTATTGGTTTTATTATATGCAAACGATGATTGGATGTCAAGACTGGTGTTGTTATTTTTATGTGTCAACAAATGATTGTTAAACTCCTTACAAATTCAACATTTTGTAGATTTCTTCTTTCTCTGCCTCTGGATTCTCTTTTATTAATGTATAAATAGGTTCAATTACTATCGTATCTTCTTCTGATTCTTCTGCAATCTGTGGCAAAGTTTTATTTTTCAAAATTTTCTTTTGAACTAATGAAATTAATTTTAATATTTCTCCTTCCTTACGTCCAATCCTCTGTGCACTTTGTATCTGACTTGCTCTGTCACTCTCTGCCATCTCTTCCCTCAGATACAAATATCTTTCCCTCTCATCCTGACTGATCTTTATCATCTCTTCCAGCGCCCTTTCCATATACTTATTACCTTTTGATTCCTGTTCCAATTCTTCCCATGTCTGTGCAGCTATCAACTTTGCCCATCGATATAATGGTTTTTTCTTTTGTTTCTCTTTTACGTACTTTAGTTTCTTCAATTCTATCATATGAAATTGAAATTTTCTACTATATATCTCTTTGGTTTTTTCATCCATCAGACTAAATTTATGGTAATAATTCGGACTTATCATTTGATTAAAATTTAAAATACCAACATGAATACATGGTGGAATTTCTCCATAAGGATGTCCTTTTTTTAATCCATCTGTAAACATTCGACAATTATAAAAAAGGCTTCTCTCTGTCCAATCATCTTGATAGGTGTTTTGCATTTCAATGTTAATCTTTCTGTTTTGATTTAAAATCAATTTGATGTCCAGAATTCCTTCTTTTTCTTCATCATTTTCTCCCAGTGTAAATGGATCTGTAATTTCAATTTTTTTGATTTCATATTCTTTTAAATCCAGCAATGCCATTAGAAATCCTTTTACAATTTTAGTATTTTTAAATATTTTTTGAAAGGCATAATTATTTGTTAAACGTATATTTAATTCCTCATTGCTAGCTGCTCTTTTTCTTAACTCTTCGTCATTAAAGCTTCCCTCATTATTCATATTTTCTCCTTATATTACAATTTATGTAAATTCATGTTATGTAAGTATTTTACCAAATCTTTATTGATTGTCAATTGCTTTTTGTAAAAAATTGTAATATTCGGTTATATAAAAAGACAGGAGCCACATAAACTCCTGTCCTAACACACATCATTATATCCTACGCACTTTTATTTTTCCAGTTCTTCCGTCTCAATAATAAACTTCACACTACCCTTCGTTCCACTAGCCTTCTTCGTAAATGTCTGATAGTTTTCTCCTTCATCCATCACTGCATCAGCTCTGTCTAAGATATCTTTTGCATCATCATTGATCGTATTGACAAGTTTCTCAATACCGTCTTTTCTGAAGGTTAACATTCCTTTGTTCAATGTAACAGCTCCATTTTTCAGAGTTGCAATTCCTGTTGTCATCTGTCCCATTCCATTATCCAGTGTTTTGGCACCTTTGCTTAACTTCTTCGCTCCATTTGCTGCTGTTTTTGTTCCACTGTTTAACGTCTTGGCTCCTTCATCTAATTTCTTGATGGAAGATGCCAGTGTCTTAGATGATGTCTTTAACTGCCCAGTTCCTTCCGCAATCTGTTTTAATGCAGATTCTAACTGTGCTGTGGATGTCTTTGTCTTTGTTAGCAAATTTTGAATCTGGGTTAAGCATCCTGATACGATCTGAAGGTCTGTCTGTGTTTCTTGCAAGCTTGTTCCGATAGATCCTGCGTAGGTTCCTAAATTCTTTGCCTGACCTCCTACGGATTGTGCATAACCGCCTAAGTTTTCTGCATCTGTCTTTAAAGAACCTGCAATCGTTGTAAGCTGTGCTTTCTGCTCATCTGTAAGAGAACTATAATTATTCTTGATAAATTCTCCAATTGCTCCTGCCTGATCTCCAACATCTGTTGCTGATGCTCCAATAGACTCTGCTAATGCACCTAATGTCTTCGCTGACACACCAACACTTTCTGTCTGTGTCTTAATATTCATTAATTCTTTTGTGATTCCTGTCTGTGCACTCTGTAAGTTAGACTGTAATTTTGCCTGATCACTTTCGCTTGGTGTACTATTCTGCAGTTCTTTAAGAATCTGTCTCACTCCATTATCTAACTTCTCTGTAGATGATGGTAAAGCACTGGTTCCTTTCGCTAACTGACTGGTTCCTTTCTTTAATGTTGTAGATCCATTGACCAGTTTGTCAAGTCCTGTTGCTAACTGTTTGGAACTGACTGCAATCTGTTTTGTTCCTGATTTTAATTTTCCAGAGGCTGTGACTAATTTTTCAATTCCCTTTACTAAATCTCCAGAACCATCGCATAACTTATCTGTCGCATTTTCAAGGTCCTTTAAGGAATCTGTTAATTCACTTAAATCTCCTGCATCATCTAAACCGAACTCTGATAATGTATCGGAATTCGCAACTGTCGCTGTGACTGTCATCTGGAAGTCTTCTACATCAGCTGTGATCTCGAAATCTTCTGGAATATCGAAGTTTGACCCAATACTTGTATTCTTAAGGTTTAAGCTGTCTGCTAATCCTGGCATTGCAACTCCAATAACGATATGTTTGTTACCATCGGAGATAACTTTTCCGTTTGTTGCTTTGACATTAGAGAAGTTATCTGTATTTAAGATTGCTGCTGTAATCATTGTAAATGGTGTATAGACTGTTGTCTGTTTTCCATTGATCGTTTTGGTTACGGCGGAATGATTTTCATATTCATAACGAATCTTTACTTTTCCTGATTTACCAACCAGTTTCTTTGGTGAAATTTCTTTTCCATCCAGATAGTATGTGACTTTCATGGATACTGGCAGATTTTTGTCACTTGTTCCCTGATAGTAAATATCTTTTCCATTGGCATTCCATGTAATACTGTCCTTTTTGCCTCGTTTATATGTCTCATTCCCTTTAACATTCTCAACGTCTGTCAGGTCTGTAGCATCTTTGATCTTTGCTTCACCTGAGAAATTCTTTAACCAGTCACTGACAATAACTGTTTTCTCTTCTCCATTCGCATCCGTTTTTACGTATACGGTTTCTTCTTTATCTGCAGTGGACTCGCTGGCTGCTACCGGTACTGCTGCCGGAATTGTAAGAGCTGCAGCGAGAAACATTGCTAATGCTTTCGATAATCTTCTTTTTCTCATAACAATCGCTCTCCTATTCTAAATGACCCATCTTGAGGGTTGTTTTACAGATCAATTTATCAAATATCATAAACATTGCCGGCAGAATAAAGATTACGGCAACGGTACTGATCACAGCTCCTCGTGCAAGTAAGGTACAGATCGCACTGATCATATCAATATTTGAGTAAATCGCAATACCGATCGTTGCTGCGAAGAAACTTAATCCACTTGTAATGATAGACTGCATGGATGTTTCATGTGCAATACGGATCGCTTCCATTTTCTTCTTGCCATTTATACGTTCCTTCTGATAACGGCTTGTCATCAGGATCGCATAGTCAACGGTTGCACCTAACTGAATCGTTCCGATAACGATACTTGCAACAAACGGCAGCGATAATCCCGTGTAATATGGAACTGCCATATTGACACAGATCGCAAATTCGATCACGGCTACCAGGATCACCGGTAAGGAAATGGATTTAAATACAATTAAAATGATCACAAAGATTGCCGCGATCGACGCGATATTTACATTTCTAAGGTCAACATTGGTTACTGTCTCCAAGTCATTCATCAATGGTGCTTCTCCAATGACCATAGAACCTGGACTGTATTTCTTCACAATGTTGTTGATCTCGTTGATCTGTTTATTTACTTTCTCGGTTGCTGATTTGTAATTTGAACAGATAAACTGCATCTCATACTCATCACTTTGCAACATTTCTTTCATGGAAGAAGGAATCATATCAGATGGAATACTAGAACCGATCACGGAGTTCATTCCGAGACACCATTCAACTCCGTCGACTTTATCGATTTCTTTCTGCATATTGCTTAATTCCTTCTGACTCATGCCGTTCTTGATCATGACCATATGGATGTTACTCATTCCGAATTCTTCACTTAACTTCTTATTCGCCACATTACTTGGTAAGCTTTGTGGAAGTGATTTGTCAATATTATAGTAAATCTCTGTATGATTATTTCCATAAATTGCTGGGAACAGCAAAATTAAAAATACTACAATCGTTGTTTTATAATGTTTTGTGATAAAGTGTGATGCATTCGTAAGATCTGGCATCAGTGAACGATGGTGTGTCTTCTCAATTAATTTATCACAGATCAGGATCAATGATGGCAAAACTGTTACACAACAGATAACTCCGATAATAACACCTTTCGCCATAACGATACCTAAATTGGCTCCTAATGCAAATGTCATAAAGCACAGTGCTGCGAATCCAGCAACCGTTGTAACGGAACTTCCTGTAATGGACTTAAATGTATTCGAAATCGCATGTGCCATCGCACGTTCTTTGTCACCTTCAAATCTGATCTTATTACTTTCATAACTGTGCAGAAGGAAGATCGAATAATCCATCGTAACTCCTAACTGCAAGATCGCAGTTAATGCCATTGTAAGATAAGACACATCGCTTAGGAAAATATTCGTTCCCAGGTTATAAAGAATTGCCATTCCGATACTTAACAGAAATAAAAAAGCAACGGCAAAGGATTCCATTGTAACAAATAATACGATCAAAGAAAGTACTGCTGCGATCGTTACGTAGATAGGAATCTCCTGCATAACCAGATTCTTAATATCGGTAACTACCCCTGACATACCACTGATAAAACACTGTTTTCCAACAATCTTACGCATCTGTGTGACTGCTTCCATCGTGTTATCAGATGATGTCGTTTCTTTAAACATTGCGATCATCATTGTTGCGTTCTTATTAAAGAAAACTTTCCTTACTTTCTCAGGAAGCATCTCTTTGGGAACGCT
>OLEI01000428.1_pt1 | contig 12493 bp, 6 predicted proteins | sample 1602591 | NCBI WGS metagenome assembly OLEI01 (sample SAMN02674964, study PRJEB24791) | human gut metagenome, SKBSTL008 | isolation source: stool | host: Homo sapiens | place: USA | reverse complement strand
AGTTTATCTTATGTACTCCGGGGAATTCTCGGTAGAAAGTCATGGTATTGGATTATCTATTATATAGTCATAATTGTTGTTTTGGTCATTGTAATTTTACAGATTGTCAATCCATGATGAAGAAGTGCATAATATCTTACTTATATTTTATACGAATCCAATAAAAGCAAGAACTGATATTTCTTGATTCCCTTGTGACTATGATACATTTATTGGAATTCATAATTCAAAATAAAAGATATTGTAATCGCCCGTTGAATGCGGGATCTGTCAGGTGATAGAAAAGGGTATCTATTGTTTTTTATTTTGAAAGGAGGAGGTAGCTTATTACGTGCTACCAACACAAAGTATGAATCTGAAAAAAGTATTAAAAAAAGTGATGTACGCATGTATGTCCGCAGCAATGATTGCTGTTCCTACAGTGCCTGCTTACGCAGCTCAGAATGATGTTATTGATACAACAAGAACAGCATCATTAACAATTCACAAATACGACATGACAGCAGCGAAAAAAGGTGGAGTTAACTTAGATCAGTTTACATCTACTGGAAAACAGGATGCAGCAGCAGAAGAAGCATTAAAGAATTATGCAATCAAAGGGGTAGAATTTAGTTACTTAAGAGTCGGTGATGTAGAACAGCAGTCTGAAAATGGAAAAGTTCAGATGATCTATGAATTACCAGATGCGTTACAGAAAATCATTGGATTAACAGATTCCGATGCAGCAAAAGCAGAAGGTAGCAAAGATTACTTTACAAGCCAGATCATCAATGACAAACTGGCAAAAGCATTAGAAGATAATACAGCCACAAAAGATAAACTGGAAGATTATATGGGCAAAGGTGGAACAGCCATGGATCTTACAGATGCAAAAGGTGTAACAAAGAAAGACAAACTTCCTTTAGGTTTATATCTGATCGTTGAAACAAAAGTACCAGAAGATGTAACTTATACAACAAATCCTTGGTTCGTGCAGTTACCATCTACAGATTCAGAAGGTGACGACTGGTTCTACGATGTTGTATGTTATCCAAAAAACGAAACAGGTGTTCCTACATTAGACAAACGTGTGCGTAATAATCCTGACAAAGATAATGTAACAACAGCAAATCAGGATGCTTTAGCTGATTTCACACACGCAAGAGAAGAGTACACATATCAGAGTACAGTCACAGCATCCAAGGCAGAAAAACTGGATTATCAGTTCATTTCCAAACTGCCACATATCACATCAAGCACAACATATCTTTCTACTTATACATTCGATGATAAGATGGCTAAAGGTATGACATACAACAAAAATGCAGTGATCGCAATCTATGACAACAAAGATGCAGCAGATACAACAAACGTTAACAACGTTGACAAGAGCGGTGCAATCGCAGTATGGAAAACATCTGACACAGATCCTAAGTTCGCTATAACTTATGGTAAATCTGGCGAAGACTCTACTATGAAAGTAGAAATGACAAAATCAGGATTAAGTGAAATCAACAAGAAATACTCTGACAAATATATCGTTGTTTACTACACAGCAGATGTCAATACAGATGATACAGTTGTTCTTGGTGATAAAGGTAACCCTAACGATGTGTCCTTAACATGGAAGAGAACATCTACAGATTACTGGGATATCTTAAAAGATAAATGTATCGTATATTCTTACGGATATGATCTGACAAAGAAATTCTCTGACGATAAAGGTGATGCGACAAAAGTAAGATTCGTTGTAAAGAACAAAACAGATAATTATTATCTGGTAGCAACAGGAAGCAATGGCGTTTACCAAGTAACAGGAAAATCCGCAACAGAAGCAGATGCGACACAGTTTTCTCCATCTTCCGCAGGAAAACTTGTAATCAACGGAATTGAAGCAGATGAGTATGCATTCACAGAAACACATTCCGATGCAGGATATTCTCTGTTAAAGAAAGATATTACGGTAAAGGTTACAGAAACAAAAGCAAACATCACACCTACGATCGCCAATATCACAGGAATCCAGAGTAAAGCCGATACAGATTCCACAGCAAATGATGGTGTAGCAAATGGAACTGCATTAAATAACAACGTGACCGTCCAGACGATCGCTGCAAGTGCAACAGTGGATGATACCAAGGCAACCATGACAAAACATGGGGAATCTGACAATGCTTATATCAATATGGAAGTGATAAACCAGAAACAGTTCTTGCTCCCACTGACAGGTGGAACAGGAAGTTATCTGCTAATCATTGTCGGAGTTGTTGTGGCAGGCTGCGGAGTGATGGTACTTCGCAGAAATAAAAAAGTAGCATAGGGATGAGACAAAAGATCATACCAGTGCTGATCGTCCTGGCAGGTTTTTTACTGTTATCTTATCCATTTATGAGCAATTATCTGTTTGAGAAAAGTGCCGGATCGATGGTAAGAAGTTATGGAAAAAAGACTGCAGGGATGAATCAGGAGATGAAAGAAAAGGCATTGGATGAAGCAAGACGATATAATGAGGAGCTGTTAAGCTCCTCTATACAGCTGACAGATCCATTTAAGGCGAAGAAAACGGATGGGGAAACGCTGTTTTATAATAACATCTTAAGTCTGGAAGGTTCTGGGATCATGGGGTATGTAAAGATCCCATGTATATCGGTCGATCTTCCGATCTATCATGGAACGAGTACAGAAGTATTGGAACGGGGGATCGGACATTTGGCCGCATCATCATTTCCGATCGGAGGGAAAAGTACCCATGCAGTGCTGACCGGACATACAGGGCTTAGTTCTGCAAAACTCTTTACTGATCTTACCGAGATGAAAAAAGGTGATCTTTTTTTTATCCATGTATTAGATAAAAAACTCGCCTATCGTGTTGATCAGATCAACGTGATCAGACCAGAAAATACAAGGAAACTACAGATCATTGATGGAAAAGATTATGTAACATTACTGACATGCACCCCGTATGGGGTGAACGATCATCGTTTGCTGGTACGTGGAATCCGTACGGAGTATCACGAAAAAGAAGAGCTGACGAAAGAAAGACCGCATTATTCCCAGTGGATGGAAGTCTACAGGAGGGCGATCTTGATCGGTTTGTTGATCGTATTTGCACTGATCATATCAAGAAAGGTATATGTAAAGATCAAAGGAAGGAGAAAGAGATGAAGCACAGACTGATCACGATTGTTGGATGGCTGTTCTTGGTCACAAGCGTTGGTTTACTTCTTTATCCGGAGATCATTTCTTTTATCAAACAGAAACAATCCGATCAGATCGCACAGGAACTGGAGAAAAATACGGGAAGAAGAAAAAATGATGACTCTTTGTACCAGAAAGCACTTCGATATAACGAAAAGATCAGGGAAGACGGGCAGAAAGATCTGAAAGACGTCTGGAGTTATCAGGCTCCGCCGATCGTCCTGCGAAAAGAACAGGATACGTTCGGATATATAAAAATCTCAAAGATGAAACAGAAACTCCCGCTATACCTTGGGGCCACGATGGAAAATATGAGAAAAGGAGCAACGATCATGGGACAGACTTCGCTTCCTTTAGGTAAGCGGGATAGTAACTGTGTGATCGCAGCCCATCGTGGGTATCAGGGGATTCCGTATTTTCGGGATATCGAAGAATTGAAAACAGGTGATCTGGTGATCATCCGGAATCCATGGGAGAGATTAAGATACAAAGTGACAAAGATCAAAGTGATCGATCCATATGATACGGATAAGATCCTAATCCAAAAAGGGAAAGACATGATAACACTTTTAACATGTCATCCATACCGGGGGCATGGAAAGTATCGATATCTTGTGTACTGCGAGAGGGATCATGGACAAAAGATAAAGAAACAGGAAAGGACACAGCAAAGTGATTCTTCCAGAAAAACGATAGAGGAAGAAAAATGGATAAGATATGCAGGAATGTTCCTGCTGATACTGACAGGAGGGGTATGGTTACGAAAAAGAGAACAAGGAAGATGAAGATAGATCAAAAATGAAGAGAAAGGAGGAAGATGATGAAAAAAGAAAAGAAAAATATGAGATGGAAGATCGTTGCTGCATTAGTAGTAACGACCTTTGTTTCTGTTTTAACATGGCATCAGATGAAAAATGCACATGCATATGGAACGTATGATACCGGTGGAAATAAACATTTTGTGGATGGACATTTAACGGTAAATATGAGCGGACCAAATGGGAAAAGTGATAGTCTGACAATGTATATTCATAGCGATGACTATGAGAAAAATAAAAATGTCAGCGGTGGGACATTTAATAATTCCAAACATCCATATACGGTAACGACGTATTCCGGTGGAGGTGGAGATTATAAGCTTACAGTGAATAAACAGACGATATATTCAGAGAAGAACAGTAATAACAACTATACGCTTTTAACGATCAAAGTCTGGTATCTGTTACCAGCCCATGAACAGCATCGTTCCTGGGAATGGGTAACGGTGGATAAACCAACATTTTCAGATCCAAGCAAGGATATAACGCTTTATTGCGGAGGAAATGATGGATTTTGGGAAAATTCCTATCATGATACTCAAGAACATTGGAAATCAGTAAATATTCATGTCAGTACTGGTTTAGTTGGCGTGGCTTCGTCTGACAGAGATGGATGGAAAACCTACGACTGGTGTTCGATCAATCTGAATCTGGAAAAACCAAGTCGAAGCGTTTATTACAATGGAAATGGAGGAACTGGTGCAGATGTAACCTGGAATTTTACAGATGGAGATAATTTCTCATTCCCAACTGTGTCAAGAAAAGGATATACACTGGATGGTTGGTTGGACAAAGATACAGGTTGGTTATCAAACACTGGATGGTTAGTCTGCAATAATTACACGGAGACTGCACAATGGACAGCTAATACTTATACAGTCAGCTATGATGGAAACGGAGAAGATTCCGGATGGACAGGTGATGGAACCGCAACATATGATCAGAACTTTACTTTTGCAGACAATGGATATACAAAAAAAGGCTATGCTTTTGTTGGATGGAGTGAAGATCGAAATGCAACGACAGCCACTTATTCACCAGGTCAGACAATTACATGGAAGAGAGCCGATAAACTGCAGTTGTATGCAGTCTGGGAAAAGAGTACCTATGAAGTCAGTTTTGACGGAAATGGAGCATCAGGAAGTAAAAAAACAGAAAATCTTGCTTATGGAAAAGATGTTCAGCTTCCAGCAAACAGTTTTCAGCGTGCAGGCTATACCTTTATCGGATGGAGTGAAGATCCAGATGCTATCAAACCGAAATATACGGACGGACAGACGGTCAATACACTCTGTGATGCAGGACAGACCTATGAACTGTATGCCATCTGGAAGAAGAGTGACGGATCGTTCGATCTGCACAACCTGATCCGTGATGATGCGATGTTCCAGGGGGATGTCGAGATTGAAGGCTCAAATAAAACAGGATTCAGCCGGGATCATATTGATTCCGAGTATGGACGTATCGATAAGAACAATCAACCAGGATATTTTACGGACCGTTATAAATAAAGGAGGAAGAGATGAAGAAATACATAGAGATGATCTTAAGAAAGATCGGTGTTAGTATGCTTGCCCTCCTGATTGTAATGACAACTTATTTCAGTAATTCAGGAGGAAGTCTTTTCTTAAAGACAAAGAAAGTTCAAGCAGACACAGGAGAGACGACACTTGCGATGAGTCAGGCAATGAGCCGTAATAAGATCCCTGCGATCGGACGTGCTGCATCCGAAGGCTTATGGGCAATGACGGCAGGCGGACACAGAGTGTTCTGCTTAAATTCAGGAAAGACAATGTGTTCTGGCGATACCTTAAAGTACAAAACAGTCAATGCAGCGACTTATGAGAAAAAAGGGATCGCAAAGGCCCTGCAGTGGTATTTTATGAAGAGCAACAAGAATACAAAGGCACTGGCACTGACACAGGCATATATCTGGGCTTGCGGACATGGAGCAAACAAACAGAATACCGTGTATCAAGCTGGAAAGAATGTCCAGAAAGGATATTCACAGAACGATGCAAAGAAGTTCTGTGAAACGATCAGTGATCAGGATCCGGAGGGAACAATCTATTATTACACGGTCAAGAAATGTGTGAAAAAGAAGAAATTAGATTCGCATCAGGTCTTGTTTGGATTCCGTCATACACCGCCACCGATCAAAAAAGCAAAGACAAATGCAACAAAAACGATGGAAAGTCCGGACAATGTTAAGATTAAAATCCGAAAAAAGGATGCAGAGACAAGGGAAGGACTTGCTGGGGCAGTCTTTCAGATTTACATGGATGGAACGCTGAAAGGAACAGTGCAGACGGATGAAAACGGAGAAGCATCTTATACAGTGCAGCGTACCTTAAGCAGTAAAGGATCTTCCAAAGATAAAACATATGTAACAAACTGGAACGATCTGTCCAAGGCACAGAAAAAAGAAGCTACCAAAAATGGATGGTATGATTCCAAGGCAAAAGCTTATTCTGTGGCACTGCAGGAAGCCGTAAAGGATGCACAGAATAAGATCGCAGCGATGAAGAGTGCGTCCGTTCATACCTGGATGACAAGAGAAACGAAATCCGCATTTGGACATTTATTACCATCACAGACGGACCAGAGCAAGGTAGAACAGGGTGGTGTCAGATCGTTCACCTTCAATTACACGAACGAATTTAAAATGGTGGACCTTGAGATCTTCAAACAGGGAAAAGTCAAGAACCCGAAAGGGGATCTTGGAGTCGAAGCAAACTTAAAAAATGCCGTCTATGAACTGTATGCTGCACGTGATATCACGGGTTCCGATAATAAGAGTACCGTTTATACGGCAGGAACACTGATTACACAGCTTGTGACAGATGCCAACGGTTATGCAAAGGTCACAGATCTGTATCCTGGATATTACAGATTGCACGAAAAGACAGCTCCTTTAGGATACAAAACGTCGAGTCAGGATGTTTATGTTACGGTCGATAAGAATACCACACAGTATCTGCCAGAAGATGAGTACGAGGGAACGATCGAAGTGGTCAAGACCTTTGGTGGGAAAAATGTTCCGGAAGCACAGGCAGTCTTTGAGATCTACGATTCCAAGAATAACTTAAAGGAAACAATCACGACAGATACCAATGGAGTTGCACAGACGAGCCTATTGCCATATGGTGCATACCGTATCCATCAGACCAAAACGACAGACGGATATGAGATGGTACCGGATAAATGGGTAACGATCGATGGATCAAAGACGACCTATAAAGTCGAATCCAACGATCCGGAGAAACACGCAGCGATCGCAGTGACCAAAGTCACAAGAATCTCTGATAAGGAAACGAATATTTACACGAAGAAAGAAGAGTATAAGGCAGAATTTCAGATCATCAACAAAGAGACGAAAAAAGTGGTGGAGACACTAGTCACGGATGAAAACGGAGCTGCACAGACAGGAGAGTTGCAGCCTGGAACTTATACCGTCCACCAGACCAAGGGAACAAAAAACTACAAGATCGCAGAAGATTTTGACGTGACGATCAAAGATGGGGATAAGGAATTGCATAAATTTGAGATCGATAACCCTTATGATGGTCCGAAAGTCAGAATCAAAAAGACGATGGTACGAAATGGGAAGTCCAAGCCAGAACCAGGAGCTGAGTTTGTCATTTTGGATGAATCCCTTGTCAAAGAGTTCAAGGACCAGACACTGGCGACCTCAGAAGACAGGCTTGCTTATATCGAAAAGCTTGAAAAGAGTAACAAAGAGGCAATCCTTGGAACAATGGTCACGGATTCGGAAGGATCTGCGGCGATGCTCTTAAAGGATTTTACAAAAGACAGCGGATTTATCGTTCTGCAGACGAGAGGAGTGGAAGACTATGATCTGGCCGCACCACAGTATTCTTCAGAAATGAAAGCCAAAAAAGAAGACAGTGGGATCGTTTATGAGTTCACAATGAGTGATGATTTCACAAAATCCGCAAAAATATCGATCAAAAAGCAGATGTCATTAAACAAAGACAAATATGTACCAGAAGCAGGGGCAAGGTTTCAGATCATCGATCCGCATGGGGATGTGGTCGATACTCTGACAACAGATGAAAAAGGGGAAGCAACGTCGATCCCGTTAGCGATCGGTGTCTATACCCTGCATCAGACTTACGGCGATCCGAAACATGAGATGATGGAAGATGAAGATGTCGTTCTGATCAAATCAGACGTTCACAAGACGGTAACGTTCGGACCGTATAATGATGACGAAAAGATGATCGAGATCGAATTGACCAAACGTTCCAAAGAAACAAAGAAACTGCTAAATGACGCTGTCTATGAGATCTATGATGAAGATCATGATGTGGTAGCGACATTGACAACAGGAACTGATGGGGATGGAAAGGCGAAATGTTATCTTCCATACGGAAAGTATACGATCAGGGAAACAGTGGCTCCTGCAGGATACAACATGGATGATGCAGAAGAAAAGGCCTTTGAACTGAGTGCGGAATCAACGAGTGTCAAGATCACATACGATAATGCCGGAAATGGAACATACAAGTTTGAGCAGACGGACAGTCCGGTTCCGGGACAGATCAGTCTGAGTAAAAAAGGAGAAGTCTTAACAGGCTATGATAAAGATTCCCAGAGTTTCATCTATGACAATGACCAGATCACAGGAGCGGTCTACGGACTGTATGCTGACGAGGATATCAAGAAAGATGATGGAACTGTTGTCTGGAAGAAAGATGAACTGATCGATCAGAAGACAACAACGAAAGACAAAGAAATCTATTTTACAAGAAAGGATGCGGATAAAAAAGAAACCAGAAATTTTTATCTTGGAAAGTATTATGTCAAAGAGATCAAAGCCCCTGCAGGGTATGTCGTGGATCAGGAAAAACATGAAGTCGAACTTAACTGGGATACGACGGCAGGAAATGTCAATGACATGGGAGACAGTGATAAGGTACCAGATAAGGAAGATCCGTTTGGAAACGATGGAAACGATCCAAGCAGTGGCGTTTATGTCCTGGAAAAAGGAGAAAAGTTAAATGAGAAGATCAAAGAAGCGGAGACGGTTACCTTTACCTGGGTAACAGCACCCGAAGGCACAAGTACAACGGATGTCTCACAGAATAAGGATGGCAGTGTTGTCTTATGGAATGACGGAACATATTACTATATCTCCAGTCAGAGAGCCGGACAGGTGATCTATATGAACGCAGTATCTGCAAAGATGTTCAGGGATTGTTCAGAGATCACGAAGATCGATTTTAAGAACATTGATACTGCATCTGTTGTAGACATGAGCCAGATGTTCTATGGAATGGATTCGATCAGGACGCTTGACTTATCCTCCTTTAATACATCGAATGTCGAGGATATGAGTCAGATGTTCTATGGTGATCCAGTTCTTAAGACAACATATGTCATGGATCAGATCTTAAAGATCGAGGAAGATACATTTAAGGAAGAACAGCCGGTCAAGATCAAAGCGATGCCAAAGAACAGCTTCTTAAAAGGCGATAAGTTCAGGGCAGAGGATTTCAGCTGGAGGATCAAATACGACGATGATGGTGCAGAAGATGTGGATGTGACCAATGATGATGTGGAATTTACACCAACTGTTGCAGAAAAAGGCGGAAAGCTGAAATTGAACATCAACTTCAAGAGCACAGGGAAATATGCGAAGTTCCAGACAATCCAGACAACGGTCGATGTGATCGATCCGGACGAAGAAGATATCGCATTAAAGACGGCCAAGAAAGTCAATGTATCCGTGGAAGCAAGTGACGTTCTGCAGAAATACAGTATCCATCTGATCAAGACTGATCAGGACGGAAAGAAACTTGCCGGAGCAGAATTTGCCTTAAAGGCGAAAACAGATATCGTAAATGGTAAAGGCAACACGATCTTCAAGAAAGGTGATACGATCGCAACAGCCATTTCACAAGATGACCAGTTTGAATATCTGGAATTTATCGGACTGCCAACGGATATCTACGCAAAAGACGGAACAGGCTGCGATATGTATGAAGTCGTGGAAACATCCGCACCAGCTGGATACGAAGGAAGCAACAAGAAGCTGACACTGAAAGGAGAAGTGATCAACAATACGAAAGAAAACCTGGTCCATGATGTGAAAGCCGAGAACAATACAGACAATGACACAAGTACATACATTCATGATTCCGATACCTTTGTGAACCAGAAATCAGAATATATCGCATTAAAGAAGATATGGGATGATCATAACGATGCAGCCAAGATCCGTCCGACATTCATTACGATCAAGGCGACGCATAACACGACGGGTGAAGTTAAGACGTATACGTTGAGCAAGGATAACAACTGGACGACGTTTACGGATATCAAGAAGGATGACAAGGACAACTGGAAGTTTACGGAGGATGTGCCACAGGGATATCAAAGCAAAGATCCGGTATGGGATAGCAAGAACTATGTAGTTACGTTTACGAACCATCATGATGTACCTGAATATGTCAATATCAATGTGCAGAAAGTATGGGAAGATGGAGAGGATGCAGATGGCATAAGACCAGCTTCTATTACGGTTCAACTTTATCAAAATGGTGAGAAATTTAGAGATCCGATTGTATTGAATGATTCCAATAACTGGTCAGATACTTCAACATTTCAGAGATTAAATAAATATGATCAAGCAGGAGAAGAAATCAATTATGAGATCAAAGAAGAGTCTTTTGATGAATTAACTGGTAATGCCAAAACAGGATACACGGATTCCTATGAAACGAACGAAACAACGGATGCAAATGGAGATACAACGAAGAACATCATCATGACCAATACACATACACCAGATACAATACAGAAAAAAGTGAAAAAGGTATGGAACGATAACGGAAACAAGGATGGTATCCGTCCGAAATCTGTGACTGTGAATCTGCTTGCTGATGGAAAACTTGAAGAGACATTTATCTTAAGCTCTGAAAACAACTGGCAGGCAAAGAGCAAGCTCCTTCCAGTGAAAGTCAATGGAAAGAAAATCAACTATACATGGGAAGAAGTTAAGGAAGATCTGATCACAGGAGAAAGTGAGATCGGATATAAACCGTCTTATGATACGGACACGACCGATCAGGATCTGACTCTGATCACAAACTTCCATGACAGGACAGAACCAAAAGGAAGTGTAACAATCACCAAGGCACTGGATCCTGGAAACTTAAATATGGATGTCGGGGATCCGTCCTTTACGTTCACACTGAGTGGAACGGATGTCTATGGAAAGAAACACAGCTATGAGAAACAGATCAAGTTTACGAAAGCCGAAGTGGAACAGCAGATGAAAGATCATCCTGGGGATCCGATCGAACTTTCCGTTACATTTGACGATCTGGAATATGGTACTTATACATGTGATGAAGGTGGTATGCTGAAATACTTTAAGCTAAAGAGCCTGACAAGTGACAGCAGCAATACAACGGTGGATCAGAAGAAAGGTACAGTAACCTTTGATATCGGACCGGCAGGAACGACAGCCAAGGCACAGTTAAAAGGTACAGCAAAGTTTACGAACCAGATGATCCAGGGATCCATCAAACTTTTAAAGAAGGATTCCAACGGAAGAGTCTTAAAAGATGTCGAATTCGTGATCCATTCTTCTGATGGAGCCCAAGTGGCCAAAGCAAAGACCGATGCTGCAGGAGAAATAACTTTTGACGGACTGATCCCGGATACTTATACGATTACGGAGACAAAGACCAAAGAAGGAAAAACACTGTTAAGAGAACCGATCACAGCAACGATTCCACTGACCATGTCACAGGCGGAAGTGGACAAGCAGAATGTTGATACGAGTAAAGCGATCAGAGACGGAAATACCTATTATTTCTACCATCTGACTTATGAAGTCAGCAATGATGCAAGACTGGATCTTCCAAAGACAGGAGGATGGACGGATTATCTTCCACTCGCAGGTGGAGTGATCCTGATCCTTGGCGGATTGTTTATGTATTACAGAAAGAAAAGGAGAAAGATGTGAAGAAAACACGAAACTGATTAATGACCTGATTAATTCTATGAAAGAATAACGAAAAGAGTCCAGATACACGAAAGAGATAAATCGAAAGACGGTACGCATGTTGATTGGTGGATATACGAGGAATCAGATCCTCAAAATTATTTTAAGGAGGTAAAAGAAAATGAGTAATTTATATTTCAATAATGTAGAAAAAGTTGGCCAATTATATTTAGAATATGTTTTTTTTGAATTTGAAAGCGAGCCAATACTATTTATATGCCACGATCAATTAAATCAAACATATCTTTGTTTATGTTCCGATATTCGATATGGCCAAAAATGGATAATTACTAAGTGTGATACGAAAATATTAAGGGCTTTAATTACTGCAGAAATTGATATTGTGACTGCCTTTTTAAAACATCAAAAAGCAATAGTTATAGATATGGATATGGAAGGAACGGAAAAAAGTTATGAAATAACTACCGAGGAAATTGATCCTTTAGATTTACCTAAACCT
>OLEI01000419.1_pt1 | contig 12674 bp, 8 predicted proteins | sample 1602591 | NCBI WGS metagenome assembly OLEI01 (sample SAMN02674964, study PRJEB24791) | human gut metagenome, SKBSTL008 | isolation source: stool | host: Homo sapiens | place: USA | reverse complement strand
GACATGCAGAAAGAGGTCACCCAGACCAGCGAGGCAAAGCCTCAGCTCGTCCGGGTCCGGCTGGACAAGCAGAGCCTGCTGGATGCCGCTCTGCCGCTGGGGGTCAAACCGTTCAGCGCGCTGATCACCCTCTTCTGCAAGGCGGGCCGGGAGTACCTTGGCCGGGATGACCTGATGTACAACTATTCCACCGATGCCCGGGATGCCATGGGCACGCCCAAGGCCCTCTTCAACTGCGTGGCCTCGTTCCAGCGGCCGGTCACGGTGACGGAGGCCGATACGCTGGCCACGCTGGTGCCTGGCGTGGAGGCCGACATCCGCCACAACCTGACCAAAGAGCCCAAGCTCTTCCGGGTGGCGGAGCAGATGGGCTGGGTGTACCGGGTGTACCGCCAGCGCGCTTCCCTCAAGATCAAGAAGCGCGTCTTCCAGATGGGCGAGTACATCAGCGGCTTCCCCTCGGATTTCTGGGTCAGCTATCAGGGCGACCCGTTCGTCCCTGCCGACCCGGACTTGGAGAAGTATCTTACCGATTTCCAGACCTGGGTGCCCGCCGATGGTGCTTCCATCGGCGTGGAGTGCACGACGCTCCACGGCGTGATCACCATCTGCATCCAGAACAAAGCCCAGAAGCCCGGCTATGCCGCCGCCCTCCGCCGCGCGTTTGAGTCCGCAGGCGTCAAGGTGCTGGAAGCCGCCGAGCTCGGCCCCTCGCCCTATACATCCCCCTACATACCGTAAACAATAGGAAAGCTCTCCCTTTGAAAGACTCCCTCCGGCCGGAGGGAGATGTCGCGTAAGCGACAAAGGGAGGCCGAGCTGGCGCAAAGCGCCTGAGAGGGCGCTCTTACTCTTTATGCTTCCACTCGTCGGTATCCATGACGATGGTGCAGGGTCCCTCGTTGACGAGAGAGACCTGCATGTCGGCTCCGAACTCGCCGTGCTGGACCTCCTTGAGGCCCTGCTGATTCATCTCGGCAAGGAACAGCTCATAGGCATCCACGGCCAGCGGGGGCTTTGCCGCCTTGATGAAGCTGGGGCGGAACCCCTTGCGGGTGTCGCCGTAGAGGGTAAACTGGCTCACCACCAGCGCCGAGTACCCGAGGTCCTTTGCGCTGAGGTTGAGCTTGTCGTTTTCGTCCTTGAAAATGCGCAGTCCCGCGCATTTTTCCGCCAGCTTGGGCACGATGTCCAGCGTATCGGTATCTTTGACGCCCAGCAGGATGACGAGGCCGGGGCCGATGGGCCGGGGCTCCCCGCCGTTGACCCGCACACTGGCGGAGGAGACGGCCTGAATGACAGCACGCATGTTGTTAACTCCTTGTCACCTTGAGCACATCCTTGATCTTGGAAAGGCGGGCCACCACCCGGTTGAGGTGCTCGGTATTGTTGATGCCGATGGTCAGGCTGACCACGGCACAGTTGTTTTCCACCTGACGGGCGTTCATGGTGTAGATGGGCACCCGGATATCCGCCAGAGCCGCCAGCACGTCCCGCAGCAGCTCGTTGCGGTCCAGCGCAATGATCTCAAGGCCGGCTTTGTAGCTGTCCTTGACGCTGTCGGCCCAGTAAGCCTTGACCCAGCGGGGGGCGTTGGTGGGGTCCTTCATGCTGGAGATGGCATTGACACAGCTCTGCTTGTGGATGGACACGCCAAAACCGCGGGTGATAAAGCCCACGATTGGGTCGCCGGGCAGCGGGCTGCAGCACTTGGCAAACTTGATGGGGGTGTTGTCGAAGCCCTCCACCACCACACCGTCGGTGGCGTGGACCTTGCTCAGATCCACCTTGGCCAGCTGCTCGTTCTTGCCCTCCTCGCTCTTCCGCTTCTGCCACTCTTCCTTCAGCTTGGGCAGGCAGTTGGCAATGGTGATGCCGCCGTAGCCGATGGCGGCATACAGCTCCTCGGCGTTGTTCTGGCGCAGGCGGCGGCAGCAGCTGCCGATGAATTCATCCAGCTCGTCGTCGGGGATGAAGATCATCTCCCGGCGCAGCTCCCGGGCCAGCGTGTCGCGGCCCTCCTGGATGTTTTCCTCCCGGCGCATCTTCTTGAACCAGTTGCGGATCTTGCTCTTGGCCTCGCTGGTACGCACGATCTTCAGCCAGTCGCGGCTGGGGCCCTTGTCTGCCGGGCCGAGGATGACTTCAATGATCTCGCCGGTGGAAACAATGTGGTCAATGGGCACCATCCGGTTGTTGACCTTGCAGCCCACCATCCGGTTGCCGACGGCGGAGTGGATGGCATAGGCAAAGTCGATGCAGGTGGCACCCGTGGGCAGGTTGATGACATCGCCCTTGGGGGTAAAGGCAAAGACCTCCTCGGGCAGCAGGTCGCTCTTCAGGTCATGGAGCAGGTTGCCGGAATCCTCGCTGACGCGCTGGTTTTCCAGCAGCTGGCTGACCCAGGCCAGGCGCTCGTCCAGCTTATCGTGGCCGTCCAGCCCTTCCTTGTACTTCCAGTGGGCGGCAACGCCGTACTCTGCCTGTTCATCCATCTTGCGGGTGCGGATCTGCACCTCAAAGGGGATGCCCTCGTGGCCGATGACGGTGGTGTGCAGGCTCTGGTAGCCGTTGGGCTTGGGGGTGGAGATATAATCCTTGAAGCGGTTGGGCAGCGGGTGGTACATATCGTGGATGAGGCCCAGGGTGCTGTAACACTCAGCCAGCGTATCCAGAATGACACGGACGGCATAGATATCGTAGATCTCATCGAAGGACTTGTTCTGCATGATGGTCTTGCGGTAGATGCCGTAGATGCTCTTGACCCGGCGCTTGATGGTGGCACCCTCGATGCCGCTCTCCTTCAGCCGCAGCTCGATGACACCGGACACTCTGGCAAGGAACTCCTCCCCTGCACGCTCGCTCAGCATCTTGCTGATCTCCTCGTAGCCCACAGGGTCAAGGTAGTGCAGGCTGCGGTCCTCCAGCTCCTCCTTGACGTTCAGGATGCCCAGACGGTTGGCGATGGGGGCATAGACCTCCATCGTCTCACGGGCCTTGTCGCGGCGCTTCTGCTCAGGCCAGGCATCGCCGGTGCGCATATTGTGGAGCCGGTCACAGAGCTTGATGATCATCACGCGGACATCCCGGCTCATGGCCAGCAGCATCTTGCGCAGGTTCTCGGCCTGCAGCTCCTCGATGTTGGAGAACTGGATCTTGGTCAGCTTGGTCACGCCGTCCACCAGCAGGGCCACTTCCTCGCCAAAGGCGGCGGTCAGGTCCTCCAGCGTAGTGGGGGTGTCCTCCACCACGTCATGGAGCAAGGCGGCGGCAATGCTCTCCGAATCCATGCCCAGATCCAACACCAGGCGGGCCACGGCCAGCGGGTGGCAGATGTAGGGCTCACCGCTGCGGCGGCAGACCCCGTTGTGCGCCTTGTTGGCAAGGTCATAGGCCTTGGTGATCATCTCCATATTGTATGCCTTGCCGCTGGCCTTGATGGCCTCGCAGAGCTTCTCCCAGGTAACGATCTCAGGCCGCACCTCGCTGGGCAGAGCACCCTCGGGCGCGTCGGCCGGCAGGGCCGTGGCGTTCACGGTAGAGACCTCCGGCACCGGCTGATGCAGATGCGTTTTTGCGGAGTAAAGATCCTCCGCCGGTTTCTTTCCCTCTGGCATGTTTTCATTCCTCCAGACATTTCAGGATGGGGGCATCGGCCAGGTTCTTCTTGCCTGCCGTGGGAACCAGCTCCCAGAACTTTGCCCCGCCGCGCTCCACGGCGGCGATCAGGCCCACCTGTTCCAGGGCCGTCAGAGCCACCAGCGTTTTGCCGGTGTGCTCCTCCCCCAGCTTTGCAAACAGGGGCTGCATATCCTCGGCGTGCCAGCGCCGGGCCTGCAGTTCCCGGTAAACGGTAATGATATCACTGCGCTCCGGTGCGATCAGGGCGCGCTGCTGGGCAGTCAGCGGGCTGCCGCGGCGCAAGGCCTGCACCAGCGCGGTCTGCTGGGCAGCGGCGTTGCCAAAGCCAGCCGGGTGCAGCTCCAGAATGCGTCCCGAAAGCTGCGCGCCCCGGGCGGCCTCGTAAACAGAGAGGCTCAGGGCCGCGTCCACCACATCGCCGGTGGCATAGGGCAGCTGCTCCGGGTGCATCCCGAACCAGACCGCATAGATGCAGGCATTGCCCTGCCGCAGGCGCAGGCGGCAGTGCCGCCCCTCCGAGACAGGGTAGACTCCCTCCACCACGGCCTTTTCCAGCAGGAACACCGGGGCGGGGTTCTCGGCACCGTAGGGAGCCAGCTGGTCCAGCCGCCGGACAGATTCCACGGTGATGCGGTCGAGATGGATGGACAGGTCGCATTCCAGCGGCGGGGTCACCAGCACCGGGCACTCCCGGGCGGCCCACTCGTTCAAGCGGCGGCGCAGCTCCGGCAGGTTCTCCTCCCGTACCGAAAGGCCCGCCGCCATGGCGTGGCCGCCGAAGCGGAGGAGAAGATCTTCGCAGGAGGCAATGCAGGCGTGCAGGTTGAAGCCCTGCACACTGCGGCCGCTGCCCTTGCCCTCGCCGTGCTCATCAATGGACACCACGATGACGGGACGGCCGGTCTTTTCCACCAGCCGGGATGCCACGATGCCAATGACACCGGGGTGCCAGTCCCGGCCCCAGATCAGGATGACCCGGTCCTCCAGAATGGCGGGCTCGGCCTCCAGCTGGGCCTGCGCGGCCTTGGCGATCTCACCCTCGGTCTCCTGCCGGGCGGCGTTGATCTCGTTCAGTTTATGTGCCAGCTCGGCAGCGCGTTCCTCATCCTCACACAGCACCAGCTGCAGGGCGGTCACAGCGCTGTCCATCCGGCCCGCCGCGTTGATGCGGGGGGCAATGGCATAGCTGACATTCTCGGCGGTCACGGGCTTGCCGCCCAGCCCCACCTCATCCAGCAGGGCCAGAAGGCCGGGGCGGTCAGAGTGCTGCAGCAGGTGCAGGCCCGCCTTGACCAGGGTGCGGTTCTCGCCGGTCAGGGGCATCACGTCTGCCACGGTGCCCACGGCGGCAAGGTCGCCGCAGTAATCCAGCATCTCCTCGGGCGGGCAGCCGTCCAGCGCGGCACAGAGCTTGAAAGCCACACCTGCGCCGCACAGGCCCTTGAAGGGGCTGGTATCATCGGCGCGGCGGGGGTCCACCACGGCAACGGCCTTAGGCAGAGTATCATGGGGCAGATGGTGATCGGTGACGATCAGGTCCACCCCCAGTGAAGCCGCAAACTCGGCTTCCTCCAGCGCGGAGATGCCGTTGTCCACCGTCACGATGAGCTGGCAGCCCTTATCGTGGATGGACTGGATGGCATTTTTGGAAAGGCCGTAGCCATCGCCTTCACGGCTGGGCAGCATACACTTGACGTTGGCTCCCATCCCCTTGAGGTGCTGGTAGAGCAAGGCGGTGGCGGTCACGCCGTCCACATCATAGTCACCAAAGACAACAATGGTCTCCTCCCGGTCAATGGCATCGAGGATGCGGGCACAGGCCTTGTCCATGTCGGTCAGGAGCATGGGGTCGGTCAGCTCCTCCTCGCCCGACAGCAGGGTCAGGGCCTCGGCAGGGTCGGTAATGCCGCGCGCGGCCAGAATGCCTGCCAGCAGGCCCGCCTCCTTCTGCTGGGCGGCCAGCGTCATCTGATATTTTTCCTCGCTCCACGGCTCCCCATCCATCGTTTCCATGGCGCGGTTTTCCAGCTCCTCAGTGCTCTGCTGGGCAATGGCCGCGGTCAGCTTCTTCAGGGCAGAGCGGTCAAGCGGCTTCAGATTCCAGGCCCGGTAGGTCGTCATAACAGTCCCTCCCCGGTCAGGCCGTCATTGGCCAGCATTCCCTGCAGCGCGGCGATCTCGCTGGAAACATCCATGGCAACGTCAGAAAGCAGGTTATCATACAGGTTGCTGTAAGCCTGATTCAGGGTGTGCAGGATGCCCGCGATATCCCGGCGGATGGTCTCTGCATTTTCGCCCTGCTGGCCCTGCACATCGTTGTAGGTGTGCAGCAGCTTGAGGGTTGTGGGGATATAGTATTCCGCAAAGCGGCGGGCCTTGGGCAGGCTTTCCGGGTGCGCTTCCAGCCACTCGCAGATGGCGGTGGTGGTCTTTTGCATCGTTTCCAGCTCTTCCCGGCCCTGCGCGTCCTGCATGAGATGCTGTTCCTGTTCCAGCACCTGCGCAAAGCGGCGGGCCGTTTCGAGATTGAGGGGCGTTTCCGGCGCGGCCTCCTGCTCCGGCTGCGGAGCCGGGCGGGCGTGCTCTGCGGCGAGGGCCTCCTGTGCGGCGCGGTAATCCTCCGCCGTCAGGTACACAGTCTCCGTTTTCTCATCCAGCCAAGCATTCAGCCAGCCTTTGCGGATGCTTTTTTTCAGCCGCTTGAGCGTTTTTTTCTTCTTCTGGTGGGTCAGGTCGGCCAGCATCTCCACCGGCAGGCCCTTACCGCCGTCCATGCTGTCGGCAAGGTCGGCCAGCTGGCCCATCTGCCTGCCCGCTTCCCTCTGGGAAACGCCGCAGGCCGCCATCCAGCCAAAGCAGGCCGTGACAAGAGCCAGTGCACTGCTGATGATGCCCAATGTGTTGTAAGCCGCATTGGCAAACAGATCCGCGCCCTGCATCAGCACGGTGCCATCCTGTACGATCACATCGGTGACAACGCTCGGCGAGATGAAGCCCAGCGCCGTCAGGCAGCCCACTGCGCCCAGCCCGAAAAGCACCGCAAAGATGATGCCCACGGCCAACAGAGCCACGCCCGAGTTGTAACGCTCCTTGGCGCATTTCCGCAGCTTTTCCACCGGGGTCAGCTCCGGGCGCGATGCAAAGAAATTTCTGGCCCACTGGGGCATCCCGGCGTACTGCTCTGCCGTGCCGCCGTTGGCATGGGCCTGCCGCTGGCTCTGGTAGTAGCTGTCCCGGGCCCGCCGCATGGCCTTGCCCGCCTCCGAGATGCCGTAATTGGCCGCATGAACAGCGGCCTTGCCCACATCAAAGGCGCGGTCGCCGATGTCCATGCCCCGGCCCTCAAAGCCGTGGGCAAAGGCATCGGACATGGTGTCACCAAAGGCGCGCAGCTGCTCTTCCAGCTCCTGCTGCACCTGTTTTCCCTCGTTTTCTTGTGTTGTATCGTTTTCACGATGGTTCATCAATATTCCTCACCCTTCTGCCGGTGCATACCGGCCGATGATCGCACGGGCGACCCGCAGGCCGTCCACGGCGGCGCTCATAATGCCGCCCGCATATCCGGCCCCCTCGCCGCAGGGGTACAACCCCGCCAGCTGGGCCGATTCCAAGGTCTCCTCCCGTTTCAGCCGCACGGGGCTGCTGGTGCGGGTCTCAAGGCCGGTGAGGATGGCTTCCGGGGCGGTGTAACCGGCAATTTTCCGTTCATACGCCCGCAGACCGGCCCGCAGGGTATCGGCCAGCTCCCCGGGCAGCAAAGCTCCCAGATCCGCAGCCACAACGCCCCGGTCATAGGTAGGCTCCACCCGGCCGATGTTCAGCTGGCCTTTGCCCTCCAGAAAACTCTGCACGTTCTCAGCCGGGGCCGCATACGCCCCGCCCCGGCGGCCTGCAGCGTAGGCTTTTGCCTCCAGCTCCCGCTGGAAAGCGATGGCCCTGCGCGGGTCGCCCGCAAAATCCTCAGCTCCCACGCTGACCACCACCGCCGCGTTGGCGTTTTTGCCGTCCCGGGCGTGGTAGCTCATGCCGTTGGTGACCACATGGCCGGTCTCGCTGGCCGAAGCCACCACCTGACCGCCGGGACACATGCAGAAGGTGTACACGCACCGGTCTCCCACATGCTGGGAGAGCTGATACTCACCCCGCGGCAGGGCCGGATGCCCGGCGGCCTCGTGGTACAGGCTCTTCTCGATCTCACTCTGCAGGTGCTCTGCCCGGAAGCCCACGCTGAAGGGCTTGCACTCCAGCACAAGACCGCTGTCCATCAGCATCCCGAAGGTATCCCGGGCCGAGTGGCCCACGGCAAACACCAGCGCCTCACAGGGGAAGGTCCCGCCGGTGGTAAAGATGCCGGTCAGCCGTCCGTTCTTCTGCTCAAAACCGGTGAGGGCCGTGTTGAAGTGCACCTCACCGCCCAGAGTTTCGATCTCCCTGCGGATGGAGGTTATAACGCCCCGGAGCAGGTCGGTGCCCACATGGGGCTTCTGCTTCCAGGCGATCTCCGCCGGGGCACCGTGCTGCAGAAACACCTCGGTGACAAAGCCGCAGAGCTCATCCCCGATGCGGGTGGTCAGCTTGCCGTCCGAAAAGGTACCCGCACCGCCCTCGCCAAACTGGATGTTGGCGTTGGGGTCCAGCTCGCCGGTGGCAGAGAAGTGCTCCACCGCCTTCACACGCTCGTCCAGCGCCGGGCCGCGCTCCAGCACGATGGGCTTGTAGCCCTGCCGGGCCAGCAGCAGCGCCGCAAACAGGCCCGCCGGCCCTAGCCCGCAGACCACAGGCCGGTGGGGCAGGCGCTGGGTGCCGTTCTGAACGCTGAAATCCGTTTTGCCGCGGATAGCAACGCAGGGCGAGGCCCCTGCATACGCAGATTCCTCACCCTCGTCCTTGAGCGTTACCGCTATGGTATACACCAGCTTTGGCTGCCCGTGGCGGGCATCCACCGACAGCCTGGCTACGCCCAGATGGGCCGCCTTGCTGCGGGGGATGCGCGCCAGATGCAGCGCTTTCTCGAATGCCTGCGGCTCCCCGGCAGAGAGCGGCAGGCGGATATCTCTTACTAGTATCATCTATCAGGTTTCGCTTTCTATTTTCAGCCTCCTCACCCTCTCCGTCATTGCTAACGCAATGCCGCCTCCCCCAAAGTGGGAGGCCTTGGCAGTATTTGCAAACTTCATCTTTATGCCAAGGGCTCTCCCTTCGGGAGAGCTGGCGAGCGAAGCGAGACTGAGAGGGTGAGCCAGCTCAGTTACTTTCTATCTTGCACTGGATGACATAGCTCCCCAGTGCAAAGATCTTACCATTGGAGGGCACATACAGGCGGCAGGCAATGTTCTGCTGCCCTGCGGCCACATAGAAATCATCCGCATCGATCTCAATGACCACCTGCTCAGGCACCAGCGTATCCAGCAGACCCGCCGGGCCGCAGAGGGTCACGTTCATCAGCCGCTCGGTCTGCACGGTCAGGGTATAGGTGGAGGGCAGATTGACCACCTGCACGCAGCTGGCGGGCAGGTTCATGGTCTTGGTCTCGAGCTTGGAGCTGTCGAAACTGGCCGTGATGCTGGAAATGTTGTCCAGCAGGCGGATGTTGCCCGGCAGCTCAATGGGCAGCTCATACACCTTGTTCAGCGCAAAGGTGGAAAGATCGATGGTGCCAACAGACAGGGTGGAGAGCTTTTCGATCTGGCTCTCGGGCCCGGCGACATTCAGGGTCTGCTTGCTCAGGGAGTAGACCAGCACCGAGGGATCAAAATTCCGAGGCGCGTTGATAAAGCTGACCGACACGGGCAGGGTGGCCATCTTGTAGACCTCCAGCGTGACCTCCACGCTGGACTCCTCCAGATTCGTGTATTCAAACTTGACCTCACTGCCGCTCTTGGTATAAAAGCGCAGGGCGGTGTCCAGCGTGACAGAATCGGTGAGTTCCCCCTTGTGGGTCACCTCGGCGGTGCAGGTCTCCACCTTATCGATCTCAGTGCTGGGGCCGGAGAGGGTCACCGTCTCCTTGGAGAGCTCGGTGCCATAAAGGATATAGCCGTCCGCAATGGTCAGGTAGTTGGTGGTCACGGTGATGGGCACCGTTTTCTCCTCCACCACGTCAAACACCACGTCCACGCTGTTGTCGCCGCCCTCAATGGAAACGGACACGCCATTGAGCAGGGTGTTCACGCCCCGCACCTGCAGGTGCAGGGTCTTTTCGCCGCTGTCCCGCACGCCGGACCAGTCCGGGTAGACCACGAAATCAGAGGAAGTCAGGCTGCCGATGGTGTAGCCATCGCCCGAGAGCTTCAGGCTGACGTACTTTTCCGGCGCGCTGACGATGCTCAGGCCCCGGGAGGTGTACGCGGCGGAATCATAGGTAAAATCCACCGGTACGTTGTTGATGGTGCGGGTGGTGCCGGGCTGGACGACGATGGTGACCACCATCCATGCCACAATGGCACCCACGATGGCCAGCAGCAGCCGGATGCGGCGGTCGTCCAGAATGCTCTTGGTGTGCTGGATGGCAGGCTTTGTGCCGTTGGTACGATTGCTGCTCACTGCTGCTCATCCTCCTCTTTCTGGTTCATCCAGTTCAGCAGGCTCTTGACCTTGCCGCGCCAGCCGTCGGCAGCTGCCTTTTCGCTGGCGGTCTCCTTGGGGATCATCTCATCCACCAGCCGGGTGTACAGGGTCTGGCGGTCAAAGTGGCGGATCAGCACACCGTTCTTTGCCATGGAGATGATGCCGGTCTCCTCACTGACCACAACGGCAATGGCATCCGAATTCTCCGCAATGCCCAGGCAGGCACGGTGGCGGGTGCCCATATCCTTGCCCAGATCCAGGTTGTTGGACAGGGGCAGCACACAGCCCGCCGCCTTGATGCGGCCATTCTCAATGATGGCGGCACCGTCGTGCAGGGGGGTACCCTCGTAGAAGATGGTGCCCAGCACCTCCAGATTGACGGCACTGTTCACGGGTGTGCCGGTGCGCACGATCTCAGAGAGGTTGGTGTTGCGCTCCAGCACGATCAGGGCACCGGTCTTGGTCTCGGAAAAGCGCTCGGCGGCATCGCAGATGGCAATGATGGCGCTGCGCCAGGCCCCCTTGAAGCTGGGGTCATTGTAGCGTCCCTTGATGTTGAAGAGCTTGCCTGCCCACTGGTCGGTCTGGCCCATCCGCTCCAATGCGCGGCGGATCTCCGGCTGGAACAGGACCACCAGCGTCAGCAGGCCGACCTGCAGCAGCGAGTTCAGCAGCCAGGTGACAGTGCGCATGTTCAGCACGTTGGCCACCAGATAGACCGCCAGCACCAGCAGCGCGCCCTTGGCCAGCTGCCCGGCGCGGGTGCGGTTGATGATGCCCAGCAGCTGGTAGATCAGGAAAGCAATGATGACGATATCCAGCAGATCGGCCAGCTTGAAGGTCTGGAAATTGGCGATGATCGAATTCAGAGTCATCAGAGTGTCTCTCCCGTTACAGCTTCTCGATCAGGGCGACAGCATGGGCGGCAATGCCCAGGCCCTCGCCGGTAAAGCCCAGATGCTCCTCGGTGGTGGCCTTGACGCTCACAGCATCCACCGGCATCCCGAAGGCTGCGGCCAGATTCTCCCGCATGGCGGGGATGTAGGGGGCCAGCTTGGGCTTCTGGCAGAGCAGGGTGGAATCGATGTTCACAATCTTCCAGCCCTTCTCCCGCATGATGCGTGCCACATGCTGCGCCAGCTGCAGGCTGTCGGCACCGGCGTAGGCGGGGTCGGTATCCGGGAAGTGCTTGCCGATGTCGCCCAGCGCGGCAGCACCCAGCACAGCGTCCATCACGGCGTGGGCCAGCACATCGGCATCCGAGTGGCCCAGCAGGCCCTTTTCAAAAGGCACCTCCACGCCGCCCAGGATCAGCTTGCGGTCCTCGACCAGACGGTGAACATCATAACCATGACCAATGCGCATATCATTTCCTTCTTTCTGTTCGGCGCGGGGCAGATCCTCCCGCGTTGTGATCTTCAGATTGGCGTAATCCCCCTGGGTCAGCTGCACCGGGCGGCCGGTCAGTTCAAACAGGCTGCAGTCATCGGTGACCAGGCGGGCTTTTTCCGCATCCAGCTCGTCCAGCGCGGCCAGATACGCCGCACGATCGAAACACTGGGGGGTCTGCACCGCATACAGGGTGCTGCGGTCAGGGGTATCAGTGACCATGCAATGCTCCGGCACGGTCTTGCCGTCGCCCCGCACAGCCCGCTTGACGGTATCCTTTACCGGCACGGCGGGGGCGGCAGCACCGCAGGCAGCGGCTGCTTCCAGCGCCGCCGTGATGACAGCCTGACTGACAAAGGGACGGGCGGCATCATGGACAGCCACCAGCTCTCCGTGGGCGGCCAGCACTCCGTTCTTCGCGCTCTCGGCACGGGTCGCGCCGCCCTGCACCACCTGCACCGGCTTTGTGCAGGCCGCGGCCTGCTGTTCCAGAAATGCCCGGTTCTTCCCGGCCACCAGAACGATCTCGCTGACCAGCGGACACTCCGCAAAGGCCCGGATGCTCCGCTGCACCACGGTCTCCCCGCCCAGATCAAAGCTGAGCTTGTCAAACCCCATGCGGGTGGAGGACCCTGCCGCCACCAGAACGGCTGATACTTTCTTTTCCAATTTCTGCACCTGCCCTGCTCTTATTCTCCCGGGAAATGCCACCCGGGGCACAGATAGAATAAACCATGTTTTATTATACCGTATCGCCCGGCAAACTGCAACCGATTTTATACAGCAAAAATGCCCCTCTGCGGCAGGGCAGAGGGGCAAAAACGCTTCTTTTTTCAGGAGATCACTTCAGGATGGGCTCGATGGCGGCAGCCAGAGCATCCTTCTGTGCCTGGGCTTCCTCCAGGGTCTTGCCCAGGGTGGTGAAGTAGGTCTTGATCTTGGGCTCGGTGCCGGAGGGACGCACCACAACGGTCGCGCCATTTTCCAGCGTGTAGATCAGGACATTGGCGGCGGGCAGGCCGGTCTCCTCGGGCTTCTTGTAGTCCATGACCTTGACGACCTTGTGGCCGCCGATC
>OLEI01000418.1_pt1 | contig 12716 bp, 10 predicted proteins | sample 1602591 | NCBI WGS metagenome assembly OLEI01 (sample SAMN02674964, study PRJEB24791) | human gut metagenome, SKBSTL008 | isolation source: stool | host: Homo sapiens | place: USA | reverse complement strand
CCCCGCTGCTGGTGAAGGAGCTCAAGCGGCTCAACCCCGCGGGCTGGTCCCGCAAGACCAAGAAGGAGGTGGCCTGACATGGGCGTGATTCTCAACAACCTGATTCCCATCATCGGCTCCTCCATCGCCATGTCCATCCCCCTGGTGCTGGCCTCGGTGGGCGGCGCCTTCTCGGTGCGCAGCGGCATCATGGCCCTGGGCCTGGAGAGCATGATGATGATGGGCGCCTTCTTCGGCGTTCTCGGCTCCTACTTCACCGGGAGCGTGCTCTTCGGCTTCCTGCTGGGCATGGTGGGCGGCATGGTCATCGGCCTGTTCCACGGCATCCTGTCCGTGCGCTACAAGGTCAACCAGGTCATCAGCGGCATCGGACTGAACCTGCTGGCCCTGGCTGTCACCACCCTGCTGATGCAGCTCATCTGGAACAACAAGGGCTCCACCCCCCAGGTGGCCGCCATCGACACCACCCTGGACTTCTTCGCCCCCATCCCGGTCATCGGCCCCATTCTGGCCCAGCAGTCCGTCAGCTTCCTGCTGATGATCGTGCGCGGCCTGTATGGCAAGTGGCTCTACCGCCAGAGTGCCGCCGAGAAGATCCGCCGCATCCGTGCGGAGTTCCCGGACGCGGCACAGCGCAAAGCCGTGCTCTGCGCGCAGGGCGGCACCAGCTGGGCCGCCGTGCTCGGCTGTCTGGTCCTGCTCATGGTCATTGGCAGCGCGTTCACCCTGCTGCTTGGCCCCAATGTGGATGCCCTGATCCATCTGGTCTACGGCTGAGCGTTCAGCCTGAAATGATATGATGAAGGAGTTCCGAACCATGAAAAAAGTTACGAAGGCTGTCATCCCTGCCGCCGGTCTGGGCACCCGTGTGCTGCCCGCCACCAAGGCCATGCCCAAGGGGATGCTCCCCATCGTGGATAAGCCCGCCATCCAGTATCTGGTGGAGGAAGCCGTCAAGTCCGGCATCACGGACATTCTGATCATCCTGGGCCGCAACCAGAGCATCATCGAGGATCACTTTGACCGCAGCCCCGAGCTGGAAGAAAAGCTGGCCGCCCCCGGCAAGGAAAAAATGCTGGAGGAGTGCCTGGGTATCTCGAACCTTGCCAACATCTTCTTTGTGCGCCAGAAGCAGACGCTGGGCCTGGGCCACGCCGTGAGCATGGCAAAGGCTTTTACCGGTGACGATCCGTTCGTGGTCATCTACGGCGACGACGTGATCTGGGGCGAGGACCCTGTCTGCGCCCAGCTCATCCGCGCCTATGAGGAGTTCGGCCGCCCGGCTGCCGGTGTCTCCGCTGTGCCCTGGGCCGACGTGAGCCGCTACTGCAGCCTGAAGACCACCCCCATCCACGACAACTATTTCTTTGTGGATGACATGATCGAGAAGCCCAAAAAGGGCCAGGAGTTCAGCAACTACTCCATTCTGGGCCGTGTGCTGCTGACCCCTGAGATCTACGATATCCTCGCCCACACCAAACCCGGTGCAGGCGGCGAGATCCAGCTGACCGATGCCATGGCCGAGTATGCCCGCAACTGCGGCGGCATGACCGCTGTGGAGTTCACCGGCACCCACTACGACATGGGCAACAAGCTCCGCGTGGTGGAGGCTCAGGTGGAGCTGGCATTGCAGCACCCCGAGATCGGCGAGGCTTTCCGCGCCTACCTGAAGGAGTTCTGCAAGACTCTGTAATGTTCTGCTTTCTTTCCATGACCCAAGACCGCTCTGCCGCCGGGCAGGGCGGTCTTTTGCTGCAATAACCCCGGCAAGGAATTGGTTGATACAAAACAGTTCCTGCGGTATACTGGGTGCGAATGTTTTTTATGTAAAGATCGTGTCAAAGAGAAAGCGAGGTTTTTTCATGGCAAATGCCGACCGCAGCGCGGAGCAGTTCCGCAAAATGACGGAGACCCCCATCCCGAAATTGATCCTGAGTCTGGCGGCTCCCACGATATTGAGCATGCTCATCACCAGCATCTACAATTTGGCCGACACCTTTTTTGTGGGCCAGATCTCCACCAGCGCATCCGGCGCGGTGGGCATCGTTTCCAGCCTGATGGCCATTCTCCAGGCGCTGGGCTTCATGCTGGGCCACGGCTCCGGCAGCATCATCAGCCGCAGCCTGGGCAGTCAGAACACCGATGCCGCCACCCGGTTTGCTTCCACCAGCTTCTTCACAGCGCTGGTGTTCGGCGGCATCATCACAGCGGCAGGCCTGCTCACCCTGCCCGATTTTATGATGCTGCTGGGCAGCACCGAGACCATCCTGCCCCACGCCTGTGCCTACGCGCGGTACATCCTGCTGGCCGCTCCCATTATGATGTCCAGTCTGGTGATGAACAACATCCTGCGCTATGAGGGCAAGGCCAGCTTTGCCATGATCGGCCTGGTCACCGGCGGCCTGCTGAACATCGCGCTGGACCCGCTGTTCATCTTTGGGCTGGGCATGGGCACCGCCGGTGCGGGCCTTGCCACGGCCCTGAGCCAGACCATCAGCTTCTGCATCCTGCTGTCCATGTTCCTGCGGGGCAAAACGGTCAGCCAGTTCCGGATCACGGCAGTCACCCACAGCCCGGCGGAGTTCGGCACCATCCTGATGACCGGTATGCCCAGCTTTGGCCGTCAGGGCCTGAACAGCATTGGCGGAATGCTGCTGAACATCGCCGCCCGCGGCTATGGCGACGCTGCCGTAGCCGGCATGAGCATCGTTTCCCGCATCTTCATGTTCATCATCTCGGTGGCCATCGGCACCGGGCAGGGCTTTCAGCCGGTGGCAGGCTTCAACTATGGTGCCAAAAAGTACCACCGGGTGCAGCAGGCCTGCCTGTTCACCATGGCAGCCAGCTTCTGCTTCCTCTCTGTCATTCTCACCGCCTGCTGGTTCAATGCCGAGACCCTCATCCGCCTTTTCCGCGATGATCCCGAAGTCACCGCCGTGGCCCTGCCCGCCTTCCGCTACCAGTGCTTTGCCATGCTGCTGCAGCCCGTGATCGTGGCAGGCAACATGCTGTTCCAGTCCATCGGCAAATCGGGCCGGGCCACCTTTCTGGCCTGCTGCCGTCAGGGCGTGTTCTTCATCCCGCTCATTCTCACCCTGCCCCGGGCCTTTGGGCTGCTGGGTGTTGAGATCTGCCAGCCCATCGCCGATGTGCTGACCTTCTTTGTCACCGTGCCCTTCCTCTTCCCCTTCCTGCGTCAGCTGGTTCGGATGGACGAAGCTGAGGCTGCTATGGCTTGAAGCGCCCCTGTAACAAAACTGTAACCATGACCGGACATTCGATTGCAATTGAACGTCCGGTTTATTCGTATTATAATCAGGATAGGAAAGTTAAATTCTGCCAAACCTGTGAGGTACGCTTATGAAACGTTCTGTTCTCCGCATCGGCTGTGCAGTGCTCAGCCTGTCTGCCGCGGCAGGGCTGCTGGCCTCCTGCTCCCTGCTGCCTCCGGCCTCGCCCCTGCCCGATTCCAAGCCCGCGCAGGCTGAGGAAGCGCCCGGCCCCGCTGCAGCTCCACTGGACGACGGCAAACTGCGCATCCTGTACAGCAACGGCTCCAACGGCGGCAATACCGTGCTCTGCGGCAATACCGTGTTGTATCAGGCCGCCAGCAGTGAGACCGTGTATCTGGTGCCCGACACCCTGACCGGCACGGCCCGCTACTATATGCGGCAGTGGTCAGACCCCGGCGCACCCACCGGCCGGGTCTGTGCCCTGTATGACCGAGACGGCAAAGAGGTCCTGACCTTTGACCGGGCCTACGATGCCGCCCTGACCGGCACGCTGCTGGTGCTGACCACCCCGGAGGAGTTTGCCTACTCCCCCGCGCTGCACCACGCCGCCGGAGACTGCCGGGTGCTGGACCTTGCCACCGGCGAGGAGCTGACCGTGCCGGAAAATGCCTACGGCTGCAGGATCGCGGGGGAAACGCTGGCGTTCAACCTGTGCAACGCCCCAGCTCAGGCCCTGGACGAGAACACCTGGGGCGATGACCTGACCCGCTATTACGCGCTGCAGATCCAGGACCGGGACGGAAACCGGATCCGGCAGGAGCCGCTGTGCGCCGCCGTGAGCCTGAGCTACTCCTACAACGAGATCTCGTCCCCGGCAGACTGGCTGGAACTGGACTATTACTCCGAAGACGAGGACATGGTGATCGACCATATCAGCCTGTACAGCACCGCCACCGGCGAGGAACTGACCGGATTCCAGCAGTACACCGGCGCGGGTACGGTCAGCCTGTACAACAGCGGCAGATATCAGCTGGTCGATCTGGCCAGCACCGAACAAAGCGCGGTGCTCTGTGAATTCGATGAGCCGGTGCGGTATTACCTGCCCGGTGCTGCCATCACAGAGCCGGAGGCATCCGGGCGGTACCGCTTCCACGATCTGCTTACCGGCGAGGAAAAGGAACTTTACGATGTGGGCACCGACGATGCCACGCTGGCCATCTACGCCCTGGACGGCACCGTGCGGGTGTTCGACCGGCAGACCGGCGTGCTTCTGACCGACACCGCCATCGACCCGGTGGAGAACCAGGTGCGGGCCCATGTCTATGCCGAAAACGGCTGGGTCTGGGTCGCGCAGGACGACAACGACAACTATGTGAACACGGCCATCCAGATCTGCGGGCCGGACGGCACCCACAAAACGCTGGATCCCCGCACGCTGGAAGAAGCCTACACCCATTATTATCCCCTGTTTTCCACAGCCGATGGACTCTATTTCTACGGCTGCTGCAACGGCCCCGGCGGCAGCTGGCTGTATGACATCCTGGACAGCGACGGCAATGTCGTCGTGGGCGGGCTGCGCAGCTGCAGCACCTATTATGCCGACAGAGCCAACGGCCTGCCGGAGGGTGTGTTTGCCGCCAGCAAGGGCTTTTCTTACGGCTGGATGGACCTGACCGGCCAGTGGCTCTACGCCGAGAGCATCTTCGCTTCCAGCAACGACGAAATGGACAACGGTTTCTTCTAAGGAGGTTTTTCCATGCGTACTGTCAAAATTTCCCGCCGCGCGTTCCTGACCGGTCTGGGTCTGGCATCCACCGCCGCCCTGCTCTCCGCCTGCAACACCGTGCCTGCCTCCTCTAATTCGGGGGCGGCACCGTCTCAGCCTGATTCTGAGGCCCCTGCCTCTTCTGCCGCCAGTGAAGTGCCCGCACAGCCCATCCTGAGCGTGGATGAATTCCCCATCACGGATGGCAGCACGGCCTGCATCCCGCTGATCGCACAGATCATGGCCGACACCACCGGCATGGATCTGGAGACCGCCCAAAGTGCCGTAACCACCAACACCACGGCCCAGGCCTGGCGCAACCTGGGCCTGTACGGCAACAATTACGGCGATTCGGTCAGGCTCATCATCGCCTACGAGGCCCCGGAATCCGTCAAGGAGGAGCTGAAGGCAGACGGTGACCCGCTGGAGCAGAAGGCCATTGGCCGGGACGCGCTGGTGTTCATCGTCAACGAGGACAACCCTGTACAGAGCCTGACCCGGCAGCAGCTCAAGGACATCTACGCCGGAACGATCACCAATTGGAAGGATGTGGGCGGCAAGGATCAGGAGATCATTGCCTTCCAGCGGCGGGCGGACTCCGGCAGCCAGACCCTGTTCCAGAAACTGTTGATCCAGGGCGGCCCGCTGATGGAGGCCCCCACCGAGCTGGCCCCCACCGCCATGGGTGAGCTGGTGGACAGCATTGCAGAGTATAACAACTCTGCCAACGCCATCGGTTTCTCGGTCTACTACTACATCGACCAGATGTACTCCAAGCCCGGCCTGCGGCTGCTGGCCGTGGATGGCGTGACCCCTTCCAACGAGACGATCGCCGACCAGAGCTACCCGCTGTGCAACGAATTCTATGCCGCCATCCTGCAGGATTCCGCTGCCGACAGCCCGGAACGCAGAATCTACGAATGGCTCTCCACCGATGCAGGCCGTTCCTGCATTGAGCACTCCGGCTATGTAGCCGTCCAGTAATTCCCAGAAAATTCGGCACATTTCATTGACTTTGCTCAAATCCTTTGCTAGACTTAAGAAAAGTTTGTCAGCTTTTTTCGTTTCACGATCTTGAGCAAAGGAGATGCCGCATCATGTCCCATCCTTCCGCCCCCCCGCACTCCTCCCACGTTGAGAGCCGCAGCCGCAAGGCACTGCGCAGCTACATCATTCAGGCCGCCACCCTGCTGGAGATCGTGCTGTCCGGGCTGGTGCTCATCGGCCTGCTGCTCAGCTTCATTCCCCTGCTCAAGTGGATGCCGGGCCTGCTGTTTGATGGCAACGATGTAGAGATCCGCGGCTTCCTTGAGCGGGCGCTGGACATTGTCATCGGCGTGGAGTTCATCAAGATGCTGGCCAAACACAGCCCCGGCAGCAGCCTGGAAGTGCTGCTCTACGCCATTGCCCGCCACATGGTGGTCGGCCACGAATCGGCTTTGGACAACCTCATCAGCGTGGGTGCCATTGCGTTGATCTTTGTCGTGCGCAAGTTCTTCTTTGTGCCGGCCTTTGGTGCCCACCTGCCTGACGGCAAGCCCGCCCCGGACCTGACCCCCAACCAGAGCGGCATCCCCGCCGAGGAGTTCCGCACCCGCCTGCGCCAGCGCATCCATGCAGAAGCTCTCGCCGACGAGGAGGACGACGAGGAGACCGAGGAAGTATAAGATTCCCGAACGCACAAAAACCCGAGGACAGCTGTGATGCTGTCCCCGGGTTTCTTATTGTTTTGGTATTCTAGTCAATCGCTTGGAGCACCTTCATGGTGTTCCGCATTAAAGAATGCTCCATTCCACTCCTTATTGCACCCCGAAAGCAATTCGTCCCAACTTCCAGCATACCAGACATCCGATAAATTCGAACATCCATCAAATGCCCCCGCTCGAATTTCCTTCGTTGCCTTACCAAGTATGACTGTTCGCAAAGAATAACAACTTGCAAATGTTTGCTTTTCTATGGTCTCCTGTCCCTCAAGATATACACTGATAAGTTTCTTGCAATCTGCAAATACTCCACCATTCGTTATCCGAATATTTGACGGGATAAAAACCTTCAACAGCCCTGAATTTTCAAATGCTGACTGGTAAAGTTCCAGTCTACTGTTTTCAGGGAAAGTAATCTCTTCCAGTGATACACAATCTAAAAATGCAGACTGTTCAATCTTCACCAGAGATTTTGGCAGCTGCACAGATTTCAGATTATAACACCCTGAAAATGCGGCAAAGCCAATCTCCGTAACGCCTTCCGGGATACTCACCGATTCCATGGTGGTATTATTTTTGAAGCATCCTGAATCAATTTTGGTAAACTTCCCGCTGGGCAGAACAACATCCTTTTGCTTGCCGGTATCGTAGCTTTTCAGCACGCCATTCACGATCAATGGATTCTCTTTTTCCGGCACGCTGGATGCTGGCGGCTCCGGTTCACTGGAAGAAGCCGATTCCGAGGGGGCGGGCACTTCCTCCGGCTGAGAGGGAGCCGATACCTCACTGGAAGCGGGCGGTTCCGCAGGCGCTGGCATCTCTCCCCCGCCGCAGGCAGAAAGCAGCACGGTACCGCACAAAAACAGCGCTGTGCACAGAACGGACCTCCATTTCATAGCGAGTCTCCTATTCTGCCCCGCAGGGGCCATCTTCTTTTTTTCAGAACACCTTGCGGCACTCCACCACAAGGCCGACCACCCGCACCTGCACCCGTTTCAGATCATAGATCTGGGGCTGGTGCACGGGGTTGAAGCTTTTGGGGGTCAGGACCACAAGGCTACCCTCCTGACGGAAATATTTCACGGTGGCTTCATCGCCGTTGACCATCACCACGGCAAGCTGGCCGTTTTCCACCTCCGGCTGCTCCCGCACCAGGATCTCATCGTTTTCCGAGATGCCCACGGCGTTCATGCTGTCGCCCCGAACACGGAGCCAGAAGTACCGTGCCCCGTCTTTCCGGGTGATGGGGATGTAGCCCTCAATGTTTTCTTCCGCATACATGGGCAGCCCTGCACGCACCGTGCCCAGCAGCGGAGCCGTGAGGGCGGGATCGAACGGGACGGCCCCTTCGGGCAGCTTCCGCTCCTCCTGCACCGACGGGACGGCTTCGCACAGCAGCTCCCCCACCGGCACGCCAAAATAGGCGGATACCCTGGCCAGCGTCTCGCCCGAGGGGGTCGCCCCGGTGTTTTTCCATTTGGTCACTGTGGAGTTGCTCAAGCCCATCTCCTGCGCTGCCCGGCTGCGGCTGATTCCTCTGGCCTGACACAGGGCCGTGTAGCAGTCATAAAACACAAATTTTGCACTCCTTCTTGTGCAGAACGCCGGTTTTCTAACCGGATTCAGATTTTCCCTTGACTTTCTGAATTCAATCAGATATTATAGTCTCACAAGCTGATTTTGGTTAGATTTTATCCACCAAACCTTCTGCGGTCTTTTCACAATCTTACCGGAAACTCTAACCAAAGTCAAGCTTTTTGAACGCAAAAACCACGACAAAAGGAGTGAAACTGTATGATTGAACGTCAGATCCATTTATCCTCGGGCGGCGGGGCTGCTTTGCAGGGGTACGATGGCCTGCTCCGCTTCGGCTACACCAGAAACCGGGGCATCTACGCCCTGCGGGTGGAAGCCGACGGCGAGTGGCAGGGCATGACCCTGCGGGCCTTCTGGCACCTGCCGGATGGGAACGCTGCCCCCTCCACGCTGGTGGTGGACGGCCTTGTGGAGGTGCCCGCCCTCATCACGGCTGTGCCCGGGGAGGGGCGCATCACCTTTGAGGGCACCGATGGCACCCGCACCCTGACCAGCGCAGACGTGTGCTACTGCGTGGCCGAAAATTCCGGCACTGAGGACAGCACCCTGCCCCAGCCCGGCACGCCCGCCTGGCAGGCCCTGCTCGACCGGCTGAAAGCAGCTGTGGAAAGTGGTGCATTCCGGGGCGAAAAGGGTGAACCCGGACCGCAGGGAGAACCCGGTGCCGCAGGACCCACCGGCCCCAAAGGAGAGCCCGGCCCGCGAGGACCGCAGGGAGAACCCGGCCCCCAGGGCCCAAAGGGTGACCCCAGCGATCCCGGCCAGTGGGAGCTGCTGGAAAAGGTGTCCCTGAACGCCGCCGCTGCCAGCTTTGAGCGCACCTTTCCCATCGAACTGCAGGCGCTGAAGGTGCTGTTTCAGGCAGGCAGCAGCCAATCCAAGGGCACGCTGCACTGGGTGTGCAGTACCAGCGATGGTGCCCAGCTGCTCAGTGCTTCTGCCCCCTGTGCTGCCAGCAGCTCGATGTCCAGCCCGCCCACCCGCACCTTTGCCAGCTTTCAGGCACTTCCCTGCTTCGGGCAGTATCTCTGTTTTGCCGCATCCGGCACCACGGGTGCACCGCCTGCGGTCGTTCTGCCTGCCGGAAGCAGCGGCCAGAATGTGGATGCCAGCCAGAAGCTCGGCAGGCTGACCCTGACCGTGGACACCAACGTCCGGCTTGCCGCCGGTGCCACGATTGAGCTGTGGGGCGTTCCAGCCTGAGCAGGCGCACCGAAACCGTTCCCGACAGAGCTTTCGGTAAAATTTCTTTCACTTTCCATGAAATTTTCGTGTTTCGTCTTGATGCATCTTCCATATTTTGTTATACTGGTTAAAAAGCGGAAAGTGGGGAATCGGCCATGGATGTCCCTGTTCGGTTTATCGATTCGATCATCAACAATCCCCTGCTGATGCAGTTTCTTGTGCATCGGTGGTTTTTTCTGCTGGAATATGACCCCCGTCTGGATCAGCTGCGGGTCTACGATACCCGGAGCCGCACGCTGGAGACACTGGATGCCTACCTTGGCTCCGAGAAGCCGGAGCACGCCACGATCTTCGCGGAGGACCGCTGGAAGATGCGCGCCCTGCTCACCGGTGAGCTGTACGGCCCGCTGGAGATGCGCTTTGTCTCGCCGGAGGGGGTGTATTATTCCCGGGAGGTGGATGCCCGCTCGGTCGAGGACCCCGCCCGCGGCACGCTCTATGTGGGCTATGCAAAGGACATCACCGACCAGAAGAATCAGACCCAGGAGCTGCTGGAGCAGGCCCGCCACGATTCCCTGACCCAGCTGTATAACAACCGCACCGGAAAGGAGCTCATTGACCGCTATCTGCAGGCCAAAGATCCCTATGCTTCCTGCGGAATGCTGGTCATCGACCTGGATTTTTTCAAGAACGTCAATGACTGCTACGGCCATCTGTTCGGCGACAAGGTCCTGCAGGAGTTTGCCCGGCTGCTGCGCACCCTGTTCCGCTCCAGCGACATTCTGGTGCGGTTCGGCGGTGATGAGTTCGTGGTGTTTCTGAAGGATATCCCCAACACCACCCTGCTCCAGAAGACCCGCCAGCTTTCGGAATCCGTGCAGCAGGTGAAGTTCTGGGAAAACGATTACCGGATGACCTGCAGCATCGGTGCCTGCTTCCTGCCCGAAAACACAGCGGGCTATTCCTTTGACCAGCTGTTCGAAAACGCGGACTGGGCCCTGTATCAGGCCAAGCAGAACGGCCGCAACCAGTATGTATTCTGCGATAATCTGCGGCGCTATGCCCAGGCGGTTCCTGCCGCCCCGGAAACGGCCGATATTGATGCACGCTACCTGCACAACGACCTGATCTCCACCGCCTTTGAACTGTTTGAGAAGAACAACAGCTTTGAGACCGCCATTCCCCTCTTCCTGAAGATCGTCGGCATCCGGCTGCAGCTGGACCGCATCACCATTGTGGATACCCGCATCCGGGAACGCAGCATCTCCCGGCAGTTCCAGTGGACCTCTCCCCGCGCGGAGCCGGTGCCCCTGAACGGTGAATCCTATACCAAGGAGGACTTCCTGACCCTGTTCCACAGCTATGATGAATACGGTACCACCGTGCTGCAGGCCGACAACATGGGGATGTACTCGCCGCAGGGGCGCGCGCTGCTGATGCAGGGCGGGGCCCAGACAGTGGTCTACGCTGCCATGTACGGCGAGGGCGAGTATCAGGGTGCCATTGCCTATGTGGTGTGCGGCAGCAAGCGGTACTGGACTCCCCAGAACCGCCGGGAGCTGGGCGAGATCACCAAGATCATCAACGCCTACCTGAGCAAGCATCTGGCCGTGAACGCCGTGAGCCGCGGCATGACCTCTGCCCCCGAGTTTGACCGGCTGACCGGCCTGCTGGCCTTTTCCCGTTTCAAGGAGGAGGTCTTCCACAAGATCATCGGCGGCTACGCCGAGGGCTTCCAGATCTTTTACTGTGACTTCGAGAACTTCAAATACTTCAACAAAAAATACAGCTACGCCACCGGTGATCAGCTGCTGAAGGAATTCAGCAATTTCCTCATCGAGGCGGCCCGCCACTGGGGCGAGTGCTTCCTGTGCCGGGTGGTGGGCGACCAGTTCGTGCTCTACCTCTCCTGCCGCGACGAGAAAGGCCCGCTCCACTATGCAGACACGCTCTGCCACCGGTTTGAGCAGTATCAGGCCCAGCATTACCCGGAGGTGCGCCTGCGGGTGCGGATGGGTGTGTACGCCATTGAGCCCGGCTGCCTGAGTGCATCTGCTGCCATCGACAAGGCAAACTTTGCCCGCAAGCAGGTGCACAGCAATACCCACGTGTCTGCTGTCCAGTTTGACAAAAAGCTGGAGGTCAAGCAGACCCTGACCGGTGAGCTGCTGAGCGGCCTGCCGCAGGCGCTTGAAAACGGCGAATTCAAACTGTACCTCCAGCCCAAGTTCTCGCCCAAGGATCTCTCTGTCATTGGAGCTGAGGCGCTGACCCGCTGGATCAAGCCGGACGGCACCGTGGTCTACCCCGACCAGTTCATTCCCATTCTGGAATCCACAGGCCACATCGTGGAGCTGGATCTGTACATCTTCGAGCAGGTGGCCCAGTTCCTGCAGCGCAATGCACAGGCCGGGCACCGGCTGCTGCCCATTGCGGTGAATGCCTCAGCGGTGCTGGCCCGTGAGGATGCCCCCACCCAGGAATACAGCGAAATTCTGGAAAAGCACAACATCAGCGCCCGGATGCTGGAGATCGAACTGACCGAGACGGCGGTGGTCTCGGAGTACGACCGGGTGAAGCGCCTGCTTTCCTCCTTCCAGAGCGATGGAATGCAGACCTCGCTGGACGATTTCGGCGCGGGCGGTTCCCTGCTGAACAACATGGTGGATATCCCCGTGAACACCATCAAACTGGACAAGCTCTTTCTGACCCGGTGCAGCTCCAACGCGCGGGGCACCGATTTCCTGCGGGAGATCGTACATCTGGTCAAACGGCTGGGCTACAACGTCATCTGTGAGGGCATCGAGACCGAGGAGCAGGTGCAGCTCCTCCGCTCGCTGGACTGCGATGGCGCGCAGGGCTTCTGGTTCTCCAAGGCCATTCCGGCTGAGGAGTTCGAGCGGCGGTATCTCTGCAGCTGAGACAAAAAACACTCCCCTTCGGGCGGAGCCGTGCGGCACACGGTCCTGCCCGAAGGGGAGTGTTGCTGTTTAGAAAGAATTATACCGTGGTCTCGACCCGGGGAGCACCACCAGCGATCTCTTCTGCCGTCAGGGGGGCAGCCTGCGCCGGGGCGTTCAGGCGCTCCTTGGCGACTGCCAGCATCAGCTTGATGCGGTTTTCCTGATTGACCCGGGTGGCGCTGGGGTCATAATCGATGGGGGTGATGTTGGCGCTGGGATACAGGGCACGGATCTTGTTCACCATGCCCTTGCCCACGATATGGTTGGGCAG
>OLEI01000391.1_pt1 | contig 13262 bp, 7 predicted proteins | sample 1602591 | NCBI WGS metagenome assembly OLEI01 (sample SAMN02674964, study PRJEB24791) | human gut metagenome, SKBSTL008 | isolation source: stool | host: Homo sapiens | place: USA | reverse complement strand
AGACATAGTTTTTCATATATATTTTTTAATCCTCTCTTTTCAGAAAAGTAACCGCCCAGATGGGCGGTCTTTTTTATATCATATACATTTGAACGAGTATGTCAAATTACTGCTGAAACGCATTCAACAGATTAGGGATCATCTGTTTCTTACGTGACATAACTCCAGGAAGAATTGCAACTTTATCTTCTGGTGTTACACCAAATCCGCGTTCAATCACTCCCTCAGCTTCTGGTCCGCAGATCAGCAGATGTGTTGTTTCCTCTAAGATGTTTGTTAGCATAAAGAATACGTAATCAAGTCCCTGTTCTTCTTTCACAGAATCCATATATTCAAGGATTGATGCTTTGATATCATCTAATTCTCCCTGATCCATGGATGTAATCTGTCCAACACCAAAATCAATTGTATCGGCATTGAATTTCTTATAATCCATGTAGAAGATCTCGTTTGGAGTCTTACCACTTAAATCACTTCCTGCACGGAACATTGCTTTGGCATGTTCTTCTACATCAATTCCTGCGATCTGTGCTAATTCTCTCGCGATCTGTTCGTCCACTGGTGTACATGTTGGAGAACGGAACATTAATGTATCAGAAAGAATTGCAGAACACATTAATCCTGCCATCTCTTTTGTAATCTCGATTCCCTGTTCACGGTACATCTGAGCAACGATCGTTCCTGTACATCCAACTGGCTGATTTCTGAAGTAAACTGGTGATACAGTTTCCACACTTCCGATTCTGTGGTGGTCGATGATCTCCATGATCTCACATTCTTCTAATCCTTCGACTGCCTGTGATACCTCATTATGGTCAACTAAGATTACCTGTTTCTTGTTGAATTCTAAGATACGACGTCTGGAAATAAATCCTACAAATTCGTTATCTGCATTCAATACAGGGAAGTAACGGAAACGTTTCTTTGTCATCTCTTCTTTGACATCATCTACAAAATCTGTTTCATTGAAAGATACGATCGTATCTGTTGCCATGATATAAGATACTGGCATTGCCTGGCAGATCAAACGGCTTGCTGTAAATGTATCATATGGTGTTGTGATGATTCTGCAGTTCTTTTCCTTTGCAAGTTCTAATACTTTATCAGTAACTTCTGTACCCATGCATACTACAACACACTGTACTCCTGTCTGGATCGCACCAATCTGTGCATCTTCACGGTTTGCAACGATCACTGTATCTTTAGCTGTTACAAATTCTTCCATTGTATCAACACTTGCGGCAGATACTGTTAACTTACCTTCTGTGATATATCCTTCGATATCTCCTGCCTGAAGTGTTCCATCTAATGTTTCTACAACATTTTTATATGGTGTTTTTGCTTTGGCAAGGATTTCATTGTCATAAACATCCATGTCTGCTTTCAACACATCACTGATGGATACCAGACCGGTCATTTTCTTTCCATCTAATACTGGAAGAGACACGATCTTCTCTGTCTGCATCATTTCACGTGCAGATTTCAGGGAATCTGTCGCTTTTGCACCTTTAACTAGATTTAAATTTACGTCTTTTAATCTTGGTCTTACATCACTAACATATTTTGGATCTTTAATTCCAAATGTATCCAATACATATCTTGTTTCGCCGTTGATATTACCGGCACGATATGCTTCGTATCCATTTCCTTCCACTTGATTCTTTAAGTTTGCGTATGCGATCGCAGAACAGATGGAATCTGTATCTGGATTGCGATGTCCAATGACATATACTTTTTTCATTGTTCCTCCTTCTTTCTTGGCAGCCGTATTATGAATGTCGTATACTCATTCTGGCTTTTTGCTTTGATAGTTCCATCATGAAGCTCTATGATCTCCTTCGCGATCGCAAGTCCAAGACCTGCCCCGCCAGTTTCAGAAGATCTTGCTTCATCTAATCTGTAAAATTTCTCAAACAGGTTATTTAATTGATGTTCTGGTATAGTCTTTCCCTGATTCCTGACTAAAATCTCTGCGTTATCTCCATCGATCATTCCATAAACCTCGATGAGAGAATTCGGATAACAATACGATACTGCATTCCTTAACAGATTCTCAAAAACCCTGGCAAGCCTGTCCGGATCACCATAAATTAATATTTTATCATCTACCTCTATCTTCCACTCTAATCCTTTCTGCTTAAATACCGCAGCAAAAGAATCCATCACCTGTTCAAGCAGAACATAAAGATAAAATTCCTTTTTGTCCAAGGTAATATTCTGAAGATTATACCTTGTAATTTCAAAGAACTCATTGATCAGTTCTCCAAGACGTTTCGCTTTCTCAAGAGAAATTCCTATATACTTAGCTCTTTGTTCTTCCGACATATCCGGCGATTCATTTAACAATGATAAATATGCAATGATCGACGTCAACGGTGTCTTCAGATCATGAGCAAGATAGACGATGATATCATTCTTTCTCTGCTCACTTTCTTCTGCAATCCGCCTCTGTTCTTTCAACGTTCCTTTGATCTCATTTAATTTATTCTCCAAAGGATTCAACTCTGGTGGGAGCAATATGCGGTCTTTGGATTCATTTAAGATCATCTGGATCCCGCCTTCAACCTGTCTTAGGTATGTCGTGAATTTTGACATACCCAGATAAAAGCTTAACAAAAGCAGCACAAAAAATCCAGCACCAATGATCATTGTTTTATTTTGTACAAAGATCAGACGATATACACGGATCGCTTCCAGCTCATCCATCCCAATCCGTTCAAATATATAAACAACCGTTTTGGCAAATGGATCCTGAAATACACCATCTACAAATATATCAAGTACAAAATATCCGATACATGCAACGATCAAACTGATTCCCAATGTCTGTAGTATGATCCTTATCTTTAAACTTCTGTATTTACTCCTCAACTTTGTATCCAACTCCCCAGACTGTCTTGATCAATTCTTTGTGTCCCATGACCTCTCCCAGCTTCTCACGGAGATGTCTGATATGTACCATAACTGTATTATTGTTGTTCTTAAAATACTTTTCTTTCCATACCTGCTCAAAAAGATTCTCTGAGCTTATAACCTTCCCGCGGTTCTGTGTCAGAATCCATAAAATTGAAAATTCCAGCGGTGTCAATGTAATTTCTTCTTCTCCATAAGTACACTGGTGTGTTGCACGATTTAAGATAAGACCTGCGATCTCCAGTGTATCTTCCTGATTCATACCGCTTCCATCGTTGTATCTTGTAAATCTTCGAAGCTGTGCCTTCACTCTTGCCATCAATTCCAACGGCTCAAATGGTTTCTCAATATAATCATCAGCTCCCAATGTCAATCCATTGATCTTATCCATGGAAGATACTTTCGCTGTCAGCATGATCACAGGGAAATTGTGTGTTAAACGGATCTGTTTTAAAATCTCAAATCCATCAATATCTGGCAGCATCACATCAAGGATCGCCAGATCAATATTCTCATGTTCTACACACGCCAAGGCATCCTTTCCATTGTAAAATTTATGTACATTATAATTTTCATTCTTTAAATATAATTCAATAAAGTCAGCAATCTCTTTCTCGTCATCTACTACTAATACAGTTGACTGTCTCATTCGCTTCCTCCTTACTCTTTACCACCCTGAATCACATGAAATCTTGCTTCTTGGCTTTCTTCTTCCACTTCTGTTCTCGTATGTCCCTTGAGACTATATAATGGTACAGTTTTATAAAGCGTACGGATCAATTCACAAAGGATCCTTTGATGTTCTTTATCTTCTTCGTCCAGAAGATTCACATACGCAGATGTAATCTCTTCATAAGTCAATCCATTTTGAATCTTAACAACCAGTGATTTTACGATCATCATAACCTTATACTGATCATTCTCGATATTCTTCATCACAAAATCATATAATTCCGGGATTCCATCCCAGCCTCCAATTCCATTGCCTAGTGCCAGATTCTTATATTCATCTTCACTGTAACGTTTCCATGATAAATCTTCCCTAATGCTCCACTGAATAAATACTTCGTTGCGGTTTTCTACCTCACGGCTTGCCAGTAACAGTCTTGAATTCATCTGATTTCTTAATAAGATTCCTGACTGCCAGAATACAATACGGAGTAATATAAATTCTTCCAACTCATCATATGTCAGCTCTGGAAACATCTCTTCCTGGATCATCTGGCAGCACTCATAAATATCTAAAATACCATATAAAAACAACATTCCAAAGAGAATATTCTCAAGTCTAGTACCCTCTTCTAACTCTTCCTGAACTCTGCGGCTTTTCAGAGAGAAGAAAAAATTATCCTTTGCTTCTATATTCAATAAAATCGTATCGTCTTCATATGAGAGAAATCCAAGAAAATGTAACTGCTCAATCTCTCTTGCGTACATCTCAGCAATCAGACTCTCACCTTCCATATCCCAGCATTGCAGCAAGAATTCGATTGCTTCCTGCTGTAATAACTTAGTAATCAATTGTGGCATATCATAAAGTTTCTCTGCTATCTTCTCTGCCAGAGATACTTCACTTTCGTCTTCATGAAACACAATATCGATTCGTTCCGATAAAACCATCAGGTTGACTCTTGGATTGGTCGCAAGTTCTTCTATATAAGTTCGTTTTGATTCTTCAATTCTTGCCATCGCCCGATCCCTCCTTTGTCTTAATCTTATAAAGTATATCTTATCGAGCTTCTTCCGTCCAGTGGAACAGGCATAAAGAGTCGTCTAAAATAATTCTTTAATTCGGTTTATATTCTCTTTTGTAACACGGTATCCCATATCATACGTTTGTTTTAATACATCAATGTCTTTCTCTAAACTATCGATCGTATACTCTGGTCTTAGGATCACTGCCTTTCCTTCCCTCTCTAACTGCTCACAATATCTAACCGTTTTGTTATATCTTATATGACGATTTAACAGCAGTTCCGGCAAATGTGGATATTTTCTCTTAAGAAGTTTTGCCGCAGCTTTGTTGCTCTTGCTTAATTCTTTTCTATACCCTTCTGGCCTTGTCAGTACGATCAGATTCTTATCATTCCCATCTTCTATTGATCGTCTGATCGGAATCGGATCTGCAATTCCACCATCATAATAAGGCTTTCCATCTACTTTGATCGTTGGAAATGCAAACGGGATCGCACAAGTTGCTCGAAGCATTGTACACTTCTTATCCAGTTTCATTCCATCTTTGTATTCTGCTTTCCCTGTCCATGCATTTGTTACACCGACCTTGATCGTTCCCTTGTATTCATTGAATGTCTTCCAGTCAAATGGATACAGTTTGTTTGGGATCGTGTCATATACGAAATCCAGTCCAAAAAGACTTCTCTCTTTCAGTAGATTCCCCGCTCCCATGTATCTTTTATCATTCCTGTGGTTCATCAGGATCTTTAAATTTCTTTCCTTTTGTTTGGATATATAAGAAAAACCATCACAGATTCCCGCAGATACTCCGATCATATAAGGAAACATGATATCTTCATCCAACAGTGCATCCATCACTCCTGCACTAAAGATCGGACGAAATGTTCCTCCTTCTAAAATAATACCAGGCATCTTTATGCCCTCCTCATCTTCTTATGTTTCGTAAACTTGTCTTATGTTGTGTCATGTGAGTTCTATAGACACTTGCTCTTTATTATATCACGTTTCGATTCTCCATTGTTACATTTTGTCAAAGATTTTCTTAAGAGATTTCGAAATTTTTGTGAATAAAAAAGATATCGCTTCCTTTCATTTATTTCAAATTAGTTTGTAACGTATGGATCAATTCCTCAATAACAATTGGTTTGGATAAAAATCCATCCATACCACATTCCAGTGCTTTCTTTCTATCTTCATCAAAAGCATTGGCAGTCATAGCAAGGATCGTAATTTCTGCCAGTGCTGGATCACCCAATGCACGGATCTGCTTTGCAGCCTCATATCCATTCATTACAGGCATCTGAATATCCATAAGTACAAGCTCATAATCGCCTGGTGCTGAATTCCTGATTTTCTCCACTGCCTCTGCTCCATTTTCTGCTGTATCAACCTGGAATCCATATTCATTAAGAATCGCCATCGCAATCTCACTGTTTAATTCATTATCTTCTACAAGCAGAATACTTCTGCCTCTGAAATCTGAACTTACTGCCGGAAGAATATCATCATTCGTCCTATCCTGCTTCTGACCGATCGCTGTCATCAAAGTATCTCTGATGTCTGACATGAATATAGGTTTCGCACAAAATGCATTGACTCCTGCTGCTCTTGCTTCCGCTTCAATCTCTGACCAGTCGTAAGCAGTCAGGATAATGATCGGTGTATCATCACCAAGACTACGGATCTGTCGGGTAACTTCAATACCATTCATATCTGGCAAGCGCCAATCGATGATATAGGCATGGAATGCATCACCAAGCTCTATAGACTGCCTTGCACGGAGAACCGCCTCCTTACCAGAAAGTGTCCATTCCGAACGCATTCCAACCTTTGCAAGCATCTTTGTCACGCTGTCACAGGTATTAAAATCATCATCTATCACCAATGCCTTAAGACCTTCCAACGCTGCGATCTTCTCTACACGATGCTGCTTAGACTGGGTCCGCAACGGCAGTCGTACAATAAATTCCGTACCTTTGCCCTGTTCTGTCTGGATCTCAATATTTCCGCCCATCATATCCACGATATTCTTGGTAATAGCCATGCCCAGTCCTGTACCTTGAGTCCTGCTGACTGTAGAACTTCTCTCCCGCTCAAAAGGAGAAAAAAGTTTCTGTACAAAATCCTCACTCATACCGATTCCGTTATCCTTTACCCGAATCTCATATAACTGACGCTCTCGCTGTGTTCCCGGATATTGTTTCAACCGAACAGAAATCATTCCGCCTGCAGGAGTAAACTTGATCGCATTGGACAAAAGATTCAGCAGTATCTGGTTTAGCCGTGTCTTATCGCAATACACATCCTCATTCATAACATCCATGGCATCCATATAAAGTTCCAGCTGCTTCGCATGAATCTGTCCACTGATGATCGTCTTCAGATCATGAAGTACATCTGACAAACTAACCTCTGTCTCTTCCAGATGGATCTTGCCACTCTCAATACGACTCATATCCAGTATATCATTAATCAGTGAAAGCAGATGATTGCTGGATGAAAGAATCTTGCCAAGATAATCTCTGACCATTTTCTTGTTATTAATGTTGCTCACAGCCAGTGTCGTAAACCCAATGATAGCGTTCATTGGCGTCCGGATATCATGAGACATGTTAGAAAGAAAAGTACTCTTTGCCTGGTTGGCATTCTCCGCAGCATGGACTGCATCAGAAAGTGCCTGATTCATTTTCTTGTCAGCAGTACGATCCGACATAACCAGTATATATTTCTTATCTCCGTTCACCTCACTACCCATTGCAACACTATGAAACCAGCGTCGTTCTCCTGTTTTCTGATGAACATACTCAAAATCCCATTCCTGCTGTTCATGAACCTGAATCTCCTTTAGATGATCCTTCTTCGGATCTTTCGTATCCTCAGAATGCAATTCTCCTAAAACAGAAATATCTTTCCGAATCTGTTCTACGGTAATCCCCAACAGTTTTTCTACATTCGGACTGACATAATCTGCCTGATACGTTTTTGCATCCAACATTAAGAATACATCATCTACATTCATTGACAACTTTTGAAACATCTCATCCCTGTACAAGATCTCTGTGTCTTTTTTCTTCAGTCTTACACTGTTTTTTCGTAAAATAAATCCAATAAGGACTGCTGTAATACAAAGCACGACTGCACCCACAAGAAGCATCGTACTAAGTTGCAAAGTGTTCATACTGGCATTGACGATATCTGCCTGGACAAGTCCCAGAAATACCCAGTCCTGAATGCCTGATTTTTCATAAACAAGATAATAATCCTTTTCATCCAGATTTAGTAACATCGCACCTGTATGTCCCTCTTTAAATTTCTTCGAAATTTCAAGGATCTCTTTTTCGGAGATATCTGTATGTTCTCTCAGAATGCCAAAAAAGTTATATACATTTCCCCATGACTCCAAAGAATGATCGATCACAACACGACCATCTGGATGAAGAACATAACTCTTTGCTTTTCCATTAAACGCAGAGATATCGAGTACATTTACTATATCAGCGTTTTCATAGGCAATAGCAATTGCATCATATTTAAATCCCTGATAACTTCCATGAGCCTTCGGGCTGGCAAAAACAAGCATCTGGGATTTTCCGGGAACTGCTGCATTGGTTATGATATCATTGCCTTTTTGAATCTCATCTTCAATATTTTCCTGTAATCCAAGATACCCTGTTTCACCTGTTGTCATCTTATAGTTACCGTCAGCTGATAGAAAATAAAAATATAAAAATCCCGCATCTTTCTGCGCTTTATCTATATAATCACGAATTTTGCTTTCACTTGGAGCATCTTGCAGATACTTACTCCACATATGAAGATACGTCAGATTCTTATTTGAGAGTTCCCTTAACATATTATCCGACTGATGGAAAACTTCTGTTAGATGAGAAACACTTTCCTCATATACAGTTTTCGATACAAATCCAAAATATTGAGAAACAGCCAAAACGATTCCAAGAAAGAATGCAAGAAAAGCAATGACCTTGAGTCGTTTTCTCATGATAGGTTTCTCTTTGTTCATATTATGATTCTTAACATCCATTCTTCTCACCTCAGAGTCATATAGTCTTCAGGCTTTGCGAGAACGGCATCACCCTTCAAAACACATTTTGTCCAGGTATCTTTCACCTCTCCATCAAATACAATGTTTTTACCCGCTGGATACGATTCCATATGTTGTGGTGTCGCAAGACAGGTTACAGTAAAGGTATCCTTATCCTGAACTGATTTTCCATTCTTTGTAACTTTACTTAATGTATAACCATCATCCGTTTCCTTGATCTCTACAGAAATACCACTGACCACAGGCAGAGAGCCACGGTTAAATGGATTGAAACCTCCCTGATAGCCTTCTACAAAATTTCTGACTGTCTTTTTCAGCTCAGCCCCACTCATCTTGCTGCTGTAAGCCGACAGACTGTTTGGCATGATCATGTCGCCTGCCATTTTTTCAGTATATCCAGCTTTCAGCACGTTTCCCGTAAAGCTGTTTCCGGTTGCAATCAGCACATCCGTTCCATAAATGTCACGCAGAGTGTTTGCCATAACAGAATAGGCTTCATTGCCTCCGCTGGTATGGAAACGATTGGAATAAGTTTTCTTTGAATCCAACACAATATCCTCAGAAGTGGATTTTTCTTCAAGAAGCTGGGAATTAAATGACTGATAAGCCTGCTCTGCATTATATTCTCCTGAGATCATCTTAGACACCACATCCCTGGAAATGGAAAAAAAGTCATTTGACGCAATACGGATATACATATGGTTTTCTTCGATCACAGGTTTCACATCCTTCAGATATTCCGTAAGCCGGAAATCCACATCCTGGCTATAGCTTAACAGATCCTGCCCATCATAAATGATCCGGTTCTGCGCATCCTCTGAAAGCATTGTGTTCAGTACCTTCATTGCTTTCTGCCGACGTGTTTCATCCTTTGTCAGGTCACGGTTTAAAGCTATCTGGAAATATGGTGTAGTCATCAGCCACTTTTCGCCGTTCTGCTGAAAGAATGGCAGGAATGTTGTGTTAATGCCCTGATCCTGGAACATTTTTACACCGGCAGAACTGCCGAAATACATGGCAAGCTTACCACTTTTGTACATCTCAACCACATCATCATAATTCATATCCAGATCATCCTGGCTCAGCCCTGTATCCTGAATAAACTGCTCCATACGTTCAAAAGCCTCCGGCCAGACAATACTGTCCAGACCTTCTCTCTTTGCATTGTCCGGGTCACTGTAGATGGTACGCCACTTACGTCCATCCACAGAAGACAGCTCTGATGCAGACAGACCCTGCAGTGTTTCCATACAGGTATAATCATAGTAATAGTCTGCAGTAAACCCACGGATACCCACCTCATCAAATGCCTGGCAGGCAGAAACGAAGCTTTCATAATCCGTTGGAAGAGGAATATCATACTTTTCAAAAAGATCTTTGTTCACTACAAAGCCATGGGCATCTGCACACACAGGAAGCCAGTTTACGCTGCCATCCTGATTTCTGAAACTGTTAAGGTATGTATCATAGACAGCACCTGCAGCATTGGTTGTGGAAAGATCCATCAGACTGTCCTTCAGGGGGCTTGCATCATGGAGGGAAAACCTGCAGCAGGTTATAATATCCGGCAATCCGCCGTTTTCATTCAGAAAACGATAGAAATCCAGATCATTATTGCCTACTACAAATTCAACGTTGATATCCGGAAGCTGTTCCTGGATGTATGGCGCATATTTTTCATACAGCTTTGTGCTCCATAAATACACTGTGATGGTTTCTGCATCTTCTTTTTCCGCACTTTTCCCGCCGCAGCCAGACAGAAGTGATACGGCTGTCACCATCGCCAAAAGCACAGAAACTAACTTGTTCCATTTTTTCTTTTTCATTATAACTTCTCCCTCTGATTGCGTTTTACTAACTCATTGATCACTTTTACTAATAATTTCCCATCAACAGGCTTGGCAATATGTTCATCCATTCCTGCTTCCTTTGCTCTCATTTTGTCCTCAGTGAACGCGTTTGCTGTCATGGCAATGATCGGTATCACTTTTGCATCCTCTCTGTCCAGAGAGCGGATCATCTTTGCTGCTTCATATCCATTCATGACAGGCATCATAATATCCATAAGAATAGCATCAAATTCTCCAGGTCTGCTTTTTCTGAATATGTCAACAGCCTTCTGTCCATTCCATGCTTTTGTCACCACAGCGCCTTCATTCTGAAGCACAAATTCTGCAATCTCCATATTCAGCTCATTATCCTCTGTCAGAAGAACATGGAGCCCCTGGATAGAAGTTTCTGTTTTTTCTTCCGTTTCATTCCTGTCCTTCATATCTGCATCAATCTGGAATGGAATCCGGATCACAAATGTAGTCCCTGTGCCTTCTTTACTTTCAAAGGAAATGGTTCCGCCCATTTTCTCCACCAGTTTTTTTGTAATTGGCATTCCCAGTCCTGTTCCGGCGAATTTTGTGCGGCTTCCTGCATGTTCCTGTGCAAATGGTTCAAAAATGCGTTTCTGGAATGCCTCTGTCATTCCAATTCCGGTGTCTCTGCAGACAAATTCCAATGTGGGCATTGCTGTCTGTTTCGATGGGATTTCCCGACAGCTGATATAGACATATCCGTTTTCTTTGTTATATTTCACCGCATTGGACAAAATATTCATCAGAATCCGTTTCACATGCACCGGACTTCCAATAAGATTCCAGTGTGTAACTTCTTTCTCTTCCCAAATGATCCGGATGTTCTGCTCCGCAGCCATATGTTCGATCACACCCAGTATTTCCTCAAAAATACTGTTCAGATTAAATGGGATGTCTTCCAGAACCACTTCATCTGACTCCAGCTTGCTCATGTCCAGAACCTCGTTTATCAGTTCCAGCAGCAGATGGGATGTCTTTTTGATCTTTGCCCTGCATTCCGTCTGTTTCTCCATATTGTCTGCATAATGGTCTGCCACATTGATCATGCCGCAGATTCCATTGATCGGTGTCCGGATATCATGGCTCATTCTCTGCAGAAACTCAGTTTTTGCCTCATTGGCTGCTTCTGCTTTTTTTGCTGCTCTTAGAAGTTCTGCTTTATATTTTTCATCTTTTTCCTTTTCCTGTTTCCGATGTGCCAGATCCGCTCTGTAACCCCAGAAGCAGAATATACCGAATATGAGTAAATAAAGAAAAACGACAGCTGTTACACTTAGTGGCAGGTTACGGAATACTTCCGTATCCGGAAGATAGGTATAAATATAATAATCCCGCTGCTTCAGCATGATTCCGTAACCTCCGGTTCCTTCATTTTTTAAATGAAAAATATGCTGACTGTCTGTATGCTCTTTCATTGCCTGGACAACCTGGTTGCCGGCAGTATCCTGTCCCAGCAGGCTTTCATCGTTGCTGGCAACGATGGTTCCCTTATCTGCAACAATAATCGTTCCATCTTTCTGAGTGCTATAGCCATTTAAAAGGTTCTGTATTGTCAGGGTATAATTTCTGACAAATTCCGGAGATGTGTAATAATAAATTGCAACCATACCTGGTGCATCTTTTCTGGCACAGGCTGCAATGTCGATACGTGATCCGTCTTCTCGGTCAATCCGTTCCGAATAAGATCTTTCTTCATATCCGGTAAAATCCATGATAATGTCTTTTTGCAGATAATCTGTGATCTCATTGGTCAGAGCCTCATCCATGCTGTATTTGCAGACTGTCTTTCCCTCTGCATCCAACACAAGGATACCATCCACCCAGAGGGTCTGCAGATTTTCTTTCAGAAACTCCTGGCTTAGCCGGCCGCCGTTTTCTGTTTCCATGTCGATATTCGTACTCATCTGTCTGGCGCTTTCAATGGCACGGAGGAGACTTTTAGATTCCGAAGCTTCATTATAATGGGTGTAGGTGGAACACTGCACTTTGACATAGTTTACAGTTTTCACCATCCTGTTCTCTGCTTCCTTTTTCTCTGCCTGAAAAAAGTAATACAGGGAAGCTGCAGTCACACAGATTCCAAGCAGAATGCCGAATATCCAGAATCGCTTTACTTTTATTCTTCTCCTAATATCCAAGATCATCCACCTCCAGATACTTCTGGGGATCATCCAGATATTTTTTAATGATTTTCAGGGATGTGCCATCCTGACGCATTTCTTCCAGCGTCTGATCCATCTGCTCACAGATTCCTCTGTCATCCTCTTTTGCAAAAGCAACACCTATCCCGACCACCATCAGCGGATCTTCCAGGATACGGAAGCTTGCATCATAATCCTTCATGTACTGGACAATGGATTCCTCATGTGCAGCAACTGCATCTACATATCCTTTTCCCAGAAAGGTATAGATTAGTTCCCTGTGCCCAAGACTGATCAGATTGCCCAGTTTGGGGATCCTTTCATCTGTCCGGTTCAGAAAGATGCCTTCCGGTTTGGTTGTGGACTGGACGGCAAGGTTCTTTCCCTCCAGATCACTTAGTTTATAGATATCACTGCTCTCATTTACAGCAACTACCTGGCGGCTTGCTATGTAGGGTCCTGCCCAGCGGTAATCGTCAAGGCGTCCTTCCATGGAAAAACAGCCCATAATACAGTCGATCTCTCCGCTTTCTACCAGTTCTTTTTTCTTCTCCCAGTTGATCTGGACAACGTCCACCTGATATC
>OLEI01000387.1_pt1 | contig 13332 bp, 10 predicted proteins | sample 1602591 | NCBI WGS metagenome assembly OLEI01 (sample SAMN02674964, study PRJEB24791) | human gut metagenome, SKBSTL008 | isolation source: stool | host: Homo sapiens | place: USA | reverse complement strand
CTTGTGCTTTCTGTTTTGGCGTTCCTCTTCCAGTACCAAGGCGTTCAATTTTTTTAAGTAATCGATCTCCATCCGAAGCCGTTGATTTTCTGCAATCAGATCTTCTTCTACTTGCTTATCCAGCTTTGGCTTCCGGCCTTTCTGTGTCCCACTGGCGGCACAGGCTCGACCTCGACGTTCTACCAGAAGTGCCTCTTCGCCTTCTTCCAGATAGATGCGCTCCCAATCTTGAAGCGTACGTCTTGGAATTCCATACTTGCTGGACGCTTCATAAAAGCTTAATTTTTCATTGTGAAGCTGTTTGATGATTTCTACCTTTTGAGCTCCGTTGTACTTTCGTTGTCCCTTTGGCATACAAAAACACCCCATTTCCTAAACAGTATACCATACTGTCTAACAAATGGGGTGCAGTTCAAGATACGCTGGCGGTTTTCTGTTTGCGGAAGGTTTGGGTTTTCATGCGGGTGGATTCGAACAGCATCGACCCGCCGAATAGTCCGGCGGGGAAAAAAGCCCCTGCGGGGCTTTTTTAGATGCGCGGCTTGCGTAATCCACCCGCGCCCACCAAGAACTCCAGCGTTGTGATGACGCTGGAGTTTCTGCTTGCAGAGGATGGTGTGGCTGCTCCCGGGGGCGGGCAGGATGCCCTCTCACTGGTTTAGCTGGGTTTTATCACGTCATTGTCCTGAAGTTAAGAGGGAAATTTCAATTTTCACTGTTTTTGAAGAACCATGTTTTTGATTTCAGAAAATCGCACAAAAAATGAAAAATATTAAACAAAATACTGTGTTGATATACTAAAGATGAGACTGAATATTGACAGATCCATCTGATATATATATCGCCATTTTTTGTGCGATTTTTGTTGAAAATGCAGAGAAAGGATTTTTGGGATGAAACAATTGAAAAGACTTACCAGCGTTTTGCTGGTTCTGGGATTAGTTTTAGGGCTGATGCCCCTGTCTGCATTTGCGGCAGAGCCAGCGAAAAAACCTTTTACGAAATTTACGGAAGAGGTAGACGGTAATACTTATACCTATATGCCGCTTAATGATAGCACCGTGAAATTGACGGGGTTTTCTACCACAGCTGAGGTAGCGTATGCAGAGATTCCTTCGACCGCGCAGGGATATTCTGTGACTTCGATTGGAATGGGTGTATTTGCATTCAACAATAAATTGAAAACAGTGACACTTCCGGATTCAGTAACCTCTGTCGGAATAGCTTCGTTCAATGAATGTGAGAATCTGAAAGAAGTGTACCTTGGAAATTCTGTCGATTCAATTGGTACGAGTGCATTTGCACATTGCAAGAATATGGAAAAATTGACAATTCCGAAGAGTGTTCGAATGATTGGATACGGGGCATTTACCCATGCTTTAACTGAAAACACAGGATTGAAAGAACTGCATTATACGGGAACAGAGGAACAATGGAATGAACTGATGAAAAAGGATATATCGCATGCGGACGATGAATTTGGGGGCACGATTGGAACCACGAATCCCCTGTTGACTAAAACTGAACCGAAGAACTTTTATTGCGCCCATACTGTGAGCTTTTATTACGGCAATCAGGCAGAGGAAACCAGCAAAGTGGTGCCGAAAGTGGTGCAGTATGAAAAAACGGTCAACAAGCCCACTGATCCAATAGCGAAAGGTTACCAGTTTGATGGTTGGTATACGCAAGAAAATGGCGGCGTACCGTTTGATTTCAACCAGGAAATTACGGAAGATGTGAAGGTTTACGCACATTGGAGCAAGGTGGAGACTAACCATACTGTGTACTTTAACTGCGGCGGTAAGGCAGAGGGAAGCACCAAGGTGGTGCAGTATGGAGAAAAGGTCACCCCGCCCGCTAATCCGAAAGCGGACGGTTACCGGTTTGAAGGTTGGTATACACAAGAAAATGGCGGCGTACCGTTTGATTTCGAGCAGGAAATTACGAAAGATGTAACGGTTTACGCACATTGGAGCGTGAAGCCTACTCCTACCCCTGATCCTAAACCTAATCCTAACCCTAATCCTGACCCTAATCCTGACCCTGAGCCTAACCCTAACCCTAACCCTAATCCTAATCCTACTCCTACCCCTACCCCTACTCCTACTCCTACTCCTACTCCTGACCCTGAGCCTAACCCTAACCCTAATCCTACTCCTACCCCTACCCCTACTCCTACCCCTGACCCTGATACTGATACGGCCAAAAAGTATACTCTGACGGAAAAAGACGGTACTCTTGTGCGTGTGACGGTTGTGGAAAATGAAACGACTGTGGATATCACGGAGAATGTGGAGCTGGAACAACAGGGGACGACCCAGATCGGAAAGATCCCTGCGGGCGCAATGGTTACGGTTACGGCAAATGCGGCACCGGAAGGAATGGTCTTTGCGCAGTGGAACATCAGTGATCCGACACTGATGGGAGCCCCTGATATAGCACACACCAGCCAGACCATGAAATTTTCCATGCCGGCGGCAGATGTGACCATAGAGGCAATGTACGAAAGCGCAGAAAATGCCAGAGAAACCGAACTGCTGGGCAGTGCCGCAATGATCGGCGCAGTGGGAATTTCGGCTGTTGTACTGGCCTATCAGGCGCATCAGCTCGGAACAGAACTCTATTTGAAATATCTGCTGCCCAGTGGGGCGGCAATTCCCCAAAACAGGATCCAGCTGGCGGAACTGCTCTGGAGGAATGCAGGAGAGCCTGTACCGGATGTAAATGCAATGTATGAAGACATCGGCCTGAATGAGGAAGCGGCACAGCAGGCCGCACAGTGGGCCGTGGAAAACGAGCTGATGGAGCTGCCTGATGAAGAGCATACGGAGCAGTTCAAGCCGGATGAGCAAATCTCCTATGGAGAAGCCATTCGCGCATGGAAAAAAGCACAGCAGTTGAAAACGGCAGAATAAAATAGCACAAAGCGGAATCGTTCTCTCAGGCAAGGATGGAACGATTCCGCTTTTTCTTTCTATTACCCCGGCAGAAACAGCAGCGTGCCCCGGGCCGCCAGTACGGGCTGGAACAGGCAGCCCGCCAGCCCGGCGGTGAGCGCCACGACGAGAAACAGCAGTGCCAGGACCAGAACGAGCCGGGCCAGCCCGAAGCGGTGGTGCCCGGCGGGAACTTTTTTGCGCTGCATGGTCAAACCTCCCTTTGTATCAGAGCTCTGCGCCATCCTATGCCGGGCTGTGCCGATTGTGTGCGGGCGCAAAATGTGGTACACTGTTACCGACAAATCACGGAGGAACTGTTATGCTGACCATTACACTGCTGGGCACGGCGGCCACCATGCCCCTGCCGGACCGTGCCCTGACCGCCGCGCTGGCCGAATGCGGGGGCCATGCCCTGCTGTTTGACTGCGGCGAGGGCACGCAGGCGGCGGCCCGCTGCGCCGGGGTCAACCTGATGAAGCTGGATGCCATCTGCCTGACCCACTATCACGGCGACCATATCTTCGGCCTGCCGGGCCTGCTGCAGACGCTGGGCTGTCAGGGCCGGGAGCGCCCGCTGACCCTTTACGGCCCGGAGGGGCTGGGGGAAATCTGGCCCGCTCTGCGCACCCTGGCCGGGCCGCTGCCGTATCCGGTCAGGGCTGTGCAGCTGGACACAGATCCCATCGACCTGACCACCCTTTCCTCCGGCTGGCCTGCGGGGGCGCAGCTTACGCCTTTCCGCACCCGGCACCGGGTGCCCAGCCGGGGCTACCGGCTCGACCTGCCCCGGGCGGGCCGCTTTGACCCTGCAAAGGCCCGGGCACTGAACGTTCCGGTGCCTGCATGGAAGCTGCTCCAGCGGGGCCAGAGCATCCCGCTGGAAAGCGGGGCTGTGGTCGCTCCTGCGGATGTGCTGGGCCCGGCACGCCGGGGTCTGCGGTTCGTGTTCTCGGGTGATACCGCCCCCTGCCCGGCACTGGAACAGGCCGCGCAGAACGCCGACCTTTTCCTCTGCGATGCCACCTACCCCGACAACGAGCAGGAGGCGCAGGCAAAGCAGTGGGGGCACAGCACTTTTGCGCAGGGTGCGGCCATTGCAAAAAAGGCTGACGTGCGCCGGTTCTGGCTGATGCATTATTCGCCCATGATCCTTGAACCGGAAGCCGCCCTGCCCAATGCGCAGGCGGTATTCCCGGCGGCGGAGTGCGGCTTTGACGGCAAACAAATCATCCTGCAATATGACGAGGAAACAACATGACAACGATCGAACTTGACCCGGGCGCAGCTCTGCTGCTGGATGCGCTCCATGGGGCGGGCCATGCGGCCTACGCTGTGGGCGGCTGTGTCCGGGACAGCCTGCTGGGGCTGGACCCCCACGATTGGGACCTCTGCACCAGCGCCCGCCCGGAGCAGGTGATGGCGCTGTTCGGGGAGGAAAAGTGCATCCCCACCGGCCTGCAGCACGGCACCGTGACGGTGAAGCAGGGCGGCAGGCTCTATGAGACAACGACCTTCCGCACCGAGGGGGCCTATTCCGATGGCCGCCACCCGGATGCCGTCTGCTTTGTGCCGGATGTGCGGGAGGATCTTGCCCGGCGGGATTTCACCATCAACGCCATGGCATACAGCGCCGAGGAAGGGCTCATCGACCCCTTTGGCGGGCGGGACGACCTTGCCGCCCATCTCGTGCGGGCGGTGGGGGAGCCGGAACGCCGCTTTGAGGAGGACGCGCTGCGCATCCTGCGGCTCTACCGGTTCGCGGCCCGGTTCGGCTTCGCCATCGACCCAGCCACCGGTGCTGCTGCCCGGGCACTGGGGCCGCATCTGGACTGCGTTTCGGCGGAGCGCATTCAGGAAGAACTGCTCAAGCTGCTGGCGGCACCCCGGCCCGGAAGCTATCTGGAATCCGCCGTTCTGGCCGTTGTCCTGCCGGAGCTGGAACCGGAAAAACAGCCGGAACGGTTTGCGGAACTCTGCCGTACCATCGACCGGATCGAACCAACAGCGGAGAACATGCCCGCCCGGCTGGCGGCCCTTCTCTGCCCGCTGGGTGAAGCCGGTGCCCGCAAAGCTCTGCGCAAACTGAAATGCTCCAACGCGCTGACGGATGAGGTGACAGCGTTGGAAAGGGAAGCTGGAGGGGGTGCCGGGAGCTTTCTCCTCGGACACGAGTTCGAGTTGCGGCACCCAGCGGATGCTTTGTGCCTTGAGCGGCACTCGCATCCTGCTGGCCGCTGCCCCAACAGCAACTCCTTGTTTCCGCCGCAGGCGGCAGTCGTTGCCGTTGCAGGCCATTCCATCGCCCGCCCTATTGCCTGCGGCAACAGGGTCCCACCCCGGCGGACGGTCCTTGGAGAAACTCCCGGCACCCCCAACACCACGCTGACCGTACAGGCCAAACGCCTTTTGGGCCGCTATGAATTGCCGACCATAAAACGCCTGACCGCCCTTTGCAGTGCCCGGCATCCGGAACAGGCCGAGGCCTTTGCTGCCCTGCGGGCCGAGGCAGAGCAGCTGACAGCAGAAAATGCCTGCTGCCGGGTGAGCCAGCTGGCCGTGAATGGCCGTGACCTGATGGCGGCGGGGGTCAGACCCGGCCCCGGTCTGCGGCAGGTGCTGAATGCCCTGCTGGAGGCTGTCATCACCGGGCAGACACCCAATGAAAAAGACGCGCTGCTGGCAGCGGCGGCTCAATTTTCTGCGTCTTGACAAGAGAAAGAAGCTGCGGTAGTATTATACTACTGTTTTAGTGTGTTATTGAATGAGGGACGATATGACAGAAGCACAGAACACGAAGCGCCCCGGGGCACTCATCGCCATGAGCGGCGGTGTGGACAGCTCGGTGGCGGCATGGCTGATGCAGCAGGCAGGGTACGACTGCACCGGCATCACCATGCGGCTCACCCGCAACGAGACGCTGGGGCAGTCCGGTTTCCACACCTGCTGCTCCGAAAAGGATATCGAGGATGCCGCCGAGGTGGCCTTTGCGATGGATATCCCCTATGAGGTGCTGGATTTCACCGCCGACTTCCGGGAGAAGATCATCGAAAAATTCATCCGGGTATACGAGATGGGTGGCACGCCCAACCCCTGCATCGACTGCAACCGGTATATGAAGTTCGACCACCTGCTCCGCTGGGCTGAGAGCCATGGCATGGAGTATGTGGTCACGGGCCATTACGCCCGGGTGGAGCAGGACGAGGCCACCGGCCGCTGGCTGCTGAAAAAGGGGCTGGACGAGGGCAAGGATCAGAGCTATGTGCTCTATAACCTGACCCAGGAGCAGCTGGCCCATGTGCGCCTGCCGCTGGGGGGGCTGCATAAGGCCGAAGTGCGTGAGATCGCGGAAAAGCAGCATTTCATCAACGCCCGCAAGCACGACAGCCAGGATATCTGCTTTGTGCCGGACGGCGATTACGCCCGCTTCATGGAGGACTTCACCGGCAAGCATTACCCGGCAGGCGATTTTCTGGACGAGAATGGCAAAAAGGTGGGCACCCACAATGGCGCGGTGCGGTATACCATCGGCCAGCGCAAGGGCCTTGGCCTTGCCATGGGTGCGCCGGTGTATGTCTGCGCCAAGGATATGCAGGCCAACACCGTCACGGTGGGCCCGGAGGAGAACCTGTTTGACCGCATCGTCTATGCCGACGAGGTGAACTGGATCGCCATCCCGGAGCTGACCGCGCCCTTGCGGGTCACGGCCCGCACCCGCTATCACCAGACCGAGCAGGCGGCCACCGTCTACCCGGCAGGAGAGGGGCAGTTCCGGCTGGAATTTGACCAGCCCCAGCGTGCCCCCACGCCCGGTCAGGCCGTGGTGCTGTATCAGGGGGATGTTGTGCTGGGAGGCGGCACCATCGTTGCGGTGGAATAAACCGCTCAGGCGCTTCGCAGGAAAGTGATAAAGTAAAACAAAAGCAACTGCGTCGAACGGATAAAACAATAGGCGTAGTGTAAGATGGAGGAGCAAGTATCTATGCAGGATCAATATTCCCGCACCCAGCTGCTGCTGGGCAAGGAAGCAATGGAAAAGCTGCACAATTCCCGTGTGGCGGTGTTTGGCATTGGCGGCGTGGGCGGCTACACAGTGGAAGCGCTGGCACGCAGCGGTGTGGGTGCGCTGGACCTCATTGATGATGACAAGGTCTGCCTGACCAACCTGAACCGCCAGATCGTGGCCACCCGCAAGACCGTGGGCCAGTACAAGGTGGATGTGGCCGAACAGCGTATCCACGAGATCGACCCCAACATCAAGGTCACCACCTACAAGATCTTCTTCACCCCGGAAACGCAGGATCAGTTCGACTTTACCCAGTACGACTATGTGGTGGATGCCATCGACACCGTCACCGGCAAGATCGCGCTGGTGGTCAAGGCCAAGGAGGCAGGTACCCCCATCATCTGTGCCATGGGCGCAGGCAACAAGATGGACCCCACCCGCTTTGAGGTGACGGATATCTACAAGACCTCCGTCTGCCCGTTGGCCAAGGTGATGCGCACCGAGTGCCGCAAGCGGCGGATCAAGCACCTGAAGGTCGTCTACTCCAAGGAGCCTGCCATGACCCCCATCGAGGATGATTCCATCAGCTGCAAGAACCACTGCATCTGCCCCCCGGGCACCCAGCGCAAGTGCACCGTCCGGCGCTCTGTCCCCGGCTCCAACGCCTTTGTGCCCTCGGTGGCCGGGCTCATCATCGGCGGCGAGGTCGTAAAGGATCTGGTCGGATTTGTGCCGATGAAAGGTTAAAAACGAGAACGCCCCTCTCCGGTCTCACAGACGCCGGAGAGGGGCGTTTTGGGTCAGGGAAAACCGCTCCCACGGCATGGGCACAGGTGGAGCGTGCATCAGGCCGCAGGGCTGCCGCCTGCCCGGGCGTAACCATTGGCGGTCACCCCAGCAAACACAATGTTGAAATACGTTCATTTGACAAAATACTTTTGCTAATTTATACTGGGATGCATATTCACATGCAAAAATCAAGGATAGAAGATAGGAAGTATCGTCATGCTGACTCTGGATAAGATCTACCACGCCGCCTTTGTGCTCAAGGACGTTGCCCGCAAGACCGACCTGATTGAAGCGCCCAAGCTCTCCAAGGACTGCCGCCTCTACCTCAAGACCGAGAACCTGCAGGTGACCGGCAGCTTCAAGGTGCGGGGAGCCTATTATAAGATCAGCCAGCTCTCCAGGGAGGAGAGCGAAAAGGGCGTAATCGCCTGCTCTGCCGGAAACCACGCACAGGGCGTGGCTCTGGCCGCCACCCGCCGGGGCATCAGGAGCATCGTCTGTATGCCGGACGGTGCCCCCATTATGAAGGTGGAAAATACCAAGAGTCTGGGCGCGGAGGTCTGTCTGGTGCCCGGCACCTATGATGATGCCCACGACAAGGCCGTGGAGCTGCAGGCCGAGACCGGCATGACCTTCATCCACCCCTACGATGACGAACAGGTCATCGCAGGTCAGGGCACCATTGGTCTGGAGATCCTTGACCAGCTGCCCGATCTGGATGCCGTCATCGTGCCCGTGGGCGGCGGCGGCCTGATCTCCGGCGTGGCCTTTGCCATCAAGAGCCTGCGCCCCGAGGTCAAGGTCTACGGTGTGCAGGCCGAGGGTGCCCCCAGCATGTACCGCAGCCTGCATGAACACAAGTATCAGACCCTGAAAAATGTGGCCACCTTTGCGGACGGCATTCAGGTCAAGACCCCCGGCGAACTGACCTATCAGCTCTGCGAGGAATATGTGGACGACATCGTGACCGTCAGCGAGGACGAGACCGCCGCCGCCATCCTCTCCCTGATGGAGAACCAGAAGCTGGTGGCCGAGGGTGCCGGTGCGGTGCCTGTGGCAGCGGCGCTGTTCCACAAGCTGCCCATCGAGGGCAAAAAGGTGGTCTGCCTGATCTCCGGCGGCAACATCGATGTGAACATCCTCAACCGCGTCATCACCCGTGGTCTGGTGATGAGCGGCCGCAAGGCCAACCTGACCATTGCGCTGGAGGATAAGCCCGGTCAGCTGGAGCGGGTGGCTGCCATCGTTTCCCGCTGCGGCAGCAATGTGGTCTCTGTCCTGCATGACGGTTCCGACCCCAATATGCCCATCTCCAGCTGCTTCCTCAAGCTGGTGCTGGAGACCCGCGACCATGCCCAGATCGAGCAGATCCGGCAGGAGCTCACCAAAGAGGGCTTCCAGCTGGTGGCCGAGCGCGTTTGATTTTCTGACTGCCTCATCCGCCGCCTGCGGCGGCAGTTTTCTTTCAAAACAGCAAAAAGCGCCGTGCAATCATCTCACTGCACAGCGCTTTTTCTTATCCATAAAAACGAAAAAGCAAACATTATTTCTGCACGCCGCTCTCGCACTGTTCGATGAACTGTTTGGCCACGCGGGGGCTGCGGCCGCCGGCGCGGATGGCGAAGGCCTCGGCCTTGACCAGCAGCTCTTCCATGGGCATCTGGATGTGGTGCTGTTTTGCCAGCTCTTCCAGAATGGCGGCAAAGCGGGCTTTCTCGGGCCGCTGGAAGGTGACAGTCAGGCCGAACCGGGCAGAAAGGCTCATCAGCTCCTGCCGGGTGTCGGCTTCGTGGATGTCGTCGCCGGTGCGGTCGGTCAGGGTCTCCTTGATGAGGTGGCGGCGGTTGGAGGTGGCGTACACCGCAATGTTCCGGGCCCGGCCGCCCACGCTGCCCTCAAGGATGGCTTTCAGGGCGGCAAAGTTATCGTCGTTGGAGGAAAAGCTCAGGTCATCGATGAAGAGGATGAACTTGAGGGGGTTGGCCGCCAGCTGATCCATCAGGTCGGGGATCTGGTAGAGCTGGTTCTTCTTGACCTCCACCAGCCGCAGGCCGTCGGCGGCGTACTCATTGGCAATGGCCTTGACCGTGCTGGATTTGCCGGTGCCGGCATCGCCGTAGAGCAGAACATTGTTGGCGGGGGAACCGGCCAGCAGGGCGCGGGTGTTGGCAATGACCTTTTCCCGCTCCTTCTCGTAGCCCGGCAGCTCGCTGAGCTTCTGGGGGTCGGGGTACTTCACGGGCACCAGCTGGCCATTCTCCACCGTGAACACATGGTGCTTGGCAAACATGCCGTAGCCCTTCTTCCCGGCTTCCCGCATCCGCTGGTTGTAGGCGGCGGTCAGGTCGAGCTGCCTTGCCTCCCAACGGGGCAGGAACGCCAGCTCCCGACTCTGCCGATCGGCGGCTTCCAGCAGCGTGTCCAGCGTCAGGCCGCAGAGCTTCTGCAAAAAGTTCAGCTCACTGTTCAGGGCGGCCTCCATCACAGGGGAGAGCTGGCCCGCGGCGGCCTGCCGCACACAGAAGGTCTCGGTCTCCAGCACGGCGTTGGAAAGATAATCGCCCAGATTGGTGGTGTGGGCAAACAGGGCGGCTTCAAAGGCAGCCACAGCATCGCACAGGGAGGCGATGGTATCGTCAGCCGCTTCCAGCCGGTCGGTCAGCGCTGCCAGCTTTGCCACAACGGGGTCGCCCAGCAGGGCACGGAAAACAACAAGCCCGTGGAGCCGGGCGTTCCATTCACAAAGTTGCATAGGAAAATCCTCTCTTTTTAACGGCCTTGCCCTCTCAGGCGCGCCGCGCCAGCTCCCCCAAAGGGGGAGCCATTGGCAGGCCGGTCAGAAGGCTGTTTATTTTTATAACAGTGTAGAATTGATTATACTCTTGGAAAAGGCGCTTAGCAAGGGCGTGTTCAATTATCTTCATCTTTCGGCTGATTCACTTTACAAATCGTCGATTGACAAAGGCCCGATTTATAGTATAATTGACCCAACGTTCAAATTGGAATGCAAGATGCGAAAAGTGACGTGTCTGAGGGAAATTTTGTTGAGAGTGTAAGAGGAAAAGGAACAGGAGCAACTTACCATGCAGTTGAATGGTTCGCAAATTTTTGTTGAAGTCCTCTGCGAACAGGGCGTGGACACCATCTTCGGCTACCCCGGCGGTGCTGTGCTGAACCTGTACGACGAGCTGTATAAGAATTCTGACCGCATCCACCATGTGCTGACCGCCCACGAGCAGGGCGCTTCTCATGCGGCCGATGGCTATGCCCGCGCAACGGGCCGCACCGGCGTGGTGCTGGCCACCAGCGGCCCGGGTGCCACCAATCTGGTCACCGGCATTGCCACTGCCTACATGGACTCCGTGCCCATGGTCGCCTTTACCGGCAATGTGCCGACCCCCGGTCTGGGCAAGGACAGCTTTCAGGAGGCGTACATCGAGGGCATCACGATGCCCATCACCAAGCACAACTTCACGGTGCGCAAGGTAGAAGAGCTGGCCGATACCATGCGTGCAGCGTTCCGCATTGCGCAGAGCGGCCGCAAGGGCCCGGTGCTGGTGGATATCCCCAAGGATGTCACCGCTGCTGTCTGTGAGTTCACCCCCAAGCAGCCGGAGCAGATCCGCACCGTGACCACCTACGACGAACAGCAGGTCAAGTGGGCCGCCGATATCATCAACGCGGCCAAGCGCCCGCTGGTCTATTTTGGCGGCGGAGTGCGGAGCGCGGCTTCCTGCCAGCCCCTGCGTGACCTGATCCACAAGGCGGAGATCCCCGCCACCTATACTCTGATGGCCGCAGGCGTTGTGCCCTACGGTGACCCGATGAACATCGGCATGGTCGGAATGCACGGCTGCTACACCTCCAACCGGGCGGTCGCGGACTGTGACGTGCTGATCGCACTGGGCACCCGCTTTTCTGACCGCGTGGCCCTGAACCCCAAGACCTTTGCCAAGAACGCCACCATCATCCAGATCGATATCGACCCCAGTGAGCTGGGCAAGAACGTGGATGTGGATCTTGCCATTGCCGGTGATGTCTGCTATGTCCTGAGCGGGATGCTCCCCCTCATTGAGGAGAAGAAGCACCCCGACTGGATGAAGATGATCCACGAGTGGCAGGCGCAGGATTACCACCCTGTGTCCGACCCCACCCGCCTGATGCCCCATCAGGTCATCGGCGAGGTGTGCAGCCAGTGCGGCCCTGAGGCCGTGTATGTCACCGACGTGGGCCAGCACCAAATGTGGGCGGCCCAGTACATCCGCCACACCAAGAGCCGCGGCTTTATCACCAGCGGCGGCCTGGGCACCATGGGCTTTGGCTATGGCGCGGCCATCGGCGCGCAGATGGCGCTGGGCCGGGAGCAGCGGGTGGTCATGTTCACGGGCGACGGTTCCTTCCACATGAACCTCAACGAGGCCTGCACCGCTGTCAGCTATGAGCTGCCCATCATCACGGTCATCTTCAACAACTCCGTGCTGGGCATGGTGCGCCAGTGGCAGACCACTTTCTACGAAAAGCGCTACTCCCAGACCGACCCCCACCGCCGCACCGACTTTGTCAAGCTGGCGGACGGCTTTGGCCTGAAGGGCTACCGCTGCACCAACCTCCCCGAGTTCCAGGCCGCATTTGCCGATGCCCTCAAGCAGAAGGGTCCCACCTGGATCGAGTGCATCATCGACAAGGACGAAAAGGTCCTGCCCATGATCCCCGGCGGCGGCGACATCAATGATATCATCATGGAATAAGGAGGACTGACCCATGGAATCCAAACGCAGAGTCATCAGTCTGCTGGTGGACAACCAGAGCGGTGTTCTGGCCCGGGTGTCCAACCTGTTCTGCCGCCGCGGCTTCAATATCGACAGCCTGACGGTGTCCGCCACCAACGACCCGGCGGTCAGCCGCATCACCGTGACCATCACCAGCGATGAAAAGGCGCTGAGCCAGCTCATCCTCCAGACCGAGCGGCTGGAAGTGACCCGGCAGGTGTTCGTGCTGGACCACGAGAACTCGCTGGAGCGGGAGCTGCTGCTGCTCAAGGTGGCTGCCGATGTCCACAACCGCAGTGAGCTGCGGGAGATCGCCAGCATCTACAAGGCAAAGATCATTGATCTTTCGCCCGACAGCATGGTGCTGGAGCTGACCGGCCGCCCCGAAAAGGTGGACGCGTTCCTCAAGATCCTGGCAGATTACAAGATCCTTGAGCAGTGCCGCACCGGCGTGACCGCCCTGGAGCGCGGCGGGATGCACCAGCACATGCAGAAGCCCCCGCAGGAGGTGCGGGCAGCCCAGCTGCCCCTGCCCGGGACCCATTGCCCGCAGTAAGGGGAGAAACCCCACCGTCAATGCTTCGCATTGCCACCGCCCCTAGTAGGGGCGGCTCTGGCGTTGCATAAAGCCCTGCAAGTTCCCCTTTCTGCCAAGGGCTCCCCTAATAGGGGAGCTGGCGAGCAGATGCGAGCCTGAGGGGTTCAACTCAGTTTTCCATAAAAATCAAAATATAAAAATAAAACAGGAAAGAGTAAAAGGAGACTACTACCATGGCGATCAAGAAATACTACGATTCCGACTGCAACCTCGGCGTGCTGGACGGCAAGACCG
>OLEI01000379.1_pt1 | contig 13564 bp, 6 predicted proteins | sample 1602591 | NCBI WGS metagenome assembly OLEI01 (sample SAMN02674964, study PRJEB24791) | human gut metagenome, SKBSTL008 | isolation source: stool | host: Homo sapiens | place: USA | reverse complement strand
CAAACAGAAAGATCATTCCCTCACTCATCTGATGTCCGCCGCTCTGAAGCGTATTAAGCAATGCAAACACGGAAAGTACACCAAATCCGTACACCGGGCATACCGGACCGTTGAGAAATCCCCGGTTTATAACCTTTCCTAAGGTTACTGCATGGAAGATAACTTCAACGACCCATCCTCCAAAAGAATAAAACAAAAAATACAGACATATCTGAAAATACGTCATTCCACAAATCATTCGTTGCTCCTCCTTGCTTTCATCAAACCACTTTTCATATCCCATTATCACAGTTCAAACAGAAAACTTACCCCAGACTGTTTTGTAATGTACTGATCAATTCCTCTATAACAATTGGTTTGGATAGAAATCCATCCATACCACATGCCAGTGCTTTCTTTCTGTCTTCGTCAAAAGCATTGGCAGTCATGGCAAGGATCGTAATTCCCGCCAGTGCCGGATCATCCAGTGAACGGATCTGCTCAGTAGCCTCATATCCGTTCATTACAGGCATCTGCACATCCATAAGCACCAGATCATAATCACCTGGTCTTGAATTCTTAACCTTCTCCACAGCCTCTGCTCCATCTTCCGCTGTATCAACCTGAAAACCATATTCACTGAGGAGTGCTACTGCAATTTCTCTGTTCAGTTCATTATCTTCCACAAGCAGTATTTGCCTGCCTCTGAAATCTGAATCTGCTGCCGGAAGAATATTATCATCTGCCCCGGCCTGCTTCTGTCCGATAGCAGCCATCAGAGTCTCTCTGATATCTGACATAAACATAGGTTTGGCACAGAACGCAGTCACCCCTGCTGCCCTGGCTTCCACTTCAATATCTGACCAGTCGTAAGCAGTCAGGATAATGATTGGCGTATCATCACCAAGACTGCGGATCTGACGGGTAACTTCAATGCCATTCATATCAGGCAGACGCCAGTCAATGATATAAGCGTGGAATGCATCCCCCATTTCCATAGACTGTCGTGCACGGAGAACAGCCTCCTTACCGGAAAGTGTCCATTCCGAACGCATTCCAACCTTTACAAGCATCTTAGTCACACTGTCACAGGTATTGAAATCATCGTCTACTACCAATGCCTTCAGACCTTCCAGTTCTGCGATTTTCTCTATACGGTGGTTCTCAGGCTGAATCCGCAATGGCAGACGGATAATAAATTCAGTACCTTTGCCCTGTTCTGTTTGAACCTCAATGGTTCCGCCCATCATATCCACGATGTTCTTGGTGATAGCCATGCCCAGTCCTGTACCCTGAGTCCTGCTTACAGTGGAAGTCCGCTCTCTCTCAAAAGGAGAAAAGATCTTCTGTACAAATTTCTGACTCATGCCGATTCCGTTATCCTTTACCCGGATTTCGTACAGTTCACAGCCTCTCTGTATACCCGGATACTCTCTCAGCCGGACAGAAACGGTTCCGCCTGCAGGAGTAAACTTGATCGCATTGGACAAAAGATTCAGCAGTACCTGATTCAGCCTGGTCTTGTCACAATAAACATCCTCATTGATAACATCCATGACATCCATGTAAAGCTCTAACTGTTTCGCATGGATCTGTCCGCTGATAATGGTTTTCAGATCATGAAGAACCTCTGACAGACTGACTTCCGTCTCTTCCAGATGGATTTTCCCGCTCTCAATACGGCTCATATCCAGGATATCATTGATCAGTGAGAGCAGATGATTACTGGAGGAAAGAATCTTACCCAGATAATCCCGAACCCTTTCTTTATCATCAATGTTGCTTACAGCCAGTGTGGTAAAACCAATGATCGCATTCATTGGTGTACGGATATCGTGAGACATATTGGAAAGGAAGGTGCTCTTTGCCTTGTTTGCAGTCTCCGCAGCGCGGACCGCCTCAGAAAGGGCCTGATTCATTTTTCTGTCAGAGGTACGATCTGACAGAACCAGGATATATTTCTTTTTTCCGTTTACCTCGCTGCCCATTGCAACGTTATGAAACCAGCGGTGTTCTCCTGTTTTCTGATGAACATATTCAAGATCCCATTCCTGCTGCTCATGAACCTGGATTTCTTCCAGATACTTCTTCTCCGGATCTTCAACGTCCCCGGGATGCAGTTTCCCAAGGACACAAATATCTTTACGAATCTGTTCTACTGTAATTCCCAGCAGTTTTTCCACATTGGGACTGACGTAATCTGCCTGATATGTTTTTGCATCCAGCATCAGGAAAACGTCATCTACATTCATTGACAGCTTTTGAAACAATTCGTCCCTGTACAGGATCTCCGTATCCTTTCTCTTCAGGTTTACCCTGTTTTTCCGGAGAATAATTCCAATAAAAAGACCGGCAATACACACCGCTACTGCACTTACAAGCAGCACAGTGCTACGCTGCAGAACATTCATACTTGCATTGACGATATCAGCCTGGACAAGTCCCAGAAAGATCCAGTCCTGAGGTTTGGATTTCTCATAGACCAGATAGTAATCCTCTCCATCCAGATTTATCAGCATTGCATCTGTATGTCCTTCCTTAAACTCTTCTGAAAGTTTAAGGATCTCTTTTTCAGACAGAGTAGAATGTTCTCTCAGAATCCCAAAGAAATTATACACCTCTCCCCATGCCTCAGAAGAATGATCCACAACAACACGGCCATCCGGATGAACCACATAACTCTGGGCATTTCCATTGAAAGCAGAAATATTCAGCACATTTACGATATCAGAGTTTTCATAGGCAATGGCAATGGCATCATATTCAAAGCCCTGATAACTTCCATGAGGCCTGGGAGTGGCAAAAACAAGGAGCTGGGATTTTCCGGGAACTGTTGCATTGGTTATCACATCATTTCCCTGCCGGATCTCATCTTCAATATTTTCCTGTAATCCCAGATACCCGGTTTCACCTGTTGCCATCTTATAGTTCCCGTCCGCTGACAGGAAATAAAAATCTAAAAAGCCTGCATCTTCCTGTGCTTTCTCTATATACTCACGAATTTCACTTTCATCGGAAGTGTTCTGCAGATATTCCCCCCATATATGGAGATAAGTCAGATTCTTATTTGTCAGCTCACTTAGCATATTATCAGACTGATGAAAAATTTCTGTCAGGTGAGAAACACTTTCCTCATAAACAGTCTTCGATACAAACCCCAAATATTGGAAAACAGTCAAAAGGATTCCAACAAATAGGGCAATAAGAACTGCTGCATTCCATCGTTTTCTCACAACCCGTTTCTTTCTGTTTGTATTATGATTCTTAACATCCATTCTTCTCACCTCAGAGTAATGTAGTCTTCAGGCTCTGCAAGAATGGCATTACCATCTGAAACATATGTTGTCCAGGTATCTTCCACAGAGGTATCCCCTCCATCAAATACAATATTTTCCTCTGCCGGATAAGCTTCCATATATTGTGGTGCTGCAAGGCAGGTCACAGTAAAAGTATCCTTGTCCTGAATCTGTTTTCCATTCTTTGAAACTTTACTCAATGTATAACCATTATCCGTTTCCCTGATTTCTACAGAAATACCACTGAACACAGGCAGAGAGCCACGGTTAAAGGGGATAAAGCCTCCCTGGTAGCCTTCTACGAAGTTTCTGACCGTTTCCTTCAGTTCTGCCCCGCTCATCTCACTGCTGTAAGCGGAAAGCTCGTTTGGCATAATCATGTTGCCTGCCATTTTTTCTGTATAACCGGCCTTCAGTACATTTCCTGTAAAGCTGTTTCCTGTTGCGATCAGCACATCCGTACCGTAGACGCCACGCAAAGTATGTGCCATAACAGAATACGCTTCATTCCCCCCGCTGGTATGAAAATGATTGGAATAAGCTTTCTTTGAATCGAGCACGATCTTCTCAGAATCAGATTTCTTCTTCAGAAGCTTTGTATTAAATGACTGGTAAGCCTGTTTGGCATCGTATTTTCCTGAAATCATCTTAGAGACTACATCTTGGGATACGTTGAAAAAGTCATTGGATGCGATTCGAATATACATATGATTTTCTTCGATCACAGGTCTGACATCTTTGAGATATTCTGTGAGATGTGTATCTACATCCTGACTATAGCTTAATATATCCTGACCATCATAAACGATCCGATTCTGTGCATCCTCTGACAGCATTACATTCAACACTTTCATTGCTTTCTGCCGGCGTGTTTCATCCTTTGTCAGGTTACGGTTCAGCGCCACCTGAAAATATGGTGTCGTCATCAGCCATTTTTCGCCGTTTTGTTGAAAGAATGGAAGAAATGTTGTATCAATGCCCTGATCCTGAAATATTTTTACACCAGAAGAACTGCCAAAGTACATAGCAAGCTTACCACTTTTATACATCTCCATCACATTATCATAATCCATATTCAGATCATCTTTGTTCAACCCTGTATCCTGAATGAATTGCTCCATACGTTCAAAAGCCTCCGGCCAGACTTTACTGTCCAAACCCTCTCTCTTTGTATTATCAGGGTCACTATAGACAGTACGCCATTTACGTCCAGCCGCTGTAGACAGCTCTGATGCAGATAGTCCCTGCAGTGTTTCCATGCAAGTATAATCATAAAAATAATCTGCCGTGAATCCACGGATCCCCACTTTTTTGAATGCCTGACAGGCAGAAACAAAACTTTTGTAATCTGTTGGCAGAGGAATATGATACTTTTTAAAAAGGTCTTTGTTAACTACAAACCCATGTGCATCCGCACACACTGGAAGCCAGTTTACACTGCCATCCTGATTCATAAAATTGTTGAGGTATGTATTATAGACAGCACCTGCTTCATTGGTTGTGGAAAGATCCATCAGGCTGTCTTTCAGAGGGTTTGCATCATGTAGTGAAAAACGACAGCAAGTTATGATATCCGGCAATCCGCCATTTTCCTTAAGAAACCGATAGAAATCCAGATCATTGTTGCCCACTACAAATTCAATATTAATATCTGGAAGCTGTTTCTGAATGTATGGGGCATATTTTTCATATAGATTTGTGCTCCATAAATATACAGTGATCGTATCTTTCTCTTCATTTTTCGCGCTCTTCCTATCACATCCTGACATAAGTGATATGACTGTCACCATCACCAAAAATATAGAAAGAACTCTATTCCATTTTCTCTTTTTCATTATGAATCCTCCTCTTTATTTTCCACGAATTCACTGATCACTTTTACTAATAATTTTGCATCTATAGGTTTCGCGATATGTTCATTCATTCCCGATTCTTTTGACTTTAATCTATCCTCGGTGAACGCATTTGCCGTCATTGCTATGATCGGAACCGTTTTTGCATCATCTCTGTCCAGTGCACGGATCATCTTTGCTGCTTCATAACCATTCTTGATCGGCATCATGATATCCATCAGAATGACATCAAATTCATCTTGTCTGCTTTTTTTGAATATCTCAACAGCTTCTTGGCCATTCCATGCCTTCGTCACAGATGCACCTTCATTCTGAATCACAAATTCTGCGATTTCCATATTCAGCTCATTATCTTCCACCAGAAGGATCTTCAGATCTTTTATAGATTTTTCTGATATAGCTTCCTGTTCTTCACGTTGATCAGCATCCTGATCTATTTTAAATGGAATCCTGATCACAAAGGTCGTTCCTTTTTCTTTCTCACTTTCAAACGTGATCGTTCCTCCCATTTTTTCGATCAGTTTTTTCGTGATCGGCATTCCAAGCCCTGTTCCGGAAAATTTTGTACGGCTTCCAGTATGCTCCTGTGCAAACGGTTCAAAAAGGCGTTTCTGGAAATCCTTTGTCATACCAATTCCTGTATCTCGGCAGATAAATTCAATCGTCACTCTTCCCTCCTGCTCCGATGTAAATTCCTGGTAGCTGATGTAGATATATCCGTTTTCTTTATTATATTTTACCGCATTTGACAAAATATTCATCATGATCCTTTTTACATATCCTGGACTCCCGATCAGATTCCAGTGTGTGATTTCTTCTTTCTCCCACACGATCCGAATATTTTCTTCTGCAGCTATCTGTTCGATCACAACAAAGATTTCCTTGGAAATATTGCTTAGATTAAATGGAATTTCTTCCAGAACTACTTCGTCCGATTCCAGCTTACTCATATCCAAAACTTCATTGATCAATTCCAGTAACAGATGAGATGTTTCTTTGATCTTTGCCCTGCATTCTGTCTGTTTTTCCATATCATCTGCATAATGCTCCGCCACATCGATCATACCGCATATTCCATTGATCGGTGTCCGGATATCATGACTCATCCTCTGGAGAAACTCAGTTTTCGCCTCGTTCGCTGCCTCTGCTTTTTTTGCCGATTTCAGAAGTTCTGCTTTATATTTCTCATCTTTTTCCTGTTCCTGTTTCTGATGTGCCAGATTGGTTATATATATCCAGGACCATGAAAAACTAAGAATGATAAGATAAAGGAATACAACACCTGTTACACTGAGTGGCAGATTACTGAATACCTCTTTATCTGGTAAATACATGTAGATATAATAATCCCTTTGTTTCAGCATGATACCATAGCATCCAGTTCCTTTATTCTTCAGATGAAAGATATGCCGACTATCTGTATGCTTCTTCATTTTCTGAATAATCTCATTGTCTGCGACATCCTGTGCCAATAATTTCTCATCGTTACTGGCAATAATCTTCCCTTTGTCTGCAACGATGATCGTCCCGTCTTTCTCAGTATTGTACCCCTTTAAAAGACTCTGGATCGTTAAAGTATAATTTCTGATAAATCTCGGAGATGTGTAATAGTAAACTGCAACGATCCCTGGGGCATCTTTTCTGGCGCAGGCTGCGATATCGATACATGATCCATCTCCTCTGACAATCCGTTCTGAATAAGATCTTTCTTTATATCCTGTGTAATCCATAATGATATCTTTTTGCAGATAATCAATCATCTCATCCATCAAACCTTCATCCATACTGTATTCACAGACTTTCTTTCCTTCTTCATCCAATACAAGAATACCATCCACCCAGAGTGACTGCAGATTCTCTTTCAGAAGCTTTCGGTCTAACTGCTTTCTATTCTTTACTTCCATATCAATATTTGTACTCATCTGTCTGGCACTTTCGATCGCACGAAGGAGACTTTTTGATTCTGAAGATTCATTATAATGAGTATAGGTTGAGCACTGTACTTTGACATAGTTTACAATCTCCACCATTCTTTTCTCAGCTTCGTTTTTTTCCGTATGAAAAAAACAAAAAATTGCAGTGACAAACATACAGATGCCAAGCAAACTAGCAACTATCCAGAATCGTTTTGCTTTTTCTCTTCCATTAATATCCAAGATTATCCACCTCCAAATATTTCTCTGGATCATCCATATATTTTTTTATAATCTTCAGGGAGGTACCATCCTTGTGCATTTCTTCCAGCTTCTGGTTCATCTGCTCGCAGATCCCTCTGTCATCATTCTTTGCAAAAGCAGCTCCTATCCCGACGACCATCAATGGTTCCTTCAGAATGCGGAAGCTTGTATCATAATCTTTCATATACTGGATGATGGATTCCTCATGCACAGCCACAGCATCCACATACCCTTTTGCCAGAAATGTATAGATCAATTCCCTGTGTCCAAGACTAATCAGATTGCCAAGTTTTGGAATTCTCTTATCTGTCCGCTTCAGAAAGATACCTTCCGGTTTGGTTGTAGACTGGACTGCAAGATTCTTTCCTTTCAGATCACTCAGTTTATGAATGTCACTGTTCTCATTTACAGCAACCACCTGACGGCTTGCTATGTATGGTCCGGCCCAACGATAATCGTTAAGTCGTCCTTCCATTGAAAAACATCCCATGATACAATCAATTTTTCCACTTTCTACCAGCTCTTTTTTCTTTTCCCAATTGATCTGAACAATCTCCATCTTATACCCCATCCTTCTAAATGCTTCCGTTGCCAGTTCAACATCTATACCTGTCGGGATACCATCCTCATTCAGGAAATTATAAGGCGGATAATTGTCACTTCCAATTTTTATAACAGGTTTTTTTGTTGTGTCAGACACTTTATCTGCCTTATCACATCCTGCCAAAGTTGCCATTAATATAGAAAATATCAATACAACAGTAAAAATTTTTCTTTTTTTCATCTTATAACCTCATTTTTATATCTCATCCTTATGAAATAAAACAGCACTGCCAAACAGACAGTGCCTATCATTTTCTACAACTGGCTGCCATTTTACAGGCCCTTTAGCTTTGCGTCACAGACTTTCGTCTGTTTTGCCTAGAATCTTTCTTTAATTATACCATGATAATGTCAGTATCAAAAGTAAAAAATATAAATCTAGCTCCAATAATCCGTCTCGTATTCCAATCCAATATTCCCAGTCTTAAACACTGGATTCTCTCCATTTTTCTTCTGCTTTTCATAATCCTCCAATGCTTTCAGTGCTGTATTTGACAAAATCAAGATCACTGGAATATTGATCAGTGCCATAACTCCCATCAAAACATCTGAAATATTCCAAAGCATAGAAACTTCCATTCCTGCACCAATGAACACAACCAGTGCAGATACTATACGAAATCCTTTCATGAATGTCTTTGATGGCTGTCCTTTGTGGATATAATTTAACAAGTTATCACAATAAAAACAATTCCCAAGAAGTGTTGTAAATGCAAACAATACCATCGCTACTGTGATAAAGAGTGGTCCGAAGTTTCCTAAGGATTCATGCAGTGCTGCCTGTACCCATGGTGCCCCCTGTAATTCTTGCGCAGGGGCGATTCCTGATGACAAACACATCATGGCTGTTGCTGTGCATAAAAGCAGGGTATCAATGAATACGGATAACATCTGTACTAAGCCCTGTTTGATTGGATGACTTACTTGTGCGGATGCAGAAGCATTTGGTGCTGATCCAATACCTGCTTCATTGGAGTACAGACCTCTTCTGATTCCCTGCATCATAGCTGATCCTGCAAATGCACCAAAAATTGCTTTGAAATCAAATGCTTCGCTGATGATCTTTGAAAATACAACTGGCAGATATGCACGGTTGATGATCATAACGATCACAGAGATCAGAATATATGCAACCCCCATAGCTGGCACTAATGTAGATGTTACTTTTACAATTCTTGATCCCCCGCCTAAGAGACACCATCCTGTGATCACTGCAAGAATTCCTCCGATGATCCATGGCGTCCATTTTACATCATAAAATGAGAATCCTGAAAATGTAGATTGTAAATTATAAGATGCGAGCATATTAAATCCAAATGCATACGTTGCGATCATGGAAATACAGAATATGATCGCTAATGGTCTGCAGTGAAGTGCTGCTTCAATGTAATATGCCGGTCCTCCGTAACATTCTCCATCTTTTCCTTTTCTCTTATAAATCTGTGCCAGCGTACTTTCGATCAGTGCGGATGCACTTCCGATGATCGCAATGATCCACATCCAGAATACAGAGCCAAATCCTCCAATGCAGATAGCTGACGATACTCCAATGATATTTCCTGTTCCAACTCGTGATGCGGTAGATACCATTAATGCCTGAAACGATGATACTCCATTTTCATCTTCTGGCTTTTCTACAACGGCTTTGCAGGCATCTTTAAATAATCTCATCTGTGGCAGTTTTGTACGGATCGTAAAATAGATTCCCGCTCCGATCAACAGTATTACTAGCAATTTACTGTACATAAAAGTACTGATGCTGTCAATGATGATTCCTAACATAAATTCTCTCCTTGTACGATATTCTCGTATAATAATCTGGATCAATAGTTACAATTTTTATTGCAGCTACTTTAATTCAACAGAAAAATAGACAGTCCCTGCCTAAGGGACTGCCCATTCATTTTAAAAGTATGCGATTTTACTGTCTGCGTCGTTTTTGTATCTTATGATATAATCGCGATTTTCAGAATTCTGATAAATGATGAATATCCCGTTTTCCTGCCGTCTGTCGGCAGAAAGGTCCGTTGAACCTTCTTCGTATGGCTTCAGAAGCTTTCGCTGCTGGTTTAAAAACCTATCTGTTATTATAATAACTCATTCGTATTGATTACGCAATTACAATTATCACTTGGCCATGATTTTCTGAGTGCCCCATAGGAGATCAGAAAGTTGGCAAACCAGCCAGCTGGTACAGCGAGCCAGACAAATGCAATACCAAAACGCGGTGCAAAAATCAAAGCAACTGACAAGCGGATCGCAAGATTTACCATATTAGCAACAAGAAATGGCCGCATGATTCCAAGACCGCGAAGGACTCCATCTGTTGCCATCTTAATTCCCATGAAGGTGAAGAAATAACCGAGCCATCTCATATAATTTCCAGACACCTGATATGCTAAAGCAGTTCCATCTTTCCCAAGAAACAGTGAAGAGATCTGGGTGTGCAATGATTCGATGATCATGAAAGCAAGGACTGCGAAACATATATCTAACACCAATGCAGCATGGTATCCCTTTTTGATACGTTCGATCTTCTTTGCACCAAGATTCTGAGAAACATACGGCGAAACTGCATTACCAATGGATACAAATATCAATGAAAAAACATTTTCTACTCTCATCGTTGCTGAATATCCTGCAAGTGCCTGTGTACCGAATGGATTCACAACTGCCTGTACGATCATCATGCCAATTGACACTGTGGACTGCTGAAGAACTGACGGTACAGCAATTTGAAGCATAGAATGTAACTCCTGTCTGTCAAACCAGTCAAAGCGACTTTCATATCGACGCATCCGGCACAAGAAGATCAAAAGTGACAACACTGCGGAAATCCCCTGTGCAATGAGAGTTGCGAGGGCTGCACCGAACACACCGAGTCCAAGTCCAGCTACCATCCAAAGATCCATCAATATATTTAACATCGATGAGAATATTAAAAGAGCCAACGGTATTTTCGATTCACCGATCGAAGTAAACATTGTTGAAAGAATATTATACATAAACAAAAATGGAAATCCCACAAAATAAACTCTTAGATACAATACCGCTTCATTCAGTATATCAGCAGGTGTTTGTAATACACTCATCATCAAATGAGAAAAACAAAAACCAAAGACACCCAAAAATATACTTAAGACCAGAAAACTGATCAATGATGTTGACACGATCGTTTTCATTTTGCCATAATCTCTAGCTCCAAAATAACGGCTGACAAGCACACCCGCACCTACACCAGCACCCAATGCTATACAAATGAAGACATTCGTAAGGGCAGCACAGGCACCAACAGCTGCAAGTGCAGAAGAGCCTACAAACTGACCGACTATGATTGAATCAGCCATATTATACACTTGTTGAAAGAAGCTGCCAAGGATCATGGGCATTGCAAAAACAGTCAGCGCTTTAAGGGGCGCATCTGTAATCAAATATTCATCTTTTGACATTATCATATTCCTCCATAAGTTTCTTTTTGTTATCTAAAAACACTAACGATCAACTCAAAATGCTTTCGATTCGTTTTTATAAAACCATCTTTTTGTAATTTTGATATCTCCGTAGACATTGCTGCACGATCAATACAAAGATAATCTGCCAATTGCTGTCGGTCAAAAGGAATGTCAAAAGACAACGATGACTGTCTGATAGATTCTGCTGACAAATAAGACAACAGTTTATCTCTTGTCGTTCGCTTGCCGACATGTGTGATCTTGTCGTTCAGGATCAGTATCTTATTGGCCAAGACACTGACCAGATTACGAATTAACTTCTGATGATGTTCACATGCAGTTGGACAGGAAACCAAAAGTCTCTGAACATTTAAAAAAATGATCTCACAATCCTCATCTGCTGCCACGCTGACATTCAAAACAGCTCCCGGACTTGCTGCATATGGCTCGCCAAAAAAATCACCGGCATGGCATTTTGACAGAATATTCCGGTGTCCCCACAGATCTTCCTGCATAACAAGAACGCAACCCGACACCACAAGTCCCATAACTTCGGTAGAGTCCCCAGCTCTGAAAATATAAGAACCCCGTTTTCTGTAAATTGTCGTTGCATTTACGCAATGTAATATCGATAGTATCTCATTATCCGTAAGGCCTTTAAAAAAAGGACTGTTTTTTAAAATAGGCAAATATTTTTTCAAAATGATCCCTCCTGTTGGAAATCAAACATACATGTTGCAATTATTATACTATATTTTTTACAGAAACCCAAGTTGTATACTATTGACAGAGGATGGAAATAATAAAAAAGATCTTAGAATAAAAGGAGAATATAGTAATGGATAAGAATATGTTTTGTTTTCAGTGTGAACAGACGATCGGATGCAGTGGATGTACAGGAAATTCTGGTGTCTGTGGAAAAACGGCAGATACAGCGAAATTACAGGATGAGCTGACAGGTGCATTGATCGGTCTGGCAAGAGCTGTTGACAGCACAACAGCTGTTTCTAAAAAAACTAGTCAAGTCATAATTGAAGGACTGTTTACTACAGTTACAAATGTCAATTTTGATAATGCTTCAATTGAAAGCATGATACAAAAAGTCAGAGCAGAGAAAGAAAGGCTGGCTCCTGATTGCAGCAAATGTCAGTCTCCGTGTGGTAAAACAGATGAATATGATATGCAGCAACTATGGAATGCAGATGAAGATACCCGATCTCTGAAGTCTCTCATTCTCTTTGGCATTCGCGGAATGGCTGCATACGCCTATCATGCAGCTGTTCTGGGTCATGAAGATGATGAAGTAAATCTGTTCTTCTGCGAAGCATTATTTAAGATCGGTTATGAAGAGAACACAGAAACACTGCTTTCTACAGTTCTCAAAGTAGGAGAGATCAATTTGAAGTGTATGGCACTTCTTGACAAGGCAAATACTGAAACCTATGGAACACCAGAACCGACAGAAGTTACACTTACCGTAGAAAAAGGACCATTTATTGTAGTAACTGGTCATGATCTGAAGGATCTGCAGCTTTTACTTGAACAGACAAGCGGAAAAGGGATCAATATCTATACTCATGGTGAAATGCTCCCTGCCCATGCCTATCCATTCTTAAAGAAATACGCTCACCTGAAAGGCAATTTCGGAACTGCATGGCAGAATCAGCAGAAGGAATTTTCGGACCTTCCCGCCCCTGTGCTTTTTACCACCAACTGCCTGATGCCGCCCAAACCCTCTTACTCTGACCGGGTATTTACCACCGCCCTGGTGTCCTATCCGGGCATCGTCCATATTGACGGCCGCAAAGACTTCTCTCCGGTCATCCAAAAGGCCCTGGAGCTTGGCGGCTTCAAGGAGGATGTGACCATCCCCGGAATCAACGGCGGCACCAAGGTCACCACCGGATTTGGGCGGGAAGCTGTCCTGGCTGCTGCGGGCACCGTGGCCCAGGCAGTCAGACAGAACAAGCTGCGCCACATTTTCCTGGTAGGAGGCTGCGACGGAGCCCGTCCCGGCAGGAATTACTACACGGACTTTGTAAAGCAGGCGCCTGAGGACACCCTTATTCTGACCCTGGCCTGCGGCAAATTCCGGCTCAACGACCTGCCGCTGGGCACGGTGCCCGGCACCGGCCTGCCCCGCATCCTGGACGTGGGCCAGTGCAACGACGCCTACAGCGCCATCCGCATCGCATTGGCGCTGG
>OLEI01000369.1_pt1 | contig 13970 bp, 8 predicted proteins | sample 1602591 | NCBI WGS metagenome assembly OLEI01 (sample SAMN02674964, study PRJEB24791) | human gut metagenome, SKBSTL008 | isolation source: stool | host: Homo sapiens | place: USA | reverse complement strand
TTTCACTTGACAGCCATACCGGCATACCTTCATAGAGAAAACCGGAAAGTATCTCACGGTCAATTTGCTCATTACACCAGTCTGTAATGACGGACTTTATAGTATCCATGTGAGGTCTGCCGACAAAGCCTTCCTCCATGTAGGAGGCGGATCCGTCCTCACGTTCCTGTACATCCCAGCGGATGCGCCATCTGTTGCGTGCCGGGCTCACGCACTCGATCAGTTTTATCCCGGATGTTCCTTCTACCCGTTTCATGTAAATATGTATTTAGTTCGACCCTTGCCGAAGGTTTCCGTCTTGATGGTGGTCTCGAACGGGAAGCCGTCGGGCATATCCTTCACTTGCAAGAGGATGTTCTTCATCTCCTCGCTGTTGGTAAAGAACTTTTTCGGTTCACCGTTCATCTCAATGGCCACGATACAGCGGTCCTCGCCCTGTTCGGTCTTGATGCCCGTCTCGAAGTCCTTCACCACAATCGGTAAGTTCACCAGCTCCCGGATGCTTACCACCACCCCGGGAAAACGTTTCTTGCCGTCCTCCGGCTTGTAGGAAACGTTCAAGTCTTTAAATGATCTCATGTCTTTGCCTGTTAATTTTTTAAACAACGTATGACAGTCGGCGTGCTTGGCCATCCCGTAGAACGACGCTATCAGCTCACGCCTCCTCCTTCTCGATTTTACCTCGTGCATTTTTCGAGCGAACTTCTGCTTGATGCGCTTGCGAAGGCGGACATGGTCCGCACCGAAAGTCACATACCCCAGAAAGTCGATGCCCTCGCCCGGCGGGAACACGCGCTCGTTCCCCTTCACCAGGAGACCGGCACACTCCATGCGCCCGTGGACGGCATCACGAATCTTCCACAGTTCCGCTTTCGTTTTACCCAGTACGACGCCGTCATCACAATAGCGGTAGAAATGACGCACGGCATACCTGTCCTTCAGATAATGGTCCAGATACACAGACAAAAGCAAATTGCCCAGCCCCTGCGAGCTGCGCAGGCCGATACTCAGACCTTCAGGCATCAGGCGGATAAAGCTCTCCAGCATGGTCACGAGCTTTGCGTCCTTGAACACCCGGCTGACGCAATACATCACAAAATCCTGCTTCACGCTCTCGTAGAATTTGGTGATGTCAAACTTGTAACAGTAACGTGTACCATCAGGGTCTTCGGCCATGTCACGGCGGACATACGCCAGGAGGTCGTGCATCCCCCGTCTCTTGATACTGGCGGAGGTGGTACGGATGAAACGTTTCCGCAGATGGCGGTCCACCACCGCCATGATGGCATGCACGGCGATGCGGTCCTTCATCGGGATCACCTGAATGCGGCGTAGCTTGCCGCCCTCGATGATCTCGCGTTCACGGTAGTCCTTCACGCGGAAAGTACCGGATGCGATCTGCGCGACCAGCTCCTCCAACACCTCGGGCTTATGCGCGAGCAGATAGCACCCCTGGCGGCTGCGTTTACGCTTGCTGCCGCGAAGGACCTGCCGGAAGGAAGCCTCCATGTTGGAAGGCTCCACGATCTCCTCGATGATATACCCAACCCTGCGCATAAATTACTGTTTATTGCTTTTAATACGGGGCCTTCAATCCCCCGGGCCCGGCTTCTTCGAACCGTTTCCGGCCTACCAAACCCTACCCGACACTTTATTTTTCAGTTTTCCGGCCCTTACGGACCGCTGTTACTGCGGCTTGCCCCCCTCGGCACCACGGTGGGGACAAGTCCCCGGTGTTGTACGCCGATTAAAATTTCCTTTCGATTGTTGTTCAGACGAGAACCGATGTTCGTGTTCGTATTCGAGGAATCGTTGTTCGCATTCGACATCGAAACACCGCCATTCGGGTTCGCGTTGTTGTTGCCACGATAGACCACACGGCCTATGGGGAGGCGCCACCTTTCAAATGCAAAAGTACTATTTTCAAATTATTATTTAACAAACAGATACAAAACCTGACGTCAAAAAAATATTTTTCGACGGGCTGACGCCCGTAATGAACGGCGTTCCCCTGCTCGGGGAACACCGGATGTTTTGTCGCTTCGCTCCCGCTTTGACGCTTTACGCGGCCGATCATGCAACCTCGCTTATCGCTTTAAACGCCACGGCGCTCGACGCCTTAACGAGCCGGCCGCGGAAGGCCAGACGAGAACCGATGAACGTGTACGCAAGGGAGGAATCGTTGAACGCATACGACATCGAAACACCGCCATACGGGTACGCGTAGTAGTAGCCACGAAAGACCACACGGCTGGAGGCAGTGGATATGTAGTAGATGTCGCAGTAATTTGTCGAGGAGGAACCCGAAACGGAACCCACCGGAATCACGTCCATATATTTGCCATGCGCCACGGCGGTAATCCAGATACCGGAGCTCACGGAACCCTTAACCAGGCGGGTACTGCCGTCAGGCATCCAGATGCGCCACTTCCCGGAATTGCCCGTGTCATTAGGAAGATCCACGCCGTCCATCATGTCATACTTGTTGCCGTAGATGTCCTCGTAGCCCAGGCAGCAGATATTGTTCACCTGCACCACGGTCGCCTGTCCGTATTCGTCCCGGCTCTTATACCAGGCATACTGATGCACCAGGCCGTCAATCAGCGAATTCGTGATTTTGTTGTTGATGACATACGCTTCATCATAGCCGATGGTGTCTGTCATACCATGCTCGGCAGTGCCTCCCGTTATTCTATTGTAGTTATGCTGTCCGACACCGCACTGTTCCTGCATGTCCCTTCGTCCGTAACGGGCATAGCTCAGGTTCGCGATGCGGCTGTGCATCAGAGCATCTATCTGCTGCATGCCACGCTGCTGGCTGTAATAGTGAAAGTCTGTCCACGTCATACTGCCGGCTGTGGTGTTTCCTGTAATGCAAGCACGCAGCTTGCTTCCCACCACCGAGCTGCCCACTACGGCACACAGATGTTCCTCATTGGCCACCCAATCCGGTTCCATGTCCTCTATCTTGTCGCTGTTGCTCAGCACCACGCAGTCAAACTCTGCCGTGTTCAGAATGGAGAAATGCAGAGCCGTCGCACGCTCCGGAACGTCTGCTATCAGATACATGCCAGCTTCAAATTTCAAGCCGATGGTCGGCACCACGATGCTCTTCAGGATGTTTCCTGCATCATCCACAAACACACTGCCGATAAGCCCCGTGCCGGGAACGCTCGGGAAGCGCACGCGCTTGTAGCCGGCTACGTCCACCTTACATACCGAATAGGCCTTGTCCGTCGTATAGGATTCCTTCAGCGTGGGCTTTCCGCTCATGATCTTGCGTTCACCCAGCCAGCCGCCCTGCGTTTCCTTGATGGCATCCAGCGTCAGTACTGTTGCTTCCGGGACAGGGGGCATTTCGTCCTCCGGGTAGCTGCTGTAGCAGGCGTACTTCTTGTTGTTCAGATAATCGTTGATACCCTTGCTCCAGTAGAACGGCTCATACATCATCCAGTCTCCCTCGCTGCCGTCCAGCTTCGCCACCGTGCAGTCGTTCATATCCTCCGCATCGGCATAGAAGTTCGAGCTTTCGTCATGCAGGGGGAAGTAGGTCATCTCCCCGTCCAGGTTGTTCACTTCCACCTGCTGCCCGGCTATCTCAACTTTCCGGCTCGTGGGCATCCTGGTCACCTTGGCCAATACGCGGTGGCGCTTGGACAGGATGGCATTCACATGCCCGCTCATTTTGTACGTATTGCCGAATTTGTACCCCGTCTTGTTGTCCAGGTTCGAAACATTGGCATCGTCGGCCACACTGTCGTCAAACTCAATCATCGTATAGGGCGGCTGCTTGATGGTCAGTTCCGGATAACGGGCGGCATACTTCTCCAGTTCCTCATCGGCCAGATACTTCGTCAGGGTCAGCTTACCGCGAAGGCCCGAATGCCGGTCATCCACCGCACCCGTCTGCGTGTACGTCCCGTAATCGAAATACTTCTTCAGCAGGGTTCCGTCGTCTTCCCGGTCTATCTCCAGCACAAAGCGCTCCAGCTTGCCGCTGCCGTTCAGTCTGGCCTGATGCAGGCGTTCCAGCATAGCGAACCCGTCGATGCCGGGGCAGTTGGTATAGCGGTAGCCGCGTACGTTGTTGATGCCTTCCAGCACCAGCCCGCTGTCCTGCAGCTTGGTCAGATATTCCAGAAACAGTTCCTCAATCGTGTCCGGCAGGCATAACTGCACAACGGGCGCACCGGTGGCCAGTTTCACCCGGGTCAGCCCCGTACCTCTTACGTCCAGTTTCTTCAGACGCCCCTGCCGGCTCAAATCCAGGGTGGCCACGTTTCCGTTGTCCCCGTTCCGGGCCAGCAGGTTATTGCGCATGTTCACTTCTTCCAGGAGCAGCATCCCGTTCGTCGAGGCCATGAACGAGCCGTTCCGGTACCCGCTGGCTTTCTCCACGCTCATATCCAGTTTTACCAGTGAGGTCAGCAGACCAAAGTTGAAGCCGATGGCGAACGCATCCTCATGCCATACCAGTTCCTTTATTTTGGCTGCGCCCACTATCTTCAGCGGGTCGTTCTCGCCGAAGGCACGGATCAGCTGCAGGGAATGGAGCACGTCCGCATCCACCACACCGCTGTCAGCCTGTACGCCGTTACTGGTAGATAACTGCACACGGTACGGGATGGTCAGCCGGTACTGCATCGGTTTCAGCTTATAAGCCTTGTCCAGCGATGCCGTACTCTGGTAGAACTGGGCACCCAGCGTAGATACATAGCCGTACTCCACCTGCTTCAGGTCGTACCGGCGCTGGATGAAGTAGTTCCGGTGCGCTTTCAACGAACCCTTCAGACCGTAGATCTGCGGATAGGTCTGTTTCGCGCCGTCCGCACCCACCGGCATTTCGTTCAGGAACGGGTAGATGTATTTGAAGATACCGGACTTGTTGTACAGGCGCGAGCACCACTTCTTCATCTGTTCGGTGTCAAAATGGTCAACGGCTTTCTGAATGGAAAAAGCACTCATAAAGCTCGTACCGCCGTTCACGCCCCTGGTCATCACTTCCTCCAGCAGATTGCCCATATTGCCCAGTATCAGGTTCCACAGCCAGCTGTTGTGCCCCTGCATCACATAGGCACCGTCACGCTTCGTCTGCCGGTTGTCGTCATACTTCCCGGTCAGGAACGACTTGTTGTCCGAACCCAGCTGGCAGTCCCCGTCGTAATAGGTTATCCACCACATCACACCGTCCCACGTCCGCACCAGCATGTTTTTAGCCAGCTGGTCCACGCCCAGGTTGAACTGTACATACAGGTAGTAGGCAGCCAGGTTGGGCAGGTTGAAATACTTCCCGGCTTCCTTCCTGAAGGTCGGGCTCACCCATTTCGCGGTCGGGAACCTGTTGCCGTCATCCTCATAGTCCACCCCGTCAAACGTGTGCGACTCCCTGTTATAGGCCAGATTCTTGCCGGCAGGCGTTTCCTTCACGCATCTGTACAGGAAGCCCATCATGCGGTCCAGGGCCTTGTACATCTTGTCATATTTGTCACCGGTGCCCAAGTGTTCCTTGATGTTCGGTTCTTCTTCGGCATCGCCACCGCCGTCGTTCCAGAACACGTCTTTCGGGTGGTTGAACTCGAAACCGCCGTCAAAGTTGAAATCCATGAAGTCCGTATGGTCGGGCTCCGTGGACGGCAGCCATCGGAACAGGCACAGGTCGTTCGAGTTGTTCAGCGTCTCGATGCAGATGGGCAGGTATTCCTTCGGCCGGTCGCCGTTTGCCTGCAGGTAGTTCAGGGTGTCACCGGTTCCCCACTGCTCGCCGCCGATAGTCTTGTCCTGGCCGAATATCGGGTAGCTGTCGCTCTTCTCGTTGTTCATGTTGTACTGGCCGTAATAGGTCAGATCCTCATCCACGCTCCTGGCCACAAACAGGTCACAGGGCAAGCCGTCAATGGCCGAGCGTATATCCTGCCCGCACGTATCGCTATGGTCGGCTGCATATTGCTGGGCAGGGGTCAGGATACCCATCTCCTTCATGCCGTCGTTGATGAACTTCGCACCGCCCGTGTTGGTCGTCATGGAGGAGTCGGAAAAGTCACACTTCGCACAGGCGAGTTTTGCCCCCACCGAGTTGTCCCGCAGTCGGAACAGGTTCTTCTTACCCTCCGTAGCTGTCGGGTTGCTCTGCTGCCCGTTACCGTCTATCTCGCCGTAGCTCATCCGTGCCGTGTAGCCACTGGCTGTCTTCTGGAAATAGAAGCGCAGGTTCTTGCGGGCATAGTTCACCGAACTGGTACCCTGGATACGCAGATAAATGTCACGGGCTATCCAGTCCAGCGCCCGGTTCTCACCGTTGTAGAATCTAACTTCCCGGCACAGCTTGTTGGCCTTCTTGTTGTTCAGCTGGGCCAGCGCGTCCATCACGTTCAGCGTGTCGCTCTCGCTTGGCACCTCACTGCCCACGCTGCCCGTGCCTATCAGTACCAGGATCGAGTTCCGCCGCTTCTTCATCAGTCCCATCAGCTTCTCCATGCTCACCGTGTCCCCCTCATTCAGCACGCGGTTGTCCTCATCCAGTGAGCGCACGCCCGGTTCCCCGTCGGCATCCTCCAGATGGTTGCGGTCCACGATGTAGTTGTTAAGCACCTCGTCCGAGGTCAGCGCCTTGTTATAGATGCGCACGCTCTTCACGTTCAGGTCAGCCCCCTCCGATTTAAACTCCAGCTGGCTCCGGATGTCGAAGTTCACCTTGTCCAGCCACTTCGAGGCGGCACTTTCCTCACCGTTCACATAGAAGCCGATCAACGTGCGCTGTTCGTTCGTCTGCACGTTCGGGTAGAACACGTAGGTAATGCGGATGTTCGTGCCCGGCTGGAACTTCGTACCCACCGAGTCCTCATAGCGCAGCACCTGTCCGGCATCCATCGCCTCGGTCACCACACCGGTCAGGAACTTGGCCTCTTCCGGAGTCACAATCAGCCCGTACCGGTTGCCGTTGTCCAGCTGTCCCAGGCAGGTAATCAGTTCCGCGTTCGTGTCCGTCACGTTGGCCGTGCTGTATTCTATCTCCAGCGTCATGCCCACATCACGGATGGCAAATCCCTCCGGCTTGTCCGCTTCGTTGAAGGGGCGGTACCCGCCATCGGCAGTCAGGGTCATGCCTGCACCGCCGGCCAGCAACAGTCGGTCCTTGTGCCAGCCGCTTCCTGCACCGTATTCGTTCACGCTCCACAGCACGTCCCGAAACTCCATCCGCTTGTCACCGCTCACCCAGCTTGCCGGGTTGTTTTCCGTGTTGCTTCGGCCGAAAGCATTAAACGTACACACCGCATCCGGTGCCAACGTGGCTTCAATGTCGGGGTGCGATGCGGTGTTCACCTTCACCTCAAGCACGGCATCACCGCACGACACGCGGTAGTCCAGCGGTTCCACATTTACGTTGGTCCGCCCGTAGCTGCCGGTCTCACCACGCTGCAGCAGGTCTTCCTTCACCACACTGCCCTGATTGGTCACTTTCACGCGGGCCGTGTACGCATCGCAGTCATAGCCGGCATACGAAAAGCTCCATGCCGTGAACTGCTCTGCCTCCAGCACCGGGCGTTTCCATTCTCGCTGGAACCCTGCCGCGCGGTGGCTGAACATCATGCCGGCATAGGCCGTCACACCGCCGCCTGCCTTCAGCAGCGTAATGTAATGCACCTGGCTCACCACACCGGAGTTCTCATGCTGTGCGTAGGCTTCCACCACGTTCGTACCTTCCTGCATCTGCGTCAGGGGGATGGTCACGTTCTTCTGCTGCACCCCGCTGCCGGCAGAAAGACCGAGGGTAAAAGCCTGTCCGCCGTTCACGCGGTAGTAGATGTTCTTCTCGCCACTCGTTCCCTTAGCTGTAAATGGGATGTTCACGTCGTTCCGGTATCCCCCGTCAGCCAGTCCGTTCCCAACCGAATAAGTGGTACTTAGTTCCATAGCCACCATCGTCACCCTGGCGGTAGCGGTTTTCATCAGCGTACCGCCATCATAACCGGCCTGCGCCTCCACCTGCACGGTGTAGGTCGTGGCATCCTTCAGGTAAGGCGACGCGTCAAAAGTATAGCTCTGACCGGCCGTAACGCCGACAAACTCCGCATCCTGGAATTCCGAAAGGACCGTGGAGCCACGTTTTACGACCACCTTGGCCTTCAGGTCGCTGTAGCCACTCACCTCGCCGCCACCGGCCGTGCCCACGCCAACGGCATATCTCACCACGAAACCGGTACCCAACGACAAATACTGGGAAGCGGGCAAGGAGGAACCCGAAGCATCGGTCAGGTCTATATTCACCACCACCTTGTCGTCGTCGCTATACTTGGAAAAGCGCACCTCCCTGTCGCTTTCCCCGCCTTCGCCATCCTTCTGCGTGACTGTCATCACGTACTGAGTGCCGTCCTCGCTGTCCGTCACGTCGATATTCGTCACGGTGCCCACCAGCGAGGCGAACACCGCGCCACTCGTGGGGGCTTTCGTCTCACCGGCGGCCAGCTCCTCCGTAGGGGTGGCTTTGTCATCAATACTTTTGATATAGTTCTCCACCAACCGGCCGCTCACAGGAAGATTACCCGTGGATTCGTCACCGGACCAATCGGTCTTCTGCATATCCAGACCGTCCTCGTCATACACTTTTTTCGCCATATCGTTATTCTTTAAAAGTTATTTCATCCGTTTCCAGCCATCCGTTCGGCTCCAGGGTTTGTCACCGCGCCAAAAGCCCGCGCCGAAACAGCTCCGGATGGCTTGCCAAACCAGCCTGGCCCCTATATAGACCGTCGCCACCACCCGTTCGCCTACACGGATGGCCGTCACCTCTTTGTTTCCAACACTTATCATACCTATTCCTCCTCGTAAATCAGGTAAATGGTCTTGCCGTCCTTTTCCGGGAGACTTTCAAACTCCTCCTCACTCATCTCCTTATGTTTGTAGCCTTGGGCTATCGCATCCTCGGCCTTCTTCGCGGCCGCCTCCGCCTTTGCCGCCGATTCGCCCGCCGTCTGAATGGCCTTCTTTGTCTCCCGGGTGGCCGCTTCCATTTCCGGGGCCAGTTCCTCCACCCTTTCGGCAGCCGCGATGGCTCTTGCCGCCGCGTCATCGGCCGGCTTGCTCAGTAAGGTGATCGGGACGTTCACCAGCTTGTCACCTTTCTGTCCCGGCAGGGATTTGACCCCGCTCAACGAACCCACGGTTTCCAAAGACTCTACACTCTTCGATTCCGCCTTGACCGCCTCCAAAACCTGGGCGATATCCGATTCTGTCAGTGCCATATCAAACCCCTCCCTCTATAAGTTCATAAACCTGACCGTAACCGCCGGCAGTCAGGCACTCCCCGCACACCTCCTTGATGAGCGTGCCCTCCTCGGTGGTTATCTCCAGAATTCCGCCGCCTTGGATAATACGCTGGCACAGGACGTAAGCCCTGAACTTCTCATCACGGCCTACCGGTTTGTCTTTTCCATAATTGAACAGGGCTTCCGCCACGGCGGTGGCGATGTTGTCGCCACCAAGCTCGTTCCCGTCAAATCCCCTGAATCTACTGTTTAAGTCAACTTTCATATCTCTTGGTTTTAAATGTTTATTCTTTGTTATATCCTACGATGATACCTCCCCTCACGATAAGGCGTATCTTGTCAAGGTCGGGGTTTTCCGACATGCCACCACCCCAGTTCACTCCCTCGTTATACACGTATGTACCGTCGGAATTACGGCTCTGGATGTACCGGAACCCTTTCGACGCGCAAACATCACTTGTCAATCCGTTACCGGTATCCCTTACATCTACCGGACCCACAAAGAACCCGGCATAGGCCATACTGCCGGCCGGGTAGGTTAAGGAGCCTGTCGATGCGTATATAGCGGCCCCACCGAATGTCGCCCCGACTGATTTTACGCCAAACCGACCACTGGTAGCGCCATTGAAGGCCACGTCCACGATCCCCTCCGTCGAGGAACTCGAGACTCCCAGTTTCAAACTCCGGGAATCGTTTCCGAAATAATCGCGGCTCTTCCAATACAAACGGCCGGAATCGATGGTAAAGCCGCCGATCTTACCGCCGCTCGCCTTGACTGTACCGCTGATGTTCGCGTTCCGGGTCTCGATACTCCCATCCGTGAGGACCTTGAAATAGCCGTTAGCCGTAACAAGCCCCTCCAGTTTGATTTGGTCGGCTTTAATGGTGACACCGGAAACAAGATCGCCGAACTCATCCTTGGTGACATAGACGTTCAGTTCCGCCTTCTTCACGAGTCCGTTGCTTGTAACCCCCTCGGCGAACAGCTTGGAAAAATTGGCGGTAGTCACCAATCCGGATTTATTCCGCAATTCCCCGTTCTCATCAAAATACACGGAAATCAGCCTGTTGTATTTGGCCGTCGTGATGATGGAGGATGCCTCCAGCACATTGCCGTCCTTATCGAAATTCGCCGCCGCGATTCGGATCATCTTCTCCGACTGGTCGAAGAACGTGGCATACTTGTACGCCAGGGCATCCGTCCGGTCTGTCGAGAATACCAACAAGGACACTTGGATGACACCCGTGAACGACAGCTTGAAGTCGCCAGTCCCGTTCCAAAGCCCGGAATGGTTGAACACCTTTTCCCCGCCGACCGGCAAATCGCCGTCATAAACGAACATGTTGAAGTTCTCGAACCCTGTCTTATCCCCGTTCACAAACTCGACACGAAGATGACCGGCCTCGACCACCTTGTAATGGAAGGACAGATATACGTAGCCCGGAATAAAAAGCCCCTCCCCGTTCACCTCCCTGAAATCGGGGATCGTGCGGAAATCCCCGTTCTTCTGCATGATATAACTGTTCGTTATCCTGACGTAAGGAACCTTGCCGGTCTTTACGACCTCCACGTTGCCGTTCTCACTCGATGCTAACAGTTTATTACCGGCAAGAATCCACTTGCCGCCGAAAGTCAGGAACGCGGCCTTGTACCCGCTTATCCATTTACTCATCCCCTCGGTAAACGTGGTGTTATCGAAAAAGCTCTGCTCCTCCCTCACCTCGTCGCGCAGACCCTCCACGGCTGATTGTATCTTACCCTCCGTGATCTCAAACCTCGTCAGGATATCCTCGCCGGTCATGAGGACGAACGTACCTTTCAAATATACGTTGTCGCCATAGAGACCGTTCCCGTGTGGTTGGCTATTCGCCGGGAAAGCGCTGTCCTTGATACCGTCAAGATTACCCACCCGGCAGCGCAAACAGCCGTTGAAGTTTTTCGCCATCACGCCATCCAGTATGTCAACACGTGGCTGGCCGTCCTCGGTGGCCGATATGCTGATCAGGTTCTGCCGGAGCGGGTTTTCCGTGTTACCCATCAACACGCACTCATCACCCGCCTTCGGTTCCGTCCCGCCAAACTCCCTCTGGGGTACCGTTATCCCTCCCGTGTCGCTTTCCGACACTTCCACCCAGTAACCCCGAATCTCCGCTCCCGTAAAAACGGCACAGCGCATCAGGTCGTGCGCCACGAACGTGTTCTCCTGCTCAAAGGTGATACGGTAATTGTTGCCCTCCCTGGTCACGGTCTTGATCTTGCCGTTGGCTGCGGATACAACCAGCTGCCCTCCCACGCTGCGAACCTTTTCGATCAACAGTTCCATGGCTACCAGTGTCTGACGGATGGTCGCCTTATCTATCGTAAGGTTACTGAGTCCCGTTATTTTATCTATCCATATCTGCCAGCCCTCACCGAACATGCCGTCCACGAAACGGGTGCTCCGGAGCAGTTCACGGATAACCGCCGTCAGAAACTCGGCGTTCCCGTCGCTGTCAACATTGCCTCCGGATTCACCGGCTTTGTAATCCCCAAAATAAGCCCCTTTCAGAAAACCGATCACCTCGGCAGCGGTATCCCGATGGCGTTTACTCAGGAATTCCCTTTGGCTTCTTTTTGCCGAGTAAAGATTGTTGTCGGTCGGCAGCGTATTATCGAAGCTCCGGATAATATCGGGAAGGGCCGCGCTACCGACCTTATCCTTCGTATAACTTTTCAGTTCCACGATGCTGTCGTTCACCCTGTCAAACTTGGACACCTGCAGGGCGTCACTGATCTCCAGGTCCATCTCCCCGGGAAGGTTTACCTTACGGGTGATCTTCGTAATGCGGCTCCTGCGGTAGCCGTCCTTGGGGAAATACTCGGCACTCTCCAAGCGCACACGCCGGCCGACAAACAAATCGACTCCCTGCTCCTCGATCCATACGTGATCGGTCGGAGCCTTGTAAGAGGCGATGTCCAGCCAATATTCCTTGTTATAGTCATCGACGGCTTTCCGGAATTCCTCCTCTGCCAGACGGTAATATTCATCCGGCATCCGGACGTTCCAAAGGATATAGGTATCCCCTGCCTTCGGAACGAGCTTGCCGCCCGGAAGCTGCGTGTCGTCGCCATAAGGCCAGATCGTGATGATCTCGAACTCACGGGTGGCGCTGTCGAAGTTCACCTCGAAATAATGGTCGTCCCCCTCCCCCAGCCCGGAAAGGTCGCCGCTCTGGAAGGAAACGCGTTTCGTCTCACCGGCCAGCTCGTAATCGTTAGGATCGAAATCCAGCCCTCCGTCCTTGAAGTAATAGACGGTAAAGGTCTTCCCTTCCTCGTCCTTTACCTCCTCACTGCGCACACTGCTTACCGTGCCCACTCGCCGGGGATAGATACCGCTGAAGGCGGCCTGCTCGTAATGGTCATAGATACCGTACTCGTCCACGCCCACCTCCACGTACTTCTTTTTTCCGGGGAGCATCAGACGGGGGCTGCCGTATTTCTCCGCGTCGATGTTCCGGCTGCTCCCGATCGGGAAAAGGCGCGTATAGAACTTCTCCGTATTGCTCGTATCCCGCTCCAGGGAGATCAGCCCCTTGCCGTATCCCAACGTGATCTCCTCGCCGTGCTCGCAACGGCACACGTTCACCGTCTGCCCCTCGACCCACCATTCGGCCTTGCCTCCCACCTTGCCGGCGATCTCCTTCAGAGCCTGGTCGCAGTACATGCCCTCATAGTCGATCACGATAAGATCGGTACCGTCCACCTGCCCCACCTTCCAGTCGGTAATGTTACCCATGCCGTCATTGATGGCCTTCACCACCATCGCCACATGGTCACGGGGCGTGGCGGTCAGCGTGAACAGGGGGTTGGTGTCACCGTCGGTGGTCTCCAGCACCAAGAAACGTTTGATAAGGCTCTCGATGCCGTACAGCTTCAGGTTATACTCCCATTCACCCTCGCTCACCTGCTTCGGCGTGTAGCGTTCCGTCAGCCAGTACCGTTCACCCAGATAGTCCGTGTAGTCGTTCACGTCCAGGGGCACGAAGGCATAATAGCTGAACGACAGGGAAAGCACATTCTCTCCCTGCACTTCCTTGCTTTGCGTCGAGCTGTCGTTCACAGCCACGCCCGCACGCTTGGTTCCGGCTTTGTCATATATCGTTAGAAGCATATTCCAATAGCGTTTGAATGGTTATATAATCGGGTTCGGTTCCCGGAACTTTACCTTAAATTTGCTGGCATGCACGCCTTCCGTCCACAGGTAGGTCAGCGGGGTAAACTTCGTGCAGTCGGCATACTTCACACGCAGTGTCAGATCAAGTTGGGGAAAACGGATGTCCAGCCAGCCGTCCTTCCCTTGTTTCAGAAAATTCACAAAGGCAAAGTACTGTTTCATCCAGCCTGCCTTGGTCTTACTGTAAAGGGCAAAGTGCAGCGTCACGTCCCGCGCTTCATTCCGTGGGGTGAGCACGGCGCTGTATTTCTCCCCGTGCTCTTCCCGGATGGACACGGCGGTATCCTTCTTGGCCTTGCTCGGGGTCAGGATGGCCGTCAGGTTCTCCATGCCCCCGCGCCGGTCTTCCACCAGGAACACGCCGTATTCCGTCCAGATGTCCGTGCCGTTCACCAGCACCAGTCCGCTCAGTATATTGCCCATATCACTTCACTTTTAGTCCGTCACGTATCATTTTCTTTATCACTTCCTTCAGTTCGCCCAGGTGTCC
>OLEI01000272.1_pt1 | contig 17128 bp, 17 predicted proteins | sample 1602591 | NCBI WGS metagenome assembly OLEI01 (sample SAMN02674964, study PRJEB24791) | human gut metagenome, SKBSTL008 | isolation source: stool | host: Homo sapiens | place: USA | reverse complement strand
CCAGACCGGCACAGCACTCCGCTGCCACCTCCGGGCCGCGGGGCATGATGATGGTCAGAGGGCCGGGGCAAAACGCGGCCATCAGCAGCTGGGCACGCTCGGGCACCTCGCTGACAAGGCCGGGCAGCATCTCCGGGCCGGTGACATGGACGATCAGGGGGTTGTCCTGCGGGCGGCCCTTGGCCACAAAGATCTTTGCAACTGCCGCGCCGTTGCGTGCATCGGCGGCAATGCCGTAGACCGTCTCGGTGGGCAGGGCCACCAGCTCCCCTCTGCGCAGCAGATCCGCTGCTTTGGCGATTGCTTCGCCCTCAGCAGGTAAAATTTCAGTTTTCATTTTCATGCGATTCATCGTTCTTTCTATCTGTAAAGTATAAATACTTTTTCAATCATCAAATCAACGCAAGCACGTTATTCTTTTCATCATAGCTTTATTCGGTCTGTGCGTTGAGCTGACGCAGTTTTTCGGCCTGTTCATGGGTTGCCAGTGCATCAATGATCTCGTCCAGATTTCCGTCCATGATCTTATCCAGATTGTGGACCGTCAGGCCGATGCGGTGGTCGGTGCAGCGATCCTGCGGGAAGTTGTAAGTCCGGATCTTCTCGCTGCGGTCACCGGTTCCCACCTGCCCCGCGCGGTTGGCATTGATGGCATCCTGCTGTTCCTTCTGCTTCTGGGCCAGCAGGCGGCTGCGCAGGATCTCCAGCGCCTTATCCTTATTCTGGAACTGGCTGCGCTCGTTCTGGCACTCCACCACCATTCCGGTGGGGATGTGCGTCACCCGGATGGCGCTGGACGTTTTGTTGATGTGCTGGCCGCCCGCACCCGAGGAGCGAAAGGTATCGATGCGCAGATCCTTGGGGTCGATGACAAGATCCACCTCTTCGGCCTGCGGCATCACCGCCACGGTTGCTGTGGAGGTGTGGATGCGGCCCTGCGTTTCGGTCTCGGGCACACGCTGGACACGGTGCACCCCGCTCTCATACTTGAGCCGGTTATAGGCCCCTGCGCCGTTCACAGCAAGAATGGCTTCCTTGACACCGCCCAGCTCCGTCTCGTTGAGGTTCAGCACCTCCAGCTCCCAGCCCCTGCTCTGAACGTACATGGTGTACATCCGCATCAGGCTGTGGGCAAACAGCGCGGCTTCTTCGCCGCCTGCACCGCCGCGCAGCTCCATGATGACGCTTTTATCATCGTTGACATCCTTGGGCAACAGCAAAATTTTGAGATTATTTTCCAGCTGCGCCACTTCCTGACTTTTTTCGCCGATCTCCTGCTGTACCATTTCCTTAAAGTCCGGATCAAGGGTCTCGCCCTCGAGCAGGGCTTTGGCCTGAGCAAGATGATCCTGCGCCGTAGTCAGGGCCTGATAGGCCTGCACCACGGGTTCCGCCTCGTGATACTCCTGCATCAAGCGGCGGAACAGTGCAGGATCTGCCGCTGTTTCCGGTTGGTTCAGGCGGATGGAAAGTTCTTCAAACCGGTGGCTGACAGCCTCCATTTGGGAAAGCAGTCTTGACATACTGTGCAGTTCTCCTTACATGACCCAATGGTTACTCGGCAGCGCCGGGCTTGAGCACTTTCTTGATGTTTTTTTCAATTTTCGCGCGGGGCAGCATGACCTCACGGCCGCAGCCCGTGCAGCGGATCTTGAAATCCATACCGACCCGGAGCACCTCGAAGCTGGAAGCTCCGCACGGGTGTTTTTTGCGGGTCTGGATGGTATCTCCCACTGCGATATCCATGTTTCTTTCCCTCCTGCCGCCCCTTTGTGGGGCAGTACCCTGTGCAGCTGGTTTCCATGCCGCACATACAGATATAGTATAAACCAAACTCGTATAAAATGCAATTGTCCGCGCATAGAGTTTTAATGCCGACACCTGCTTTGTGTGCCGACGTGCAGCGGAAAACGCTAAAATAACACAGAAAGAGGAACAAACCATGATGCAGACATTTCGTACTGAAGGCAATTACCGTTCCGCAGACCGGCTCAGCCCCGCAGAACTGCGCACCGCCATCGCCAGCCGCGAAATTTTACAGAGCACTGCCCTTGCCTTTGACACCCAGCGCCAGCTCCGGTTCGATCTGGGCGGGGTAAAGGCCGTGATGCCCTTTGGCCAGTGTGCCGATGGGGCTGAGAGCGGCACCGTGCGGGACATTGCGGTGCTGACGCGGGTGGGCCGCCCCACCTGCTTTGTGATCGAAGGGATGGAGACCGGGGAAAACGGCCAGCCCTGCTACCTGCTTTCCCGGGCTGAGGCACAGCGGATGTGCAAGGCAGAGTATCTGGACACCTTACAGCCCGGGGACATCCTGCCCTGCACTGTGACCCACATCGAGCCGTTTGGTGCCTTTTGTGACGTTGGGTGCGGCATCAGCGCCCTGCTGCCCATCGACTGCATGTCGGTCAGCCGCATCTCCTCCCCTGCCGACCGGGTGAGTGTGGGCCAGCAGATCCTATGCGCCATCAAAAGCCGGGATGTGCAGGGGCGATTCGTGCTGACCATCCGGGAGCTGCTGGGCACCTGGGAGGAGAACGCCGCCGGGTTCACCGTGGGCGAGACCGTGGTGGGCATTGTGCGGAGCGTGGAGGAATACGGCACCTTTGTGGAGATCGCCCCCAATCTGGCCGGCCTTGCCGAGACCTGCCCCGACCTGCACCCCGGGCAGGCGGTGAGCGTCTACATCAAAAATATCCTGCCTGATAAAATGAAGATCAAGCTGGTCATCGTCAACCACAGCCTGGGCCAGAGCCACCGGTTCGACCTGCGCTATTTCATCACCGAGGGGCATATCGACCACTGGCTGTATTCCACCCCCGAAAGCCGCAAGCGCATTGAAACAGATTTTGCGGTTGCGGCTTGCAATCCGGTCTGAAACCCTTTATACTATAAGAAAGTGATTCTTTACGGCCTGCCCCGAGGCAGTGCCGGGCAGCAATTTGAAATGACAGGGGGATGTGCAGAACGATGGCCGCCAACGATGCTTTTACCGCCGGTGTTCGTCCCGGCGGACTGACCGACAGCACGGAGATCCGGTTGCTGTTGTGTTATCTGGTAAAGAATGCCGGGCCGATCACCCGGACGGAGATCGAGAACGCGCTGATGGAAGAACAGCTGGTCAACTATTTTGAGATCGGCTCCTGTCTGGATGATATCACCCGCCAGCAGCTGGTCACGCTGAAGGAAGATCGCTATTCCATCACCGAAAAAGGACGCAAGGTCGCGCAGGAGCTCGCCTATGACCTGCCCCGCAGTGTGCGGGAGCGCGCGGTGGCGGCGGTTCTGCGCAGCCAGACCTGGGCCCGCAAGGAAGCCGAGTACAGCGCCCGTATCACCGAAAAGCCGGACGGCCACTGCTCCATCCGCTGCACCATCAAGGCACTGGATCAGGAGCTGTTTTGTCTGGACATCGGCACGCCTGACCGGCTGAGTGCCGATCTGGTCAAGAAGCAGTTCATCCTCAAGGGCAACGAGATCTATCAGATGCTCATCACAAAACTGACAGAGTAACAAAGAAACGGGGCTGTTGCAAAAACAGTCCCGTTTCTTTCAGTTCCAGCACGCTGCGGCGATCAGTTCCAGCACACTGCCCGCAATGCAGCGGGCCTTATCCGAGATGAGGAAGCAGTTTTCCAGCTCCGCACGGCGGGGGTCCACATCAGCCACCTTGAATCCTTTGGTCACCGGGTAGCCATCCCGCAGCAGCCCCCGCAGGATGCCGGAGATCTGTGTGACCACCGGCAGACGCTGGCCGTCTGGTGTTTCGATCTCGGCCACAGCCTCGCCCACCTCCACAAAATCAGCGATAGAATGCAGGTTGCGGAAGATACCCGCGGCCTGTGCATGGAGCACACGCTCGGCACCATAGCCACCGATGATACCCGGCACGCCGGAGTTGGGCGCGGCAGCCCCTTCCCGGATGATGCGGCCCAGCTTGTGGCCGCGCTTGGTCTCCACCACCACGTCCACATCCTGCCCCGCCGCAAAGCCGGGGCCAAGGGCAATGGTCAGCGGAGCCATCTCCCGGGTGGTGCCCAGATTTTTCTTTGCGATGATGGCATCCACCAGAACAGCTGGCCTTGCCTGCGGCAGGCAAGCACCCGTTGGGTCTATCAGGACCGGCACGGCGTTCTGTGCCCAGACGGCATCGGCATCTGCCAGCGTCTCCACCCGGATGCCCCGCATTCCTTCCACAGCGGTCTCGCCTTCGTAAACAGCCTCACAGAGAGACACCTGCCGACGGATGGCGGCGGGATGGGCCGTTTCCAGCACCAGCACCCGCAGGCCAGCCGACCAGAGCCGATGCACAACACCGGTGGCAAGGTCTCCCCCGCCCCGGACAACGATCAGGTCATTACGCTTCATGGCTCATTCCTCCGGTTCCAGACGCTGCAAAAAGACTTCCATGGAGCCGCCGCAGGCCGCAATGGCCGCGGCATCGCTGGCCCCCTCTGTGGTAAAGGCGGCCAGCCTGCACGGGGCAGCCCCCGGCTCCAGCAATTCCCGCGCCAGCTGCTGGGTGCGGTACTCCATGATGCCGCCGCCCACGCTGCCCACGGCAGAACCATCGGGCAGGACCAACATCTTGGAGCCTTCCTCCCGTGGCGTAGAGCCATGGCGGCCTACGATGGTCGCCAGCACCGCCGGAGCGGTCTGCTGTTCCAGCGCGGCCAGCAGCGCCGGGGAAAAGCCCTCGGTCTGCTGGCGGCTGTTTTTAACGGAGACGATCTCCGCAAGAATAGAAAGTGCGATCTCCTGTGCGGTTTTTGCGCCAATGGAAAGACCAATGGGCGCGTGCAGGGCATCAATACGCTCTTGCGGCAGCCCCAGCTCGGCCAGTTGTGTGTGCACCAGAGCCGCGCGCTTCCGGCTGCCCATCATGCCCACATAGGCGGCGGGCTTTTGCAGAATAGAACGCAGGCAGGCAATATCACAGCTGTGGGCACGGGTCACGACCACAAAGTATGTCTCCTGCCCGCCGGGGATCTGCGCAAGCCCCTCCGCAAAGGGCAGGCAGAGCACAGCATCGGCCCCGGCCTGACGCAGCTCCTCCGCAAACTCGGGGCGGTCCTCCAGCGCTGTGACCGGCAGGCCCAGCAGCTTTGCCAGCCGCACCACCGACGCACCCACATGGCCGCCGCCGCAGACCACAAGCTGCGGGGCCGCGCCAAAGCGCTCCACAAAGATGCGCTGTCCGGCTGATTTCAGAATTCCACTGGAGGTCACAGCGACCAGGGCAGGCAGATGCTCCCCCCAGAACGCAGGCAGTTCCTCCGGCCAGACCGGTGCTGTGTTCCGCAGCAGGACACGTTCCCCCTGCGCCGGGCCTTCCAGCACCGTGGCCAGCAGAAAATTCCCCTCCCGGTCATCGAGTGCATTGAAAAAAGAACGGTTTCCCATCCAATTCTCCTTTATTTGTTATTGTTCTACCACCGCTGCGGCATCATAGGCAGCGGGGTCGATGCGGCTCTGCCACAGCTGCCAGTCCTCGGGCGGCATCCGCCACGCAAGGCCGCACCCGGCAGAGAGTTCCCGGGGCAGCGGAATGAGCCGCCCGGGGATGTGTTCCGCTTCGCAGTGTTTTTCCCATGCCATCGCTTCCACTGTGGTGCGGAAGGATAACACGATATAGGGTCTCTTTGCACGCATCGTTTATTCCTCCGCAAGGCTGCGCACCGCACAGGCAGCGGCAAGCGCCTCCTCCCGGGTGTTGGTGTGGGAGAAGCTGAACCGCACCACACCCTGCTCCACGGTGCCCAGCGCCTTGTGCATCAACGGAGCGCAGTGCGCACCGGCCCGCACACAGATGCCGTACTCTTCCCAGAGCACATCCGCCACCCGGGCGGAATCCTCGCCCGCCAGGTTCAGTGAGACGATGGGCGCACGCGGCGCAGTGAAGTCACCATAGAGCCGCACACCGGGAATTTCCTGGACAGTTTCGTAAAACAGGCGTGCAAGCGCATTTTCTTTTGTTTCCAGCGCTTCCACGCCCTGCGTCAGGAGCCAGCGCACCCCGGCCCCCAGTCCGACGATCCCCGGCACATTCAGCGTTCCGGCTTCCAGAGCAGTGGGCATTTCGACGGGGTGGTGTTCATCAAAGCTGTGGACTCCGCTGCCGCCCACCACAAGGGGGGCAACCTGCAGCCCGGGCCGGGCATACAGCCCGCCGGTGCCCTGCGGGCCCAGCAGCGCCTTGTGCCCGGTAAAGCAGAGTACATCGATCCCCAGTGCCTGCACATCCACCAACATGGCACCCGCTGTCTGGGCGGCATCCACGAGAAACAACAGGCCGTGCTTTTTTGCAAAAGCGGATACGAACGCCAGGTCCGTGCGGTTGCCGGTGACATTGGAAGCACCGGTCACAACCACTCCCCTGGTGTTGGGACGGAGCAGCTGCTCAAACTGCGCATAGCAGAGCACACCGTTTGCGTCCACATCCACAAAGCTCACCTCGCCCCCCTGCCTTTGGAGGCGGTAGAGGGGCCGCAGGACGGAATTGTGCTCACAGACCGTGGTGATGACATGATTCCCCGGGCCAAAGAGCCCGTTGATGGCCGTGTTCAGTGCCTGGGTCGCATTGGATGCAAAGGCGATGCAGGCCGGGCCTTCGGCGTGGAAGAGCTGGGCCAGCGCTTCCCGGGTCTCGTAGACGATGCGGGAGGCGTGCAGGGTGGGCGCATGGGCTCCACGGCCCGGGTTGCCCGCTGTCTGCAGAGCATCCAGCATCGCCTGCCCCACCTCCGGGGGCTTGTACAAGGTGGTTGCGGCGTTATCAAGGTAGATCACGGCTTGACCACGTTTCCGGCGTTCAGCATCTTTTCAGCGATGACATACATATTGGTTACGCCGCCCACGGCCAGCTTCTCCGTTATGCCGTAGTAGTTCAAGCAGGTGCCGCAGGTCAGGATCTCCACACCCTCGGCTTCCAGCGCCTTCAGGTCTTCCAGCATGGGCGAACCCTCACAGGTCAGGAATGCGCCGCCGTTATAGAAGAGGATCGTCATGGGCAGCTTGTCCTGCTGGGTCAGGGAGAACACGAAGGCCTTGAGCAGGGTCTTGCCCAGCTCCTCGGCCCCTTCCCCCATCTTGTCGGACGCGATGACCACCACTGTATCGGTGCGGGCATCCGGGATGCAGGTTTCCGCTTCTGCCTGCTGTTTCACCTTGCCCGGCACAGCGGTTTCCGCAGCAGGCGTGTCCTTGATGGTAAAGCGAACACGGTATTCCTGCTCGGCCAGCTTTTCGGAGCTGGACAGATAGCCCTTCTGCTGGGCCATCTTGGTCAGGTTCTGGACAGCGATCTCATTGTCCACCAGCACTTCCACCTCGCCGGGGCCGTGCAGCTCTGCAATGGCCTTTTTGGCCTTGACCACGGGCAGCGGACAGGCATCTCCACGGGCATCGATCTTGATCATCGGTTGTTCCTCCCTCATTCGTATGTTACTGTGATCTCCGGTGTCTGCTTTTCCCCAATGGTGCCCACGACCTTTGCGGGCAGACCCGCCGCCTGCAGCTCTGCTTCCAGGGCAGCGGCATCCTGCGGGGCCACGGCAAACAGCAGGCCGCCGGAGGTCTGGGGATCAAACAGGATTTCCTCCATCGGGAAGGGCACCTTCTCAAACCGGACAAAGGGCCCGGTATGATTACGGTTGCGCTGACCGGCGGCGGTGTACAGGCAGGCATCTGCGGCCTCCCACGCCCCGGGCAGTACCGGCACCGCATGGGCATCGATGACGCAGGAGAGCTTCTCCCCCATCATCTCGTGCAGATGGCCCAGGAAGCTGAACCCGGTCACATCCGTGGCGGCGTGCACCTCGTACCTGCGTGCGATCTCTGCCGCCGTTTTGTTCAGGGTGGTCATGGAACGGACGGCGGCTTCCATCTGTTCCGGAGCGGCTTCGCCCACCCGGTTGGCGGTACAGATCAGCCCCACGCCAAGCGCCTTGGTCAGAAGGAGCTTGTCGCCCGGGCGGCCGGTATCGTTGGCCGTCAGGCGGTGCGGGTCTACCAGACCGGTCACCGACAGGCCGTACTTCACGCCGGTATCGGCAATGGAGTGCCCACCCGCCAGCGTACCCCCGGCTTCGGCCACCTTTTCGGCACCGCCGCGCAGGATCTCCCCCAACACGTTCAGATCCATGCTCTCGGGGAAGCAGACGAGATTCAGTGCCGTTTTGACCTCACCGCCCATGGCGTAGACATCGCTCAGGGCATTGGCCGCAGCGATCTGCCCGAAGGTATAGGGGTCATCGACCATCGGCGGGAAGAAATCCACCGTCTGAACCAGGGCAATGTCCTCGGTAATGCGGTAGACGGCAGCATCGTCCCGGCTGTCGTAGCCAACCAGAAGGTCGGGGTCTTTTTCGCCCCGGGGCAGCTTTTCCAGAATGCGGCTCAGTACCCCGGCACCCAGCTTGGCGGTGCACCCGCCGCCGGTGCAGAAGACAATGGGGCCTTGTTCTGCCATTTCATGCACGCTCCCTTTCATCAAAATAAGTTAACACGCCCTGCACCTCATATTTTTCGCGCAGGAGCGCGAGGGTCTGTTCGCCTGCGGCAATGCGGGCGGGGGCATCCGCCTGATTGAGCACCACAGAAAAACGGCGGTTCCCTACCAGTTTTCGTCCCCCCTGCTCACTGGCCAGCAGCCTTGCCAGCAGCTCCGGGGTCAGAAGCGTTTCGGGGGCAGCGCCCAGCAGGGCGCAGGCCTGCTCCAGCCGGAAGCAGACCTCCCGCAGAGGTCTGCCCAGCGCAGACAACCCGGCCACGGCCAGCACGATATCGCTTTCCGGCAGCAGCACCGGTTCATGGGCCGCCGGAACTTTGCAGGGCATCCGTTTTGCACCGTCCGCTTCCAGAAGAACCATATCCGCCTGTGCCATCCAGCGGGTCAGCTGCTCCGGCGGCAGGGCGGTCAGCTTGCCCTGCTCTGCCGGGACACCGGCCACGGCATATTGCCCTGCCGCCCAGAGGGACGCAAGAGCGGCTTCATCTGCGACATAATTCTCCCCCGGCTGCCGGATGTGGGTGGTGGTGCTCACCAGCACCCGCCAGCCTTTGGCGGCACAATGCCGGGCAAAGGCATAGAGCAGGGTGGTTTTTCCGCCGCCGCCCACCAGCGAGACCACATGGCCCTTTTCTGCCAGAAACGGAAACTGTTTTTCCGAAAGCATCAGCGTTTTTCTTCCACCGCCATGGCGACCTGCTCCGGGGTGATAGGCAGCTCGTAGAAGCGAGTACCGATGGCATTGTAGATGGCATCCGCGATGGCGGGCAGCGGGGTGTTGATGACCACCTCACCGATGGATTTTGCACCAAACGGGCCGTTGGGCTCGTAGCTGCTCTCAAACTCCACCCGGATGTGGCCGATGTCCACACGGGCGGGGATCTTATACTGCATAAAGGAATTTTCCATCGGCCAGCCCTTGGCATCGTAGGTGATGTTCTCGGTCAGGGCCATGCCGATGCCCTGCAGGATGCCGCCCTCAGCCTGCACACGGGTCAGGTTGGGGTTGATGGGGGTGCCGCAGTCCACGCAGGCGGCATAATCCACCACCTTGACTTCACCGGTCTCCTTGTCCAGCTCAATTTCAGCCGCGCCGACCATGTAGGGCGGGGGCGAAAGGGGCGAGGTGTGGGTCTCGGTGATCTCCAGCGGCACCATGTGGCCGAACTGGGAGGCGAAGGCCACCTCAGAGAGAGAGACCCTCTTCTCCGGATCTGCATTCAGGGAGACGAACTTGCCGTCAAAATCCACAGCATCTTCGGTCGTCTGGAGCAGCTCCGCGCCCAGCTTGCAGATCTGGCCGCGCAGCCGGAGGGCGCACTTCTCCACTGCCTTGCCGGTGACATAGGTGGTAGAGGAAGCGTAGGAGCCGGAGTCATAGGGCGAGGTGTCGGTATCCGCGCCAAAGACGGTGATATTGTCCAGGTCACAGTCCAGCACCTCGGCGGCGATCTGAGCCAGCGTGGTGTCACAGCCGGTGCCCATATCGGCAGCGCCGATGATGAGGGAGTAGAAACCGTCATCGTTTACCTTGAGGGTGGCACTGCCCACGTCCATGCCGGAAATGCCGGAGCCCTGCATGGCCATGCCCATGCCCACGGCACGCACCTTGCCATTGCCAAGGTCGCGCACAGGGTACTTGTTGTCCCAGTCGATCATCTCGCGGACTTTTTTCAGGCAGCGGTCCAGCGCGCAGCTGGTATTCACAGCGCCGTAATAGGCAGGCATCACATCGCCCTCTTTGACGATGTTCATTTCACGGATCTTGAAGGGGTCCATGTGGAGCCTGGCAGCCAGCTCGTTGACAGCAGATTCCACCGCAAACAGGCCCTGGGTCGCACCATAGCCGCGGTACGCACCGGCAGACATGTGGTTGGTGTAGACCACGTCGCTGACAAAACGGAAGGCTTCGGCCTTGCCGTACAGCGGGATGGACTTGTGGCCGGAAAGGCCCACCGTTGTGGGGCCGTGCTCGCCGTAGGCACCGGTGTTGGACAGGGTGTAGAGGTCGATACCCTTCACAATGCCGTCCTTGGTGGCACCCAGACGGACGTGCATTTCCATCTCGTGGCGGGGCGAAGATGCGGTCTGGCTCTCTTCGCGGGTGAAGATCAGCTTGCAGGGCTTCTTTGTCTTCCAGGTAACAAAGGCCGGATAGATGGCCGAGACCGCTGTCTGCTTGGCACCAAAGCCGCCGCCGATGCGGGGCTTGATGACGCGGATCATGGATTTGGGGATGTGCAGGGCGTTTGCCACATTGCGGCGGGTATGGAACACGATCTGGGTCGAGCTGAGGATGTTCAGCCGCCCGTACAGATCCATCCAGCAGCAGGTGCGGAAGGTCTCCATCATGGCCTGCTGGCAGGCCTTGGTGTGGTAAACACGGTCGATGACAACATCGCACTTTGCCAGCACGGCATCGATGTCGCCGTCGCCGCACGCATCGTGGGCACAGAGGTTGCGCTTGTTATCGGCACCCACAGGACTCAGGCTCTCCCAGTTGTCCTCCGGGTGGACAAGGATGGGGTTGTCCTTCGCAGTGTGGAAATCCAGCACCGGCTCCAGCACCTGATACTCCACCTTGATGAGCTTCATGGCTTTCTCGACACACTTCTCATCCTTGCCCACAACAATGGCCACCACGTCCCCCACAAAGCGGACGTGGCGGTCAATGACCAGGCGGTCGTAGGGGCTGGCTTCGGGGTAGGTCTGGCCGGCCTGCGTGTAGCGGCGGGCGTTCTGATCCACATCCTCCCAGGTGAAGATGGCCTCGATGCCGGGCACCTTTTTGGCCACGGACGTGTCGATGCGCTCCACCATGGCGTTGGCATGGGGCGAACGGTACAGCTTGACGATCAGGCAGTCTGCCGGGGCCAGATCATCCATGTAAACGGGCTTGCCGGTCACAAGCTGCATGGCATCTTTTTTGCGGAATGCTTTGTTGACGTTTTTCATTCGGCACCCTCCTGTTTTGCTTTCTTCCAGGCGAGGAAATTCTGGATGCCCCGCAGCTGACCCTCGTAGCCGGAGCAGCGGCAGAGGTTGCCCGCGAGATATTCCTTGATCTCCTCCTCAGTGGGGTATTCCTTTTCCCGGAAGAGGGCGAGAGCGTTCATAATAAAGCCCGGGTTGCAGAAGCCGCACTGCTCCGCACCCTGATCGGCGATAAAAGCACCGAACTCAGCAGCCTCCTCCTGCAGGCCCTCCAGCGTGGTCACCCTGTGGCCGTCGGCACGGGCTGCCAGCACAGAGCAGGACAGCACCGGCACATCGTCCAGAAAGACGGTGCACAGGCCGCAGTTAGAGGTCTCGCAGCCGCGCTTGACACTGTAACAGCCGTGTGCGCGGACAAAATCGATGAGCAGGGTGTCCGGTGCGGCCTCTGCCGTGACTTTGGTTCCGTTCAGAATAATATTCACCTGCATCTTGTCTCACCTGTTCCCTTCCAATTTCAGCACAGCGCGCTTGACCAGCACCCCGGCCAGATGATTGCGGTATTCCGCACTGCCGCGCATGTTGCTCTCCGTCCGGATGTTTGCCCGCACCTCAGCGGCAAAGCGGGCGGCGGTCAGCTCCGGCGTTTCGACGGCATTGGGCTGCAGGGTATACAGCACTGCCTTGCCGGGCCGGGCACCAATGGCGACCCGGAAGCCCCCGGCTGTTTTTGCGGCGGCACAGGTCAGCACCGGGAAATCCGTCTGGCTGTTGCGCACCGACTGATAGCAGAATGCTGCCTGCTCTTTCGGCACGATGACCCGCACCAGGATATCCCTGTCGTACGGGCGCTGGGCATACTCCGAAAGCGGCACGATGCCGCCCTTGTAGAGCTCCACCGAAGCGTTCAGGGCTAGGAACATGGTCAGAACATCGGAAAAGCCAAAACGGCTGTAAATGCTGCCGCCCACGGTGGCAAGGTTGCGCAGCTGCACACCCACAATGTGGCGCACAGATTCCCGCACAGCGCCCTCCGTGTAGGCATTGAGCCCCTCGTGGAGCTCGATCTGCCGCAGGGGCACCATGGCCCCGATGGAAAAGCCCTCGGCCGTTTCCTCAATTTTGTCCAGCCCAAGGCCCGACAGGTCGATGGCGGTGCCGACATTGATGTTCTCCATCTTGAGCCAGATCATGCCGCCGATGACCCGATTGTTTCGCTTCTGGTTGAGCTGCCAGGCTTCCTCGAGGCTTTCGGCCCGTTTGTATTCCCGGATCGTCATCATACGCAGTACCTCTCTTTTTTCGATTGCTACTTTTATTTTATCACAAAATCCCTTATAATGCCACTGGAAAGACTGCCGCAGATCCGGCAGGTTCAGGAGGAATGATTTTATGGCAGAGTTGTGCAGAAAAAACGCCCGCCTTCCGGTGGGGTGCGTCATCATGGCATCGGGGCTGGCCCGGCGGTTCGGCTCCAACAAGCTGCTGGCCGATTTCGGGGGCCGCCCCCTGCTCTGCCGGGCGCTGGAGGTCACCGCCACCCCCGCCCTTGCCGCCCGGGTGGTCGTGACCCGCTCTGCCGAGGTCAAGGCCCTGTGTGACGCACAGGCCGTTCCCTGCCTGCTCCACAGCCTGCCGGGCCGGAACGACACTGTTCGGCTGGGGCTGGAGGCTCTGCTGGAGCAATGCCCCGGTCTTGCAGGCTGCATCTTCCTGCCCGGAGATCAGCCCCTGCTGCAGCGGGAGACGCTGGAAGCGCTGATCACTGCTTTTGCCCAGACACAAAAAGAAACAGAGCGGGCGATCTTCCGGCTGGGAGCCCGGGCCACACATGGCCCGGACACCGTTGTCGGAAGTCCCGTTCTGTTTGGATGCGGATATTTTCCCGCTCTGCGCACCCTGCCCGAGGGCAAGGGCGGCAGTGTTGTGCTCAAGGCTCACCCTGAGCAGGTACAGATCGTTTACGCCCAGCGGCGGGAAGAACTGCTGGATGCAGATACGCCGGAAGCTCTGGAGGAGCTCTCCGCCATTGCAGCGCAATGGTGCGTCCCCTGACAGGAGAGGCAAGGGCACTTCTTGGCTCCCCTGTCAGGGGAGCTGTCACCGAAGGTAACTGAGAGGTTTATTCGGCCTTATCGTCCTTGGGCAGCAGCACATTCAGCACAATGGCCACAAAGGCTGCGGGCACGATGCCGCTCTCGCCGCAGATCAGCTGGAAGAACTGGGGGGTGTGTGCCAGGATGCTGGCATTGGCACCCATGCCGTAACCCACGCCCAGTGCAACGGAAACGATGGTCAGGGTGCGCGGGGTCATCTTTTCCTTGGTAATGAGCTGGATGCCGGACACCACGATGGAAGAGAACATCATCACGGCAGCACCGCCCAGAACGGCCTGCGGCATGATGGAGACCAGTGCGCCCAGCTTGGGGATCAGGCCGCAGAGGATCAGGAAGATGGCACCGGTAGCCAGTGCACCGCGGTTGACGACCTTGGTCATGGAAACCAGACCCACGTTCTGGCTGAAGGAGGTGTTGGGCAGAACGCCGAAGCAGGCGGCAAAGGAAGAGCCCAGGCCGTCGCAGATAACACCGCCGGACAGCTCCTTATCAGTGGCCTCACGGCTCATGCCGCCCTCCATCACGCCGGAGATATCGCCCACCGTCTCCACAGCGGTGACGATGAACATGATCAGCACGGGCAGGATGGCGCGCATATCAAAAACGATCTTGACGGGAACCAGCTTGGGGATGGCAAACCAGTCGGCCTGTGCCACCTTGCTCCAGTTCAGCACCCATGCCTTGGTGAACTCCACACCCTCGGCAGTGACACCGGTGGTGGGCAGGACAAAGCCCATGATAAAGGCTGCCAGATAGCCCGCCACAATGCCGATGAGGATGGAGGAAGAACTCAGGAAGCCCGTGGTCCAATGCTTGAAGAACAGGATCACCACCAGCACGAACACGGCCAGCAGCAGGTTTTCCGCGGAACCAAAGTCCTTGGCTGCGTTGCCGCCGCCAAAGGAGTTGACACCCACGGAGATCAGGGACAGACCGATGGACAGCACCACCGTGCCGGTGACCACCGTGGGGAAGAACTTGCGCAGGGGCTTGAGGAAGAAGCCCAGCACAGTCTCGAACAGGCCGCCCAGAATGGAAGCGCCCATGATGGCACCGTAGGCCAGCACACCGCCGCCCATGGAAGCAGCCACACTGTTGAACACGCCCAGGAAGCCGGAGCTGGTACCCATGATAATGGGAACCTGACCGCCCACAGGGCCGATGGAGAACAGCTGCACCAGCGTGACCACACCGGCCACGAACATGGCGTTCTGCAGCAGGCTGACCTGCAGGTCAGCAAACTCACCGCCTGCAAGGCCGCAGGCACTGGTGATGATAAGAAGCGGGGTCAGGTTGCCCACGAACATGGCAAATACATGCTGCAGGCCCAGCGGGATGGCCTGGCGAAGGGGCATCTTGGCATCAAACTGGTATGCGCCCTTCTCCAACTCGATATTTTTGATCATAACTTCTCCTTTATCTAAAAGGCTTTTTTACACGACAAAAATTATTATAGCAGAGCCTTTCTCAAATTGGGAGAGGTCCGGGATGTTTTTTGTTCATTTTTAGTTCATAAGTCATACTTTAACCTTAAATTGTTCTTCTGTGAAGCACAAAATCAGATGGATCAGCCCCCTGCTCCCGGCACCAGAAGCCTCTGAGGCGCATCAATGGCCGTGGTGCCCTCTGCAAGGTCGTTGGCGGCAAGCATCTGGGCCGGGGAGACATGGAACCGCCTGGCGATGGCAAACAGCTCCTCCCCCGCCTGTGCATAATAGATGCGCAGGCTGATCTCCGGGTCTGCCGGGGTCAACGGCTCTCCCAGCGTGATGGAGCCCACACAGGTGTTTCCGCTCCGCTGTAGGATGGCTCCTTCTGCCTTGACGGAAAGGTTGACCTCCAGTGTGCCGTTTGCGCAGACACAGCGCAGGTCCTCGGCACGGAGCCAGCACTCCGGGATCAGCTCCGCGTCCGAGGGCAGCTCCCGCCCCAGCGGCAGGGCAAGCTCCAACACCTTTTCATAGCTTTCCAGCTCTGAAAGGCTGTTCTCCCCAAAGGCAGTCACAGTCACCCGGCTGGTCAGATCCCAGTTGTTTTCCCTGTATGCCAGCAGGGCCGGGCCAAAGGAGGCAAAGCAGGCCAGAATTTTAGCCCCAGCGTCCGGCAGGGGGCCGGAGCCGGTCAGGGTCACGGTCTCGTCCAGGGTGCAGGCCAGCGATTCCGTCTGTACCGTCTGCGGGGTCTGTTCTGTCTCAAATTTCGTGGAGAAGGCATCCGCCACACACTGCAGCTGATAGGGCCTCCATGCCCGCAGGCGCAGCATCAGGGTGGCAGTCAGGCGGCTGGGTTCCTCCCCTTCTCCCTCCGTGAGCGTAAAGCCCACCGGCTCGGCCACGCAGAGGCAGCGGCAGTCCTCGCTCAGGCCGTCCACATCCAGCACCTGATTGAAGTTCAGGTTCACACTCTGGCCTTGCAGTGCCGGGTTGCCCTCGGCACGCCAGGCACAGGAAACGACCAGCACACCCTTGGCAACGGCTTTCCCGTTCAGGAGCTTGAGGTCTCCGACAGAGGCATTGCCGCTGAGGTCCAAAACGGCGGCGGGCGGCGTGGGAAAGCGGATCTCGCCCTCGACCGTGACCAGCTTTTCCAGCACAGCGGCACGCCGCACCCCGGAAAGGGTGACCAGTTTCTGCTCCACCCCGCCATCCGACAGAGCCGTGATGACATCCGTTTTGACCTGCGTATGCACCGATACCACCAGCCCATACGCCCCCCGCACCTCGATGCGGCGCGGGTTGACGGTGCGGCAGTTCAGATATTCGGTCTGGCCTTCCACCTGCACGGCCCATGCCGTAAAGACGAACTCCGGCAGATCCAGCAGCTTGGTAAAGGGGAGCTTCTGCTCGGTCTGGCACAGGCCCGCTCCATCTTCCCCCTGATAATAGACCACACAGCGCAGATAGCCCTCCAATTGCAGCTTGCCGGGCTGCAGCCGCTTTTGCAGCACCACCGGCCTGACAAAGCACTTGACCAGCTTGAACACCGGCGGCAGATAATCAGAGATCAGGATCTCTGTTTCCAGCGGCAGCTCTGCCTTGAGGGTACAGTTTGTCCCCGCCGCCGGCAGGGCATCCCGAAAGATCTTCAACTCCATGGTACGCGCTCCTTTCCTGTCCGCTCTTGGTGTCATTTTATTCCGGGAACAGGCGGGATAGAACGAAGCTACTTTCCGGAGACGCAAAAAGCCACCGCACAGCGTTTCCACTGCGCGGCGGCCTTATCACAATCAGGGTTCGGGGAAAATCAGGTGCTTATTCAGCAGCCTTGGCAGCCTCGATCTGCTTGATCAGCTCGGGAACGACCTTGAACAGATCGCCCACGATGCCGTAGTCAGCAACACCGAAGATGGGTGCGCTCTCGTTCTTGTTGACAGCGATGATGCACTCGGAATCCTGCATACCAGCGGTGTGCTGGATGGCACCGGAAATGCCCAGAGCAACATAGATCTTGGGGTGGACCGTCTTACCGGTCTGACCGACCTGATGGTCAGCGGTCATCCAGCCTGCGTCGGTAACGGCACGGGAAGCACCCACAACGCCGCCGCCCAAAGCGGCAGCCAGCTGCTCAG
>OLEI01000240.1_pt1 | contig 18417 bp, 6 predicted proteins | sample 1602591 | NCBI WGS metagenome assembly OLEI01 (sample SAMN02674964, study PRJEB24791) | human gut metagenome, SKBSTL008 | isolation source: stool | host: Homo sapiens | place: USA | reverse complement strand
GATCTCCGCTACTGCAGAGCAGTGCCAGGGCGGATGCGAATAGAAAATGTCTCTTTCTCATAGTATCTATTTTTGAGTTACAGAATTCTCCACTAATATACGGACTAAAAAGGAAACGGATGGTTTTTGTTTGTAGCCAATAACGTTATAAAATGTATCTTTTTCCGGTGTTTGCCTATGTTTCTGGGGCAGATATTGTAGCACTTGACGAACACTGGTGTTTGAGCTGACAGACACTGGACTTTGAGCCGACAGACGCCAGTGTTTGAGCCGACAAAGGCCAGTGTTTGACAAAACAAGGATTCAGTACCCAAGAATGACCTTTATCGGAACCAATTGTATCCCTTGAAAAAGGATGGCAATGAGTAATGACAACTTGTTTTTTTGTAAATTTGCAGTGTAACTATGGCCAATTTCTTAAATCGCTACATTATGAGACACCTATTTCCCGTTTTTCTGCTGATTGTAGTAGGGCTGCTGATTGCACCTTTCCTAAAAGCGCAATCACACGCGGATAAGATTTTAAAAGATGAGATAATCTCAGACTTGAAAGAGAATATCCTCTCTTTTTGGGAAAAATACAGTGTAGACCCTTCCGGAGGTTTTTACGGTTCATTGGGACGTGACGGTGCCCCGATAGCGGATGCTCCCAAAGGAGGCGTACTGAATGCCCGCATCCTCTGGACTTTTTCAACCGCCTATCGGATGTATGGCGATGCTGCCTACCGCAAACTGGCTGACAGGGCGCAACGCTATTTTATCGACCACTTCATCGACCCGCAGTATGGAGGCGTATATTGGCTGATAAAAGCAGACGGTACTCCACTGAATACGGACAAGCAGACTTACGGCTGCTCTTATGCCATCTACGGTTTGTCCGAACATTTCAGAGCAACAGGCAACAATGAAAGCCTGCAAAAAGCCATAGAGCTTTACCGGACCGTGGAGAGCAAAATCAAAGATCCCGTAAACGACGGTTATATAGAATCCTTTACCCGCGAATGGGGAACTCCCCAAAAGTTGGGATATGATGGAGATGGTGTTGCCACCAAAACAATGAATACCCATATCCATGTATTGGAGGCATACACAGCGTTATATAAAGTATGGAAAGATGACGGCCTTCGCGAGCGCCTTGCAAAAGTGATAAACTTGATAACAACCAAACTGTATAACTCACAAACACATCACCTGATATTATACTGTGATTCAAACTGGAACAATCTGGATGACATCGACTCTTACGGGCATGACATCGAAACTTCCTGGCTGCTGACGGAAGCTGCAGAAGCTCTGGGTGACCCGGAGGTCATCGGGAAATGCAGGGAAGTGGCTTTGGAACTTGCAGACGCCTCCTTGAAAGAGGGCATCAACCCAATGGGCGCCATGATGTACGAACGGCATAAGGACAAAATCAGGAAGGATGCTTCCTGGTGGTGCCAGGCGGAAACTGTGGTAGGATGCATCAATACCTGGCAGCTGACCGGTGAACAATCTTATCTGGACAGTGCCGTCCGTACCTGGAACTTCATCAAATCACGGATGATAGACAAGGAGTATGGCGAATGGTTCAGAACCGTGCTGGAAGATGGGACTCCCCGCTACAAGGAACCTAAAGCAAGTATGTGGAACTGTCCCTATCATAACAGCCGTATGGGGGTTGAGATTGATACAAGACTGAAATGACAACCTTTTATATATTTGATATAATGAAGAATTTACGAATTTTCCAGTTGGGAATGGCTGCATTGCTGTGTGGCATATTGTCTCTGCCGCTTTCTGCCCAGACGGAAGTGATGGCATGGAGCAATATCACGGGTGTCCGTGTAGACGGTGAATTGATAGACTTTGAGTCGTCCCTGCGTGTCGGAACCTTGAAAGGAGATATGGAGATTACTGGAAAGGAGAAGCAGGTCCGTCCCGTTTTCCATCGTGAAGGGGACATGCAGGAAGTGACGACTACTCTGCGAGGTATAAAGTTCCATCAGAAAGTGACGGACAAGGGAAAAGGTCTGGTGGAGATTTCTATTGATGCGCTGTCGGACAATACTCTGAACCAGTCAGCCTATTACTGTATCGCCCTAAGTCCGGAAAACTATACTGATGTCAAAGTAAGAACAAGTGGCAGGAAGCTGACCGCTACTTCGGCCAATAGGAAGTTGGAATTCAAGTTCAATAAATCTGTAAAGGCCACGGTTGAAAAAGAATCCACCGGTACCGTAGTTTATATCTCGCTGATGCCGACTCTGAAAAAGGCTGGGAGAACTGCATTGTCCATGGCACTGCATGCTTCCGGAGTGATAGATCATAGTGACGCGGAAATTATATTGGATATGCAGAATCCGGGAAGTCTGTTTACAGGCTTTGGAGGGAATTTCCGCCTGCAGAATCCTGCTGCCGACCCTAAAGTGATAGATTACTGTCTGGAAAATTTGCGTGTAGCCTATGGACGTGTGGAATTTCCGTGGAGATTGTGGCAACCGGAAGAGGAAGCCGACCCTATTGCCACCGCACAGAATGGGGGACTGAACAAGCGGGTGGAGGAAAGTCTCCTCATGGCAAAGCGCTTGAAGGCGATGGGAATGCCGGTAATACTAAGCTGCTGGTTTCCGCCTGCATGGGCCATTGACGGAGGTCCTGCAAGTTATGCTCGTCAAGGCGGTGTCATTGCTTATCGTCTGGATAACCGGAAAAAGGAGAAGATTTATAAATCCATGGCAGATTATCTGTTGTATGCCAAACAGCATTATGGTATTGAGTTCTCCATGTTCTCGTTCAATGAATCGGATTTGGGTATTGATGTCCTCCACACTCCGCAAGAACATGCAGATTTCATTAAGGAGTTCGGTGCTTATCTGGCAGGGTTGAATCTTCCTACCCGCATGCTGCTTGGCGACAATTCGGATGCCACGACTTTCGATTTTATCCTTCCTGCTTTGAACAATCCTGAGACTCATAAGTATATTGGTGCAGTATCTTTCCATTCATGGCGTGGTTGTGATGATGTTACGTTAAAGAAGTGGGCGGATGCTGCCAAAGCGATTAATGTACCACTCTTGGTTGGTGAGGGTAGTACGGATGCCGCTGCTCATGGTTATGCCGAGATATTCAATGAGTCGACGTTTGCACTTTATGAAATCAATCTGTATACGCGTATTTGTGCCATTTGCCAGCCATTGTCCATCTTGCAGTGGCAGCTTACTTCAGACTATTCGTTGTTGTGGGGAGACGGCATTTATGGTTCCAAAGGTCCTTTGCGTCCTACGCAACGTTTCTGGAATATCAAGCAACTGGCCTCCACTCCGGCCGATGCCTTGGCCATTCCGGTCAGTAGCAGCAAGAAAAACGTAAACTGTGCGGCTTTCGGAAATATGGTGCGTGGGGAATATGCCGTCCATATGGTCAATAATGGGGCAGATTGCGAGGCGGTCATCTCCGGTATCCCTGCAGAAGTGAAGGAACTGAAAGTCTATGTGACCAATACAAAAGACTGCATGAAGGAAACTGCAGTGAAAGTGGAGAATGGGCAGGTACGGGTACACTTGCCGGCCATCAGTTTCATTACCTTATTGTCTGATAAATAGTTTTGAAATAGAATAATATAAATGATTACTAAAGAATAGTGATATGAATATAACTACATGTCTGTTTACAGTTCTGGGAGGGATGGTCACTTTAGGGCATCCTTCAGAAACTATACGTTTGAATCAGTTAGGGTACTATCCCCAGCAGGAAAAAGTAGCTGTGGTGAATACCGGTGAGGTCCGTGAATTTACCATAGTAGATGCAGCCACGGGTAATCGGGTATTTTCCGGTAAGCCCGGATATATTGCTTCATCTGCTTGGTCGGATAAGAGCAGGACGATATTGGATTTCAGTGACATCACGGCACCGGGAAACTATTTTCTGATGGTTAACGGAGATTCAGTGGCATTCGAAATAAAAGAAAGAGTACTGTCCCCTTTGGCCGATGCTGCTTTGAAATCTTTCTATTACCAACGTACGGGCATGCCCATCGAAGCGACTTATGCGGGTCGGTGGAGCCGTCCGGCAGGCCATCCCGATGACAAGGTACTGATACATCCCAATGCTGCCGGGCCGGAACGTAAGGCGGGAACGGTGATTTCTTCTCCGGGAGGATGGTATGATGCCGGAGACTATAACAAGTATATTGTGAACTCCGCCTATTCCATTGGACTGATGCAGGCGATTTATGCCCGCTTTCCTGATTATTTTATCCGTCAACAGGTGAACATCCCGGAAAGCGGAAACCACACGCCCGATTTGCTGGACGAGATGTACTATAACCTGAGATGGATGCTGACTATGCAAGACCCTGCCGACGGAGGAGTCTACCACAAGCTGACTACCCCTTCGTTCGAGGGATTCATCAAGCCTATGGAGTGTAAGCAGCCTCGTTATGTGGTTCAGAAATCAGTAACGGCGGCATTGGACTATGCTGCGGCTTTGGCGCAGGCTTCTGCCTTGTTTATTCCTTACGAAGAGGATTATCCGGGCTTTTCGACAGTGGCTTTACAGGCTGCCGAACGTGCTTACGCCTGGGCAGAAGCGCATCCGCAAGCGCTCTATCATCAGGACCTCCTCAACAAGCAATATCAACCTGCCGTGGTTACGGGAGCTTACGGTGATCGTAGTGCCGATGACGAATTCTTCTGGGCGGCTTCCGAGCTCTATCTTGCTACGGGAAAGCCCGTTTACCGGGAACAAGTGAAGAAGCATCTGCCGACTGCATATAAGACTCCTTCTTGGGGCAATACCACTGCGTTGGGCGTGTTTGCCTGGCTGCAACCGGGCAGGGAATATCAGGGTGAAGACGTGGAATTGGCAAATGCCATGAAAGACCTGTTACTGGACTATGCTGTCGAGGCTGTGCGGGGTGCTGACCGCTCTCCTTTCCATGCTCCTTACGGCAACGATGCCAAAGATTTCTTCTGGGGATGCCTTGCCGAAGGGTGTGCTAACCAAGCCACTTCACTGGTTTGCGCCTATTTGCTTACGGGCGAGAAGTCGTACCTGACGAACGCCTACCGCAATATGGACTACATTTTAGGAAAGAATGCTACGGGATATTGTTATGTTACCGGTTTCGGGATGAAGAGTCCTCTGTATCCGCACCATCGTCTTTCTACATCGGATGATATAGAGGCACCTCTTCCCGGTTTCCTGGTTGGCGGTCCCAATCCTGGGCAGCAGGATGGCATTGCTTATGCTTCCAACCTGCCGGATGAGTCTTATGCAGATGTGGAGGGTTCGTATGCTTCCAATGAGATAGCCATTAATTGGAGTGCCGCTTTGGTGGCGTTGGTGTCTTCGTTGGATGCTTTGATGTCAAAATAATGTTGCTATTCAGCCTGCTGCCTTATAAATTCGGATGGGCTGATGTTGAACTCTTCTTTAAAATGTTTGGAGAATACCTTGGGGGAGTTATACCCCAAGGTATATGCAATTTCCGAAACTTGCATCTGGCTTTCTGTCAAGAGTTGTTGTGCACGTTTCATACGGATGGTCCTGATGAATTCGATGGGTTTCTTTCCCGTTATCTTAATCATTTTCTTGTAGAAATAGCTGCGTGATATATTCAGGCTGCTGGCCAGCTCCTCGACGGAAAACTCGGTTTCGCTGATATTGTCCTCTACAATCTGGATGGCTTTTTCCACCAGCTGCCGGTCAAGGGGAGTGATGGTGATACGGCTTGGCTCGATTTTAATGTCCTGATTGAATATTTCCTGACGTTTGACGTTCATCTCGATAATCTTGTTGATGCGCAGCTTGAGGACTTCCATATTGAAAGGCTTGGTGATATAGTCGTCTGCACCAACGCTAAGCCCTTCCAATTGGTGTTCTTCACTTGCCTTAGCTGTCAGGAGGATAATGGGGATATGGGAGTAGCGTATGTCATTCTTGATGGTTGAACATAGTTCCAGACCATCCATCTCGGGCATCATGATGTCACTGACCACTAAATCAATATCTTCCTTTTCCAGTACATTTAGTGCATGTTTTCCGTTTGTGGCTTTTAATACATGATACTGCCTGGCAAGACTTTCAGAGAGAAATTTCAAGAAGTCGTAGTTGTCATCTACGAGTAGTATGGTGAATGGATGGGATTCTTCCTTTATTTCCGGTTCTTCGACCGGTTCTCCGTTTTTGGTTTCATTACTGTTCTGGTGCAGGGGTAGGGTAATCAGGAATACAGAACCACAAGGCTGGTTATCCCTGACACAGACAGTACCCTGATGCATCTTTACGTATTCGGAAACAATGTGCAGTCCAATGCCGCTGCCTCCGTTGCTCGACTGGTTTTTGCTCGACTGATAGAATCTTTGGAATATTTTCTCCTTGGATTTATCTTCTATGCCGCAACCGGTGTCGGTAAAGGTCAGCTCAAGATTTGTGCCTCTTACGGCAATATCCAGTGAGATGCTTCCTTTATTGGGAGTGAACTTGAATGCATTTGACAGGATATTTGTGCATATCTTGCGTATCTTGTCATAGTCGAAATCCATGAATACAGAATGTTGTGGAGCGGTAAGGCTATAGCTGATGTTCCGTTTCTGTGCTATCGGATCGAAAGAGTGGAATATTTCACTCAGAATGATAAGGATGTTGTCATGTTTGCATTTCAGGGTTTCAGCCTTGGCATCCAGCTTTCTGAAATCCAGCAGTTGGTTAATCAGTTCCAGCAGATAGTCGGCATTTTGTTTGACCATATCCAGAATACCTTTACGATATTCGGGATGGTCTACGAAAAACTCTTCAAGCGGATTGATGATAAGTGACAAGGGAGTCCGCAGTTCGTGGCTTATGTTGGCAAAGAACTGTAGTTTCATATTGTTGATTTTCTGCTGCCTTTCATTTTCCATCTCGATGGCTTGCATGATTTGTTTCTGCTTTTGGCGTAAGCGCAGATTGCGGATAATGGACAGAAGGATACACAAAATGATACCGGTATATATGGTATAGGCCCACCAGGTGCGCCACCAAGGAGGGAGTATCTTTATTTTCAGTTCCTTGATGTTGGGGCTCCATATGCCTTGTGAGTTGCATGCCTTGACGGATAAAGTATAGTTTCCGGCAGTCAGCATGGATAGGTTTACTTTGTTGTTTTCGGCATAAATCCAGTTGGAATGAATCTTATAGGCATATTTTATCTTATCCGTTTCCACCAGGTCGAGAGCGGAGAAGGACAGAGTGAATGAATTTTCCTTTTCAGTGAAGGAAAGGTGTTGTGCACATTCAAGTGAGCTGCCGTTCAGGATGTCCGGATGGGGCATTCCGGATTTGAACTCAATACCGGTAAGGTAAATGTTGGCATCATAACTTGTGGTCAGGATGTCTTGTGGAATGATAGTCTGGTAACCTTGAGGAGTACCTATCAGTATATTGCCGTTCTGCAGTTTGAGGATGGCGTGGACATTGGTATCGTTGCATATCAGTCCGTCGCTTACGGAGTAGTTCACGATGGTGTATGTATCGTTTGTTATTTTGATTCGTGAGATGCCGTTGCCGGTGCCAATCCACATTTGGTTGTTGTTGTCTTCCGTGATGGCTCTGACGAGATTGGCGGCAAGCCCGTTTTTCTGGTCAAGGAAGTAGATGGAGTCGTTCTTCTGGTTCCATATGCTCAGTCCGTGTGGATGTCCTATCCAAAGAAGGTCCCGGCTGTCCTTATAGACAGTGAGCATATTGTTCTCCTTGAAACGGCTGGCTTCGGCGTATATATTATAGGCTTGGGTTTCCGTATCGATAATAATGAGTCCTCCTCTGGTTGCTACGTAAAGGGTGCTGTCTTTGTCATAGTACATATCACGGACAAAGAATTCTCCCGGACGGTACAAGATGATGTCAAACTGCCCGGTTTCCGGATTTAACCTCTGTATATATCCTTTCATGGTACCTATCCAGATGTATCCGTGTTTGTCCACCTCTACTGTATACACATTGTTTTCGAGAAGCTGGCTGTTGCTTACCGTGTATTGTTTGATTTGCCCTTTCGAGTAGCATAGCAGTCCTTTCTGGAAGGTGCCTATCCATAGGCGGTTTTTGGAGTCGATGGATAAGTCGACTACAATATTGGCGGGAGTTGCTATCTTTTCGTATGAATCGGTCACCAGTGAACGTCGGATTAGTCCCGTACCGTCTGTTCCGTAGTAAATGGATTCCTGGCTTGTGTCTTCGCAGAAGGTTAGGATATCATCATATTCCAGGGATTTGTTGCATAGTATGATTTGAGACATGGGGCTATAATAGGAAATACCGTGTTTGAAATTCCCTATGTATATGGTTCCGTCTTTGTCCAGGTAAATGGTATTCAGATTGTTGCTGGCAATGGTGTGCGGTTTCAATGGATTGTGCACCAAGTTGGTAAGAAATTTGGTCAGGGCGTTGTAAACGAACAACCCCATATGGCTGGTAAGTATCCATACGTTGCCGTCTCCCAGGTCGAGGATGCGTTGCACGCGATTGTACTGTATGTGAGTGTTATTGTTCAGGCTGATGTTCTCCCATTGCTGTGTAAAACTGTTCTTGTGCAAAAGCAGGCTGTTTTGGAAGGTGTATACCCATAGGTTTTCGTTTTGGTCTATGTAAATGTGTGGCTCATGATTCTCCAGCAAAGGTCTATAGATGGCGGGAATGGCTATTTCCTTGACTTCGGAAGTCTGCTTGCTGATACTGTATAGGATACCGTTGGAGTACATTATATAAATGAACTGGACACCTATATAGAGGCTTGAAATCTTTTCAACTGCCAGTGGATAGGCTTTGATGGAGCTGTTGTCCATGCTTCGTATGTAAAGTTTGGAATAGTCGTAGGCCCAAAATTCATTCTTGGAGGTTTTTCCCATCCTCAGAATGTTTTTACTGGGGATTTGCAGCCCATCGAGTATGGGTTTATAGTCATTGTCGAATTTACCGGTCTTATAATTATAGATACTGTAGCCGCTGGAAGTCCTTATCCATACATTGTCGTCCGGTCCTTCGAAAATTTCGCTGATGGCATCGTCCGGCAGGTTGGAGCTGTTCTGGTAATACTGCTGGAAGGAGTAGCCGTCGTATTTGTTGAGTCCTGATTCTGTCCCCACCCAGAGGAATCCCCTATTGTCTCTGTAGATGCTTCGGATACTGTTGTTGGAGAGTCCTTCTGTTGTAGAGAGCTGCTTGAACATGACAGCCGGCGGGATTTCCGTTGAGTTACTTTGAACAGTAAGGAGAAAGGTCAGGTTGCATATAAGGAATAGGAGCAGTTGTTTCATGTATTTTCTTTATTAGAAGGATTAACAATATTGTAACTGCAAACTTAAATATAATCCTCCGAACGAGCAAGGGAAGATTTGCGTATTCGCGTGGGATGATATCCTCCGTTTGGTGAAAAATAGTATGCATTTTGTTTCCAATGACCCTATATGGGTTCTATGAAACAAAACCGGATATTAAAAGACATTTTTAAGGCATCTGTGTTTCCTTTAAGAAAAATACATTTGCAGGCAAGATCATTTAAATCCTAATAGTATGAAGAAAGAACTTTTAGCAGTGGCGATGCTGTTGTTTGCCGGCGGCAATCTGTTGGCACAGCCACATGTCAATGACGGTACTTCGTATCTGATGAACCAACCTCTGGACATGAGTACCGATTTCCGTGACTTGAGTAATACTTTGTTTTTTGCAGATCACCTGGAGTCATTCGATGCCAAGTCGGGTGAAGGGCTGGTGAACTGGAAACGCGGGCATCTGATGCCCCGTCAAGCCTTCAATACCAACGGTGCACAGCCCCGTAAAATGAGAATGCTCGATTTTCCTTTCACTGCCTATGAAAATGACCCCAACCTCAAATTCAAGATTGACTTTGTAACTCCGCGTACGGTACGTATCCGTATGCTAACGACCCCGGTGGAACCTAAACCTGCCGCTTCCATCATGTTGGCAAAGGAACCGGGCAGGGATGGAAGCTGGAAAGTTGCCGAGACGAATGACAAGATTGTCTATTCCAGTGACTATGGAACCATTCAGATTAACAAGAATCCCTGGAGAATCGTCTTGAAGGATAAAGCCGGACGTATCTTGAGCCAGACTGCCGCTTTGAGTGATGCGGACTCTACGCAGGTAAAATATACACCGTTCTGTTTTGTGAAGCGGGGAAGTGACAATGCCCGCCGCATCAATCCGGTATTTACCTTGACTGCGGATGAAATGATTTTTGGTTGCGGAGAGTCTGCCACTGGGCTGAACAAGGCCGGACAAAAGGTGAACTTGTTTGTTACAGACCCACAAGGGCCTGAGACGGACCAGATGTACAAACCGATTCCTTTCTTTATGAGTAACCGGGGATATGGCATGTTTATGCATACATCCGCTCCCGTGACTTGTGATTTTGGTGCTACCTATATTGGGCTGAACAAAATGTTCATGGGTGACGAGAACCTGGATTTGTTCGTTTTCTTCGGCGAGCCGAAAGATATTCTGGACGAGTACACCGATTTGGTAGGAAAGCCGGGCATGCCCCCCTTGTGGTCTTTCGGTACGTGGATGAGCCGTATTACCTATTTCAGTGAAAAGGAAGGTTATGATGTAGCGGCCAATATCCGTAAGAACAAGTATCCGTGCGATGTTATCCATTTCGATACCGGCTGGTTTGATGTGGACTGGCAGTGTGACTATAAATTCTCCGAGAACCGTTTCCAGAATCCACAGCAGATGTTGAAGGATTTGAGGTCACAAGGTTTCCATGTATGTTTGTGGCAGTTGCCTTATTTCACTCCTAAAAATCGTTATTTCTCTGAACTGATAGAGAAAGACATGTATGTGAAAAATGGAAATGGTGAACTTCCCTACGAAGATGTGGTGCTCGATTTTTCCAATCCGGAAACCGTAAAGTGGTATCAGGACAAACTGGCGGGATTGCTGAATATCGGTGTCAGTGCCATTAAAGTAGACTTCGGCGAGGCTGCTCCACTGAACGGTATTTACGCTTCCGGCAAGAGCGGATGGTATGAGCATAACCTCTATCCGGTGCGTTATGATATGGCAGTGTCCGAGATAACCAAGAAGTTGCACAACGAGAATATAATGTGGGCACGTGCCGCATGGGCCGGTTCCCAGCGTTATCCATTGCATTGGGGCGGTGATGCTGCAACTACGAACACGGGACTGCTAGGTACGCTTCGTGCAGGCTTGTCCTTCGGCTTGTCCGGTTTCTCCTTTTGGAGCCATGATATGGGTGGCTTTGTAAAATCCACTCCGGAGGACTTGTATTGCCGCTGGATACCGTTCGGTTTTCTTACTTCCCATACCCGCGCGCATGGGGCACCTCCGACAGAGCCGTGGTTGTACGACAGCAAGCGTGTGCAGGATGTCTTCCGCAAGAGTGCAGAGATGAAGTACCGTCTGATGCCTTATGTGTATGCTCAGGCTAAGGAATGTACAGAAAAGGGCTTACCGATGCTAAGAGCCTTGTTTGTAGAATTCCCCGATGATCCGGGAGCATGGAAAGTGGATGACGAGTATCTCTTCGGTTCGCAGATTCTGGTTGCCCCCTTGCTTGAATCCGGTATGACGGGCCGCACAGTTTACCTTCCCGAAGGAAAATGGATAGACTACCAGACAGAGAAAGTCTACGAAGGCGGATGGCACCGGATTGAAGCAGGCAGTCTGCCGATAATCATGCTGGTACGTGACGGTTCGGTACTTCCTCATCTGAAGTTGGCGCAGTCCACTGCTGAGATGGATTGGAGCAAAATGAGCCTGAAGGTATACAGTGCTGACAAGAAGCAGGCGGAAGGATTGGTTTGTCTACCTGCCGACAACCGTATTCAGGTTGTGAAAGTGGATTGTGGAAAGGCCAAACCGCAACTGTTGAACCAGGTTGAAGGCACTTCCCTGAGTTTCTGAACTTAATCTTTGAAAATCTATATTGAATTCACCCCTGTCGGTATGGAAGAGAAAGGGATATAGTTACCGAAATCTGTGCCACTATGGTGGCACAGATGTGCCTTCCCAATGGCACGGCAGTGCCTCTATAGTGGCACAAAATTGTGTCGCATATCTTTTTCCCGATGTGCTTATGACCGGGGTATTTGTTAAACCTAAGTATTTAGTATTTATGAGAAATGTGATGAAGTATTTGGGTATCATGTCAGTATCGCTGGCATGTGCCGGACCTCTCTTTGCAACAAGCGTACAGCCGTTTGCAGGTGTCACTGTCGTACAGCAGAGTGTAGTTACTGTGAAGGGCCAAGTGGTGGATGAGAAAGGCGAGCCCATCATCGGTGCCAATGTCATTGTGGAAGGTACGACAAACGGTATGATTACCGATTTGGACGGTAACTTCTCCTTGCAGTGTCCCGTAGGTTCTACGCTGAAGACCAGTTACATCGGTTATCTGGCGCGAACGGTCAAAGTAACCGGGAATATGAATGCTCTGAAAATTATTTTAAAGGAGGATACCGAAACCTTGGATGAGGTAGTTGTTGTGGGCTACGGTACGATGAAGAAATCCGACCTCACCGGTTCTGTGGCTTCCGTGAATGCGGAGGAAATGATGAAGCGGAATCCGGTGAACTTGGGACAAGGTTTGCAGGGAGCTGCGGCAGGTGTATCTGTCATCCGTTCTTCCGGTGACCCGGAAGGAGGTTTCTCCATCCGTATCCGCGGTGTGGCAACCGTGAATGGCTCTGCCGACCCACTCTATGTAGTGGACGGTGTGCAGGTGGGAACTTCCATCGATTTCTTGAATCCTAATGATGTAGAGTCCATCGAAATTCTGAAAGATGCTTCGGCTACAGCAATCTATGGTACCCGCGGTGCCAATGGTGTCATTATGATTACTACCAAGAGCGGCGGTAAGGGTAAGGCAAAGGTGAACTTCTCGGCCAACTATGCCCTTCAGTTCAATTCGAATAAGATTGATGTGGCTGACGCGGACTTGTTTGCAAGCGCTGTATGTTCCGCCGTCAAGAATGACGGTATTGCCATGACCAATCTGGCGTATGGCGAGGATTACATAGGCAGACTGAACAGCATTGACTGGCAGGACGAAATGTCACGCACGGCATTACAGCAGAACTATAATCTTTCTGCTTCGGGAGGCAGCGAAAATACCCAGGCCAACTTATCTCTGGGTTACTTGAACAATCAAGGTATCGTGATTGAATCGAATTTTAAACGCTTGACGGCACGCGCTAATATCACCCACAAAGTGAAAGACTTCCTGCATGTAGGCTTGAACTTGAACTATGCGCATTCGGAAAAGATGGGAGGAGGCAACTTGAGAAACTATGCACAAGCCATTCCAACCATGGATTATGTAGAGGACGGTGTTTTCTATTCCATGCCTATTGTGTTGCCCGACGGTACTTGGGGACATTACAAGAAAGAAGGTAATGGGGATGTGAACAAGGGAGCTGACAATCTGGTTGCTGCTGCCAAGACTGCCGACAGCATCAATAAATGGGACCGTCTGCTCGCCAGTGCTTTCCTGCAGCTCGATTTGTACAAAGGATTGACTTTCAAGACCATTGCCAGCTATAATTATTATACCAGAGGTTATAATGGCTATACGGCTTACAATGACAGAACTTTTGGAACTCAAGACCGTAAGGACTCGTTCTCGCTGAATCAGAGCCAGTCTACCTCACTTGGTCTGGAAGCGTTCTTGAACTATGACTGGTCCAATGAGCACCACCGCGTAAGTGCAATGGCCGGTTTCTCTACCAGTGATACGAACGGTGCCTGGCTGAATTCCAGTGCCAACGATTTCCCGGCAGATAACATCCGCCAAATTTCATTGACCAATGATCCTTCTTCCAAGCAAACGGATGGCGGGCTGGACCTGAAGACAAGATTCCTTTCTTACTTCGGCCGTCTGACTTATACTTTGAACGACCGCTATATTGTGACTGCAACGGTACGCCGCGACGGTTCTTCGAACTTTGGTGCAGGCAATCGTTACGGTACATTCCCTTCCGCTTCTGTAGCTTGGCGTCTTTCCGAGGAAAAGTTCATTAAGGATTTGGAACTGTTCAGTAACTTGAAGTTGCGTGCCGGATGGGGACAGACTGGTAATGCGGGCAATGGTACCAACTTGTCCATTGCACAGTTGTCTTCGGCAAATGCAATGTACTGGTTCTTTAATGGTTCGAGTGTGATTAACGGTGCCGGTATCGCCCAGCAGAAAGAAATTGATACCAACTTGAAATGGGAAACCAATGAGCAGACAAATATCGGTATTGACTTTGCCTTTATGAACAATGAGCTTTCTTTCTCTGCCGATTACTTTATCCGTGACGCAAAGGATCTGCTTCTGTATCGCCAGATTCGTCCTTCTACCGGTTTCTCCAATGTCTATACTAACGCGGGACATATCCGTAACTCAGGTTTCGAGTTTACTGCTGCGTGGAACAAGAGCTTCAGCGATTGGAATATCGGCATAAGACTGAATGGGTCTACTCTGAAGAACGAGGCTATTGAAGTCGGCGATCCGATATTCAGCAAGTCAGGTTCAGCACAAGATGGCGACAACTGGGACAACCACTCCATTACACAGAACGGCTATCCTGTAGGTTCCTACTATGGCTGGAAGGTAGAAGGCATTTTTAGAACCCAGGCCGAAATTGATGAAATGAATAGGCTGGCGGTTGAAAAGGGAGTTGAAAGTGGTGTATATCAGGACAAGACTACTCAGCCCGGCGACTATAAGTTTGTTGATTTGAATGGTGACGGGCAGATTACCGATGCCGACCGTACTGTTATAGGCAATGGATATCCCAAGTTCACTTACGGAATGAACCTTACCGCTTCCTGGAAAAACTTTGATTTCTCGATGAACTTGTACGGTGTAGCCGGTATGGATATCCTTTCTTATTCTTCGGCCCGCTTGACCTCTGTCTATGCACCCGACGGCGGTTATCAGAATGTACTGAAGGAATATATCAATAATGCATGGTCATCTTCGAATACCGGTGCCAAATATCCGCGTATCACCAAGACAGACTATAATAAGAACATGCGTGTGTCCGACGCCTACATCCAGAAGGGGGATTATCTGAAGATTTCAAATATTCAGATAGGATATACATTCCCGAAGAATGTGCTGAAACCGGTGAAAATGGAAAATGCACGCGTATTTGCCAGTGTCGACAATGTATGTACCATTTCTTCGTACAATAAGTTCGGCGATCCGGAAGTCGGTGACTCCAATGTATTGTATTCGGGATTTGACGGAGGACGTTATCCGTTCCCGATGTCGGTTACTTTCGGTCTGAGTGTACAGTTCTAATACTAACGGATAAAAAATATGATTATGAAAAACTTATATAAACTGTTGATCGGTGTGCTGGCCTTAAGCACCGTAACGTCTTGTGACGATTATTTGGAAGTGGATCATTACGATATTCTTCCGGCGGATTTCATGTTTAAGACGGAGGAGAATGTCCTTTCCGGATTGAACGGACTTTATGATACCTTTTATACGGACCAGCACGGTTCCGGTGATGACGAGACATGGGGATTCAAGCCTCAGGTATTTGCTGCCAACCATTCTACGATGGACTGTCAGGCTTCCGGTTGGGATGCGGAATGGCAGCGTCATGCCTGGAAACCCGATAAGGGTTCCCTGGAGACTGCATGGCGGATGAGTTATCGTGCAGTGGACCGTGCAAACCGTTTCCTGGCTGGCCTGGAGACAGCGGATGCCTCTATATTTGCGGACAGCAATTCCAAGACCGTTTATGAAGCGCAAGCACGTGCCATCCGCGGTTATAACTACCTTTACCTGACGAAACTTTTCGGAAGGGTACCGATGTTGCTTACCGGTGAAACCTATACTACTTCGGTAGGAAAGGCACGCCCGGAATCCGTGGATGAGACTTATGCGGCTATCGAGGAAGATTTGTCTTTTGGACGCGACCATCTGGATTGGTTACCCATGAATGGTGAATACGGACGTATAACCAAGGGGTTCTGCAAAGCTTATTTGGCCGAGCTGTATATGTTGAAGAAAGACTTTACGAAAGCCAAGACGGAACTGAAGGATATAGTGGACAGTGGAACCTATTCATTGGAGCCCTGCTTCGGTAACCTTCATGCCTGGGATACACATTGGACCAAAGAGTCCGTATTTGAGGTGATGTATCATGAACAAGGATATATGGGTTGGGGAGCCGATTCGTCTTCAGATGCCATGATGTGGTACGGATATATGTGCGCGGCACCCGAATGGGGAGGCTGGGGTTCTCTCTGTCTTTCTTGGGAGTTTGTACGTTCCTTTGAACCGGGTGACAAACGCCGCCAGTACTCTGCTGTTGCCAAAGGGGATACGCATCCCATTACCGGGCAGACTGTAGGGGTGACAAGTGGTTTTGACGGTCTTTTCCAAGGCTCCGAAAATATGCCTACTGTTTATTCCTTGAAATACTGGAGATGCAAGCCAGGTGAGAACAACAAAGTATTCAATCCTATTTCATTGACTCTGAAGCGTTATGCAGGCATCATGCTCGACTATGCAGAATGTTGTTTCGAGACAGGTGACAACGCTACCGGATGGAACATGATACGTCAGATACGTAACCGTGCTTGGGGTAATTTGGAGATGGGAGCGACGATGATTGACCTACCCGCCGACATGTTGAATACCCAGACGGTGGAAGTGCCGGATGCAGAGACCTATTATACAAGCTATAAAGCAGCCAAAGGCTATACTTCTCCGGTATGGAAGGTGGCGCTGATTATAGAGCGTCGCCATGAATTCAATGCCGAGTTCTCGCTTTACCATGATTTGTGCCGTATGGGTATGTGCAAAGAATGGTTTGCCGCCGAATATCCGAAGACAGCAGCCAACTCTTCACAAGAGGCTTGTCTGCAGACTGGTGACTCATTCCGTTTCTTTGAGCACGAGGCTTATCAGGAAATCTTCCCGATTCCGACGAATGAGATTCTGACCAACCCGCTCATCAATCAGGCTGACCAGAATCCGGGATATTGATAAATTATAAATAAACACTTAATAATAAAATATTTGTGAGTGAAATGTCAGGCACCAGTAGTTGTTGTGATAGACGTCAGCGTCTGTCGTGATGAAAGCCGGTGTCTGACATGACAAACACCAGTACTTGAGACGACGAACACCAGTCTCTGATAAACGGGGAATTATACAAGGAAAAGTTTGATGGTTTTAGAGAATAATTATGGAAAGGAAGATGTTTTATTGGATAGCACTGCTGGTTGCATATTGTCTGGCAGGTTGCCGGTCGCATTTAGGGGAGACAGATATGCAGACACGCATGCGTACAGAGATTGTCACGAATGTCAGAGACAGCGTGTTGCCGTTTTGGATGGATTATGCAGTGGCTCCCGACGGCGGTTTTTATGGAACTGTATTGCGGAATGGTACTCCGGTAGTGGATGCTCCGAGAGGAGGGGTTCTGAATGCCCGGATTCTGTGGAGTTTTTCTGCCGCATACCGTACGTTTAAGGATGAGGCTTATCTGAAGCTTGCGGATAAATCGCAACGCTACTTCATTGATACATTTATAGACAAGGAACATGGTGGGGTATATTGGCTGGTCAATCCTGACGGTGAGGTGCTGAATGCTTCCAAATATACGTATGCCATGACCTACGCCATCTATGGGCTGGCTGAACACTATCTGGCAACAGGTAACAGCGAGAGTCTGGATATGGCTGTCGGTTTATATCATACCTTGGAGGAGAAAGGCCGTGAATCGCAATATGACGGTTATGTGGAATCTTTTACTGAAGATTGGAAACAACTGGATAATTATGATAACAATGCACCCAAGACTATGAATGCGCATTTGCACGTGCTGGAGGCTTATACCCTTTTATATCAATGCTGGAAAGACGACGGACTGAGGAAACGACTCAAGTTCTGCACCGGGTTGTTTATGGACCGTATTTATGACTCTTCAAGGAGGCATTTTAATTTGTTCTTTGATAATGCATGGAACAGTCTGGTTGAGATGGACTCTTATGGGCATGATGTGGAGGCGGGATGGCTGCTTTGTGAGGCTGCCCGTGTGTTAGAAGACCGGCAACTGATGGATAGGGCGAATCGGCTTGCGCTGGATGTGACGGATGCTTGCTTGGCGGAAGGACTGAGTGACAAAGGGTATATGATGTATGAAAAGAAGGGCGGAAGAACAACCGGGCATGCCTCATGGTGGGGCCAGATTGAAACGATGATAGCTTGTGTCAATGCCTGGCAAATCAGCGGGAATGACGTTTATCTGCAATCGGCCGATACGGTTTGGACTTTCGTAAAGGACTGTATGATAGACCGGGAATACGGTGAATGGTACAGTGATTGTTTTGATGGAGAACCCAAGAAGGATACTCCCAAAGTGAGTATGTGGCGTTGCCCGTATCATACGGTACGCTTGGGAG
>OLEI01000217.1_pt1 | contig 19488 bp, 10 predicted proteins | sample 1602591 | NCBI WGS metagenome assembly OLEI01 (sample SAMN02674964, study PRJEB24791) | human gut metagenome, SKBSTL008 | isolation source: stool | host: Homo sapiens | place: USA | reverse complement strand
GATCTAGGGATGCCCTTTACATGCTGGGAATGTCCTATTATCAATGCGGCGTGTATTCGCAAGTCCCCTCCGTCCTCGGCAGAGTGACTGCCGAAAACGACGCCCTTTCGCAGAACGCATACCTGCACATGGGACTGTCTTATCTGCAACTGGCAGACAAGACCAAAGCGCGTATGGCTTTCGAGCAGGCTGCCGCCTCCAACGCCGATATGAAAGTCAAGGAACAAGCCGCCTATAACTACGCCTTATGCATCCACGAGACCTCCTATTCCGCTTTCGGCGAATCGGTGACCGTCTTTGAGAAATTCCTGAACGAGTTCCCGAACTCTCCTTATGCCGAGAAAGTCAGCAACTACCTGGTGGAAGTGTACATGAATACACGCAGCTACGATGCCGCACTCAAATCCATCGACCGCATCTCCCATCCCAGCAAAGCCATTCTGGAAGCCAAGCAGAAGATTCTGTTCCAACTCGGGACCCAGTCTTTTGCCAACACACAGTTCGAGCAAGCCATCGGTTACTTCAACCAAAGCGTCACGCTGGGACAATACAACCTCCAGACCAAGGCAGACGCCCTCTACTGGCTCGGCGAGTCTTATTACCGCCTGAACCGGATGAGAGAAGCCGCCCGCAATTTCAACGAATATCTGTCACTCACCCGGCAGAGGGATACGGAAATGTTTGCCCTTGCCTACTATAACCTGGGCTACATCGCTTTCCACCAGAAAGACTATTCGACGGCAGAGAACCGTTTCCGCAACTTTGTCCAACTGGAGAAAGGCGAAAACCCGACCGCATTGGCAGATGCCTACAACCGCATCGGTGACTGTAACCTGCACGTCCGCCGTTTCGAGGAAGCCAAGCAATACTACGCCAAAGCTGAGAACCTGAACACTCCCGCCGGAGACTATGCCGTCTATCAATTAGCACTGGTATATGGCATGCAGAAAAACTATACGGAAAAGGTGAGCATGCTGGACCGACTTGCAGCCAAATATCCCAACTCGCCCTACGCCATCAATGCCCTCTACGAGAAGGGACGCTCCTACGTACAGAGCAACAACAGCCGCCAGGCTATCGCCTCCTTCCGCGAGCTGCTTGCCAAATACCCCGAAAGCCCCGTCAGCCGTAAAGCCGCCGCCGAAATCGGCCTGCTTTACTACCAGAACGACGACTATGACCGTGCCATAGAAGCCTACAAACATGTAGTCACCCAATATCCCGGAAGCGAGGAAGCCCGCCTTGCCATGCGCGACTTGAAGTCCATCTACGTAGATGCCAACCGCGTGGATGAGTTTGCCGCCCTTGCCGCCCAAATGCCGGGAGAAATCCGCTTCGAACCCAGTGAGCAAGACTCGCTGACTTACATCGCTGCCGAAAAAGTATATATGAAAGGCGAAGCCGCACCTGCCAAAGAGAGCTTCACCCGCTATCTGCAAAGTTATCCGGGAGGCGCTTTCAGCCTGAATGCACACTACTACCTCTGCGTCATAGGCAAAGAGCAGAAAGATGACGAGGCGGTATTGGAACATGCCGGAAAACTGCTGGAATACCCCGATAACCCATATTCTGAAGAGGCTTTGCTGATGCATGGAGAAATTCTGTTCAACCGCCAGCAATATGACCTGGCATTGGCCGACTACAAGAAATTGCAAGCCAAAGCCACCACGGCAGAGCGCCGCCAGCTTGGCGCTATCGGTGTACTGCGCTGTGGAGCACTGATGCATGATGATGCGGAAGTCATCAACGCCGCCACAGCCTTGCTTGCCGAAGCCAAGCTGTCTCCGGAGCTCCGGAACGAGGCATTGTACTACCGTGCCAAGGCATACCTCAACCAGAAAGCCGACAAGAAGGCAATGGATGACCTTCAACTGCTGGCCAAAGACACCCGTACCCTTTATGGAGCCGAAGCCAAATATCTGGTGGCATTACAATGGTACAACACCGGTAATTATGCCTCTGCAGAAAAGGAAATCCTTAATTTCATCGACCAGAGCACACCGCATGCCTACTGGCTGGCACGCAGTTTCATCCTTCTGTCTGATGTATATGTAGCCATGGACAAAAAGCTTGATGCACGCCAATACCTATTGAGCCTGCAGCAGAACTACCAGGCCGACGACGATATAGCAAGTATGATTGACGAAAGACTGGAGAAATTGAAGTAAGAAATATAGCACATTATGAAAAAGAAACAATATATCCTCGCAGGAACTATGCTTGTCTCCCTCTCTTGGGGAGCACAAGCCCAGACACAACCCCAAGACACCACCATGAACCGTACGGTAGTCGTGGAACAAGAATATAATCCGGACATCATGGACGCCTCCAAAGTGAACGTGCTTCCCAAGGTGGAACCTCCTACCGTCAGCAAAAAGCCGGTGGAATATGACGCCACCCTGATGCCGGCAACCCATATCCCGGCAGGTATCATGCAAGCCTATACCGGAAAAGAGACGCAGGCGAAAGCGCTGCCCGGATATGTACGCTTGGGATACGGTAACTACGGTAACCTCGATGTACGCGCCAACTACCTCTTCTCCTTATCCCCCAAAGACCGCCTCAACCTGACATTCACAATGGATGGCATGGATGGCAAACTGGACTTGCCGGATAATGGCGGGACGTGGAATTCATTCTACTACCGTACCCATGCTGCCATGGATTATGTACATGCCTTCAGCAAAGTCGATTTGAATATTGCCGGAAAGTTCAACCAAAGCAATTTCAACTTCCTGCCCGACTTCGTCAGCAACAAGCAGAAATTCGTTTCGGGTGATGTACATTTCGGGGTAAGTTCCATGAGCGACGATATGCCTCTCCAATTCCGCGCCGAAACCAATTTGTTGGTCTACCAGCGCCAACACGACCTCATGGTGAGCAATATCAAAGAAAATATCGTGCGTACCAAAGCCGATGTCACCGGTTCCATCTCCGATGAGCAGACCATCGGCATCGCTTTTGCCATGGACAATACATTCTACAGCGACGGACGTTTCGAGAATCACACCGACGTAGACTTCAATCCATACTATCTCTTTCAGAATGACGACTGGAAAATACGTCTCGGCGCACACGTCGACCTGGCTTTCGGTTTCGGCAAGAAGTTCTGCGCCGCTCCCGACGTAGAAATACAATACATCTTCTCGGACAGCTACATCCTCTACGCACAAGGTAAGGGAGGACGGCTACAGAACGATTTCCGCCGTCTGGAAACCATTACGCCTTATGGCATTACAAACCAGCAGCTTGACAATACCTACGAACAGCTCAACGCAGCCATCGGCTTCAAGGCAAGCCCGGTCAGCGGATTGTGGTTCAACCTATACGGCGGGTATCAAGATTTGAAAAACGACCTGATTGACACTCCGACTGTCAAGTACGACGGGATAAGCAATGTTTTCCTCACAGAAGACACCAAGAACCTCTACGCCGGAGCCGACCTGAGCTACAACTACAAGGATGTTTTCTATCTCGCCGCCAATGCCGTCTATCGCCATTGGACAACAGACTCAGACGGTCCTGATGTCGTAGTAAGCTTCAAACCGGCCGTAGAAGGCAATCTCAATCTCAAGGTACGCCCCATCTCCCCACTGCTTGTCGGCATCGGCTATCAGCACATCTCACGCCAAGGCGTGGAGGGCAACAAGGCAGACCCCGTCAGCAATCTCTATCTAAACGGCAGTTACGAACTCTTCAAAGGAATCTCCGTGTATGCGCGCGTGAACAACTTGCTGAACAAAGATTACCAGTACTACTGGGGATACCCTTCAGAAGGTCTCAGTTTCTTAGGTGGAGTAAGCTTCCTCTTTTAATAGGGGCAGCACAAGCCGGAGCTCTAATTTGAACAAAAAAGGTCATTTTTGCTAAATTCTCCTTATATTATAAGGTGGGAAGAATCTTTTTTTCCTACTTTTGCGGGCGAATTCAGTGGCGGGAGTCACTAAAAAACAGAAATTTATGCAGAAAAACCTTGTCATAGTCGAGTCTCCGGCGAAAGCAAAAACCATCGAGAAATTCCTTGGAAAAGATTTCAAAGTCCTTTCCAGCTACGGCCATATACGTGATTTGAAGAAAAAAGAATTCAGTATTGATGTAGACAAAGACTTCAAACCGCATTACGAGATACCGGCGGATAAAAAGAAACTCGTAACCCAGTTGAAAGAAGAAGCCGAGCAGGCAGAAACCGTATGGCTGGCTTCCGATGAGGACCGCGAAGGGGAAGCCATCGCATGGCACTTGTACGAAGTGCTGAAACTGAAACCGGAACACACCAGACGTATCGTCTTCCATGAAATCACCAAAGGTGCCATCCTGAAAGCGATAGAAAATCCCCGTGACATTGACATCAACCTGGTCGATGCCCAGCAAGCCCGACGTATCCTGGACCGTATCGTAGGTTTTGAACTTTCACCGGTATTGTGGAAGAAAGTGAAACCTGCCCTTTCTGCAGGCCGTGTACAGTCCGTAGCCGTCCGTCTCATTGTAGAGCGCGAACGCGAGATACATGCATTCCAAACCGAAGCATCCTACCGTGTTACCGCCGTATTCCTCGTTCCGGACACTGACGGCAAAACAGTGGAAATGAAAGCCGAACTGGCGCACCGGCTCAAGACAAAGGCAGAAGCCCGGAAATTGCTGGAGAGCTGTAAAGCAGCCACGTTTACCATCAGCGACATCACTACCCGTCCGCTGAAGAAAACTCCCGCCGCCCCGTTCACCACCTCTACCTTGCAGCAGGAGGCTGCCCGCAAACTGGGATTCACCGTGGCACAGACCATGATGGTGGCGCAACGTCTGTACGAATCCGGATTGATAACCTACATGCGTACCGACTCCGTCAACCTTTCCGAACTTGCCGTCAACGCCAGCCGTGAAACCATCTCCAACCTGATGGGCGAACGTTACGTACACAACCGTCACTTCGCCACCAAGACCAAAGGAGCGCAAGAAGCCCACGAAGCTATCCGCCCCACCTATATGGAGAATGCCAAGATAGAAGGTACCCCGCAGGAAAGAAAGCTGTACGACCTCATCTGGAAACGTACCATCGCCTCGCAGATGGCAGATGCCGAAGTGGAAAAGACAACCGTAACCATTGCTATCAGCAACGAGACGGAGACTTTCACTGCAACCGGCGAAGTGGTGAAATTTGACGGTTTCCTCCGTGTCTACCGCGAATCATACGATGATGACGTAGAAACCCAGGAAGATGAGGCACGCCTACTGCCCCCTCTGAAAAAAGGACAGAAGCTCGAACATGAAGGTATCACCGCTACCGAACGTTTCACCCAACACCCTCCCCGCTACACGGAAGCAAGCCTTGTGCGCAAATTGGAGGAACTGGGTATCGGACGTCCGTCTACCTATGCTCCGACCATTTCCACCATCCAGCAACGCGAATACGTGATAAAAGGAGAAAAAGCAGGTGAAGAACGCACCTACAATGTGCTTAACTTGCAGGGTAATGAAATAACGGACAACAACCATACAGAAATCACCGGAGCTGAAAAGTCAAAACTGATGCCGACAGACACCGGTATTGTGGTCAATGACTTCCTGATAGAGTACTTCCCGGACATCCTTGACTACAACTTCACTGCGAGCGTCGAAAAGCAATTCGACGAAATAGCCGAAGGTGACAAGCAATGGACCGCCATTCTGAAAACATTCTATAAGAAATTCCATCCTTCAGTAGAAAACACACTTGCCGCGAAAACCGCCCACAAGGCAGGCGAACGGATTCTAGGAACAGACCCCGTCAGCGGAAAACAAGTGTCTGTAAAAATCGGACGTTTCGGCCCAGTAGCACAGATAGGTACTGCCGAAGATGAGGAAAAGCCCCGTTTCGCCCAGGTAAAAAAAGAAATGTCCATCGAGACCATTACGCTGGAAGAAGCGCTGGAGCTGTTCAAACTTCCCCGTACTCTCGGAGAGTATGAAGGCAAGAATGTAGTCGTAGGTGCGGGACGTTTCGGACCTTATATCCAGAACAACGGCTTGTATGCCTCGTTACCCAAGACAATGGACCCGATGACCGTTACGCTGGAAGAAGCTATTGAACTTTTGCAAAAGAAACAAGAAGCAGAAGCCCAGAAACATATCAAGAAGTTTGAGGAAGAACCGGAACTGGAAATCCTGAATGGACGCTATGGCCCTTACATCGCTTATAAAGGCAGCAACTACAAGATTCCTAAAGACATCATCCCTCAAGACCTGAACCTTCAGGCTTGTCTGGAAATTGTGAAACTGCAAAGCGACAAGGATACGGGCAAGTCTAAGCGGACTGCAAAGGTGGTGAAAGCAACGAAAACGACTAAAACAACCGCCAAGGCAACTGCCAAAACAAGCAAGACAAAATAGGACTTAGTCTACACGTATAAAATGGGAGAAAGGAGGCGATAATTTAAACTTCTATTATTTATACCACAAGAATAAAAATTGTACTATAAAAGAATAAGCCCGAAGAAGTATCCCCGGGCTTATTCTTTTATAGTGCGATGTTTACATCCTATCCGGCACCTCAATTCCCAGTAAGCCCATACCTAAGCGTACCACTTTGGCTACATTCTCGGACAATGCAAGGCGGAATACCTTCACTGCTTCGTTCTCCTCACGCAAAATGCTGAAGTCATGGTAGAACTGGTTATATTCCTTCACAAGGTCATACGTATAGTTTGCAATGATGGACGGGCTGTAATCCTCACCTGCCTGCTTCACAATAGCGGCAAAGTCGGCAACCATCTGTATCAATCCCTCTTCCTTCTCACTCAGTTCAATGCCGGCAGGCAACTGAGCAGGGATTTCGATACCGGCCTCTTTTGCCTTGCGGAGAACAGACTGGATACGTGCATAAGTATATTGGATGAACGGTCCCGTATTACCATTAAAGTCGATGGACTCTTTTGGATTGAATGTCATGTTCTTGCGGGCATCCACTTTCAGGATGAAGTACTTCAAGGCACCCAGACCAACGATACGGGCGATATTGTCCGCCTCTTCCTTTGTCAGACCATCCAGCTTACCCAGTTCATTGCTGGTTTCCTTGGCTGTATCAATCATCTCCGCCATCAAGTCGTCAGCATCAACTACTGTACCTTCGCGGCTCTTCATCTTGCCCTCGGGAAGTTCCACCATACCGTAAGAGAAGTGCACCAACCCTTTACCCCATTCGAAGCCCAGTTTGTCGAGCAGGATGGACAATACCTGGAAATGGTAATTCTGTTCGTTGCCTACCACATAAATCATCTTGTCGATGGGATAATCTGCAAAGCGGAGTTTGGCAGTACCTATATCCTGCGTCATGTAGACGGATGTACCGTCCGCACGCAGCAGCAGCTTGTGGTCCAGCCCCTCCCCCGTGAGGTCCGCCCATACAGAGCCATCTTCTTTCCGGTAGAAAAAGCCTTTCTCCAGGCCTTCCATCACCTTCTCCTTACCTTCGAGGTACGTGTTTGATTCGTAATATATCTTATCAAAAGTTACACCCATCATACGGTAAGTCTCGTCGAAGCCTGCATACACCCAGTCGTTCATCTTCTTCCAGAGCGCACGTACTTCCGGGTCATTGGCCTCCCACTTTACCAGCATTTCACGAGCCTCCTTCATCAAAGGAGATTCAGCTTCTGCCTTGGCTTTGGCTTCTTCCTCATTCATGCCTTCGCTTTGGAACTTGGCCATCAGTTCTTTCACTTCCGCTTTATAATGCTTGTCGAAGGAAACATAGTAATCGCCAATCAAGTGGTCTCCCTTCTTGCCGGATGATTCGGGAGTTTCACCATTCCCGTACTTCTGCCATGCCAACATGGACTTGCAGATATGAATTCCACGGTCATTGACAATATTTGTCTTTACTACCTTATTACCGTTGGCAGCCACTATATTAGCCAACGCATTTCCCAAAAGATTATTGCGTACATGGCCCAAATGAAGCGGTTTGTTGGTGTTGGGAGAAGAATACTCAATCATCACCAATGGAGAGTTGTCAGTAGCGGCCACGATGCCGTACTGCTTGTCTGCATGAATGCCATTCAACAATTCTATCCATGCAGAGGAGGCAATGGTCAGGTTCAGAAAGCCCTTGATGACATTAAATGCTGCAACCGAAGGCTCATTTGCCTGCAAGTATTCACCGATTTCCTGTGCTGTCTGCTCCGGTCCTTTCTTGGACATACGGAGGAAAGGGAATACAACCAGTGTGAGGTGTCCCTCAAATTCTTTCTTGGTTTTCTGCAACTGCACTTGTGCGGCAGGAACATCCTGTCCGTAAAGCGCTTTCAGCCCGCCGATAACGGACGATACCAGTTTCTGTTCTATATTCATGATTCAAATGTATTTTCCTGCGTGCAAAGATAGCGTAAACCGAAATCAGAACAAAACAAGCAGGCTTGTTTTTATTGACTCACAAGATATTCAACATACAAAGAGGGGACGCTCTTTGCAAAACGTCCCCTCTTTGTATGTTGAGTATACTGTTTTTATTCAGCTGTCAATTCTGCACCTGGTTTGAATTTAACAACTTTCTTTGCAGCAATCTCGATAGGCTTTTTAGTAGAGGGGTTGATACCCATACGCGCTCCTCTTTCCACCACACTGAAAGTTCCAAAACCAACCAATGATACTTTATCACCGGCCTTCATTGCCTTAGTGACTGATGCGATAAATGCATCCAATGCTTTCTTTGAATCAGTCTTTGACAAACCAGACTCCGCTGCCATAGCGCTAATAAGTTCCGCCTTATTCATAATGCTTAAAATTAATTAATATGTTACACAAAAGATATTTTTACTTTTCATCACAAACCTCCACAAAAATAGAGCAATATTTCTGAATATCAAATAAAAACATTAAAAAAAATATTGGAAAACAACGAAAAAGAAGGAATAGAATCTGCTTTTTCTGTTATAGAACAGAATTTATTCGTATTTTTGCCGGAGAAAGCAAAAACAGGCAACTGTTTTTGAACTGTAAAATGAATTGAAACAACAGATTATGAATACTATACCTACTGTAACCAAGAACCTTTTAATCATTAATGTGCTGATGTTTCTGGGTACCATCGTCGCCCAAAGCTACGGCATCGACCTCGCCCAATATCTGGGATTGCATTTTTTTCTTGCCGAAGATTTCAATGCAGCACAATTGATAACATATATGTTCATGCACGCCGGATTCGCGCACATATTTTTCAACATGTTTGCCGTATGGATGTTCGGACGTATTTTAGAGCAGGTATGGGGGCCAAAACGATTTCTGTTCTACTATCTGGTGTGCGGTATAGGAGCCGGAATTATCCAGGAGGTGGTACAGTATATTCATTATGAGACAGTACTTTCCGCCTATGACAGCGTAAATACCGGCATGGCCATCATCCCGATGGAGGAATATCTCAATATGATGACTACCGTGGGAGCTTCGGGAGCAGTATACGCCATTCTGCTGGCATTCGGCATGTTGTTCCCCAACCAGCAAATGTTCATCTTCCCACTACCGGTTCCCATCAAGGCCAAATATTTTGTTATCGGATATGCCCTGATTGAGCTATATGCCGGATTTGCAAATAACGCAGGAGACAATGTGGCACACTTTGCACATCTGGGCGGTATGGTATTCGGTTTTATCTTGATTATGTATTGGAGAAAAAAGAACAGAGGAAATGGCTACTATTATAACTGATTTGAAAGAAAACTTTCGCAGAGGAAATATCTATATCCAGTTGATTTACATCAATGCAGCGGTATTCATATTCACCACTCTGACTGAAGTCATGCTCCAATTGTTCAATCGGAGTATGATGGGAATATTCGAATGGCTGGAATTACCGGCATCACTTTCACGCTTCATTCTGCAACCGTGGTCACTGCTGACGTACATGTTCATGCATGCAGGATTCATGCACATTCTTTTCAACATGCTGTGGCTTTATTGGTTCGGAGCACTATTCCTGAACTTCTTTTCTGCAAAGCATCTGCGTGGTGTGTACATTTTGGGAGGAATCTGCGGTGGTTTGCTCTATATTGCCGCCTATCATATTTTCCCGTACTTCCACCCCATGATAAATTACTCTTTCATGCTGGGTGCCTCTGCTTCCGTGCTTGCCATCGTAGCTGCCACAGCCTATCGTGAGCCCAACTATCCGATACATCTATTTCTTTTCGGAACCATCCGACTGAAGTATCTGGCGCTTATCGTTATAGGCACCGATTTGCTATTCATTACCTCCAGCAATGCCGGTGGACACATCGCACATTTGGGAGGTGCGCTGGCAGGGTTATGGTTTGCTGCCAGCCTCAGCAAAGGCAGTGACCTGACCTCATGTATAAACAAATGTCTGGATGCTTTAGTTTCCATCGTCAGCTTTAAACCCCGAAAGCCGAAAATGAAAGTACATTACGGTACCAGTAAACAAAAAGATTATGATTACAACGCACGGAAAAAAGCCCAATCCGACGAAATAGACCGCATTCTCGACAAATTAAAGAAATCGGGATACGAAAGCCTTACTACGGAGGAAAAGAAAAGCTTGTTCGACGCAAGTAAACGTTAAACAAATGGAAAACGGAAAGTGGAATATGGAGAATGAGAAAATAGCCGCCACTCTTATTTTCAGTTTTCACCTTTCAATTTTCAATTATTATAATGAAGTATTTAGGTAATTTTGTCGCCCTCCTGATTTTGGCGGTCAATGCCTTGTTTACGGGCTTGCTACTGTTTACCGCCTATAGTCCGCACATACAGCCGGTCACACATCCGGTGCAGTCGTGCCTGGGACTGACATTTCCCGTTTTTCTGATGATAAATATAGGCTTCTTCATCTTTTGGCTGGTCATCCAGCGTTACAAAACCGCATTGCTTCCCTTGATAGGATTACTACTTTGTTATTCACAGACACGCACTTATCTGCCCATCAACTTTCATACAAACAAGTTGCCTGAAACAAGTTTCAAATTACTCTCATACAACATCATGGGATTTGACGGAGCCATCAAGCAGAATGGCAAGAATCCCATACTGACTTATTTAAAAGAAAGTAATGCCGATATCCTCTGCCTCCAAGAATACTCCACGACAGAATCATCCCGGCACCTTTCGCAAAAAGATGTGGAACAGGAACTCAAGGCATATCCATATCACCGCATCAACACGGTGGGCAGGGAAAAAGGGCATACCAACAAGATAGCATGTTATTCCAAATATCCGATTCTCTCGGCACGTGTACTAGATTATTCCAGCGAGTACAACGGTTCGGTACTGTATGAAGTAAAAATAGGAGAGGATACAGTCACCCTCATCAACAATCATTTGGAGTCCAACAAATTGACCAAAGCCGATAAAGCCGTGTACGAAAACATGCTGAAATCCCCTGAAAAAGAAAAGGTGAAAAGCGGTATGCGCCTGCTCATACGTAAATTAGCAGAGGCATCAGCCATCCGCGCACCGCAAGCTGACACGATTGCACACGAAATAACAGCTTCACCACATCCTTGTATCATTGTATGTGGCGATTTCAACGACACCCCCATCTCTTATACTCATCGTACCATCGCCCAAAATCTGGACGATGCATTCACCAAATCAGGACGGGGATTAGGAATTTCTTACAATCAGAACAGATTCTATTTTCGGATAGACAATATATTGACCAGCAAGAACCTGAAAGCCTACAATTGTACAGTAGACCGTTCCATCAAGGATTCAGACCACTATCCGATATGGTGTTATATCACCAAAAAGAATTGAGAATTGAGAATTGAGAATTGAGAATTAATACTTAACATTTAATACTTAGAAAACAATGTTCAAAAAATGTATTCTAATTTTAGCAGCAAGTTGTATGATGTACTCCTGTGCCACCCAGACGGAAAGCAATCCGTTCCTTACCGAGTTTCAAACACCCAATGGAGTGCCTCCATTCGATAAAATCAAGTTGGAGCACTATGAACCCGCATTCCAAAAAGGTATAGAAGAGCAGAATGCCAATATCCAAGCCATCATTGCCAATACGGAAGCTCCCACTTTCGAAAATGTCGTTGTTGCTCTCGACAACAGCTCCCCAACTCTGGACCGTGTAGGCGGTGTATTCTTCAACCTGACGGAGGCCGAAACTACCGATGAACTGACAGCCCTTTCCATGAAACTGGCCCCGACATTGGCCGAACACGAAGACAACATCTCACTCAATCAGGAGCTTTTCAAGAAAATAGATGCTGTCTACAATCAGAAAGATGCTCTCGGTCTGACCCGTGAGCAACAAAGACTGCTGGAAAAGACTTATAAGGGTTTTGTCCGTTCCGGCGCCAATCTTCCGGCCGACAAACAAGCCCGCCTGCGCGAAATCAACAAGCAGCTTTCCACGTTCGGAATCACGTTCAGCAACAACATCCTGAACGAAAACAACGATTTCAAGCTTTATGTAGAAAAAGAAGAAGACCTCGCCGGACTTCCCCAATGGTTCCGCGAAAGCGCCTTGGTCGAAGCCCGTGCCACCGGACAAGAAGGCAAATGGCTGTTCACCCTGCACAATGCAAGCCGCCTGCCTTTCCTGCAATATTCAGCCAACCGCCCGCTGCGCGAGCAGATGTACAAAGCCTACATCAACCGTGGCAACAACAATGACAAGAACGACAACAAAAAAATCATTGCCGACATCGTAAGCCTGAGACTTGAAAAGGCGCAATTGCTGGGATTCGATTGTTACTCCAACTTTGTATTGGACAATACAATGGCAAAGAATTCCGCTACCGTGATGGACTTCCTCAACAATTTATGGAGCTATGCACTCCCCAAGGCAAAAGCCGAAGCAGCCGAGCTGCAAAAGCTGATGGACAAGGAAGGCAAAGGAGAGAAACTGGAAGCATGGGACTGGTGGTACTACACCGAGAAACTGCGCAAAGAAAAATACAATCTCGAAGAAGAAGAAATCAAGCCCTACTTCAAGCTGGAAAATGTACGCGAAGGCGCCTTTGCCGTTGCCAACAAGCTCTATGGCATCACACTGACTAAACTCGAGGGCATCCCCGTCTATCATCCCGATGTGGAAGTGTTCGAAGTGAAAGCCGCCGATGGCTCACAACTGGGCATTTTCTATGTAGACTACTTCCCCCGCCCCGGCAAGAGTGGCGGAGCATGGATGAGTAATTACCGTGAGCAACAAGACGGCGTACGCCCATTGGTATGCAACGTATGCAGCTTCACCAAGCCGGTAGGCGGCACTCCCTCCCTGCTGACTATCGACGAAGTAGAAACTTTGTTCCATGAGTTTGGCCATGCTCTGCACGGATTGCTAACCCAATGCCAGTATAAAGGTACTTCAGGCACCAATGTCGTACGCGATTTCGTGGAACTCCCCTCCCAAATCAACGAGCACTGGGCCACCGAACCCGAAGTGCTGAAAATGTATGCCAAGCATTACAAGACTGGCGAAGTCATCCCCGACAGCCTGATTGAAAAGATACTGAACCAAAAAACGTTCAATCAGGGTTTCATGACTACCGAGTTGCTGGCCGCCGCCATCCTCGACATGAATCTGCATAACCTGACTGACACCGAAGGTCTTGATGTCGTTGCATACGAAAAAGAAGCAATGGACCAACTGGGGCTGATTCCGGAAATAGCTCCCCGTTATCGTACCACGTACTTTAACCACATCATTGGCGGCTATGCGGCAGGCTACTACAGCTATCTCTGGGCCAATGTTCTAGACAATGATGCCTTCGAAGCCTTCAAAGAACACGGTATCTTCGACAAGCAAACAGCCGACCTTTTCCGCCAAAATGTTCTGGAAAAAGGAGACAGCGAAGACCCGATGACTCTCTATAAGAACTTCAGAGGAACTGAGCCTCAATTAGACCCGATGTTAAAAAATCGCGGTATGAAGTAAGATTTGTGAAAAAAAAGCTATATTTGCAGCCTTGTATGCAACAGAATTTAATTAAAAAGTAATCATAATAAACTAAAAGTAACATGCAAAACAAAGGATTTGTAAGGGTTTTTGCGATATTGCTCACACTGGTGTGTGTGTTCTATCTCTCCTTCTCTTTTGTAACTCGCCATTACACAAGTAAGGCCAAAGAGTTTGCAAAAGGCGATGTGAAAGTAGAGCAGGACTACCTCGATTCTCTGGCTAATGAGAAAGTGTATTTTGGCAATTGGACGCTGAAACAATGTCGTGAGATGGAGATCAGTTTAGGTTTGGACTTGAAGGGCGGTATGAACGTCATCCTTGAAGTATCCGTACCCGATGTCATCAAAGTATTGGCTGACAACAAGACTGACGAAGCATTCAACCAAGCATTGGCCACTGCCGCCAAACAAGCTACCACAAGCCAGGATGACGTGATCACCTTGTTCGTCAGAGAGTATCACAAGCTTGCTCCGGGTGCTCCGCTGTCACAGCTGTTCGCAACCCAACAATTAAAAGACAAGGTAACTCAGAAATCTACCGACGCAGAAGTTGAAAAAGTATTGCGCGAAGAGGTAAAGGCGGCTGTTGAGAATTCCTATAATGTACTCCGTACCCGTATTGACCGTTTCGGTGTAGTTCAGCCTAACATCCAAAGTCTGGAAGACAAGATGGGGCGCATCATGGTGGAACTTCCGGGTATCAAAGAGCCTGAACGTGTAAGAAAATTGTTACAAGGTTCCGCCAATCTGGAATTCTGGGAAACATACACAGCAAAAGATGTTACTCCTTATCTGCAAGCTGCCGACACCAAGTTGCGTGCCATCGTTGCAAGCGAAACTCCGACAGAAGAGGCAGACAGCGCAGCTACCGAAACTCCTGCCGTAGCACAAGCTACCAGCACAGCCGACAGTCTTGCCGCTGCTTTAAAAGGCGAAAACAAAACACAAGCTGTTGACCTTGCGCAGATAAAGAAAGAACACCCGCTGTTCGCCATCCTGCAGGTCAACCCCAGCGGGCAAGGTCCTGTTGTTGCTTATGCCAACTACAAGGATACTGCTGAAATCAACAGATACCTTTCCATGCCGGAAGTTCAGGCCGAAATGCCGAAAGACTTGCGTCTGAAGTGGGGCGTATCTCCTTATGAATACGATCCGAAAGCCCAGACTTTCGAACTTTATGCCATCCGTTCTACAGAACGTAACGGCAAGGCGCCTCTGGAAGGTGATGTAGTGGTTAGCGCCAAAGACGAATACGACCATTACGGTAAACCTGCCGTAAGTATGTCTATGAACACTGACGGTGCCCGCCGTTGGGCTCAGCTCACCAAACAGAATATCGGCAAAAGCATTGCTATCGTGCTGGACGGTTATGTTTACTCAGCACCGAACGTAAACAATGAAATCACGGGCGGTAACTCACAGATTACCGGTCACTTTACTCCGGAACAAGCAAAAGACTTGGCAAACGTGTTAAGATCAGGTAAGATGCCGGCTCCTGCACACATCGTACAAGAAGATATCGTAGGTCCTTCACTGGGACAAGCTTCTATCAATGCCGGTATCATGTCATTCATCGTAGCATTGATTCTGCTGATGGTTTACATGTGCTCTATGTACGGATTCATTCCGGGTATGGTTGCCAACGGTGCTCTGGTACTGAACTTGTTCTTCACATTGGGTATCCTTTCTTCTTTCCAAGCAGCATTGACGATGTCCGGTATTGCCGGTATGGTGCTGGCACTGGGTATGGCTGTAGATGCCAACGTATTGATTTACGAACGTACCAAAGAAGAACTCCGTGCAGGCAAGGGTGTAAAGAAAGCATTGGCTGACGGTTACTCCAACGCCTTCTCTGCAATCTTCGACTCCAACTTGACGTCTATCATCACCGGTATTATCTTGTTCAACTTCGGTACAGGTCCTATCCGTGGTTTTGCTACTACATTGATTATCGGTATTTTGATTTCGTTCTTTACTGCCGTATTCATGACGCGTCTGTTCTATGACCATTTCATGAGCAAGGACAAACTCCTGAATCTGACATTCTCTTCCAAGATTTCAAAGAACTTGATGGCGAATGTACACTTCGACTTCATGGGTAGAAACAAATTGTGGCTGACCACTACTGGAGTTATCATAGTTATATGTATCGCTTTCCTCGCTACCCGCGGATTGAGCCAGAGTATCGACTTCACTGGTGGACGTAACTTCAAAGTACAGTTTGAGAATAAGGTAGAGCCGGAACAAGTTCGAGAGCTTATTTCCAGTAAGTTCGGTGATGCCAATGTCAGCGTTATCGCCATCGGCACGGACGGCAAGACAGTACGTATCAGTACCAACTACCGTATCGAAGAAGAAGGTAACAACATCGACTCTGAGATCGAAGCATACTTATACGAAACATTGAAACCGTTGCTGACTCAGAACATCACTTTGGAAACCTTCATCGACCGCGAAAACCATACGGGCGGAAGTATTATCAGTTCCCAGAAGGTAGGTCCGAGTATCGCAGACGACATTAAGGTTTCAGCCATCTGGTCTGTTGTACTTGCATTGATTGCCATCGGTATCTATATCCTGATCCGTTTCCGCAATATTGCATACAGTATCGGTTCAGTATCCGCATTGGCTTGTGATACTATCATCATCCTGGGTGCCTACTCCATCTGTTGGGGCTGGATGCCGTTCTCTCTGGAAATCGACCAGACCTTTATCGGTGCCATCCTGACAGCTATCGGTTACTCTATCAACGACAAGGTGGTAATCTTTGACCGTGTACGTGAATTCTTCGGTCTCTATCCGAAGCGTGACAAGTTCCAGTTGTTCAATGACTCATTGAATACAACTTTGGCACGTACCATCAATACTTCACTGAGCACCTTGATTGTGTTGCTGTGCATCTTCATCCTCGGTGGTGATTCCATCCGCAGCTTCGCATTCGCCATGATTCTGGGTGTTGTATTCGGTACACTGTCTTCTCTGTTCGTTGCATCTCCTATCGCATATCTGTTGATGAAAAACAAGAAAGGTACTGAAGCAGCTGTAGAAGTAGCCAAATAAAAATTTAGACAAAAAACTATAAACTAAAAAGAGGTTGTGTCAAAACGTTGGCACAACCTCTTTTATATTTTAAGTTCTGCTATATTTTCTTTTGGCTATGCTACTTTTTCCTCATGCATTTGGCAGCAAGTTGCTATATTCCAATTATATCGGGTTATAAATAGTCCCATAAACAAATATTTGGCAACTGTAATGAGCCCCTTTCCTTCTTTTATCTGTTTAGCACACATTTTTTTGATATTAAAGGCTATAGCAAAGAAAGCAAAGTCCATTGTAACCTTGTCTTCTCCCACATGCCGGAATCTTCTGTATGCCATGTTGTATTTCATTTGTCCAAACACAGCTTCTGGTTCTATACACCTCCTGCCTCTATGCTTGATACCTTCTTCTGAGAGCAACCTTTCCCGTGCCTGCCGTTTGTATTGATTTAATCGGTGGTTGACTTCTATAATACGGTTCCCCCGAGCTTTAAAACAACTGCCACGCAAAGGGCAACCTTCGCATCTTTTTGCTTTATACCGGGCACTTTCGATGATGTATCCGCTCGCTGTCTTGTCACGTTTGGTTCCTATACGGTTCATGTGCTGTCCCATAGGACAAACGTAATAATCCTCTTGGGCATTGTAATGGAGACTTTCGGCATGGAACGGGTTGGGAGTATAACGGGGACGCTGTTCTTTATGGAAGTAATTGTACTTGATGAAGGTTTCTATCCCATTCTCCTGCATGAACCGGTAATTTTCTTCCGAACCGTAACCGGAGTCTGCCACGCAGATATTCGGTAAACGGTTATAGCGGTACTGGAAAGAGTGGAAAAAAGGTATGAGGGTCAGTGTATCGGTAGGGTTGGGAAACAGACGGAAGTCTGTGATGAATTGGTTTTCAGTACCTATTTGCAGATTATATCCGGGTTTGGTCTGCCCGTTCTTCATGGCATCTTCTTTCATGCGCATGAATGTGGCACCAGGATCGGTCTTGGAATAGGAGTTACGTTCTCCAAGGGTATCAAGGTGATTGTCATATTCTATCAGCTTGTCACGATACCCTTCAAGTTCCCTGACCTGCTTCTTCTTTTTGCGCAGGGCTTTCTTTTCTTCCTTATCCTTTGTTGCAGGCTGGCGTTCCAGGGCTTCTTTAAGTTCATCCACTATGTCAGAGAGCCTGCAGGAAGTAAACTCCACGGATGTGTCTTTTATAGAGTTCTCCTGTGCAATGGTTTCATCCACCTGCTCCAAGAGAATACGGATTTTATCCATTAGTCTCGTACGGTTCCGTTCGACTGTCTTGCGCCAGACAAAAGTATATTTGTTGGCTTTGGATTCAATCTTGGTGCCGTCAATATACTCCACATCAAGGCTGATGAAACCTTTATCGGCAAGGACAAAAATCAACTGGGTAAATACATTATTTATTTCCTCCTTTACACGGTTACGAAAACGGTTGATCGTGATAAAATCCGGATGCTCATTACCGGCAAGCCAAATATAATGAATGTCACGAAGGAGGTGCTTCTCTATTTTACGGCAAGAATAGATATTATTCATGTAGGCGTAGATTATCACCTTAAGCATCATTTTAGGATGATAAGGACAACGGCCCGTTTCCTTATAAAGCTTCTTGAAACTCTCAAGATTGAGGTTGTCAATAACAGCATTCACGATGCGGACCGGGTCGTTCGCAGCTATGTTTTCATCAATTCTTTGTGGAAAAAGAACGGTTTGGTTGGGAATGTAAGGACGAAAATGTAACTTTGCCATAACGAAAAACTTTATACCTAAAGATACGAAAACTTTGGGTAATAACAAAGCCCGGGCTTGAGAAAGTCTGGGCTTTGCGCATAAAAAAAGGCTGTGTCAGCATTTTGACACAACCTCTTTTTGTAGTCTCGCCGGGAATCGAACCCGGATCTAAAGTTTAGGAAACTTCTATTCTATCCGTTGAACTACAAGACCTTTTGCATAGATTCTGCATATTGCAGTAGATTGCGAATGCAAAGATAATGTATTCTGTCGATTTTCCGAAAAAAGTTTTGTTAATCCGATTAACTTTACGAAATTTGTCGGTCAGTGATAGAATACAGTAACCCCCAAAAATTAATCTATAGTAATTCGTAAGTTATGGCAAACGACATGATGGTCAAAGAACTGGAGCAAGTGGTAGTCCGCTTCTCCGGAGACTCCGGCGATGGTATGCAGCTCGCCGGCAACATCTTTTCAACAGTTTCGGCTACCGTGGGCAATGATATCAGTACATTCCCCGACTATCCGGCAGATATCCGCGCCCCGCAAGGTTCACTTACCGGTGTTTCCGGTTTCCAAGTACATATCGGTGCTGAGAAAGTCTATACCCCGGGTGACAAATGCGACGTATTGGTAGCGATGAACGCCGCCGCACTGAAAACCCAATATAAGTTTGCTAAATCCACTGCTTGTATCATTATCGATACAGACGCTTTTCAGAAATCAGACCTGGAAAAGGCGGCTTTCAAGACCGATAATCCGATAGAGGAAATGGGTATTAAGCAGG
>OLEI01000187.1_pt1 | contig 21392 bp, 19 predicted proteins | sample 1602591 | NCBI WGS metagenome assembly OLEI01 (sample SAMN02674964, study PRJEB24791) | human gut metagenome, SKBSTL008 | isolation source: stool | host: Homo sapiens | place: USA | reverse complement strand
AATTATCTCGCGGTTGTTTATGAACTCGTACGGCACTTCCTGGTACACATAATAATTAAGCCAATTGGAATAAAGTATATTGCCGTGCGACCGCCACTGTAAAAGCGGCTTTTGTGTATCATCATTATCCGGATAGTAGTTCACCGGCATATCTATATCAAGCCCCTTTTTCTTATCCCTCTCGTACTCATTGTGAAGAGTATATCTGTCATACTCAGGATGTCCCATCACAAAAATCTTTTTACCGTCCTGATCCATCAGAAGGAATACTCCGGCATCATCCGACTCCGCAAGTATGGTAAGCTCCTGATGCTTTAATATATCCTCCTTTAAGACCTCGGTATGCCTTGAGTGTGGTGCGTAAAACACGTCATCGAAGCCTCTGACAAGTGGGACTTTTCTGTTCTTTACGTGGTGCGCATACACACCAAACTTCTTCTTTGGAAGCACACGCTTTGGTATGCCGTAGTGATAATACAATCCTGCCTGTGCACCCCAGCACAGATGAAGTGTGGAGAAAGCATGTGTCTTGCTCCACTCCATTATACTGCATATCTCATCCCAGTAGTCTACCTCCTCGTATTCCATAAGCTCAACCGGTGCCCCTGTGATTATCATGCCGTCAAAGTACCTGTCCTTTATATCGTCAAAGGTCTCGTAAAATTTGTTCAGATGACTGAGTGATGTGTGAGTGGCCTCGTGAGTAGATGTGGTCACAAACGTTACATTAACCTGTATAGGGGTATTTGACAGCGAGCGCAGTATCTGAAGCTCTGTGTCCTCCTTTAATGGCATGAGATTTACAATCGCAATCTCCAGCTGTCTGATGTTCTGATGTGATGCCCTGTTTTCGTCCATCACAAATATATTTTCTCTCTCAAGTATTTCCTTTACAGGTAAATCATTTTGTGTCTTTATAGGCATTTTATAACCTCTTTTCTAACGCCCAAACATCTCTATAAATGTATCCTCCGAGATGATAGGTATTCCTAATTCTTTTGCTTTTTTATTTTTTGATGAAGTAGATTCAGTGTCGTTGTTTACCAGATAGTCTGTCTTTTTTGACACGCTTCCTGTCACCTTGCCGCCCTGTGACTCCACATAGGCCTTAAACTCGCTTCTGTTGGCAAAATAATGCACATCGCCTGTGATGACAAAGGTCTTGCCGTTTAAGCTCCCCTCCGACATATCCTTTATATCGACCTGTTCTATGTCAAGCTCCTTAATCAATGCTTCAAACATCGCACTGTTTTTGGGATTTGCATACCATTCAAGTATGGAGCCTGATTTTTCCTGGCCTATACCGTCTATATCCACAAAATCTGTGGCATTTCTCATTCTGTCCGCGAAGCCATCAAAACCTATTGCGTTGACAATCTTCTTGCCTGCATCGGTACCTATAAGAGGTATACAGAGTGCAAATATCAGATTGACCGGGTGGACATGTCTGCTTTTTTCGATGGCAGTCTGCATATTCATGCATGATTTTTCTCCAAAGCCCTCCATGCTGCTTATCTTATCAAAATGCTCTGGCAGATGGTATATGTCAGGGAACTGTTTTATGAATCCCTCATTTATAAATTTTAGCATTGTCTGTACCGAAAGTCCATCTATATCCATTCCGCTTTTGCTGACAAATCTTGAAAACTTTTTGACATTCTTGGCTGTACAGTCAGGGTTTGTACAATGCAGCGTCTTCACACCGCTGTTTTTGCTGACAAATATGCGTGTCGGATGATGGCACACCGGACATTCCTTCGGTATCTCAACCGCTCCCACCGCATCCTTTACAGCTATGCATTTCGGAATAATCTTGTTGGCTTTTATCACGGAAAGTGTACACTCTTTTCCCACTCCAAGCCTTTCTATCTCAGTCAGATTGCAAAGCGAAGCTCTCGAAACCGTCGTGCCCTCTATCTGCACCGGCTCAAAAACAGCCACCGGCGATATTGTCGAAACCGCACACGACCACTCAATATAACGAAGCCTCGTATCTACTGCCTCATCCTGCCACTTGAAAGCAAAGCCGGCTCTCGTAGCATGATGTCCCGTGATGCTTCCACCTGCAGCGTAGGCAGTGTCATCATAGCATATGACAAGTCCGTCCACAGGCACATCCATCTTTCCGCTCTCAACATCCCTTGTCCAGCGTTTTACAGCCTCATCAAGGCCTGCCGCATCAGTTGCCTCCCTTTTGACAACATTGAATTTCATATCACTAAGATAGCTCATTCTGTCACCCCATGATATGATATCATCATCTATATGCACGAGTGTAAACGCATAAAACACAACATGTCTGCGTTTCACTTCTTCCACATCATCGAGATTTAATGTACCGGAGGCAAGGTTCCTTGGATTGGCATATTTCTCATCATCGTCCTCGATTGTATCATTTAACAGCTTAAAATCCGTGTAGGAAATTGTCGCTTCCCCTCTTACAACCATATGTCCCTTGTATGGTATCTCCTTTGGGAAGCCGCTTATGGCATCCTGCAAAAAGGTGATGTTACTTCCTACAGTTCCATTTCCTCTCGTCAGTATTTTCACAAGCCTGCCACCGTCATATGTGAGCACGAGTGTCAGTCCGTCAAGCTTCCATGAAAGCCAGATTGGCATATCACCTGCCCATTTCTTAAGCTCCTCAATACTCTTTGTCTTTGCAAGTGAAAGCGCCGGATACTCATGCGGCTCACGATTTCCAGCCTCTGCCTCATAGCCTGCATTCTGTGTCGGGCTGTCCTGACGGATATATCCTGTCTCTTTTTCAAGCTGTGTAAGCTCATCAAACAGTGCATCCCACTCGTAATTTGGCATTATTTCATCTGCGCCATTGTAATAGGCTTTTGATGCGCGGTTAAGACTTTCAACAAGATCATCTATCTTATCTTTTATTTTGTTATTCTCCATGCTGTAATAATCCTCTGTCTGCTTTACTTTGCTCTTCTATCCGGATATTTCTTATCCGTATGTTTCTTATCCGTATGTTTCTTATCCGTATGTTTCTTATCAGAATGATTCTTATTCGTATCAGGCATAACCGGCTGATTTGAGGAATCCGCAATCAGTCTTTTGAGCCCCTTGTATTCAAGTGGTGTCACTGCCCTGTACTTTCCTCTTGGCAGGTCACCAAGCTCAATATTCATGATTCTCACTCTCTCAAGCTTGACCACACGGTAGCCAAAGTATTCACACATCCGTCTTATCTGCCTATTGTAGCCCTGTGTCAGAATAATCTTAAACTGCTTTGAGGACAGCTTTTTCACATGGCACTTTCTGGTTGTCACACCAAGCTCTACAAGCGGTACACCTCCTGCGAGCCCTCTTATGAAGCTGTCAGATATTGTTTTGTTTACTGTGACAATATACTCTTTTTCGTGTCTGTTGCCGGAGCGCATCATCTTATTTACTATCTCGCCATTGTTGGTCAGAAGTAAAAGTCCCTCTGAATCCTTATCCAGCCTGCCAATGGGATAAATGCGCTTTGGGTAATTAAGATAATCTATCACGTTGTTTTTTTCCCTTTTTTCTGCTGTGCAGACTATGCCGGCCGGCTTATTGAGGGCAATCAGTATCATCTCTTCTTCCTTTGATACTACCTGTCCATTATATGTGACAGTCTGTCCCTTTAGAACTCTGTCACCTGTCTTTGCTGTCACGCCGTCTATTCCTACTTTGCCGGCTTCTATCTGCCTGTCTGCCTCACGCCTTGAGCACACGCCCGCTTCACTGAGGAATTTATTTATTCTTACACCATTTTCTTCCATACCATATCCTCTTTTTAGATTGCTTTATCCGATATACATAAACCAAACAGCAGCCTTTTCTACTCTTTACGGCAGCCATTTGCTATGTAGATTAAAACACGGAGACCTTTAAGCCTCCGTGTTGCTTCTTATTATTGTATGCACATCTGTTACTTTGTATTGCTTTTACTGTCCTACTGTCTGGAGATTCTCTGTCTTGATATAAGCTCTGCCATTTGTTCCGGCGCTGTAGGATACTATAGTCCAGTCGCCCTCTGTGCCATATGCTGTAAGTGTTACCTGTTCCTTTAAGAGACCAAGCTCCTTTGCATCTGTGCTTGCACCGTCACGCACCTTTACAACATCCTTTGTCACTACCTGATATTCAGCCAGTGCCTGTGGCTGCTCGGCTGTCTGCTGATTGGCTGCATTTGTATCTGTGGTCTGCTGATCTGTGGTCTGTCCGGCATTTGCATCCGTAGTCTGCTGGTCTGCAGTCTGTCCTGCATTTGCATCTGTAGTCTGCTGGTCACCACTTAGTGATGCATCATCTGCCTGCTGTGTATCTGCCTCTGTAGTCTGTGTGTCTGCATCAGACTTCTTTAAATTGGCAATGCCTGACGATGTGTACCACTGCTTTATAGCACCTGTGAGTGTTGTCTCAAGCATAGTCTTTAAATTAGCATCAGAACCGACCGCCTGCTCATATTCCTTTTGTACCTCCTCATGAAGGTCTGCAAACTCAGATGAAGCAGTATACTTAGAAATAAGCTCCATAATATCGTCATCGAGTTCATTCTCGCAGTATGTTCTGTTGAAATTACTGTATACATTATTTATAAAGAGCTTTCCGTCCTTATCTGTCTCTATATAAAAGAAGTCAAGTGTAGGTGCCTGTGTATCAACTCCCGTAAACTTTATACTGTTTTTAACAGACACAAAGTATGTTCCCTTTTTTAAACCATTCTTGGTATAAGGTGTGATGTCATTGACTGACTCATAGTACTGGCTGACAACACCAATATAGCTCTTCTCGTTGTCGCTCATAGGTGTCGCAAGCTTGCCAAGGGTATCAAGGTCATCACCCACGTATGCCTTATAATAATCAGCAAGTAATGTGCTGATATCGTCCTTTGCGTCATTTGTGTAATCCTTTTCAAACTCAAAATCCTTCACCGAAATCTCTGTCTGTGATCCGGCTTCGGTATTGGATTGTCTGCCATTATTGCCTCCTGCGACAACTACTATAAGTATGAGTATGAGTCCTACAAGTACACCTGCTACTCCAACGTATTTTTTATTTTCTGCGCAAAACTGCTTTATATTATCCAATGTTTCCTTGTTAAAAAAGTCCTTCATGTGATTCCTCCATTAACCTAACATATCAAAATCAAAGTATGTGACCGACGCGAATCGAACGCGCACTCGCCGGAGTCGGAGTCCGGAATTTTATCCATTAAACTACGGTCACAAAAAAGTTACCAACTATTTATATCACATCTTTTACTTTTTTTCAATGTTACTTTTTTCTTATTATAGCCTTTTAGTGTTTTATTATAACTTTTTATGCATACTATTATAATTGATAAAAATTTGACAATATATTTCATTTATCTTATTATTTAACTGTTTGGGCATTATATATTGGAAATTTTTTCCGATATACCATAAAAATATACCATTTTAATTAATAAAATTACTATTTATATAAGGAGCACTATTATGAGTTTCACATTTTTAAACCAGCTTCCAACTCCTGCACAGATTAAGGAGGAATATCCTCTGTCAAAGGAGCTTACCGAGCTTAAAGCGAAGCGCGATGCAATGATTTCAGATGTTATCTGTGGAAAAGATGATAGATTTCTCGTCATTATCGGACCGTGTTCAGCCGACAACGAGGATTCAGTCTGTGACTATGTCAGCCGCCTGACAAATATTCAGGAGGATGTAAAGGACCGCGTAATCATCATCCCTCGTGTATATACAAACAAGCCAAGAACAACCGGCGAGGGCTACAAAGGAATTGCCTCACAGCCTGACCCTGAAAAGGCTCCCGACATGGTTGAGGGTCTTATCGCCATGAGAAAAATGCACATCCGTGCCATCGCAGAGAGCGGACTCACCTGTGCAGATGAGATGCTTTACCCTGAGAACTGGGGCTATGTTGAGGATCTTCTCTCATATGTGGCAATCGGCGCTCGTTCTGTTGAGGATCAACAGCATCGTCTCACCGTCAGCGGCTTCGATGTGGCCAGCGGCATGAAAAACCCTACAAGCGGTGATTTTTCCGTCATGCTCAATTCTGTTTACGCAGCACAGCACCCACATCATTTTGTTTACAGAGGCTATGAGGTTGAGACATCAGGAAATCCTCTGACTCACGTTGTTTTAAGAGGTGCTGTCAGCAAGCATGGCAACACTACAACAAACTACCATTACGAGGACTTAATCCGTCTGCACGAAATGTACGACAAGATGGACGTTGTCAACCAGGCGGCTATCATCGATACCAACCATTCCAACTCCGGAAAGAAGTTCAAGGAGCAGATTCGTATCGCCAAGGAAGTTATGCACAACAGACAGCTTTCCTCTGATATCAAATCACTTGTCAAGGGTCTTATGATTGAGAGCTATATTGAGGAGGGCAGCCAGAAGATTGGTGAGCATGTCTACGGAAAATCCATCACCGATCCATGTCTAGGATGGGAGGATTCAAAGAAGCTTATCTACGACATTGCAGAAATGAATTCTTAAATCACAAATTATACACACATTTTTTTACAAAACACAAGCCACAGGAGTATATATCCTGTGGCTTGCATTATTTTGTCGGTTTATTATTTAATCATATTACTATAAGCAAGAACTGCACTGACTGTTTTGGAATCCTGGATTTTCCCGGCATAAATCATGTCGCACAGCTCCTTTAGGGTGTATATTTCTACATCGATTGACTCGGCATCATCTAGATGCTGCTCGCCCTTTTTCAGGTTTTTGGCAAGATAGACATCTACTTCTTCGTCGCAAAAGGCTACTGTTGTGCGAAGTGAAAGTAAAAACGAGATATCATCAGAGCTGTAGCCCGTCTCCTCCTTAAGCTCCCTTTCTGCACACAGTCTGGTATCTTCTCCCACAAAGTCTCTGCAGCCGGCCGGAATCTCTATTGTCTCCCTCTCGAGAGCGTTTCTATACTGACGCACCATGATTATCCTGCCGTCATCAAGCACCGGAAGCACTGCCGCAGCGCCCTTTCTGTGTGAAACAAAATCCCATTCCTCAGTCTTACCGTTTGCAAACTGCATTGTATCCTTGTATATATCAAGTATTGAGCCCTTATATACAAGCTCTCTTTTTTGCCGTTTCATTTCATCAATCATTTTTCCTGTTTACCTTCTAAATAATTTAAATTCAGAGTACCGTTTTTATTAGAAATCCACCTCTGTGTCATAATAGCAGCATTTGAGAAGCTTCTCCATCTCCTCCTGGCTTGGCTGGCGAGGATTTGAGCCTGTACAAGCATCAAGGATAGCATTTGCAGCAATCTCAGGAAGTCTCTCAAGGAATACTTCCTCCGGTACAAAGCCCTGCTCTGTTGGATAGCTGTCTGCTCCGTAATTCTTGATGCAGTGTGGGATATTCAGATCATCATTCATGCCACGTAAGTATTTGATAAGAAGCTCAACCTTCTCATCAAGTGTCTCTCCACCCAGTTTCATAAAATCTGCTATTACGCCATAGCGTTCCTTTGCTGTCTCATCCTTTGCATTAAAAGCAATAACCTTTGGCAGATACATGGCATTGGCTGCTCCGTGGATGATATGTGCACCATAATCTGCAAAAGCTGCGCCTGTCTTGTGTGCCATGGAATGAACTATTCCAAGTAGTGCGTTGGAGAATGCCATTCCTGCCAGACACTGCGCATTGTGCATCGCATCTCTCTTTGCCATATCACCATTGTATGAATCAATCAGGTCATGCTGTATCATCTCTATTGCATGGAGTGCAAGCGGATCTGTAAAGTCGCTGTTGGCTGTTGATACATATGCCTCGATGGCATGTGTCATGGCATCCATTCCTGTGTGTGCAACAAGCTTCTGTGGCATTGTCTCTGCAAGCTCAGGGTCTACGATTGCAACATCAGGTGTTATCTCAAAGTCTGCGATTGGATATTTGATACCCTTCTCATAATCTGTGATGATTGAGAACGCAGTAACCTCTGTTGCTGTGCCAGATGTAGATGAAATAGCACAGAAATGTGCCTTCTTTCTAAGCTTTGGAATACCAAATACCTTGCACATATCCTCAAATGTGATATCCGGATACTCATACTTAATCCACATAGCCTTTGCTGCATCTATAGGTGAGCCACCACCAATTGCTACAATCCAGTCCGGTTCAAACTCAGCCATGGCAGCCGCACCTTTCATGACTGTCTCAACTGACGGATCCGGCTCAATTCCCTCAAAAAGCTTTACTTCCATACCTGCTTCCTTCAAATAAGCCTCGGCTTTGTCTAAAAAGCCAAATCTCTTCATTGAGCCTCCGCCCACACAGATAATAGCCTTCTTTCCCTCAAAGCTCTTTAATGCCTCAAGCGCACCCTTTCCGTGATATAAATCTCTTGGTAATGTAAATCTCTGCATTGTAAAACCCTCCATATGATATTTTAATTATATAGTTTCTCCCTTGTAATATTTATAAAAATCGCAGCCATCAACACTGAATAGTTACTAAATATTACATTTATTATTTTATAACATTTTACTAATTTTGTCACGTACCATTATCTATTTTTGTGAATACAAGATATTTTATACATATATTTTTATGCAATATATACAATTATCTTCAGTAGTAATAAACAGTTACCGATAATTTATTTCATACCAATAAGCACTACATTGTAAAAATCGGCTGCATTTACGTTTTTATTTTTTGCAAAAAAGAAAAGGCTTCATACGAAGCCTTTTCAAATGTACATGTTATTATGTCAAACCGACAATACGCTAATGCTCTACTTTGCGTAATCCACTATACGTGACTCACGTATTACATTAACCTTTATCTGACCCGGATACTCTAACTCAGACTCAATCTGCTTAGATATATCTCTGGCCATGATAACCATGTCGGCATCACTGACCTGCTCAGGAACTACCATAATACGAATCTCTCTACCTGCCTGAATAGCAAAAGATTTCTCTACCCCTTTATAACCATTTGTAATGTCCTCTAACTGCTGAAGACGATTTGAATATGTCTCCAAAGTCTCTCTTCTTGCACCCGGACGTGCCGCACTGATTGTATCAGCTGCCTGTACGAGACATGCAATAAGTGACTCCGGTTCAACATCACCGTGATGTGATTCTACTGCATTAATCACAAGTGGTGACTCTTTGTATTTCTTACATAATTCGGCACCGAGCTGGATGTGTGAACCCTCCATCTCGTGATCTACTGCCTTACCTATATCATGTAATAAGCCTGCACGCTTTGCCATTCTGACATCCTCACCAATTTCAGCAGCCAGTAAACCTGCCAGCTGTGCAACCTCGATAGAATGCTTTAACGCATTCTGACCGTAGCTTGTTCTAAACTTCATCTTTCCAAGAAGACGCACAAGCTCCGGGTGAATACCATGTATGCCCACCTCAAGTGTGGCAGCTTCACCCTCTTCACGAATCATATTATCGACTTCTTTTTGAGCCTTCTCAACCATCTCCTCTATACGGGCCGGATGGATTCTTCCGTCAACAATAAGCTTCTCAAGAGCTATTCTTGCAACCTCTCTTCTAATTGGATCAAAGCTTGACAAAATAACTGCCTCAGGTGTGTCATCTATAATCAGATCTACACCTGTCATAGTCTCGAGAGTACGGATATTACGTCCCTCTCTTCCTATGATACGTCCCTTCATCTCATCATTCGGAAGCGATACTACTGAAATAGTAGTCTCAGACACATGGTCTGCTGCACATTTCTGAATAGCTGTAACCACGTAATCCTTAGCCTTACGGTTTGCCTCTTCCTTTGCTTTGTTTTCCATTTCCTTAATCATTTTTGCAGTATCAAGTTTTACATCTTCTTCAATGGTCTTTAAGAGATATTCTTTAGCTTGCTCGGAGGTTAATCCAGAGATTCTTTCAAGTTCCTGTAAACGCTGCTCGTTAAGCTTTGATATTTCAATCTTCTGCTTCTTGAGTTCCTCTTCCTTAACTACAAATCCGGCTTCACGCTTCTCGATAGCTTCGAGCTTCTTGTCGACATTTTCTTCCTTCTGAACGATACGACGCTCATTACGGGAAATCTCGTTTCTACGCTCTTTGATTTCCTTATCCAGATCATTCTTAGCCTTTATAGACTCTTCCTTGATCTCAAGCATAGACTCGCGCTTCTTTTCCTCCGCAGTCTTTACAGCCTCATCAATGATTCCTCTTGCCTTCTCCTCAGCATTTCCGATCTTGGAGTTAGCAGATTTCTTCTGGTATAAAGCGGCTGCAAACCATACAATCAATGCAGTAATAATAATAGAAACTACAGCAGTAATGATATACGGTAGCATTACAGGAGCACCTCCTTTATTAAATTTTCATTGTATTTCACAAATTACAACAATTAAATTCTATACTTTTTGGTGCAAATTGTCAAGGTAATTGTGATCTCATTGCTGAAAGAATCTGGCTGCTCTTAAAGCCCCTGCGCATAAGAAACTGGTATATCCTGCGAAACTCCTTTTCATCACAGTTATCAGGATCATAGTGTTTCTTTTCAAGCAGCTTTGCTATATGTTTCTCTTCATCAGCAGTGTATTCGCTGTCTATGGCACAATTTATATCATCTCTGCCTATGCCCTTTGCCATAAGCTTCTGCTCAAGCTGCCTGCGGCTTAAGCTGTCCTGATGATACCTGACATATGTGGAAGCAAATCTGTAATCATCAAGATAATGAAAGCTCTTGACATAATCTATTGCTGCATCCACACAGCAATCCGGATATCCGCCCTGTGTGAGCTTTTCCCTAAGCTTTCTTTCACTCCTGTCCATCTGTTCAAGCAGATGCAGTGCTCTCTTTTTGGCTCTCTTTCCTACCACCTCAGTTATCAGCTTTTCGTAATCCGCTTCACTGATAAAGGCTCCATCCATAATAGAGTACCGCACGGCCTCTGTACGGTACAGCACACATGTCGTGCCATTATCAAAGGTCGTGCGGTATTTGCCTTTACCAATATTCTCATATCCGGTAATCTCTATCATATATAACCCTGCTCACTTATTATTCTTCTGCTTCAGGCTTTTCAGAGTCTTCCTGTACTGCAGCATCTTCGTCCTCAGGCTGTGTAAAGTAAAAATCCCTTACCTTTGCCTCAAGCATATCAAAAAATGCCGGATTCTCATGGATATAAATCTTTGCATTCTCACGACCCTGTCCTATCTTGTCTCCCTCGTATGCGTACCATGCACCGGATTTGTTGACAATGCCTGCATTTACTGCAAGATCAAGCACATCTCCTTCTCTTGAGATACCCTGGCCAAACATGATATCAAACTCTGCCTCCCTGAAAGGAGGAGCTATTTTATTCTTAACAACCTTTACGCGGACATGGTTGCCGACTATCTCACCGGCCTGCTTGAGTGACTCAGTTCTTCTGACATCAAGACGCACTGATGAATAGAACTTTAATGCCCTTCCACCTGTGGTAGTCTCAGGATTTCCAAACATCACACCGACCTTCTCACGAAGCTGATTGATGAATATAACGATACAATTTGACTTGCTGATAACTGCCGTGAGCTTACGGAGCGCCTGGCTCATAAGCCTGGCCTGAAGTCCGACATGGGAATCACCCATATCTCCGTCAATCTCGGCCTTTGGTACGAGTGCCGCAACAGAATCTACAACCACGATATCCACAGCGCCGGAACGTACCATTGTCTCTGTTATCTCAAGTGCCTGCTCACCGCAGTCCGGCTGTGAAATATAGAGATTGTCAATATCAACACCTATATTTCTGGCATATACAGGGTCAAGCGCATGCTCTGCATCTATAAAGCCTGCTATGCCGCCTCGCTTCTGTACCTCTGCAACACAGTGGAGTGCAACCGTTGTCTTACCTGATGACTCCGGTCCGTACACCTCAATAATCCTGCCCTTTGGAAGGCCTCCGAGTCCTAATGCAATATCAAGGCTTAATGAGCCTGTAGGTACTGTCTCTACATTCATATTGGCTGAATTGTCACCAAGCTTCATGACAGAGCCCTTTCCGTATTGTTTCTCAATCTGCGCGATGGCAGCGTCTAATGCTTTTAATTTATCTTCCTTTGCCATAATAATCTCCTATCCTCTCGCGAACAAACGTTCGTTCTGTTATTATAATAATACACTTCTATTCAATTGTCAACAAATAAATTGGAATAATTACAGAATCAGATAGCTGCACGTGCTGCTGTTTGTGCCTCACGCTATACTCTAAAACAGCTATAGCTAAAATACTCAAAAATATATAAATAAAACATAATTAAAAAGACAGTTGCTTTCACAACTGTCTTCATTATACACATAATCTCTCACTAACGTCAAGTCCAAATTCAACCTTGAAATCCTTACCTAGTTTCTTCCAAACTCAGTAAGCACAAGTCCGTCATTTCTATCGAGTGTCATGCCGATGCTCCACTCATTGATGAACAGAAGAAGCGGATTTCCCTTCATGTCGACAACCTTCTTCATATCGCTTGTTCCGTTAATTGTATCTACATTGACCTCATCCTTGTTCTCAATCCATCTGATATGCTCATATGGCAGATTCTCAAGTCTGATCTGCACATTGTACTCATTTTCAAGTCTGAATTTAAGCACGTCAAACTGAAGCACACCGACCACGCCGACTATGATTTCTTCCATGCCGCCCTTGTACTCCTGGAACATCTGGATAGCACCCTCCTGCGCTATCTGTGTGACGCCCTTCACAAACTGCTTTCTCTTCATGGAATCAACAAGTGATACCCTCGCAAAATGCTCAGGTGCAAATGTCGGGATGCCCTCAAACTCAAATTTATCCTTTGCTGTCGTGAGTGTATCTCCTATAGAGTATACGCCCGGGTCAAACACACCTATGATGTCGCCCGCATATGCCTTGTCCACTATTTTTCTCTCATCTGCCATCATCTGCTGCGGCTGTGAAAGCTTTAGGCTCTTGCCTCCCTGCACATGGTATACCTCCATGCCGGCTGTAAACTGCCCGGAGCAGATTCGCATAAATGCTATTCTGTCCCTGTGATTTTTATTCATATTGGCCTGAATTTTGAATACAAATGCAGAAAAATCCTCTGAAAAAGGATCAATCATTCCGATGTCAGATTGTCTTGCTGTCGGTGCATATGTCATCTTAAGGAAATGCTGTAAAAATGTCTCAACACCAAAGTTTGTAAGAGCAGAGCCGAAAAATACAGGTGAAAGCTCTCCCTTTGTGACAAGCTCCATATCAAAATCGGCACTGGCGCCATCCAGCAGCTCAATCTCATCCATGAGCTGACTTTTAAATTCCTCTCCGATCTCATCGGAAAGAGCCGGATCATCTATATGAATAATCTTCTCCGAGCCCTCTTTTGTACCCTTTAAGGTATCTGCAAAGGTCATGACCTCCTTGCTGTTTCTGTCATACACACCCTTAAACTGCTTTCCTGAGCCTATCGGCCAGTTGATAGGACATGTCGCGATGCCCAGCTCTTTTTCGATGTCATCGAGAAGTTCAAACGTATCGTTGGCATCACGGTCCATCTTGTTTATGAATGTAAAAATCGGAATATGTCTCATGACACAGACCTTAAAGAGCTTTCTGGTCTGTGCCTCAACACCCTTGCTCGCATCAATTACCATGACGGCCGAATCGGCTGCCATGAGTGTACGGTATGTGTCCTCTGAGAAATCCTGGTGTCCCGGTGTATCAAGGATATTGATGCAATATCCGTCATAATTAAACTGTAATACAGATGAAGTAACCGAAATACCTCTCTGCTTTTCTATTTCCATCCAGTCTGAAACAGCATGCTTTGCCGTAGCCTTTCCCTTTACTGAACCGGCCTGGTTTATTGCCCCTCCGTACAAAAGAAACTTCTCTGTCAGAGTAGTCTTTCCTGCATCCGGATGGGAAATTATTGCAAATGTTCTTCTTTTTTCTATTTCCTGTCTTAAGTTATCCACTGATATTTCCTCCAAACAAAATCAGAGTATAGTATAGCTTAAAACGGTTTCCATTTCAAGACACTAAAAATTTATGTATCAGTCCATCGTCGATATGACAATATTTGATGCCCCGATATTTGTCTTGCGCTTGATTATATCCTCTATCTGAGCTCTCTTTTCATCAGTCACATCTTCCTTTCCCACAATCACATCACAGCATTCATCACTGAGACTTACCACAGCATTCTTAAAGCCCTTTGCCTCCAGCATCATCTGGGCATCCTCCTCCATCTGTGCATTTTCCGTCAGCTTCACCATGGCATCGACCGCACTCTTCTTCTCGGCCTCTGACACTCCTGCATCATCGATAATCTTCTGCAGAGCCTCCTTGTTCTTTGAGCGCACCTGCTCGCGTCCCAGCTTCACCTGTGCCACACATTCCTCGCTCTCTGTGGATGCACTTGTCAGTACCGTTTCGCCGGCATTTAATATTTCCTCTGTCGAGTCTGTCTCAAGCGCAACCTCATCTGATGCCTGTGTATCCTCACATTCCTTAGACTCCTTTGTATCTGCCTTTCCATTTACAGCTTCGATTTCAGTGGAAAGCACATCCTTTGCATTCATAAAGGTATCCCTGTTATCGTAGCTTATGTAACCGACCACTGCCAAAAGAAGTGCAAGTGTCGTAATAATTATCTGATTTTTATGGCTGCCTTTCTTCACTTTTATTCCTCCCTGGATATCATTTTTGCTATTTTTATTTTATGCATGGGCACATCAAATAATGCAGAAACCGCATTAGAAATATCGTTGTTTACCTGTGGGTTTCCTCCGCCCTGCGCTACCACAAGCACTCCTGAAACAGTCGGTTTGTCCGTGCTTGTGACATAAGGTACGCTTGCATCCTCGTCATCGTATATGACCGTAGTCTTTTCAATGCTCTCCGAGGTCTCCTTAGTATCCTTATCCACTATCCTTGTGCCATCGTCTGACAGCGTAATCATCACAGATACCTCACCCACACCGTCCATCCTTTCAAGAATACCCTCAAGCTTTTTTTCAAGCAGCTTCTCATATTCTTCATCATCGTAGGTTCTTTCACTTACTGACTTGGCTTTAGCTTTCTTTTGTGAATTACTACAGATCTTTTTATCCTCTTTTACCGGAAGCACCACAATAAGAAGCAGTACTCCGACAAGTAAAATCACTATGTAGTCAGTTTTCTTCAGCTTCGAAAGCCGTAAACAAATCTGTCGTATCCGCGTCATATTCATACGAAATCCCCTCTATTTTCTTTGTAAGCTCAGCAAATCTCATGTCATATTCATACCCTGCCGCAAGAGGTTTTAGAATAATGACCGCCAAAAACACCCCAAGCATAAACCTAAAGTACCTCCTGTACTGCTCCTTTGGCGTTAAATATGTCATTACCATGAAAAAAAATGCCAGATACAAATAACTCTTCATGCCCTATCAACCTCCCATAAAGCTTGTAGATGCACAAACTATCGCAATCACTATAAAAAACAATATAGATGCATCTCTTATCACGATATAATACAGATTTCCTGCCCTGGCAACGGCTTCTATGCCCTCCACAATCCTGTTATCTGAAACCGGCTGCAACGCAGCGGAAAGCAATCTGTACATCAGCGAAAAGATTAGTGTTTTTACAAGAGGGGTCAGTACAATGAAAAAAAGCACGATAATCGCAGCCATACCAACACTGTTTTTTATGAGCATCGCACAGCCAAGCATAATTTCACCTGCACCCTGCCCAAGCCTCCCCACACCCGGTATCGCCTGAAAACTTTTTAAGATAAGGCTTTCCGATATTTTGTCCTTTGCGGGAGCAATCATGGCCTGGACTATGCCTATGCCTGCCACTATCTTTATGGATGCCTTCATTATTTTTGTAACTGCTGATTCAATAAACTCGGCAAGCTTTTCAAGCTTCTTTTCACTTGATACGTGATTAAGCACCTCAAGCACCAGAAACAGATGAATTCCCGGTATGAGCACCAGCTTTATAAGCCACTCCACTACATAAATAAGCACAAATGCCAGCATGTAAAAGCCTGATGCCGAAAATCCTTTTCCGGACGCAAGAAGTACTGTCGCATATGCCGGCACAAGCGCTGTAAGATAAGTCAAAAGCACATCAATACAGCCCTTTGCCACATCAGACAATACAAAAAAAGATGCCATAAGCATTGATATAACCGATGCATACATAAACAGAAAGCTTACATTGTATACATAATCCTGCCGCCAGAAAATAAGCCTTGAAAACACCATAAAAAGTATCGTATAGCACAGCACATTTATAATAACAGGCTTCACCGCCGCTATCTCATAAAAAAACAGCTCATAAATATACTCACAGATTTTTTCACCGGCCTTTTGATCTCCTGCCAGAATTGCATCCATTATATCCGAAAACGATAGTCTGTCCGGCAGATAATCCTTTGAATATTTTTCAATCTCTGACATATCTATTTTTTCAAGCATCTGCTGCTCAATTTTATCTGTAATTTCGGTGTCAGACGCATACACAAAACACTGCGGCAAAAACACTACAGCCAATATGATTATTATCAAAATATATTTTTTACAAATCAAAACAGCTCTCCAATCAGCTCTATCAGACAAGACATCACCGGAATTGACATCACAACAATTGCTCCCTTCGCAAAAAGCTCTATCTGCGATGCAATTGCGCTATGACCGCAGTCCTTACAGATTGAGGATGAAAACTCCGCAATATATGCAATCCCAAGCATCTTTACCATAGTGACAAAAAATTCCGGTTCCACAGGAAGCTTTGAAAGAAGTCCTTTAAAAAACTCAATTGTTGTGCCGAGCCGCTCCAATGCAAAAGCAAAAATTATAGTGCCGCAGGCCACTGAAAGAAGCATTGAAAGCTCAGGCCTGTCACGCTTTAAAAGCACTGCAAAAAATACTGCCGCAATTCCTATTATCCCAATCTTCAACATATTACAAAGAAAACATATCCTGCATTGCCTTAAACAGCTCACTTATATATGGCACAATCCAAAACAATACAATAACAAGCCCGGCCAGACTAAGCAGGAAAGTCATTTCCTCCCTTCCACTGTGTTTTAAGACCTGTCCAAGCACCGTAATCACTATTCCAAGTGCTGCTATCTTAAAAATAATCGAAATCTCCATCATCAAGTCCTTTCATCGCATACAACAATATGTTTAATCGGATTACCACATTTTTATACAAACATTTTTATATAAGCATTATCGATATCATAATCCATCCCAAAATACCCACAGGACAAATCACCTTCATTTTTTCAACATAATCTTTCCTGTAAAAATCTATCTGTTTATGTATGTCCAAAGCACATTCCTTAAGCCGCTGCTCCATCGCAGCTGCATTTTTTTCAAAGAATGCACCTCCCATTTCAACTATCATTTTCTTTATTTTTTCATCAGATACCCTGCCACAAAGCACCTTCTCCCACACAGCCTTCCAGCCCTCCTCCCCGCTTTTACAGCTCCTGTTTGAAAGCACTTCTCCCATTCTCCTGCATCCCTCATTAAACACCTCGCTCTTTCCTCTTATGCTGTTAAAAAACTGCGGCGCCTTCATTCTTTCTCCTGCCAGATAAAATGCCCCCTTTTCAAGCAAAAGCATAAAATCATACAGCATCGCTATATCTGCCTTTTTTCTTTTGCTGTAATCATTTATCAGCCCCGATACCGCAAACAGTACTATACAAAAGCCTGTAAGCTTCATCATAAATGCTATAACGCCTCACCCCTTTTTCATCATGGTCTATAAACACAAACCGTTCTATGGCATGTGGCAGCATTTTTCTTCGCAGATCATCTGCATTGGTGCCATGTACACTGCCAAGTATCCTTATTCCGCAACTCACAAGCTGGTTTAGTGCCTCGATATCGCTTTCACCTCCCAGCTCATCCACTGCAATCACATCCGGTGACATAGAGCGCAAAAGCATCCTCATGCCAAGTGACTTCGGACAGTTATCCAGCACATCACTGGAATTGCCTATATCGTTTTGAGCCACTCCCAAGTAGCACGCTGCTATCTCCGAACGCTCGTCGACCACCGACACCTTAAGAGCGTTTTTTCCGTCACAGCCATCTGAAAGTATCCTTATGCAGTCTCTTAAAAATGTTGTTTTTCCTTCTCCCGGCCGTGATATAACCAATGTATTGTAAATGCTGTTTTCATCCCGGATATAAGGCATCAGTGGCATTGCAACGTCCCTTATCTGATGGGCAATTCTGATATTTAAGGACGCTATCTCACTGACTGCTGTAACCTTTCCTCCATCGCAGCCCATCTGCCCTGCAATTCCCACACGATGACCTCCCTCCACTGTAAAATAGCCTGCTGCAAGCTGCGGTGCTATCGCGTGGAATGAATATCCGCTCAGATAATTTATCATCTCCTCAATATCGCTATGTGAGATATACACTCCGGCTCTACATCCTCCCGCAAACATATACTGCACCTGCTTTCCGGCACGCACCCTGATTTCCTCCAGACCACACGGCATGTACGCTTCTGCCTCAGCCTTCATCTTTTGTGGCAGATAATCAATTATATCCATATTTTTCACCCCTTATCGCCACCGACAGTTATTCAAATTAAAAAAAGGACACAGACGATTCTGATAAATCATCTATGTCCTATTTATATTACATGTCCAATTGTTTTAGAACGTGAAAATTATTATTTTTTACATCCTGTCAGGAGCTGAGAATCCAAGCATATCGATACAAGCCTCAAGTATCTCCTTTGTGAGCACAAGCAGCGAAATATATGACTTCTTAAGCTCTTCATTCTCCTCAGAAAGAATCTTTGTGTCATGGTAGAAGCCGTTGAATGCGTTGGCAAGCTCGTAGATGTATGCACATATCTTGTGTGGTGCAGACTCCTCGTATGCACTCTCAATTGTAGCATTGAACTTTGCCAGAGAGAGCATTAGATTCTTCTGTCCTGCATTGACTGCCGGCATGATCGCATCCTTCAGTGCGCTGATGTCGCCACCCTTTGCCTCATACTTTGAGAGGATTGACTTGATACGCACGATTGTATAAAGGATATATGGACCTGTGTTACCCTCAAAGGATGTGAATCTGTCGATATCAAAGATGTAATCCTTGCTCGCCTGATTAGACAAATCACCATACTTGACTGCTGCAAGCGCTACAGTTTTGGCTGTCTGCTTAGCCTCCGCCTCGTCAATATTTAAATTCTCTTTTTCCTTCTGGTTTTCCTTAATCTTATTGAGCATCTCATCGTCAATTTCCTTGAGGAGGTACTCAAGACGCATTACTCCACCGTCTCTTGTCTTGAAAGGCTTGCCGTCCTTACCGTTCATGGTTCCAAAGCCGATATGTACAAGCTCTGTAGTATCAGGTACTATGCCTGTCTTTCTTGCGCAGCGGAACACCTGGATAAAGTGCATTGACTGACGTGCGTCTGCCAGATAAATCACACGGTCAGGGTTGTTCTCCTTCATACGCATAACAAGTGTTGCAAGGTCTGTAGTGCTGTAAAGTGAGGCTCCGTCAGACTTTAGGATGATACATGGCGGAATCTCCTTTGTATCTGTATCCTCCTTCACATCCACAACCAAAGCGCCCTCACTCATATGTGCAAAGCCCTTTTCCTTCATCATTTCAACCATCCCAGGTACATATGGCTGTGCATCCGACTCTCCCTTCCACAGCTCAAAATGAACATTCAGATTCTCATAATTTCTCTTAAGATCTGTTACAGATACATTCATAATGTGTGAAAGCAGTGCCTGATAGCCTCTCCTGCCTCCCTGAAGCTCTTTTGTGGCAAGAAGAGCTGCCTCCTTGAAGCTCTCATCTGATTTTGACTTACCGCTGGCTGTCGGATAGATGTCCTCAAGCTCTGATATGGTAAACGGTGCCTCCTTCGGGTACTCTCCTGTATAGCTCTCATCAAAATAAACGAGGTCAGGCTTTCTCTCGCGAAGCTCTGTGATGATAAGTCCCATCTGAAGTCCCCAGTCACCGAGATGCACATCACCAATCACATTGTGTCCCATGAACTTTGCGATACGCTTAACGCTCTCTCCGATTACTGCCGAACGAAGGTGTCCTACATGAAGAGGCTTTGCGACGTTTGGTCCGCCGTAATCCACTACTATAGTGAGTGGCTTTTTGGCCTTCTCCAAGCCGTATCTGCCCTCGTCATCCTTCATATCGTTCATATATTTTGCCAGAAAAGCGGTATCCATTTTGATATTAAGAAATCCCGGCTTTACTGATTCTACTGACTCAAACATCTCATCTGACTCAAGGAGCTCCGCTACCTTGTCCGAGATCATAAATGGTGCACACTTATACTCTTTTGCCGCTGCCATTGCTCCGTTACACTGGAACTCACAAAGGTCCGGTCTGTTTGAAAGTGTAACCTTTCCGTACTTCTCGTCATATCCTGCACTGACGAATGCCTTTGTAACTTCCTCTGATATCAAATTAATCAGTTTTTTCATTGTATTTTGTGATTTTATTATAAATTCATGATTCGTTTAGTTTCCGCTACCGGGTCTTTCGCCCGGAGTATGGTTCCGCTCAAGGCAATACCGGTGATTCCCGTTTCCATGATGGAAGGGATATCTTCCAAAGTAATTCCCCCGATAGCAACGATGGGCAAATGGATATTTGCCTCTTTCATTTGCAGAATAATGGAACGGTAACCTTCCAGTCCCAGCACTGGAGAGAGATCCTTTTTTGTAGTAGTAAAACGGAACGGGCCACAGCCGATATAGTCAGCTCCGGCTTTGTAATGCATCTTTACATCGTCAAATGTATTGGCGGTGCCTCCGATAATGAATTCTTTTCCTAATATTCCCCGTGCTTCGGCTACGGGCATGTCCTTTTTTCCTAAATGCACTCCGTCAGCATGAATTTTCTTAACTAACTCCACGTGGTCGTCTATGATAAATGTCGCTCCATAGTCTTTGCATAAGCCTTGCAGGCGTATGGCTTCCCGTTCCACTTCGTCAACGGGAGTGTCTTTCATGCGTAGCTGGATCCAGCGGCAACCGCCTTCCAAGGCCATGCGTGCGGAATCATAATAGGAATATGTGTCGGTGAAGTGAGTGATGAATTGAAGTTCCACGGTCTTATCCTCCACATGCAGCTTTAATGACTACCAGACTGTCATTGGGGTGTAACACACATTTCTCCCACTCTATACGGGGAACCATCCGGTTGTTTACCGCTATGGCGATACCTTTCTCAGGAAGTGCCAGAAAGGTGGAAAGTTCGGCTATGGTGCATCCGTCCTTTACTTCGGTTTCTTTGCTGTTTACTGTCAGTTTCATACTATATCAGTTTATGAATTTACTTGTAAATACAAAGAGTTGCTTTTTGACCGGATGGTATGAGGTAAGAAGTAACAATCCCTTCGGCGGTACT
>OLEI01000136.1_pt1 | contig 27436 bp, 24 predicted proteins | sample 1602591 | NCBI WGS metagenome assembly OLEI01 (sample SAMN02674964, study PRJEB24791) | human gut metagenome, SKBSTL008 | isolation source: stool | host: Homo sapiens | place: USA | reverse complement strand
CCGGCAAAGATGGTGCCGAAGGTGATCCACAGGAACACCACGGGGCCCCACAGAGCGCCCTGCATGGCACCAAAGATGGGGCCAAGGCCCGCAATGTTCAGCAGCTGGACGAGGAACAGCTTCCACTGGGGCATCACGACATAGTCCACGCCGTCGTTGATACGCACAGCAGGCGTTTCACGGTCGTCCGGGCCGAAGGTATTGTCCACGATCTTGCCATAGACGAAGTATCCGCCCACCAGGATCGCAAGACAGAGCAGGAAACTAATCATACCAGAAACCTCCTTTTTGCCCCTGCTAGCCGCGGCCCCATTCTGCCGCATACCCGGGGCTCTTTTCTGGCCTCATGGTAGCACACTTTTTTCCAGCGGAGAAATATCTTTCCGGCATGGGGCCATATCGTTTCCGATATAGCTGCAAAGAATTTTTGCCGCTTTTCCGTTTATTTTTTGACCATTTATCAGCAAAAATAAAACCGGGCGCTTATTTTCGCCCGGTTTTGCATCCATTTATTGGTTTTTCTGTCAATTCTGAAGGGAGCAACCTTTGCCGTGCCTTAGCCGGAAAGCCCCTTTATTTCACGGTGGAAGCCGCTTCCTTGTGGAGCAGATCCACAAAGGCCTGCTCCTCGGGGCGCAGGCGGCCCTTGTCCGGGTAGACCAGTACATCCCGCATCTGCTGGCGCTGGGCCGGGCACTTCTTCAGCACCAGATGGTACTGCTCCAGTGCCCTGCGGGGCATGGGCGATGCCCACATGTAGGCCGTGGGCAGCCGCTGCAGGATCGAGAACTGGCTGCATCGCTCATACACATGGATGCGGCGTTCCGGGTTGACATGCCAGCGCACACCGTCGCCGCCCTCCTCGCCGGGCAGCTGGAAATCATCGTGGAGGATCTCCATATACTTGTCCAGCTCAGACAGGTCGCGGATCGCCTTCCGGGCCAGCGGGCCGTCCCGGTTGGTCAGCAGACTGTATTCAAAATCCATAATGGGTTCCATTTTCAGGCCCCGCCGGGCGCAGTAATGGGTATAGTGCTCGTCATCCTCCACGGCGTACCGCAGCAGAGCCAGATGATACCCCTGCCGCAGGACATAATCCAGTGCCTCCATGGAGCCGCCCTCCCGGATGTGGATGTGGAGCCGCTCAATGGAGGCCGCCTGCTCCAGATAATCCACCGCCGCATAGGAGGCATAGGTGGCGTGGGGGATCATTACCCGCAGTTCGGCGCAGCGCTCCTGCTCCTCCTGCACGCTCCGGTCCAGCCGGTCCACCTCCCGCAGCACCCGCTCGGCCTGCTCGATGAAGTGCCGCCCCTGCTCCGTGGGGATCATGCCGGTGGATGACCGCTCAAAAATGCGGAGATGGTATTCTTCTTCCAGATTTTTCAGCGCCTTGCTCACGTTGGGCTGAGCGGCATACAGCCGCTTTGCCGCCGCACTCACAGATCCGCATTCCATGATGGCGACGAGATACCGCAGTTCTGTAATGTTCAACTTTTTCTCTCCTTTTGGCGTTTTTATCCCTTGCGCCTAGTTTATCAGGCGGCACACGGGGCTGTCAAGCGTTGACGGAGCCCCGCTGCCGTTTTATAATGTAAGAAACAATCTGCCCGAAAGAGGTCGAAGAGGATGGAAGAAAAAAACTACCGCGTTCTGCGCATTGAGGAGCAGCTTTATGGCTGCGAGGAACTGCCCGAGGGCCAGCCCGTGCTCTGTGATGTCCTGCTGGAGGCTGCCGACGGCACGCAGCGGGTTCTCCCCTACCCGGATGCCGAGCTGACCCGGCTGGACATCAACGAGGGCAGCACCGTCACCCTGCGGGATCACAGGTTGGCCAAAGCGGCGCACAAGGTCTATTTCACCCGCCACGGCGAGACCGTGTGGAACGTGGAAAACAAGATCTGCGGCATGACCGACAGCCCCCTGACCGAAAAAGGCCGCGCCCAGGCCCGGGAGCTGGGCGAAAAGCTCCGGACCAGCGGCCTCCGGATCGATGAGATCCTGTACTCTCCCCTGTCCCGCGCCGCCGACACCGCCCGGGCCATTGCAGAGGCCACCGGCATTCCTGCCCGGTGTGAGCCCCGGCTCCGGGAGCAGTGCTTTGGCCGCTACGAGGGCACGCCCCGGGACGGCGAGGAGTTCCGCATCTCCAAGACCCACTTTGCCGACCGCTACTCCGGCGGCGAGAGCATGATGCAGCTGGCCCAGCGCATCTACAACCTGCTGGACGAGCTCCGGGCCGACACCGACAAGACTTTCCTGCTGGTGGCCCACAACGGCATTGCCCGGGTGGTGCAGTCCTATTTTTACGATATGACCAACGAGGAGTACGCGGCGGCAGGCATCAAAAACTGCGCGTTCGTGGAGTTTACATTCTGAACAAAGAAAGGACCCGCCGAGGGTCCTTTCTTTGTTTGCGGTTATTCTGCCTTGCGGTAATGGAACTGCTGGTCTCTGGTGATGAACATGCCGATGCTGACCAGCAAAGCGGCCAGCTCGGCGGCTGTCACGGCCAGCCAGATGCCATCAATGCCCAGCAGGAACGGCAGCAGCAGAACCGCCGCCACCTGGAACAGCAGGGTGCGCAGGAACGAGATGAGTGCACTGGTCACACCGTCGCCCAGGGCCGTGAAGAAGGAGGACGCATAGACGTTGAACCCCATGATGAGGAAGCTCAGGCCATAGAGCCGGAAGGCCCGGGTGGTCAGAATGAGCAGGTTTTCATCATAGCCCACAAAGAAGCGGGCCACATGGGGGATGATGAACATGGAGCCGATGGTCATTACCACCGCAACCACGCCGATGAGCTTCAGGCTCTTGCGGTAGAGGTTGTTGACCTCTTTGCGGTTATTGGCACCATAGTGGTAGCTGACGATGGGCGCACTGCCCACGGCGTAGCCCACAAACACTGCCACGAACAGGAAGGATGCGTACATGATCACACCATAAGCGGCCACGCCATCCTCGCCCGCAAAACGGAGCAGCTGGTAGTTGTACAGGATGTTCACCAGCGACATGGAAAGGTTGGTCATCAGCTCAGAGGAGCCGTTCACACAGGCTTTCAGCAGCACACCGCCCTCAAACTGCGGGCGGCAGAGGTGGAGCAGGCTGGTGTTTTTCCGGTTGAGGAAGTAGAACACCGGCAGCAGGCCGCCCACCACCTGGCTGAGCATGGTGGCAATGGCGGCACCCTCCACGCTCCAGTGCAGGATGCCCACCAGCAGCACGTCCAGCACCATGTTGGTGCAGCCCGCGCCCACCGTGAAGTAAAAGCCCAGATGCGGCTTTTCGGCGGTGACAAAAAAACTCTGGAACATATTCTGCAGGATAAAGGTGGGCAGGCTGAGCATCAGCACCCGGCCATAGCGCAGGGCGTAGTCCAGCATCTCGCCTTCTGCACCCAGCATCAGGGCCACCGGCCGGAGCAGCAGCATCCCCAGCACGGACAACACGATGCCGGCGATCAGCGCCGTTGACATAAACAGGCTGAAATAGCGGTCGGCACGGGTTTTATCGCCCTCACCCAGCGTGATGCCCACAATGGCGCTGCCGCCGGTGCCCAGCATAAAGCCCACTGTGCCCACCAGCATGGGCACGGGCATGATGAGATTGACTGCCGCAAAGGCCGTTTTGCCCACAAAGTTCGAGACACACAGGCCGTCCACGATGCCGTAAATGGAGGTAAACAGCATGGTGCCGATGCAGGGCAGCACAAAACGGATCAGCCGTGAATAATCAAAGTGATCCGAAAGTTGGATTTTCTGTTTTGACATGGATTCTCCTTTTTGCAGGGGTGGATCACATCATCCCGCCGGGCCGCCAGCCGGTGCAGTAGCGGGCGTAATCGCGGTCGGCCTGTTTGACGTAAAGGAGGAACTGTTCCCTGCCTTCCTTGTCCGTGACCTGACGGACTTTGGTGGGCAGGCTCTGGCGCTGGAGCAGCTCCAGTTCATCGTTGAGCTCTTCCTCGGTATCAAAAGCATCCAGCTTGGTCCAGTGGGTGGCAAAGAGCCAGATGTTTGCAAGGGTGTTATTCATATTCAGTCTCCTTTTCCGGGGCATCGGCAAGGGTGCCGGCCCGGTAGAACGGCGCAATGGCGTTGGCATCGCCGTGGCGCACGATGGAATAGGTAATGTCGCAGTAGGGCTGGATGGCCGTGCTCTTTTCCACGGTGGAGATGAGCAGAACCTGCAGCTGCAGGCGGCGGAACAGCTCCATCATGGGGCGGATGCGGTCACTGGTCATCTTGCTGAAGGCCTCGTCCAGCAGGACAAGGCGGATGCTGTTCTCGCTCTTCTGGTAGATCTGCAGCAGGCTGGCGCAGATGGCCACATAGAAGGGAGCCTGATTCTCGCCGCCGGAGGAATCGCGGCTGACGCGGGAAAGATAGGCCTGCTGGCCCGAGACGGTGTTGGTCACCTTGATGTCATAGTCCAGATAGGTGCGGTAGTCCACATAATCCGAGAGGGTGGCACCGGAGGTGGTGCGGCCCTCCTGCCGGGCCCGGGTGTTCTCATCCACATCGGCCATGATCTTTTCCATCAGCGCGTCCACCTGCCGCTCGTAGACGGGGTCGGCGGTGGCGGCAAGGTTGTCCAGCGAGTCGCCATCGGTCATCTGCTGGTTGCCCTTGTCCACAATGACCTGATAGAAGGCGGCCAGCTGGGGGTCCCGGCTGGGTTCCAGCTCAAAGCGGTAGACTTCCTCGCCGTAGGTCAGCTGCTCCATCACCTTGTTCAGCTCCCGGAACTGGCGGCGGGCGTTGAAGATATCATCCTTCATCCGGAAGAGGATATCCTTGCGGAAGCGGTCCTTGCAGTCCCGCTGTGCCTGCTCCAGCCGGGCGGCGTAGCGTTCCAGATCAATGCGGACAAGGCTGTCGTGCTGGGCGCGGTACTGCTCCACCCCGGCCAGACCCAGCGGATAATCGCAGACGTAGTGCTCGTTGTAATCCCTCTGGGCGGGTTCCAGCGTGGAAGTGAGATAAGCTCGCAGAGTATCGTCCAGCCTAGTCTGTGCCTTTTCGGCAGTCTGCGCGGCGGCACGGGCCGTGCGCCCGCCCGTCATCAGGCCCTTTTTGCGTTCCTGTGCCAGAGGCTCCAGCAGCGGGTGCTGTGCAAAGAATGCCTCTGCCGCCTCCCGGCTCTGTGCGGCGGTCTCCACCGCCTTCCCCTGCTCCGCCTCACAGGATGCGATCTGCTTTTCACAGACGCGGATATCGCCGCCCACCTGCTCCACGGCCTTGCGGGCAGTCTCCCATGCGGCTTCCCGGGCTTCTTCCTCGCGGTAGAGCTGCTGCAGCATGGGGTTCTCGCGGCAGTCTGCCAGCTTCTGCTCCTGCGCGGCGTAGTCGGCACGGGCGGCATCCAGCGCGGCCCGGCTGGCCCAGAGTTCGGCCAGCTGTTCCAGCGCATGGCCCCGCAGGACGTTCTGGTACTGGTCGTAGGCAGATTTCAGGGTCTTTTCGGTCTGGGCGGCTTCGCGGCAGCGGTCGGCCTGAGCGGCAAGCTGTGCTTCCAGCGCGTCGGCACGCTCCCTGCGGGCATCCAGGCCGATATAGCGCTGGGGCCTGCGCAGGCGTTCCAGCCGGAAGGGATGGTGGCGCAGCAGGTCCCGGGTGGCGCTGTCGGGGAAATGTTCCAGCGTATCGGGGGTGTCGCAGCAGACGATGCGGCGCAGGATGGTGTCCGCATACTGTGCGGCCAGCGGGTTTTCGCTGGTGACCTGGGCGGCAAGGCTGTCGGCGGGTGCCGTCTCCGCATGGCGGTCTGCCTTGCGGATGCCCGGGGTATCCAGCAGGCTGATGGGCCCCACCCGGTCGCCCAGCGCCACAAAGGCGCTCTTGGCGGCGGCATAATGGGCAGGCGGCACAAGGATATCGAACCGACGGTCGCCCAGGCAGGCCTCCACACAGTCCTGCCAGCTCTCATCCGCCACGGTCAGCAGCTCACAGAAGATCTTCGCATCTGCTGTCATGCCGCGGCTTTTCAGCTCGGCATTCACGGCATCCCGCACTTTGGTGGCAGCATCGCCGTGGGGGTAGACCCACTTGCCGCCGGACACGGCGTTCAGCTCGGCCCGCAGGCCCTCCTGCTCTTTTGCCAGATCCGCCGAAGCCTGCCGGGCAGCGAAATACTGCTCCTCCAGCGGCTTTTCGATGCAGGCCAGTGCCTCGGTCAGAGCGGGGAGATGTTCCGCTGTCAGGCGCTGGGGCCAGAGCTCCTTCTCCACCGCAAAGCCGCTGCGGTTCAGCTGGGTCAGCAGGCCGGTGATGGTATCCGCAGTCGCTTCCAGACCATTCCTTGTCCGGGCCGCTGCATCCAGCGCGCTCTTTTTCCGGGCCAGCTCCTCGGTCAGGGCATCCAGCGCCCGGCCCGCGCCGCTGTCACCGGCCGCACCGTGGGCCGCCAGATAGGCCCGACGGGCTTCGGCTTCGGCGTTCTTGGCGGCCTCGTATTTTGCGTTCAGGTCGGCCAGCTGGCGGCGGCCTGCATCCAGATGGCTCTGCCAGGAGGCATCCTCACCGGCATCCGCTTCGGCGCGGGCCAGCAGGGCCGCACCCCGGTTGACAAGGGCATCCGTCTCTTTGGCAGCAGCTTCCCGGCCATACGCCACGATCTGTTCCAGCGCGGCGGCACGGGTCTGGGCCTCGGCCAGAACAGCGTGGAGGTTTTCCAGCTCCACCCGGTCGCCCTGCAGCGCTTCCAGATCCAGCTCCGGCTGGGGCAGGATGTACTGGTACAGGAACTCCCGGAAGTTGGGGATCTCGTCCATGCTGGTGCCCATCTGGAACACTTCGTTGAACTTTTTGCCCAGCGGGCTGGAGGCACGGCCAATGCCCAGGGCACGGCAGATGCGGTCCCGGGCCTCGCTGGGGCTGCGGGTGTAGGACAGGCGGCCCACGGCGGGCTTGAAGTCCTCCTTGGCGCTGGGGGCACCGGTGCGCGGATCAAGGAAGGGCAGCTTTTCCAGCGTGATGCCGTCCTCGGAGATGTACCAGGTCTGGTCGCCGGGGTGGAGCTCCTGCATGGGGCCCTCGGATTCCACCCGGACAGCGATGACAAAGTTTGTCCGCTTGACGGTATCCCAGAACTCGGCTCCGATGTATGCCACCGTGCGGCCCGGGCGGCGGTAGGCGTTCTCGCCGCGCTGCTTGGCGTGGACAGAGCCCTGCAGGGTGCGGCCGCTCTTTTTATTGCCCAGGGCATTGAAATTGCGGTTGGTGGTCAGGCAGTAGCGGATGGCATCCAGAATGGTGGTCTTGCCCACCGCGTTGACACCGATCATATAGGTCAGACGGGCACAATCGAAGGTGACATTTTCAAAGTTGTGCCAGTTGATGAGCTTCAGGCGCTTTAATTCGATCATTCTTCTTCCTCCCCGCTGGCATCTCCGTCAGGCCGCTCGTAGAGGGCCAGCTCCTCCCGGGTGCGGCTGCTCTCGGCGGCGGCATCGGCAAGGTCTGCGTCCGGCAGGGCCAGCAGCACGGTGGGGAACACCTCGATGCGGCTGTCCAGACCGGTCAGCCGCCCCACCGGGCGGGCCAGATTGTACCTGCGCAGGGTGCGCATCAGCTCCTCCAGCGTGCGCTGGTCCAGCCGCCGGGGCAGGTTCATCTTCTGCAGCTCCGTCTGCACCTCTTCCACCGTGACCAGAACCTGATCGGCACTGGCGGCAAGGCTCTCCCGCTTTTGCAGGTAGAGCAGGCGGAGCACCAGCAGCAGGATGCTCTCGTATTTCAGCAGCCGGGCCTGGCTGCCCTCATGCTCGTTGACCAGCGCCGCAGCCTGCAGCGGAGCCGGGTAAAGCGTTACCGCATAGCCCAGCGGCGCGAACACGGCCCGCACCTCGGGCAGATGATCCTGCACATAGAGGTATTTTGCCCGCTGATCCTCCACACCGCCCAGCACAAAGCAGTGGTTGAGCAGATAGTTTGCGGTCTCTTCCAGCATTTTATTCGGTTCGGCCATGGTCAGCGTCCTCCCTGCGGGGTGTCAGAATAAACTCTTCAAACCGGAAGCCGCCCCGTTCGACCCAGTTTCCGGTAAGGGTGATATCGTAAGCCCGGCGCGGCGACTGCGAGTAGGTGTGCAGGCCGATGATGCGGGCAAAATCGCGGGGGTATTCCTCCGCCAGCGTAGAGGCAGCCACCGCACTGCGGGCGGCAAGGGCCTGTTTTGCCAGCAGGCCCACGTTCTCCTCAGTTACGGCCATCCGGGCGTAATCCAGCAGCAATTGCTGTTCTTTGCGCAGCTGCTCCGCATCCAGCCCAGCCTGCCGCACCGGGGCCAGCGGCGTTTCGCTGCGGGGCGCGGCAGGCGGGTAGAGGGGCTTTGCCCCGAACACCGCCGCCGGGTAGAGGTGCAGGTGCTTTGCCACCGGGCCGTCATCCGGCGCGAACAGCTGATCGGGCGTTTTGATCTCCTCAGCATAGCGGCGGAGCAGGGCGGTGACACTGCCCTGCGAGGAGCGGTCGCTCAGCAGCAGGAACTGTGCCCGCTGCACGGCCCGCTTGCGGTAGCGGATGTGGCTCTGGTCGATCTGGCGCATCAGGGTGCTCATCTCTTCCAGCGAATCCCGCAGTTTCTGGATGAGGGCACGCACGGCAGGGGCGGCTTCGCCGGGGGCGCAGCGCTCCACCCGGGCGTAATCCAGCGCCAGCCGGGGCAGGTGTTCTGCCTCGCAGTCGTCCAGCGCCTCTTCCAGATAAGCGCGGTAATTGAACAGGTTATCGCTGGTCTTGAAGCGGTGGTAAGCGGCGGCCACCACCTTTTCCTCGTACTGGTCGAAGAGCTCCAGCACCTCCTGCGGGGTACGGTTGCGGGTGAGCCGGTCGATATAATGCCCGATGGATGCGTTCAGCGCCCGCAGGGACTTGTTCAGTGCTTCCAGATCGGAGGCCACCTCCCGCAGAACATTCTCATAGGGGCTCTTTTCCTCCCCGATGTTCTGCAGCAGCTGCCATGCCTTGTACAGCTTGCCGGTGTAGGTGACAACGCGCGGGTTCAGGATCTCTTCCAGCGCTTCCAGCAGAGGGGCCACCTCGGGCACAAAGGCAAGGGCAGGCTCTTCCTCATAGCTGCCGGGCTGCTCTTCCAGCCAGCCGGTGCGGCGCAGGCGGAGCAGAAAGCCCAGCGCAAGGGTATGGGGATCCCGGGTGGGCTGTTCGGCTTCATCGCCCGCGTCATCGGCATCCAGCGCCAGCGGCTTTGCCAGCGCCGCAAAGTAATCCTCGGCCCGGCTCACCGCTTCTGCCCGGGAGATGGAGTAATCCGCCGTGTGGCGGCACTCCTCCCACAGCAGGAGCAGCAGCTCCGCATAAAACGCCCGGTTGGGCCCCGCCAGCGGGCGGAACAGCCGCGGGCTGACCAGTTCAAACAGCTGCATCCAAAGGTTCCTTTCTTTCGATAAAATCTATCTTTTATTGTACCACATCACAGCCTTTTTTGCATCTTTTATGGGAAAGTTGCAAACAAAAAGCCCGTCCGGAGCAAAACCGGACGAGCCTGTTTTTCTTCTCACTGCCACGACAGAGACAAATGACGGTTATTGGCAACGCAGTCTTTCAAGTACAAATTGATCAGGGTCTGGTAAGGGATGCCCACCACTTCGGCCTGCTCCTTGAAGTAATCAATGGTATTGCTGTCAATGTTAATGGTGATCTGTTTTTTCAGCGCCTTGGCGTAGGGGTTCTTCCTTGCATTGCTGAAATCATACTCTTTGAGCATAACACAGACCTCACTTTCTATATCTACATTATAATTATATTATAATTATAAGTCAAGTGCCCCAAACGCAAAAAGCCCCGGAGGGCGGCAGGGGTTCCGCGCTCCGGGGTATGCTCAAGAAAATTTCTATTTACTTATTGATAACCATTTTGAGTGCAACACCAATATAGGTCTTGCCATTCTTCTCAATCGAAGCCACACCAATTGCATCCGGCTTTTCAACAGAGGAAGTGGAAGGGCCAGAAGTTGCATTCTTCAGAGATTCCTCAGTAACTTCCAGAGCCTTAAGTTTTTTGCCGCTTCCCGAAGCAACCATCAGATAAGTTGCAATATAAGTATTATCTTTCTTTTCCAGATAACCCGGGAAATTATAGCTATCCTCCAAATATGCAAGCGGAATATCAGTGGCCGCAATCTCACCATTCTCATCAATTTTATTCAGAACAGCAGTCACCTTGTTTTTCAAATCCGCATCATTTTCATAGCTTGTGTTATAAGCTTTATTCAAGCTATCCATCAGAACTTTTTCCGCACGCTGGCCCAAAGACTGCGGTGCCTCCTCGCCGCAAGCGGTCAGCATCACCAGAGCCATTACGCTGGCCAGCAGGATTGCAACAAGACGTTTCATTTTTTTCATAAAACAATTTCCTCCATAATAAAATTCAGATCCCTGTATAACCCCAAATCATACAGTGCACCTATGTTCATTTTAGCTCTTCCCCCCCCTCCCATATCAATTCGCATATCAGCCAAAATTTTCATTTCCTTTTTGTGCAAATAAAAAAGCCCCGGAGGGCGGCCTTTCAGCCACGCTCCGGGGATAAAAACTGATTTAATTTACTTCTTGGGGTTTTTGATCTGGAATGCCACTGCCATGTAGCTATCGCCTCTGGTGGTCTTAACAACTACACCAGCCTTGACCCAGTTACTATTCACCTTCAGATTGTGGACGTTGTCAGGAAGCTCCTGTTCGATTCCTCCCTCGATGAATTTAACCAGCTTAGTCAGCACCTTTCCGTAGCTGTACTGGGTGGTCACAGTGACAACCAGATACTCATCTTCTTCGCTGCCATCCACATGGATCTTACCCTTGAACATTCCACCCAGAAAATTGGACTCAACAGAAAGATCCTTGTCCAGATACCCTTCTGCCACTGCGCAGAGTGCCGGGTCATTGCTCAGAGTGCTAGCACCCAGCTTCTCTTTGTTGATGGTGGCAATCATCTCTTTTTCTTTATCCGGCTCTCTGGTGCCGGTGCTGCCGCCATCACCGCCGCAGGCGGTGAACAGAACAAGTGCCATGGTCGCCGCCAGGATCAAAGCGGCCAGTTTTTTCAGCATTTTCATGTCGGGACCTCCAGTCGTTTTGTTGTGTTTTTCATAATATGCAGGGTGCCTTTCCATTTTGAAGCAGGGCCCCTTCTGGCTTTATTTTATCCAACGACTGTCGCTTTTGTCAATTGCCAGCTTCACCAAACATTTTCTCCTGCTTTTGTTATTTTTTCCAGAACGAATCTTCGCAAAGATCCTTTGCCATGCCCGGGGCAAAAACCGGAAAATATTTCCGGCGTTTACACAATTCTACCACGATTTGGTGCTAAACTTAAGGCAATGGGAACCGCCGGGTGCCGTTCCTGAACAAGGAAAAGGAGTTTGCCCCATGCAGCATGGTTCCCTGCGCGCTCCGGTGCGCGTTTTCATGGCAGCAGTTCTGCTGTGCCTGAGCTTTCTGGCCGCGCCAAAGGCTGCGGCGGCACAATTGCAGGATGTAAACGGCATCACGCTGCTGTCCTTCGACAGCCAGCAGATCGTCTCCATCGGCAACCAGACCTCGGGCCGGTGCAGCTGGTACGCCCTGCGCTACGCCCGCACCATTCTGGATGGCAAGCCCTGCTCAGGCAGCGGGATGTGGTCGAACGGCGCGGTATGGTCTGCCGCCGGGTACTACGCTTACAGCGGCTCCCTTTCCGACTGCCTTTCCCGCCTGTATGAAGAGCTGCAGGCCGGGCGGCCCGTCATCGTACATCTGAAAAACACCGCTGTCAGCGGCGTGTCCAAGCACACCAACCGCGTGACGAGCTATGAATACCACCTCTCCGGCTCCGGCTGGAAAGAGGTCAATTACCCCCACATCGCCACCAGCAACACCTACGGACACTGGGTGTGCGTGGTGGGCATCTCCCCCACGGCAGACCCCGAAAACCTGCGGGAGAGCGATTTCTATGCGCTGGACCCCGCGCGGGTCAGCGTGAACGGCACACTGGCCGTAACAAAGCTTTTGGATGGCACCATCTGGACTGATAACTCTCCCTTAAAAGTCGCAGCCTGACGCTCCCTTACAAAACACAACAGCCCCCGGAACATGCAGGGTTCCGGGGGCTTCGTGTTTTGTATCGAGGGGGTTACAGCTCCTGATAGGCGCTCATCATGGCGGGGATGAACTGCTTTTTGCGGCTGACCACGCCGGGCAGCGTCCAGCTGCCGTCGGCGGCGGGCCGGCTCTCAAAGCCGTTGCTCAACACCTCGGCGGCGTAGCGGCCGGTGCAGATGACCACGCTCTCCTCCTTGGGCACATCGGTCAGCAGCATGTAGAGGTCCTCCACGTTCTGCTTGTTGCGGGCCTCCTCCAGATAGGGCTGGAGCAGCGCCTGGGCGGCCTGCAGGTTTTTGCGGGTCATGTAGCTGCCCTGCGCCACGCCAAAGCGGATATCGCCGCACATGAACACCTTGAAGTCCTGCAAAAAGACCTCTTCGGGGGTCTTGCCGTCCAGTTTTTCACCGGCCTCGAACATTTCGGTGGAAAACTCTTCAATGTCCACGCCTGCGATCTTGGCCAGACGCTTGGCGGCGTTTTCATCCACGGGGGTGCAGGTGGGGCTGCGGAAGGCCAGCGTATCCGAAAGGATAGCCGCCAGCAGCAGGCCCGCGATCTGGGGCGGGATGTCCACACCGTTTTCATCGTACATCTGGGTGATGATGGTGGCGGTGCAGCCCACGGGCTGGTTGCGGAAGTAGACCGGGCCGCTGGTCTCCAGACTGCCGATGCGGTGGTGGTCGATGATCTCCAGGATCTCGGCCTGATCAAAGCCCTCCACGGCCTGGGTGGCCTCGTTGTGGTCCACCAGAATGATGCGCCGCTTGCGCAGGGCAATGACGTTGCGGCGGCTGACCATACCGCAGTATTTGCCTTCCTCATCGAGGATGGGGAAATAGCGGTGGCGCACCTTTGCCATCACCCGCAGCACATCGGCCACGGGGGTGACGAGGGTGAATTTGAGGATGTCGTCCCGGGTCATATAATAGGAGATGGGGGCGCACTGGCTGATGAGCTTGCCCGCCGCATAGGTATCCACGGGGGTGGTCATAATGGCAACGCCGGTCTCATCGGCAATGCGCTGGATGGTGCGGCCCACCTTGGCCCCATTGCAGATGATGAGCAGGGAGGCTTCCTTTTCAATGGCGCAGAGCTGGCTTTCGTACCGGTTGCTCAGAATGACGATATCCCCCTTTTCCACACTGCTTTCCAGCATCTCGGGGGTGGCGGTTCCGATCTTGATGTGGCCGGTGGTGCAGACCGCGTCGGCATTGCCCACCACCATGGTGCCGTTCAGCGTTTCAAGGATATTCTTATAAGAGGTACGGCTCTTGGCCAGCACCGCGGTATCGAACACGTCCATGTTGGCGGTGGCAAGATCCTTCACGGTGATGATGCCCTCCAGCTCGTTGTCCGCGCTGGTAATGGACAGGGTGTCGATCTGCTGGTCGCGCATGATCTTCCACGCGCGGCGCAGGCTGGTGGAGCCCGGGATGCCCGGCATCTCGCGGTAATCCACGTCCCGGATCTTGGGGTTCACGTCGGTGCACATCCGGGGCGGCGTGACACCGAACTTTTTCAGGACGAACTCGGTCTCCTGATTCATTTTACCAGCACGGCGCGGCTCGCAGACCAGCGTGCTGGTGCGGTTTTTGAGCTCCGCATAGGCAATGGCGGAGCAGATGGAATCGGTATCGGGGTTGCGGTGCCCGATGACCACGACCTTGTGTGCTTCTTTTGGCATAGGTTGTTCCCCTCTCTGGGTCAGATTCATTTACCTTCCGATCGGCCCCATGCCCCAAACCACCGGGCACGGCTGCCAGCTTCATTTTAACACAACCGGCCCCGGGGGTAAAGGCGGCAGACATCTTTTTCTTGACAGCGTCCCAAAAATCGTCTATCCTTGACCTGAATTTTTTCTCTTTGGAGGTCACCCCATGAAAAAGCTGTTCCGCGCCCTTTCCCTCTGCCTGACACTGGCCCTGTGCGTGTTCGGCAGCACCGCCGCGCTGGCCGAGGCTCCCGCCGCCACGCCCGCCCCCCAGGACGAACGTGTCATCACCGATGTAAGCCCCCTTGAGGATCAGATCCGCAACATCGTCGGCTTTACCACCAGCACCGGCGGCCCCTACGATTTTGAGCAGGCCGACCATAGATCTGCCGTGCAGGCCTACGGTGCAGAACCCGCCGAAGGTGCCGTGGCCCTGCTGCGCATCTACGCCCGGGCCGAGGACCGGGGCGATGCCTCCATCAATTCCAGCGGCCACTCCTTCCTCTCGGTGCGGAACGTTTCGGACCATGACATCGAGGTGGGCGGCCTGCGGATCGCGCCCGACACCGAGATGACCTTCAGCCCCCGCGGCAACCGTTGGGAGCATACCGGCATCTGGTACAATCTGGAGGGCTACTACAAGCGCTATCTGGCCGATTCCTACTACCAGAACATCTATGCTGTCCAGACCTCGCTGGATCAGGGCCAGCTGGACGTGGTCAACCGCAACCTTGCCAAATCTGACCACTGGTCGGCCTACTTCAACTGCGCTGCCTTTACCGAGAGCATGTGGAACGCCGTCTGCGCCGACACCCTTTCCGCCGGGCAGCCCTACACCCCGGAGAACCTGCGGAACGACATTCTGGCCAAGTACGGTGATCTGGCCGCGTACAACCCCCAGATCCCCTATGACTACATTGTTTATTACGGCTCCAGCCTGACCCCCAGCAAAGAGTTTGCCTGAATTTTTGATTTGTTGGATACAACATCTTGATTTTCACGTCATTCCGCGCTATCATGGGTGTGTTTGAATCCACGCGCCAAGGGAGGACACCATGACAGACGCATCGACCACATCAAGACCGCTGTTCAACCGTCAACAGCTCATTTCACTTTTCCTGCCGCTGGTGGCAGAGCAGGCCCTCAGCATCTCCATCGGTCTGGCGGACACCCTGATGGTCTCCTCGGTGGGCGAAGCCGCCGTTTCGGGCGTGAGCCTGGTGGACTCCTTCAACGTGCTGATGATCCAGCTGCTCAGCGCACTGGCCACCGGCGGCGCGGTGGTCGCCAGCCAGTACATTGGCCACCGGGAGCCCAAACGGGCCAAGGCCAGTGCCGCCCAGATCATGTTCATTATGATCTCGCTCAGCGTGGTCACCGCCGTCATCGTGGCGGTGGGGCGGCACGCCATCCTGCGGGGCATCTTCGGCTCCATTGACGCGGATGTAATGCGCTACGCCGAGACCTATTTTCTGCTCTCGGCCCTGAGCTATCCTTTTATTGGTGTGTACAATGCCGGTGCGGCTCTGTTCCGCGCCCAGGGCAACAGTAAGATCAGTATGCTTTCCAGCCTGGTGATGAACGTGGTGAACATTGGCGGCAACGCCATCCTGATCTACGGGTTCGGCATGGGCGTGATGGGTGCGGCCACCGCCAGCCTCGTGAGCCGGATGATCGCCTGCTTCACCGTGATGTTCCTGCTGCAGAAGCCGGATTGTGCGCTGCGCATCGACCACCTCACCGACCTGAAGCCCGACCTCGACCTCATCAAGCGCATCCTGAAAGTCGGCATTCCCGCCGGCATTGAGAACGGCATGTTCCAGATCGGCAAGCTGTCGGTCTCCAGCCTGACCAGCACGCTGGGCACCGCCGCCATTGCGGCAAACGCCGTGGCAGGCAACATCTCCAGCTTCCTGAACGTGCCCGCCTCCGCCGTTGGCATCGGCGCGCTGACCGTTGTGGGCCAGTGTCTGGGTGCCGGGGAAAAGGTGCAGGCCAAGCGCTATTCCCGCCTGCTGCTCCTGACCGCCTACGCCGGGGACTGGGTGATGAACCTTTCCGGCCTGTTCTTCCTGAACAAGCTGGCGCTCTCCTGGTTCAACCTCTCGCCGGAGGCCTACGGCATGGCACTGGAGCTGATGGTCTGGTTCAACGCTGTATCGCTGATCCTGTGGCCCTCCAGCTTCACCCTGCCCAACATCCTGCGCGCCGCCGGAGATGCCGCCTTTACCATGACGGTCAGCGTCATCTCCATGTGGGTGTTCCGGGTGGCCTTCTGCTACCTGATGGTGCTCAAGTTCCACTGCGGCCTGCTGTTCATCTGGATGGGCATGTTCCTGGATTGGGCCATGCGCTCGCTGTTCTTCTGCGTCCGCTTTGTCCGCGGCAGGTGGATGGAACAAAAGGTGATCTGAGTTTCCGTATATCCGGCCCTCTCCGCCATTGCAGTTTTGGCGGGGAGGGCCTTTTTTGTGCAGGAAACTCGCATCCTGTCTCGTATCAATAGGCAGAAGCTTCTCTCCCCTGCATCCGCTTCCCCAAAGCATACCAAATTCCGCGCGGATGTGTTCACGATTTTGTCAGCTTTTTGTCTTGTTTTCTTCGTCTTTGCGCGGTATAATCATACGCTGCAAAGAACTTTAGGCGGGGCTGCGGCCCCCATTCCAGAAAAGGAAGTGTGTTCCATGCGCAACTGGTTTTCCCGCCATCCCGTTTCGTTCATGGCGTTTTATCTCCTGTTTTACCTTTCGGCGTTCCATTGGCTCGAAGTCCATATTGCCGTGCCCGATGTTCTGGTGCACTGCCATCTGGACGACCTGATCCCCTTTTGCAAATATGCCATCGTGCCCTACTTTGCGTGGTTTTTGTGGATCCCGTTCACCCTGTTCTACCTGCTGTGGAAAGCGCCTCGGGCCGACTTCTGGCGGCTCTGCCTGCCTCTGTTTGCGGGCATGACCATTGCGCTGGCCTGCTATGTCATCCTGCCCACCGGGCTGGACCTGCGGCCCTACCGGGTGTACGGCAGCGACCTCTTTGCTCAGGCCGTGCGGATGCTCTATGCCACCGACACGCCCCTCAATGTCTGCCCCTCCATCCATGTGTTCAACTCCGTCACCCTGATGATGGCCTATTACCGCAGCCGCATCTTTGAAACGCCGGGCCGCCGCTGGATGCGGCCCGCTTCCGCCGTGCTCTGCGTCTCCATCATCGCGTCCACCGTTCTGCTCAAGCAGCACAGCTGCATTGATGTATTGCTGGGCATCCTGCTGGCCATGGCGCTGGATACCGGCATGACCGCACTGGAACGCAGCGACGCAAGAGCCTTGCAGCGGCTTTGAATCTGTACGGAAGAACACCCATGCCGGCGCTGGCATGGGTGTTTTTGCATTTTGGGGCATTACGGAGCCGGAGCAGTGAACTCCTTCAGGTGCGCTGTATCCAGCTCTTCGGCATCTTTGGCCGCTGATGTATAGGAAATTTTCAGATATTTCAGGGCCGTATCGTTTGCCAGCAGTTTTTTGCAGGTTTCCGTATCAAACGTGATGTTGTTGGTCAGATCCAGCCAGATCAGCTGCGGCATCTGGGTCAGGGGAGTATAATCCATGTCTTTGTAGGTTTCCTGTGCACCCTGAGAGAGGGACATACTCAGATACTGCACACTGCTCTCCGCCAGCGGGGCAAAGCTGTCGATCTCCGGCCCTTGGCACAGCTGCAGAAAGCTCAGATTTTCCATCTGCTTCAGCGGTTCCAGCGAACCGATCCGGGTCACGTCCAGTCTCAGGACCCGCAAGTCAGCTCCGGCCAGCTGGGTCAGATCGACCTCACTGCCGGTGATCCACAGCATCTTCAGCGACTTCATCTGCGCCAGCGCCGAAAGGTCGGAGACATTGGAATCCGCCCGGATCCCGTCACTGCCATACTTCAGCTCTACCACAGAATCCAGCTTTGCAAAGGTCGGGAATGCGCTGCTCTCCACACTGGGCACACTCAAAAGCATCAGATTTTTGCATTCCTCCAGACCTGTCAGATCTGTAATGGGTGGGGCTCCCCTTCTATTATTGACCGACAATACCTGCAAGCTGTCAAAATGCCGCAGGTCTGCCAGAGAGGTCACCGGATCATACGTTCCCTCTACGCTGACTGCGCAGGCTGCCAGCTGCTCATTGCTGTTGACGTTTCTTCCAATGTCCACCCCATCCGGTGCATCTTTGACGATGAGATCCCCTACGCCGGTTCCGGAATTTATCGAGACCCGCTGATAATCCCAGACATCGCTGTGATAGATATCTCCCTTCGGGCGGTCAAGCCATTTCCGGACGTGCTTTTCCATCACAGGGTCCTGCCACTCAATGACATAATCCTCCCCATGCTCGGCGTGACTGGCCGGAACCGTAAGTGTCGTCTGCTGAACGAAAACATCCTGCATTTCCGAACGGAAAGGTCCCGGTCTCAGATTCAAAGAGCCTGCACATGCGCTGAACAAAAGCATTGCACAAATCAACAAACTCGACGCTTTTAACATTTTACGCATAACAGGCTCCTTTCTGTTTCAGCAAAATCTCTAGTTATATTCTACCATAGATTGTTTTTTTTTTTGTAAAGAAAAAACCCACGATCTTTGCACAGGCATGGCAAAAATCGTGGGTTTGCTTAAAACAGATTTTCCGGCAGGTAGATATCCTGCTTGGGCACCTTGTCCCAGGAAAAGTCTGGGATCAGGCTTTCCGGGGTGCGGGGAGCCGGTTCAGGTTGGAGACCATAGGCAAAGGCAAGCCTGCCCACGATCTCCTGCGCCGTATACTTTGCCCGCAGATTTTCCAGGCTCTGGTCACCGTCCCGTTTGGACAGGCGGCGGCCATCGGGAGCCAGCAGGAGCGGGCAATGGGCAAACTTTGGGGCGGGCAGGCCCAGCAGACGGTAAAGATAAAGCTGCCGGGCGGTGGAAGAGAGCAGGTCCGCGCCCCGCACCACCTCCGTCACGCCCATGCGGGCATCGTCCACCACCACAGCCAGCTGGTAGGCAAACACGCCATCGGCGCGGCGGAGGTAGAAATCCCCGCAGTCGCGGAGCAGGTTCTCGGTGTGGGGGCCCATACAGCCATCGGTGAAGGTGATGTCCTCATCGGGCACCATGAGACGATAGGCCGGGGCTTTCTTTTTGCTCTTTTCGGCGATCTGCTCCGCCGTCAGCCCCCGGCAGGTGCCGGGATAGATCACATTGCCGTCGGAGGTGTGGGGTGCGCTGGCGGCATGGAGCTGGGCACGGGAGCAGAAACAGGGGTAAACAAGGCCCTGTGCTTCCAGTTTGTTATAGCTCTCGGTGTAGATGGCGGCGCACTCGCTCTGGTAATAGGGGCCGTTGGGGCCGCCGCTGCTGCCGCCCTCGTCCCAGACAAGGCCCAGCCAGCGCAGGTCCTCTTCCAGTGCGTCGGCATATTTGCGGGGGCAGCGCTCGGCATCCAGATCCTCAATGCGCAGAACGATGCGCCCGCCCTGACTTCTGGCGCTGAGCCAGGCCAGCAGGCTGCAGGCCAGATTGCCCAGATGCAGCCGCCCGCTGGGGCTGGGGGCAAAGCGCCCGGTCACAGCGCTCACAGGCCCAGCTTCCACTCGCCGTCCACAGGCTGGGAGATGGGCGTGTTATAGAACTCTGCTACAGCCTTTGCCATGTACTCGGCATCCTTGCAGCTGGCGGTCTCCATTGCGGAATGCATGGCCAGCTGTGCCAGACCGATATCCACCATGGGGATCAGGATCTGGTGGCCCAGCAGGTTGCCCAGCGTGGAGCCGCCGGGAACATCCGCGCGGTTTGCGGCCACCTGCACCGGCACACCGGCCTTTTTGCAGATCTCAGCAAAGGCAGCGCCGGTAAAGCCGCTGGTGGTGTAGGTCTGGCGGGCATTGTACTTCAGCAGCACACCGCCGCCCATGACCGCCACATTGGCGGGATCACTCTTTTCGGGGTGGTTGGGGTGGGTGGCGTGGCCATTGTCGGCGCTCAGCAGCAGGCTGTTGGTGCAGGCACGGATGCTCTGCTCCCGGGTCACGCCCAGCTTTTCCTCAATGCGGGCCAGCACATTGGCCATCAGGGTGCCCTGTGCGCCCTGCCGGCTGGAGGAGCCCACCTCCTCGTTGTCGAACATGACCCACATATCGCCCCGGCCTTCCTCCTCGCCGCGGCCCTGCAGGAAGCCCCACAGGGTGGTGTAGGCGCATTCCAGGTCATCGATGCGGCCGGACATGAAATATTCGCCCTTCAGGCCCACGCACTCGGCCTTTTCACGGGTGCAGAGCACCAGGTCAGCGTCCACGATGTCCTCTGCCTTGACCCCGGCCTCCCCAGCCAGAGCGTCCCGCAGGGTGGAGCCCGCCTCACCAAAGATGGGCTGCAGATCCACCTGAGGGTTGTACTTCATGCCGTTGTTCAGGTCATGGCTGAAGTGGATGCAGAGGTTGGGGATGACAGCCAGCGCCCGGTCGGGGTGGACCAGCAGGCTCCGGATGCCGTTCTCCGTGCGGACCAGAATGCGGCCCGCCACGCTCAGGGGACGGTCCAGCCAGGTGGGCATGATCATGCCGCCGTAGCCCTCGGTCTCCGCCTTGGCAAAGACTGCGTCCTTGCCGCCGTCCAGCTGCTTGATGCGCCAGGTGGGAGAATCGCTGTGGCTGGCGGTGACATGCCAGCCGGTCAGCTCACCCTTGGGCATCCGCCATGCCAGCACGGCAGAGCCGTTGCGGGTGGTGTAATATCTGCCGCCGGGCACCAGCTCCCAGGCTGCGCTCTCGGGGCAGTTCTGGTAGCCGTTTTCCTCCAGGAGCTTCACAGCCGCAGCCGTGGAGTGGAAGGCGCTGACACCGGCGTTCAGGAAGTCGAAGAGACCTTCGACGGAAAAGGTGTTATTCTGCATTTTATGTTCTCCTTTATTTTCAGGTTATCCATTGCTAAACCTCTCCGTCATTGCTTCGCAATGCCACCTTTCTTGGCTCCCCTGTTAGGGGAGCTGTCGCCGCAGGCGACTGAGAGGTTTCGCCACAATTATACCGTTTCTCTTATCAAAAAGCAATCACACCGGGGCCATCTCGGCAAGCTGCTGTTCAAGCGCATGGCGGAGCTGGGCGGCGTGCAGGCCACAGACCAGCTGGACCCGGGTGCCCTGCACCACAAGACCTTTATGGGGCAGGGAGAGCAGAGCCCCCATATCCAGCAGCGAAGCATCCCGCACCGTGAGCCGGAGGCGGGTGAAGCAGTTTCCCAGCTGGGCGATGTTCTCCGGCCCGCCCAGCGCGGCGATGAACCGGCACACCTCCTGCGGGTCGGCGTACGGGGACTGGTCTGCGGAGAGGGCAGCTTCCCGGCCCGGGGTGGGCAGATCCTTTGCCTTGATGAGGACGCTGAACACGGCAAAGTAGGTCAGGAGCTCCGCAAGGCCCAGCAGATAGAGCAGCGGCATGTTCTGCAGCTGCTCTCCGGCGCTCAGGTTGAACACCAGCGACCCCAGCAGGTTGGAGGTAAAGGCCCGGACATGCAGGACATGGAGCAGCACCATAAAGCCGCCCGTAATGACCGCATGGGCCACCCAGAGCAGGGGCGAAACGAAGCAGAACAGAAAATCAATGGGTTCGGTGATGGAGGCCACCGAGGCCGTGACCGCCAGCGGGATCATAGCGGCGGCGGTACGGGCACGGTTCTCCCTGCGGGCCGTGAAGATGAAGGCCGCCGCAATACCCAGATAGCCAAAGGTCTTGGTGAAGCCGGTGTACATCCAGACGATGCCGTCCGAGAGGGGCAGACCCATGGTGTACTCGGTCATGCAGACGGCGTAAGCACCTGTGTAGGTCACAGAGCCCACAGTCAGGCTGCCGCCCAGCGAAGAGAACTGGAAGGGCATATAGATGAGGTGATGCAGGCCGGTGGGGATGAGCAGCCGTTCCAGAAAGCCATAAAGGAACACACCCGCGTTCCCCGAGGCCGCGATCCAACCCGTGAGGGCGCTGACCGCCCGCTGCAGCGGCGGGCAGACGAAGCAGAACCCCAGCCCCAGTGCCACCGCCAGCGCCGACAGCCACAAAAACGACCACCGCAGGCCCGAATAGAGCTGGGTGATCATGCCATAAAACTGCTTTTCGCAGGTGCGGTTGAAGAGCCACGCCGCCGCAAAGCCCAGCACGATGCCGCTTGCCACGCCGGTGTCCACCACCTGAATGCCCAGAATGGTGGTCTGGCCCGTGCCCGCAAGGCCGGTCATCCCGTTCGGCTGGGCAAGCAGTCCCAGCGCTTCCAGCGCGGTGTGGTTGGCTGTGAGGAACACCAGGTAGGCCATCAGCGCCAGCAGGGCGGCATCCTGCTTTTCGGTTTTGGCGCGCACGGCAGCCACCCCCACGCAGAGAATGACGCTGAGGTTGTTGATGAGCACCATCATCCCGTTGTAGAGCAGCTGACCCACCAGCTGCAGCGGAGCCCACTGCAGCACCGGCAGCGCCTGACACAGGGGCTTGCTGGTGAGCAGCGCCCCCAGCACCAGCAGCAGGCCCGCCGCCGAAAGATAAGACAGCGGCGACAGCAAGGACTGTGAAAAGCGTTCCAGCCGCCGCAGGAATTTCTGCATCCGTTTCTCCCCCTTTTCCCGGTTCTTCACCCATTTCTCCCAGTTTGACCATGGCCGGATTATACGCGCCAGCGCAAAAAATGTCAATCCCGCCCGACTGAGAAAAAAACGACAAAAGTTTGTATAGTTTGCACAGCCGGGGTGAAAAATCGTCCTGCGCACGCCGATTGACAACAGCCCGGCAGAACAGTATACTAGAAATGTACCAGAGCAGTTTCTCCGGCAGATGGGCCGGAACACGATAAAAGGAGGCTTTCCTATGATTCGCAAGCGTATTCTTTCCCTGCTGGTCTGCGCCGCCCTGCTGTGCGGCGTGCTGGCAGGCTGCAGCACCTCTTCCGGCAGCACTGCCGCTTCCAGCTCTTCCGCTTCTGCAAACGAGAGCATCCCCTCTTCCACCGTAACCGCCGACACTGGCAAGGTGGGCCCGCTGGACGCAGGCGAGAATTCCCTGTTCTCCCTCTCTGACCCGGACGATGCCTTTGCCCCCTGTCTCGGCTGGGGCCCCGGCGTGTCCGGCTGCTCGCTGAAATCCGTCATCGCGGCGGCTTCCCTGCTGAAATGGGCCGATGGCTGCAACATGAGCATCCAGCCGGTCAGCGACATCAAAGATGCCTATACCCAGTGGTTCGACAGCCTGAGCGCCGATGACCAGCAGAGCTTTGCTGATGCCTGGCCGCTCATCAAGGCCGATGCCGAGACCCTGCTGACCGACAAGGACAGCATGACCGGCCGCATCGAGGATGCCGGTCTGGATGCCAAAGAACTGCCCGGCTGTTCCGAGGAAAACTGGAAAGCCCTGGCCGATGTCATTGACGTACTGGTCCCGGCTTCCAGCGAGTATTGATCGTTCCTTCTGCCCCTGAATGCAAGAGACATAAAAATAAGCCCGACGTTGTCGGGCTTATTTTTATGTTCAGATCTTCTTCAGGGTGTACTGGCGGGTGCCCATGCCGATCTTTTCGGCCTGCTCCAGCGTTGCCTTCCACTCGACATTGGGGTTGGAATCCTTGAAGTTGTCGTGGTGGCAATTCCAGCCGGGCTTTGCAAGGTTCTGGCCCAGCTGACTGTTGGGCAGGGGCTGTGCGTTCAGGCAGGCATCGGCACAGGCCTGATCCAGCGCCACGGGGTCAAAGGAGGCGAACATACCGATATCCGGCAGGATGGGGGCATCGTTCTCGCCGTGGCAGTCACAGTTGGGGCTGATATCCTGCACCAGGCTGATGTGGAAGCAGGGGCGGTCTGCACAGACGGCGGCGGCGTACTCTGCCATCTTGCGGTCCAGCTCCTCGTTGGCGCTGCTGTCGATGGAATAGATGGCATCGAAGTTGCAGGCACCGATGCAGCGGCCGCAGCCCTTGCACTTTTCGTAATCAATGACCGCCTTGTTGTTCTCATTGTAGCGGATGGCATCGGAGCCGCACTCCTTGGCGCAGCGGTGGCAGCCGCGGCAGAGCTCCTCCTGCACGGCGGGCTTACCGGAGGAGTGCTGCTCCATCTTGCCCGCACGGGAACCGCAGCCCATGCCGATATTCTTGATGGCTCCGCCGAAGCCGGTCGCTTCGTGGCCCTTGAAGTGGGTCAGGCTGATGAAGATGTCGGCATCCATAATGGCGCGGCCGATCTTGGCGGTCTTGCAGTATTCGCCGTTGGGCACGGGCACCTCAAGCTCATCGGTGCCGCGCAGGCCATCGCCAATGATGATCTGGCAGCCGGTGGTCATGGGCCAGAAGCCGTTTTCCTGCGCGCAGCTCAGGTGCTCCAGCGCGTTCTTACGGCTGCCCGGGTACAGCGTGTTGCAGTCGGTCAGAAAGGGCTGGCCCCCCTGCTCCTTGCACAGGTCTGCCACTACCTTGGCGTAGTTCGGGCGCAGGAAAGCCAGGTTGCCCAGCTCGCCAAAGTGCATCTTGATGGCCACGAACTTGCCGTCCATATCAATGCTCTTGATGCCCGCCGCAATGCACAGGCGGCGCAGTTTTTCGGTCAGGCTGGTGCCCACAGGACACCGGAAGTCGGTGTAGTAAACAGTCGATGCTTCCATAGGGATTTCCTCCGTTTTTGACAATTTCAGGCGCGGCACTTTCCCGCCGCCGGGTTCTCTCTTTATGGCTCCAGTATAGCACAAGGCCGGGGCCGGTGCAATTGCCCCAGGGCGCAAAAAAGCCGCCCGGGCGGGCGGCTGGGGGGTTGGGATCAACAGGCTTCATCCCCAAAGAACGGCTTTACTGTATTCAGGTTCTCACCATTGCGGCGGGCCTTCCCCTGCTCGTAGGCCACTCGGGTGGCTTCTTCCACAAACGCTTTGACCTCAGGGGATGCAGAAGACCACGTAACATTGAATTGTCGGCATATTTTGTAAAAGGTTCGGTAAAACTCCTCCCGTTCCGGATCTCTCTCAAAATATTCATGTGCTGTCATCTTACAAACACCTCACTTCAAGTACATAACAAATACTTTCATTGCTGCTTCACCGGAAAGCTCATAGCGCGGAGCTCCGCCAAAACTTGGAAGAGGACTTGCACCATAATTCTGCACATAGTGCTCTGCCAGCTCCGGAACCTTTGCTTCAAAGGTAACCGTTCCACCGCACGCATGGTCAATAGACAGCTTGATACCGTAGGCAATCAGGACCCGCCCTATTCCATGGTATTTTCTGGCCTGTCCAACAATTGTCGGATTGCTCTGCGGCTGGCTCTCAATATAAGTGATGTGAACCATTACATCATTTTCCAATATTTCATACGCAGCCAGAGCAACCAGCTCCCCATCTGCGGTTTTCAGCGCATATTTTTCAAAGGAATTACTCTGAATATACTCCGACATCCAGCTTGTCTGCCAGTGTGGCTCTTTTTCCGTTTGTGCCGCATCCGTTTTTTTCATCCGCGTGATTTGTACGCCAATTTTCTGGTTATCGCCGGCATCTACAATAAACGGAACAAATCTTGCCATAAGCGCCTCTCCTCCGAATCCCCTTCCGAACTGACAATATTATTATACTCGTTCATGTGCATTTTTTCAACAATGGCGCAAAAAAGCCGCCCGGGCGGGCGGTTGGGGGGGTCGGGAGCGATTTACGCAATGGCGGTGATGGCGGCCACGGCCAGGACGATCAGGCCCAGCACGATGCGGTAGAGGCCGAAGAACTTGAAGTTATGGCGCTTGACGTAATCCATCAGGAAGCGGATAGCGGCAAGGCTGACCACAAAGGCGACCACGCAACCCACCACGAGGACAGCGATCTCGGTGCCGGTCATCGCAGCGCCGGAGAGGACGAACTTGACCACCTTGAGCAGGGACGCGCCCGCCATAACCGGGATGGCGAGGAAGAAGGTGAACTCGGCCACGCAGGCACGGGACAGACCCAGCAGCAGGCCGCCCACGATGGTGGCACCGGAGCGGGAGGTGCCGGGGATGATGGCCAGCATCTGCCACACGCCAACGATGAAGGCTTCGCGGTAGGTGATCTGTTCCAGCCGGGTGACATGCGGGGCGGTGCGGCGGTTCTCCACAAGGATGAAGAGGACACCGTACAGGATCAGCATGGCGGCGACCGTGATGTAATTGTAGAAGCGGGTCTCAAACCAGTCGTCCAGCGGGCTGATGATGAGCACCGGGATGGTGGCGGCCACCACCTTGAACCAGAGCTGCCAGACGGCAGGTTTGGAGCAGACGCGGCCATGGCGCAGGCCGAAGGGCCAGAGCTTATTCCAGAACAGCACCACCACGGCCAGAATGGCACCCAGCTGGATGACCACGCGGAACATGGACATAAACTCCTCGCTGGCGTTGAACTTGACCACCTGCTCCACCAGGATCATGTGGCCGGTGGACGAGATGGGCAGCCACTCGGTGATGCCCTCCACAATGCCCATCAGGATGGCTTTCAGTATTTCAAGAAACATGGGTTCTCCTCCCTGCAAAGCGGCACAGGCGCTCTGCACACATTCAGATTGGGTTCGCTTTCCAGTATATCATATTCTGAGAGCCTGCGCACGAAAAATCACAAATTTTATACAGGAGCACTGTCTGCTTTTTCTGTATTTATCTGCCGCCGGAAATATGCTATACTGGACACAACGCTTTTCCCTGTGTTTCCTTCTGACGCGGAATGCCGGGCCAGACAACAACAGATTTTGAACAATGAGGTGACATCCATGAATATTCTGGTGATCGGCTGCGACCAGGTGGGCGCGGCACTGGTGCGGGATCTGGAACGCATCGGCCATGATATTTCCCTGATCGAAAAGGACCCCGAGCAGCTCAAGCGGCTGGACAGCTTTGATGATTATTCCTTTGGCGGCACGGCCCTTGTGGGCGACCCCACCGACCCCGACATCCTCAAGCAGGGCGGCGTGGAGAACTGCGACGCGGTGGCCGCTGTGAGCGAGGATGACTCCGTGAACCTGATGGCTGCACAGATCGCAAAGAACATCTTCCGGCGCGAAAAGGTCATTTGCCGCGTCTCTGACCCGCATTTGCAAGTGCTCTACCACAAGACCTACGAGCTGGACACGATCTGCCCCACCATCCTGACAGAGCAGGCAGTGTTCCGTGCGCTGGCGAAGTGAGGTTTAGCTCAGGAGAAGTTTTACCCAAAGTAATACGAGGTGTCAATATGAAAGTTTGTATTGCGGGCGGCGGGCGTGTTGGGCGGTATCTGGCCCAGAGCCTGCTGACGAACCACCATTCGGTGGTCATCATTGAACCCATCGAGGCCCAGTGCCGGATGCTGGCAGATTCGCTGGACATCCCCGTGATCTGCGGCGATTCCATCAGCGTGGACACCCTGCGCACCGCCGATGTTGGCAGCTGCAACGCCTTTGTGGCCGTGACCGGCTCGGACGAGGACAACCTCGTGGCCTGTCAGATCGCCAAGCGGGAGTTCGGCGTGGACCGCACCGTGGCCCGGGCCTCCAACCCCAAGAACCGGGAGCTGCTGCACACCTTAGGCGTGGACACCGTGGTCTGCGGCACCGACAACCTGAGCCACATTCTGGAGCGGGAGATCGAGACGGA
>OLEI01000060.1_pt1 | contig 41186 bp, 48 predicted proteins | sample 1602591 | NCBI WGS metagenome assembly OLEI01 (sample SAMN02674964, study PRJEB24791) | human gut metagenome, SKBSTL008 | isolation source: stool | host: Homo sapiens | place: USA | reverse complement strand
CCTCCGCCGGGGCCAGCGGCTCCATCAGCAGCTTTTGGGCCCCGTCCTCGATGAGAACGGCTCCCTCCGCGTACCGGAGCAATGCCTGCCGGATCTCTTCCGCCTTGTCGGATACCGGGAACACCCGGCGGCCGCGCTCCACTTTCAGCTCCACACCCAGCTCCTCAAACAGCTCCATCGTCTTTGCCGGCGGGAACGCCCCTAAAGACGAGTACAGAAAACGGGGGTTGGTGCGCACATGGTGCAGGAACTCCTCAGCGGTGCAGTCGTTGGTCACGTTGCAGCGACCCTTTCCCGTGACCAGGATCTTCTGAGCGGGCTTCTCCTTATGTTCCAGCACCGTAACGGTGTGGCCCTGCCGCACGGCCGCACCGGCCGCCATCAGGCCCGCCGCGCCTGCTCCGATCACCAACACATTTGCCATCCAGCAATTCCTCCCACAAAACCTGATATTTCTATTGTATCATACCAGAATCGTCCTCCAAAAGCAATGTGCCCGGCGGCTGAAATTGCAGGAAAAGCGGGCGGCATTTCCTCTGCTCCACGCAAAAAAGCACCCCGGCGGGCGTTTTCCCGCCGGGTGAGCAGAAAAACGATGCAGCCCAGGGCGGCCGCCAGCAGGATGAGTGAGAATACAACGTTCATGGGTCCCTCCGCAGATTTTGAATCATGTTTTCCTTATTGTAACACAACCTGCGGAAAATTGTGTTATAATATTTGAAACAATCCAAATTTTTGCTGGAGGACTTCCCCTATGAAGCTCAAATTCACCCATAAGACCTGGTATTTCTTCCTGCTGTGCGCGGCAGCGGCATCCATGCTCAACGGCTTTGCCGTGCTGGGCGGCATGGATTTTTCTTTTCTGGAGATGGTGGCGTTCTGCATCACCGGCATCACCATCCTGTTTCTGGCCGCTGAAAAGGGCTCTGACCCCAAGGACAAGCGCAGCTATTTCCTGATCTTTATCCTGCTCATGCTCAGCTATGTACTGAACGGCTGGGCAGCCTACTTATTCTCCGCACTGGTCTGGCCCGCCCTGCTGGCACTGGAGTACCAGAAGGGCAGGCCCATCCAGCGCCAGCTGCAGCTGGTGGGTGCCGCTGAGGCGTTCCACCTGCTCTTTGTCCTGCTCACGGTCTACGGCGGCATGGCAGGCCTGAGCTTCTGGGCCAATCTGCTCTGGGTGCTGCTGGCCTGCGCCCGGGGCTGGGCGGCACTGAGTCTTTACAAGATGCAGGAGGAAGACGCATGACCCAGCGGCGGCGGAACCGGCACCGCAAGCGCCGGGTTGGCCGCCGTGCCTTCCTGATCGGACTGGGCGGGTCTGTATCTGCCGCCCTGACGTATTATCTGCTGCGTTCTATCCCGGCAGGAAACAACGCAGAGCCTGCGCCATCACCACAGGCTGCCCCCAACCCTGCCCTGCCCAGCGGCGAGTGGCGGGCGGTGTGGGTGAGCTATCTCGAATTTGCAGAGATGGACTTTTCCTCAGAAAGCGCGTTCCGGGCCGATGCCGCCGCGTTGATGGACAACTGCCTGTCCCTCGGGCTGAACACCGTCATTGCGCAGGTGCGGCCCTTCGGGGATGCGCTTTACCGGAGCAGCCTCTTTCCGTGGAGCCACCTGTGCACCGGCGTGCAGGGGCAGGACCCGGGCTTTGACCCGCTGGACGTGCTGCTGACCGAGGCCCACGCCCGGGGGCTTTCGCTGGAGGCCTGGGTCAATCCCTACCGGCTCAGGAGCTCGGCTTCCATGCCCCCTGCTATTGCAGAGAACAGCCTGCTGAACGCCCACCCGGAGTGGGTCTGCACCGTGAACGAGGGGGCCTACCTGAACCCCGCCATTCCGGAGGCTGCCGACTATGTGGTACAGGGCGTGGCAGAGCTGGTGCAGAACTACGCCGTGGACGGCATCCACTTTGACGACTACTTCTACCCCACCACCGATCCTTCCATCGACGCGGCGCAGTTTGCAGCCAGCGGGGAAGCCGACCTGACTGCATGGCGGCGGGCCAACGTGACCCGGCTGGTCAAGGCTGTCCACGATGCCGTCAAGGCCGCCGACCCGACCCTGCGGTTCGGGGTCAGTCCCCAGGGCAACCCGGACAACGACCGGAACGAACAGTACACCGATCTCTCCGTCTGGCTGACGGCCTCCGGTGCGGATGCCGTTGTGGATTACCTCTGCCCCCAGATCTACTGGGGCTACGGCTATACCCTCTCCTCCGGCAGCACCCGCTTTGCCTTTGAGAATATCACCGCCGAGTGGCTGGCCCTGCCCCGGGCAGAGAGCACGGCCCTCTATTTCGGGCTGGGAGCCTACCGGGTCGGTGTGGGAGACGGTGGAGCCAACGCCGACAGCGTCAGCCAGTGGTGCACCGGCAGCGCGCTGGCCCGGCAGGTGACCGACCTGCGCAGCGCCGGGGCCGGGGGCTGGGCGCTCTACCGCTATGGCTCCCTGTTCCGCTCCGACGAAAGCGGCCTTGCCGCCGCCGAACGTGCCGCTCTGACGGCATTGGACGGCTAAGACACAGAAAATCCCTTGTAAGCAGGAAAAAAATGCGGTATACTATGGTATCATGCAAAAATATCGCATTTTTCACCTGCTGTTTTTGAGGATAGAAAAACATGAGTAAAACAAAACGAATCCTTGCCTTTGTGCTGGCAGCTGTGCTGGCCGTTGTCGTCCTGAGCGGCTGCAAGAGCATTGCCCAAAAGGTGTTCGGGTCTTCCAACGAGGTGCAGGAGGATGACACCACCCAGTGGGCCGTGCTCAGCTCTGACCCGCTGATGCTCGATGGCATTGCCGATACCACGGCCAAATACGCCACAGCCCGGGCCAACGGGGCGCTGAACATCGTGTTCAACGGCATCTGGAGCCGCAAGACCGAATACTTCACTGTGCCCAGCGGCCTGCTGAGCATTTACGGCTGCGGCACCACCGACGGCGGTGCCCAGAAGTTCAAGGTCTCGCTCTGGAAAAAGGTGGACGGCGGCGCGCAGTATGTGGACAACACCACCTTCTATTTCACCGCCGACGGCCAGAACTACCACTGCGACATCGACAACCTTGACCCCAACGCAAGCTACCGCGTTACCATTTCCTACGATTCCAGCCGTTACTACCTCTACGGTCTGATGAAAGTGGAGGGCATCGGCTGAAATGAACACACAAACGAAACACTCTCTCATGCTGATGCTCTGCGCCTTTATCTGGGGCACGGCGTTCGTGGCCCAGAGCGCAGGCTCCGGCATGGGGGCTTATTCTTTTTTGGCCGGGCGCAGCTGGCTGGCGGTGCTGGTGCTGCTGCCCACCGTCCGTGCCTTTGATGCCCTCCACCGCAGGCACGGCGCAGCCTGTGGCTGGCCCAAAGCCCCTGCCGACCGCAGACTGCTGCTGACAGCGGGGCTTTGCTGCGGCACTTTGCTGTTTGCGGCCTCCGCTGCCCAGCAGATCGGCATCACGCTCAACCCTTCCACGGCCAAGGCCGGTTTCCTGACCGCCATGTATGTGGTGCTGGTGCCGGTATTCGGGCTGTTTCTGGGGCGGCGGGGCAGTGCCCGGCTCTGGCTGAGCATGGTCATCGCCGTGGGCGGGCTCTATCTGCTCTGCATGAAAAACGGCTTTGGCGGCATTGAGGCCAGCGATTGGATCCTGCTTTCCTGCGCCGTGCTGTTCAGCTTTCAAATTATGACGGTGGACCACTTTTCCCCGCAGGTGGACGGTGTCCGCCTGAGCCTGCTGCAGTTCTTTGTGGTGGCTGTGGAGAGCACCGCTGCCGCCCTCCTGTTCGAGAATCCCACCCTGGCCGAGTTCGGAGCCAACTGGCTCCCGCTGGCCTACTGCGGCGTGATGTCCAGCGGCGTGGCCTACACCCTGCAGATCCTGGGCCAGCGGGACGTGAACCCCGCCATTGCAAGCCTCATCATGTGTCTGGAAAGCGTGTTCAGCGCGCTGGGCGGCTGGCTGCTGCTCCACCAGAGCCTTTCCATGCGGGAGGTCTTTGGCTGCACCCTCATCTTTGCAGCGGTGGTCCTGGCCCAGCTGCCCGTGGAGGACTGGCTGAAATGCCGCAGCGCAAGCCGGAAGTGACCCGGCGCACCGCCGCAGGCATTCCCTATGAGCTGACCCGCAAAAAGGTCAAGCGGCTCAACCTGCACATCCGGCGGGACGGCACCGTGGCCGTGAGCATCCCGTGGTCCTACACGGTGGGCTTTGCCGATGCCTTTGTGACAGAGCAGGCCCAGTGGATCCGGGAGGCGGTCTCCCGCCAGCTGCGGCGGAACGCCCGGAATGACCAGCCTCTGCCCTCCCAGGCCGAGGCACTGGCCTGCTTTACCGCCATGAGCGACAAGGTCTACCCTGCCTTTGCCGGGGTGCTGGGCGGGCAGAAGCCCACCATCAAGGTGCGGGCCATGACCAGCAGGTGGGGCGTGTGCTACATGAAACGACGGCAGATCACCTTTGCATTGCAGCTCTACAATATGCCGCCCGCCGCACAGATCTATGTGGTGGTGCACGAGTACTGCCACTTCCTGCAGCCCAACCACAGCCCGGCCTTCTGGGCCGAGGTGGAAAAGCTGCTGCCGGACTGGAAAGAACGGCGGGCTTTATTGAAATAAACCTTGTGATAAAAATCAACAGGAGGGGTTCGACCCTTGGAAAGTGAAAAAAAGACCTCCGGCGGCGACAAATATTCAAAGCTGGCCGGAAACACCATTATCTTTGCCATTTCGAGCTTTTCGTCTAAGCTGCTGACCCTTTTGGTGCAGCCGTTCCTGACCTACGCCATGGCCGAGATCGCCGATCTGGGTCTGGCGAAGATCCTGAGCCAGTATGCAAACCTGCTCATCCCCTTTGTCTCGATGGGCATGTCCAACGCCATCATCCGCTTTGGCCTGGACAAGGGCAACAGCGAAAAGCAGGTGTTCACCAACGGCCTGCTGACCATTCTGGGGGGCTTCGGCATCCTGATCCTCTGCTGGCCTGTGGCGCAGTTCCTGCCCGATATGGCGCAGTACGGTCTTCTCATCTACATCTACGTCCTGATGAGCTGCCTGCGCACCCTCTGCACCCAGTTCGTGCGCAGCCGCCAGTGGAACAAGCTGGTGGCCGTGGACGGCATCCTGTGTACCTTTGCCACCCTGATGTTCTATGTGCTCTACCTTGTGGGCTTCCACTGGGGTGCCAACGGTTATCTGCTGGCCATCATCAGCGGTGACCTGGTCAGCGTGCTCTTCCTCTGCATTACCGGCAGGCTGTGGAACTATGTGGAGCTCAAGGGCCTGAACCGGGATCTCTGGCAGCAGATGCTCCGCTTTTCCCTGCCCATGATCCCGGCCCAGATCAGCTTCTGGGTCATCAACGCATCGGACCTGTTCTTCGTGCGCGAAATGTGCGGCGGGCTGGACGGCCACAGCGGCGACGCCTGGAGCGGCCTGCTCTCCACCGGCTACTTCCTGCCCACCATCCTGACCACGCTGGGTCTGATCTTCTACGATGCCTGGCAGCTCTCCGCCGTGACCGAGGAGGAGGGTCGTGCCCGGTTCTTTACCAAGATCTTCCGCACCTATTCTTCGGTGCTGTTCTGCTGTGCGGCGGGCATCATCTGGCTCTGCCGCCCGGTCATGCACGTGATGAAGTCCAACTACTACTACGCCTGGCACTTTGTGCCCTTCCTGACGCTGGCTTCCACCTGCAGCTGCTTCAACCAGTTCCTCAACAGCGCATACGTTGTCAACAAAAAGTCCACCCACAGCCTGTGGACCATGCTGGCCGGTGCCGTGAGCAACTGCATTATGAACTACTTCTTCATCAAGTGGTGGGGGCCCATCGGCGCAACGGTGGCTTCCTTCTTCGGTCTGGGCATTGTGTTCGTGCTGCGCGCGCTGGATGCCCACAACATGATCGGTATGTCCATCCACCCGGGCCGGGTGGCGCTGAACTTCGGCGTGCTGGCGGGCGAAGCCCTGCTCCTGCTGGCCGAGCCTCCGCTCTACGGCCTGTGGACAGGCCTCCTGACCGCCGCCATCATCCTGTTCAACTTTGCAGGTGTCTGGGCCATGGCCCGGATGCTCCTGCCCAAGCTCCTGGGCCGCCGGGGCAGGGCTCTGGTGAGTACAGTAGACAACTGGATCAAAAAGTAAGCAAAAAACGACCCTCTCCGGGAATTGCAATGCGGAGAGGGTCGTTTTCTCTTAATATCCCAACTTATACGCCAAAGAACTCCTTGGCAATATCGGCACTCTGCTTGGCATCCTTGGCGTACCAGTCGGCACCGATCTTTTTTGCATATTCGGGGGTCAGCACAGCGCCGCCCACCATGATCTTACAGTCCAGTTTGGCATCGTGCAGGGCCTGGATGGTCTCCTCCATGCTCTTGAGGGTGGTGGTCATCAGGGCGGAAAGCCCCACCAGATGCACATCCTTCTCCCGGACGGTATTCACGACCGTTTCCACCGGCACGTCACGGCCCAGGTCGATGACCTCAAAGCCATAATTCTCCAGGATGACCCGGACGATGTTCTTACCGATGTCGTGGACATCGCCCTTGACAGTGGCAATGACGATGCGGCCCTTGCTGGCGCTGCCCTCGCCCTTTTGGGCAATGGCGGTCTTGATCTCCTCAAAAGCCCCCTGCGCGGCGGTGGCCGCCTGCAGCAGCTGCGGCAGGAAGAGGGTGCCCTTTTCATACTTTGCGCCCACGATATCCAGCGCCGGAATGAGGGCTTCGTCCACCAGCTCCAGCGGCTCCTTTTCCTCCAGCAGCTCCCGGGTGCGGGCAGCTGCCTCGCCCTTCAAGCCCTTTTCCACCGCCTTCATCAAGGGGGCATAGGGGCCGGCGGCCTCCGGTGTTTCGCCTGCTGCCGGGGCGGTCTGGGCATTCTGCACGGCCTGCACCAGTGCGGCAGAAGCGGGCACCCGGTTGGCATACCGCTCAATGTACTTCGTGCTCTGCCGGTCCCGGTTGGTCAGAACGTTGTAAGCGTAGACCGCCGCCATCATCTCCTCGCTGGAGGGGTTCATAATGGCAAGGTCAAGCCCGGCATACATGGCCATGGTGAGGAAGGTGGTGTTCAGATAGGAGCGGCAGGGCAGGCCGAAGCTGATGTTGGACACGCCCAGAATGGTGCGCACCCCCAGCTCCTCCTTGCAGGCGTGAAGGGCCTGCACCGTGGCAAGCACATCCTCCTGCTGGGCGCTGGCCGTCAGGGTCAGGCAGTCGATATAGATGTCCTCCTGCGGGATGCCTGCCGCCAGTGCCGCGTCCCGGATGCGGCGGGCAATGGCCACGCGGTCCTCGGCTTTGGGCAGGATGCCCCGCTCATCAATGGCAAGGCCGACCACCGCCGCGCCGTACTTTTTGCACAGGGGCAGGATGGTGTTCAGCTTTTCTTCCTCGCCGTTCACCGAGTTGACGATGGGCTTGCCGTTGTAGACCCGCAGGCCCCGTTCCAGCGCCTCGGCATGGGAGGAATCCAGCTGCAACGGCAGGCTGACCACGCTCTGCAGGGCCTTGACCACCTGCTCCATCAGGGCAGGCTCATCCACACCGGGCGCACCTACGTTCACATCCAGGATCTGGGCCCCGGCCTCGGTCTGGCTCACGGCCTGTTCCAGCACATAGTTCATATCCCCTTCCCGCAGGGCCTGCTGGAACCGCTTTTTGCCGGTGGGATTGATGCGCTCACCCACCACCGTGATGCCGTCCACATCCACGCAGTCCATGGGACTGCACACCACCGACTTCACGGGGTGGTCAGGGCGGCCCGGCCTGCAATCGGCAAACACGCCGTTCAGCAGCTGGATAAACTCCGGGGTGGTGCCGCAGCAGCCGCCTGCAGCAAACAGGCCCAGTTCCCGGTAGGGCTTCATCTGCATGGCGTAGAGCTGCGGGGTGATATCGTAGCCCGAGCCATCAGCGCGGGGCAGGCCCGCGTTGGGCTTGACGAACACCGGGAAGCTGCCGGGCAGGGCCTCGGTCAGCCGCTTTGCCATGGGGAAGATCTCCTTGGGGCCAAGAGAGCAGTTGATGCCCACGGCATCGGCCCCCAAACCCCGGGCGGTGGCGGCAAAGCTCTCGACCGTGCAGCCGGTAAAGGTGCGGCCGCCTGCTTCAAAGCTCATGCTGGCCAGCACGGGCAGGCTGCTGTTCTCCTTGACGGCCAGCAGGGCGGCCTTCAGCTCATACAGATCGGTAAAGGTCTCAAGGAACACGAGGTCAGCCCCGGCGGCCACGCCCGCCCGGACGATGCGTCCATACTCTGCCACGGCATCCTCAAACGCAAGGGTGCCGTTGGGTTCCAGCAGCTCCCCCAGCGGGCCCACATCCAGCGCGGCCAGTGCACCGTAAGGGGCACAGGCCCGCTTGCAGTTGGCAATGCCCGCCGCAATGATCTCCTCCAGCGTGTACTCGCTGCCCGCCAGCTTGTGGGCGGAAGCGCCAAAGGTATTGGCATTGATGATGCGGCTGCCTGCGGCGGCATACCGGGCATGGATGCTCTCGATGAGTGCCGGGTCGGTGATGTTCAGCTCCTCGGGGCGGGCCCCCAGTTTCAGGCCCGCAGCCTGCAGCATGGTGCCCATGCCGCCATCCAGCAGGATGGTATTGGGCCGGTCAAACAGTTCATTCGCTTGCACAGGTGATCCCCCTCTTTCTATATTCGCACCGGGTGCGGAGCACGCAGTGCCCGCACCCCGCCAGATGCCCCCGGACCGGGTGATCGCTGACCCCCAGAATGGCTGTGATGCTCTTGCGGGGGGTCATCAGGTTGTTTTCCGTGACACAGAGCCCGGCGCGGCGGGCGGTGTCCAGCGCTGCCGCCAACAGCGGCTGCACGGCAAGGGGCCAGTCCCCGTAGCCCGGGGAATAGCGCCCCGTCAGATACTTGCCCTGCCGGGCAGCCCACTGGCGCAGTTCAGCCTCAGCGGCCTCCGCAGCCTGTTCGGCCAGCGCGGAGCCCAGCGCATCCGATGCCACACCGGCGGCGATATCGCCCACACCGGCCCGGCGGATCTGGGCATCCACACCGGGGCCAAGCGTTACGGCCAGCAGCAGGGCGGCGGTGCAGCCTTCCAGATGCTTTGCCACATCTTCCCCCGCCAGAATGCCCGCCGCTGTCAGGCTGTCGGGGTCGGCCTCCAGCCAGACTGCCCGGGGCGTGGCTGCCGCCAGCAGCGGCACGGCGCATTTTTCCAGCAGCGCCTGGGTGGCCGCGTCCGCGCCGCCCCGGGCCCCGAAGTACCGCGCCGCCTGTGCAAGGTCGATGCCCTCCGGCTTTTCCAGCCGCAGCGGCATACTTGGCCCAATGCTCATCTGCCCGCCCTCCTTTACAAGAATAAAGAATAGACTTAGTATACAGCATCCCCGTTTTCCCGTCAACGCAAAACACCGCATTTATTTTTGCTTGCAACTAATTGCATTCGCAAGCAATCTGCGTTATACTGTAAAAAAGGAGTGTGATCGTTATGGCTAACACCGCCGCCGTCTATGCCCGCATTGATACCAACCTGAAAGAAAGCGCCGAGGATATCCTTGCTCAACTGGGCATTACCCCATCCAGCGCCATCCAGATGCTTTACCGCCAGATCGTCCTGACCCGGGGGCTCCCGCTCGATCTGCATCTTCCCCCTGCCACCCCCACTGCTGTGGGTGGCATGAGCCGTACCGAGTTGGATACCGAGCTGCAAAAGGGAGTCGCCTCTCTGCAAAACGGCAAGAGCTTTTCTGCCGATGAAGTCGATGCCGCATTGTATCAGGAGTTTGGAATATGAGCAGTGTTTATACGGTCCGCTACGCACCGCAGGCGTTGGACGACCTGCGGGATCTCTACTCCTATGTCGCATTTTCGCTCAAAGAGCCAGCTACCGCCCAAAAACTGGTCAACCGCATCCGCAAGGCTGCTCGCTCACTGGATGCCCTGCCCGGGCGGTACCCTGTTGTGGACTGGGAACCGTGGCAGAGCATGGGGATGCACAGGTTTACCGTGGAGAATTTTCTGCTGTTCTACCTGATCGATCAAAGCACCCGTACCGTAACTCTCGTTCGTATTGTTTATGGTGGGCGGGATCTTCAAAACCTCGCAAAATAGACCCCTGCGGAAAATTTCCAACTTTTTTGCAATAAACCTATTGACAATCTGGGTAAATGGGGATATAATCCAGACAACAAATCCACCAACCTAGTGGGAAATTGAAGTCAAGTTTCCCGGGGTCGTAGAGGATTGGGAAAATCGTTGAAAGGAGGGCACAAAAATGACGCTGATCTGGAAAAACCTGCTCCACGCGAACTTCCGTTGTGGGCGAATGTACACCACCCGGGCAGAATATGGGACCGAGCGCTGTGCATTGCCCTCCGCAGACCGAATGTGTGTGCGAATGTGATGGCAAAGCTGCCAAAGCGCTAAACCCGAATTTTGCCCGGTGCACTGAAATGGTGTCAGTGACCGGGATTTTTATGCGTCAGAATTATACTTTAAGTACAGATAGAGAGGTTAATTACTATGTCTAACTATAAATTTGAGACCCTGCAGCTTCACATTGGCCAGGAGCAGGCCGATCCCGCAACCGATTCCCGCGCCGTGCCCATCTACCAGACCACTTCCTATGTGTTCCGCAACAGCCAGCACGCCGCTGACCGTTTCGGTCTGGCCGATGCGGGCAACATCTACGGCCGCCTGACCAATTCCACGCAGGATGTGTTCGAGAAGCGCATCGCTGCTCTGGAGGGCGGCGTGGCTGCTTTGGCCACCGCTTCCGGCGCTGCCGCCATCACCTACACCATCGAGGCGCTGGCACAGGCCGGTGACCACATCGTGGCACAAAAGACCATCTACGGCGGCAGCTACAACCTGCTGGAGCACACCCTGACCCAGTTCGGCGTGACCACCACCTTTGTCAACGCTCACGATCTGGCCGAGGTGGAGAACGCCATCCAGCCCAACACCAAGGCCGTCTATCTGGAGACCCTGGGCAACCCCAACAGCGATATCCCCGACATTGATGCCATTGCCGCCATTGCCCACAAGCACGGCCTGCCGCTGGTCATCGACAACACCTTCGGCACCCCGTACCTGATCCGCCCCATCGAGCACGGCGCAGACATCGTGGTCCACTCTGCCACCAAGTTCATCGGCGGCCACGGCACCACCCTGGGCGGCATCATCGTGGACAGCGGCAAATTTGACTGGAAGGCCAGCGGCAAGTTCGGCAACATCGCCGATCCCAACCCCAGCTATCACGGTGTTTCCTTCGCCGATGCCGCAGGCCCTGCTGCCTTCGTTACCTACATCCGCGCCATCCTGCTGCGCGATACCGGTGCCACCATCTCCCCGTTCAATGCATTCCTGCTGCTGCAGGGCACCGAGACCCTGAGCCTGCGCATCGAGCGCCATGTGGAGAACACCAAGAAGGTGGTCGAATTCCTGGCAAACCATCCTCAGGTGGAAAAGGTCAACCACCCCTCTCTGCCCGATCACCCGGATCACGCCCTGTACGAGAAGTATTTTCCCAACGGCGGCGCATCCATCTTTACCTTCAACATCAAGGGCGGCCGCGAGGAAGCCTTCAAGTTCATTGACAACCTGAAGATCTTCTCCCTGCTGGCAAACGTTGCAGACGTGAAGAGCCTGGTCATCCACCCGGCCTCCACCACCCACAGCCAGCTGAACGAGCAGGAGCTGGCCGAGCAGCAGATCTATCAGAACACCATCCGCCTGTCCATCGGCACCGAGCACATCGATGACATCATCGCCGATCTGGAGGCTGGCTTCGCAGCCGTCCGCGGCGAATAACGCCCCTGCCCCATGCTCTGACAAAAACTCTCCTCATTCTCCTTTTTGATCGTGTGTGCAAAGAACCGCCGCCCGGAAATTCCGGGCGGCGGTTCTGTTTTTGTGTGTTCGTGTTTTTACAGCCGGCGTTCCAGCCAGTCACCAATGTCAGCAAAGACCTCTTCGCGGTTCAGCTCCACCAGCAGCTCATGCCGGGCGCTGGGGTACAGCTTGACCTCGATGTTCTTCACACCGGCATCCAGCAGGCTCTTGACCGCCCGCTTCACACCTGCGCCCTGTTCGCCCACCGGGTCGGCATCGCCTGCCAGGAACAGCAGGGGCAGATCCTTGGGCACCCGGGCCAGAAGAGCCGGGTCGTACAGCCGCAGGATGCCGCTGAACATGCTGTAATAGGCGTTCAGGGTAAAGATAAAGGTACAGCGCTCGTCGGCGCGGTAGCGGTCCACCTCCACCGGGTCACGGTTGAGCCAGTCGTGGGCCGTGCGGCCCTCCAGCCCCTTGTTGTACCCCAAAAACGAAAGTCTGGCCACCAGTTTGCTGCGGTAGTGCCAGCCATGGAACACGGCCAGCACCCGGCAGATGGTCCTGGCCAGCTGCACCAGCGCTTTGGGCTGGTAGCCGGTGCCCATGATGATGGCACCGTCCAGCTCATCGCCCCACTCACAGAGGTACTGCCGCGCGTAGAACGAGCCCATGCTGTGGCCCAGCAGGAAATAGGGCACGCCGGGATACAGCTGCTTTGTCAGGGTCGTCACGGCGTGCAGGTCCTCCAGCACGGCGCGGTTGCCGTCGGGTTCGCCGAAGTAGCCGTAATCCTCTTTGGTGCGGATGGACCCGCCGTGGCCCAGGTGGTCGTTACCGGTGACAAGGATGCCCCGGGCGGCCAGGTTCTCGGCCAGCGGCTTATAGCGGTCGATGAACTCCACCATCCCGTGGGAGAGCTGCAGCACAGCCCGCACCTCTCCCTCCGGCACACAGCGGAACGCGTGGAGCGTCCGCCCCGGCTGGCAGGACGGCAGGGTAAAGTCGATCATCTGGCTCATGGGCTGCCCTCCTTCTCCGCTTTATTTTTTCATGCTGCCGATCTTCTTGCGGCAGGAGGTGCAGATGCAGTAGCCTGCATACTGGATGGCGTTGTCGTCCACCTCGCCGCAGAAATCGCAGCTGCCGGTGGGGCGGTATTTTTTGAGGATGATCTCATCGCCCTCCACAAAGATCTCCAGCTTGGCATCGTTGTCCAGCTTCATGCTGGTGCGCAGCTCCTTGGGCAGGACGATACGGCCCAGGCCGTCAACGCCGCGGACGATTCCGGTACTCTTCATAGTTTTTTCTTCTCCTTTGTCATTTACACCTCAGACAGCCATTTCCCAATTTTCTCCCGGCCCTGATCTCTCCTTCAGAGCCTTCAAAGGAAAATTGTGCCATCTCTCCCACTCAGTATACAAAATTTCCAATCATTCGTCAATGATTGCGTGCGGTTTCGACAAAAAGATTTTTCTTTTGCTTTCAACCGCCCATTCTGCCAAATCTGCGGCCGATTCGTTGACAAAACAGCGCACAGCGATTAAACTAAAAGGTAGCTATCCGCAATTTTTTTGCCTGTAAATATAAAGGAGCGTTTATCTATGCCGAGCAATAAAGTCCGCACCCGTTTTGCCCCCTCGCCCACCGGCTATATGCACGTTGGCAACCTGCGCACCGCGCTGTACACCTACCTGATGGCCAAGCACGAGGACGGCACCTTCATCCTGCGTATTGAGGACACCGACCAGGGCCGTTACGTTGAGGGCGCTGTGGATGTCATCTACAACACCCTGCGGGAGACCGGCCTGCTGTGGGACGAGGGCCCGGACATCGGCGGCCCTGTGGGCCCCTACGTTCAGAGTGAGCGGATGGGCATGTTCAAGCAGTATGCCGAGCAGCTGGTGGCAGAGGGCAAGGCTTACTACTGCTTCTGCACCGAGGAGCGGCTGGAGGCACTGCACGCCGAACAACGCGCCAACGGTGAGATGACCCACTACGACGGCTGCTGCCGCGACCTGCCCGAGGAGGAGGTCAAGCAGCGTCTGGCTGCAGGTGAGCCCTACGTCATCCGCCAGAAGATCCCCAAGGAGGGCGTGACCGGCTTTGACGATGTGGTCTACGGCCACATCGAGGTCGAGAACAGCGAGATGGACGACCAGATCCTCATCAAGACCGACGGAATGCCCACCTACAACTTTGCAAATGTTGTGGACGACCACCTGATGGGCATCACCCATGTCATCCGCGGCAGCGAGTATCTGTCCTCCACCCCCAAGTACAACCTGCTGTATCAGGCCTTTGGCTGGGAGATCCCCACCTATATCCACTGCCCGCCCGTGATGAAGGACGCACAGAACAAGCTGTCCAAGCGCAACGGTGATGCCAGCTATCAGAATCTGGTGGCCAAGGGCTACCTGAGCGAGGCCGTGATGAACTACATCTGCCTGCTGGGCTGGAGCCCCAAGGGCGAATACGCCGAGCAGGAGATCTTCAGCCTGGAGGAACTCATCAAGATCTGGAGCCCGGACGGCATCTCCAAGTCCCCCGCCATCTTCGACCCCCTCAAGCTGCGGGCCATCAATGCAGAGTATATCCGCCGCCTGAGCCCCGAGGAGTTCCAGAAGAAGGCCGAGCCCTGGATCGATCAGGCCGTGCACACCCCCATCGACAAGAAGCTGCTCTGCGCCAACCTGCAGCCCCGCTGTGAGGTGCTGGGCGAGATCCCCGAGCAGCTGGACTTCTTTGACGCAATGCCCGACTACGATGTGAGCCTGTACGCCAACAAGAAGCAGAAGACCACCCCGGAGACCGCCCGGGAGGCACTGGAAGCCCTGCTGCCCCTGCTGAGCGACGAGAGCCTGGACTTCTCTGACCGCGACACCGTGTTCAACGCCTGCAAGGCCAAGGCCGAAGAGCTGGGCAAGAAGAACGGCTGGCTGCTCTACCCGCTGGGCATTGCCCTTTCCGGCAAGCAGCGCACCCCCGGCGGCGGCACCGACCTTGCCTGCATGATGGGCCGCGAGACGACCCTTGCCCGTGTCAAGGCTGCCATTGAGAAGCTGAACGGCTGATCTTCCTTCCCCTTTTCGCAATCATATCCACGGAGGTGTTTTTATGATGTACCCGTTTATGACACTGGACGACAACACTGAGATCGTGCATTCCGAGATGCAGCCAGACCACCGTGTAAAGGTCTACATCGAAAAGCCCGACGAGAAGGATTGTTTCCACTCTGCGGTCTGCTATCTGCCGGATTATACCTGGGAGGATGTCAGCGGCTTCACCCCTGCTGAGATCGACCGCTACCAGAAGTTCCTGGAATCCACTGCACATCTGATCCTGCAGTTTTCCCAGGAAGGAGGGGTGGAAAATGCCGCAGGTTTTTAAGATCGGCTCCTACTGGGTCTACTTCTGGGCCAACGAAAATGATCCGCTGGAACCCATTCATGTTCATGTTTCACAGGGTGCTCCCAGCAGCAACGCGACCAAGATCTGGATCACGCGGGCCGGGAAATGCTATCTGTGCCACAACAATTCCAACATTCCGCCCCGTGTTCTGCGAAACATCATGGCCATCATCGAAGCGCGAAGCGATGAAGTGATTGCCAAATGGATGAATTTCTTTGGTGAAGTGCGCTATTTCTGCTGATTTGAGCCGCTTCCCCGCATGGCCCCATAAAACGCCGCGCGCCCGCGCTACAGTATATGCAAAGGGCGCGGGAAACAGAACATTGCAAAAGATCCCCGCCGGAAAGCGGGGATTTTTTCATGCCGGAAACCACAAAACTGCACCCGAAGCAGCCTGTTGCCGCCGCGTTGGCCTCCCGGGCGGCGGTACGCCCGGCCCTGCGGCAGGGCGGGGCCTTTGCGCTGGGGCTTGCCGGGGGCTGGGCCGTTCTCTACGGGGCTTTGCTCCCCTTTGGGCTGGGGCTGACACTGGGCCTGCCTGCGGACTGCTTTGCCGCCTGCGCAGCCGGAGCTGCGCTGAGCATCCTGTTCCACGGGTTCGGGGCGTTTTCGCTGGACAGCCTCTGCCTGCTCTGCGCTGTGGGGGCGGCCGTGGCCGCCCGATGGCTCTGGCCCGGCAGGCTCCGCCCGGCATTTCTGGCCGGGTGCGGGGCGCTGGTGCTGGGAGGTGCCTGCTTTGCGCTGGGGCCCGGCGGGGCAGGCTTCACGCTGGTGTTCTTCTGCGGGGCAGATGCCCTGCTGGCGGGCGGCTTCGGCTATGCGCTGCAGCGTTTCCCGCCTGAAAAGCCCGGCTTTGGCACCCTGCTGGCTGCTTCTGCCGTGGCGGCGGCGCTGGGCGGGCTGCGCTTCGGCCCCCTCTGCCTTGGGGTAGCGGCCTGTGCTATGGTGGATGCCGCCCTCTGCTGCCGTGGGCAGGAAAAGCCCGCGCTGGCCTTTGCTGCCTTCACCGGGGCCGCGCTCTGCGCAGCAGCCCCTTCCCTTGCCCCGGCGGCGGTGGGGCTCTGCTGCGGCACGGCGGCCGCGGTCCTGCTGGCCCCCGGGCGGCGGGCTGAGACCCTTGCCGCCTGTGCGGGCGGATGTGTGCTGGGGGTGCTCTGTGTTCCCGCCTCCGGCACGGCCCTGCCCCTGCTCCTCAGCGCCGGGCTGGGCCTTGCGGCCCCCGCCTTTTTCCCAAAACATTGGCTGACACCGGTGCCGGAAGCCCCCGCGCCGCCCGAGGAGCCGCCCCGGTTTTCTGCTGCCGCCACCCGGCTGGAAGCAGTGGCCGAGAGCCTTTCCTCGCTGGCCGAGACGGTGAACGCTGTGTACGATGCGTTTCCCCGCCGGTGCGACACCTTCCGCTGGGTCATCGACAACACCCACGACAGCCTGTGCTTCAACTGCGGGCGGCGGGAAACCTGCTGGAAGCAGGAATACACTGCCACGCTGGAGGGGATGAACGCCCTGCGGCCCATTCTGGAACAGCAGGGACACCTGCAGGCCAGCGACCTGCCCGGTCAGCTGTCCAGATGCATCCACCCGGCGGCGCTCTGTGCGGCGGCAAGCCGCTCCTTTGCGCTCTACCGGAGCCGGAAGGAAGCCCATGTCCACGCCGAGGCCATGCGCACCGCCCTGACCGAACAATACAGCGCCATGGCCGATGCTCTGAGCGTGCTCAGTGAGCAGCTGGGCCGCCCCGGAAACCCGGAGCCCTACAAATCCGGGCGGGTGGCCGCGTTTTTTGCCAGCCTGGGCACGCCGCCGCTGGAATGCGCTGTCACGCTGGACGACCTGGGCCGGGCACGGGCGGCGGTCACCCTGCCCCGTACCCGCTTCTCCTCCCCCGAACTGGCCGCACTGGCGCAGGAGACCGGGCGCATCTGCCGCCGGGACTTCGACCCGCCGCAGGTGCTCTCCTGCAAAGGGATGACCACCCTGCTCTTCTGCGAAAAGCCCGCCCTCCGGGCCGTGTTCGGAAGCGCAGGCACGGCGGCAAAGGGCACTGTCTCCGGGGATGCAGTCCAGCAGTTCTGCAGCCCGGCCGCTGCCCAGATGATCCTGTGTGACGGCATGGGCACAGGCCGCCCGGCCGCCGTGGATGGCAGCCTTGCCGCCGAGCTCACTGCCCGCCTGCTGAAAGCCGGTTTCACCGCTGAGCTGGCGGCGCGGCTGGTCAATGTGGCGCTGGCCCTGAAAAGCGATGAAGAGAGCGGAGCCACCCTCGACCTGATCAGCGTGGATCTTTACACCGGCACGGCACGGATCTTCAAGGCCGGGGCCGCCCCGGGCTTTCTGGTGCACGGGGGCCGCGCCCGTCCGGTGGGCGATATCAGCCTGCCCATCGGCATTCTGGGCGGCGTGAACGGCCAGAGCCGGGTGGTGCATCTTGCTGCCGGGGACTATGCCGTACTGGTCTCGGACGGTCTGCTGGTGGACGGCCCCGGCTGGGTGGCCAAGCAGCTGGAACTCTCCGCCGCCGCAGGCGACCCGCCCGAAAAGGTGGCCCGGATCCTTGTGGAAACCGCCCGCGCCCGCGCCGAACAGACCGGCCGACCCGATGATATCACCGCCGCCGTGCTCCGGTTAGAACCCTGCGGACATTGAAAATTTCACAAAAGGGGCATATAATAGCCTTATCTTTTACTAGGGAGGACTGCCCATGTTAAAACTCACCGTTTCCCAGGATGGCAGCGGCGATTTTGCCAGCATCTCGGAGGCCGTGCTGGCGGTGCCCTACGAGCTGGAAGCAGAGATCTGCATCGGCCCCGGCATCTACCGGGAAAAGCTGGTCTGTGAAAAACGGGCGCTCACCCTGCGGGGTGCGGGAGCTGATGCCACCACCCTGATCTTTGGGGACGGCGGCAAGCTGCCCCACCCGGATGGGCGGCCCACCCACACCTTCCGCAGCTACACCGCTTTTTTCAGCGGCGGCAGCGTAACGGTGGAGGATCTGACCATTGCCAACGATGCCGGTCCGGGCAGTGCCGTGGGGCAGGCCATTGCCGCCTATGTGGATGCCGAAAAGGCCGTGTTCCGCCGGGTAAGGCTGCTGGGCAACCAGGACACGCTCTTCTGCGCGCCCCTGCCCGAGGCTGAACGGGAGAAGGACGGTTTTCTGGGCCCCCGCAAGTTTGCGCCCCGCCGCCCCTCGGCGCAGTATTACCAGAGCTGCGAGATCGCGGGGGACATCGACTTCATCTTTGGCGGGGCCGATGCCCTGTTTGAGCAGTGCATCCTGCGCACGGTAGACAACCACCTTCCCCACAGCTACATCACCGCCCCCTCGGGCAATGCCAACGGGTTGGGCTTCGTGTTCTGGGACTGCGATTTCGTCTCCGACTGCCCCGCCGGAACGGTCTATCTGGGCAGGCCCTGGCGGCCCACCGGCAAGACTGCCGTGCTGGACTGCCGCCTTGGAGCCCACATTGCGCCGGAGGGCTTTTCCGGCTGGAATGACCGCACAGACACCTGCCTTGCCCGCTTTGCTGAGGCCGGAAGCAGCGGCCCGGGGGCACGCCAGCGCCCGGACTGGGTCGCAGCGCCCTCTGCCGCCGATGCCGCCGCCTTGCTGGCCCGGGCGCGGAAGCTCTGCCGCCCCTGAGATCAAAAACAAAGGAATGTGAATATGAAAAAACTCCCCAACGCCGTAAAATGGCTCATTATCGTGGTGGTGCTGGCCCTGATGGGCTGGATGCTGGTCAAGGTGAACGACCGCGCCTCCCGCGTGAAGATGCCGGAACCGGACAACAGTCTGGGCATTTACCGGAAAGCAGATGCTTAAAAAGAGCGACCCTCTCCGTCATTCCGAAACAATGACGGAGAGGGTCGCTTTACTTTGTATCCGTTGCAATGAACCAGAAGGTCGTGCCTTTGCCCAGCGTGCTCTGCACGCCGAAGCGGAAGCCGTGCTGCTGGAAGATGGCCTTGGTGATGGAAAGCCCCAGGCCGGTGCCCTGCTTGCCCGCATCGGAGCGGGAGCGGTAATACCGGTCAAAGATATAGGGCAGATCCTCGGCACAGATGCCGGGGCCGTGATCTTCGATCTCCACCCGGACTCCCTCGGGCACCTTAGAGGCCCGCAGGAGGAAGATGCCGTCCCCGCCGATGTGGTGCATGGCGTTGCCCAGCAGGTTGTGGAGGGCGCGCTGCATCATGTTGGGGTCGGCATAGACAGGCAGCTCTTCCTCCGGCAGTTCCAGCTTGAGCTGCCAGCCATTTTGGGCACAGACCGCGTCATAGCGCTCACTGACCTCATCGCAGAGCTGGCCCATATCAAAGTGGACCTTCTCGCACTTTTCCGCGCCGCTGGTCACCTTGCTCAGCTCCATGACGCTGGAGACCAGCGCCGTCAGCCGGTCGGCCTCATCCACAATGATGTTCATCTGCTCGTCCCGGTGGGCCTTGTCGTCGCCGGTGATGTCCCGCACCGTCTCCGCATAGCCCTTGATGAGGGTCAGCGGGGTGCGCAGATCATGGGAGACATTCGCCAGCAGGTCGCGCTGCATCTGAGCCGCGTGCTGGACTTCCTTGGCCATGTGGTTGAACTCCTGCGCCAGGTCACCCAGTTCGTCCCGGCGGTTGGTCTCCACCTGAACAGCATAGTCGCCCTGTGCCACCTGCCGGGCCGCGCCCGAAAGCTGGCGCAGGGGCTTGGTGAACCACTCGCTGAACAGCCACGCCGCGCTCATGGAAAAGGCAAAGATCAGCGCCGCCGCCAGCGGCAGCACCGTGCTCATCACCTCGCCAGCCTCCGAGACATGCATCAGGCTTGTGGTCACCAGCACAGTGTAGCTGCCGTCGGAGGTCGTTCTGCCCACCATCAGCTCCACCGTGCCCGAGGGCATGGGCGGATTGATCTTCCGCACGCAGCTGCCGGTCTCGCGGCAGAGCTGGCGCATGGCGCGGGCGGTGCTGTAAGAGGGCAGCTCGCTGTTTTCATCGGTGGGCCGGGTGCGGTGAAGGTTGCAGTAAGAGAGGTTCTCCACCTTGAAGATCTGCCGCAGCGTGACATCGGAGATATCCACGCAGAAGCTGCTCATGCCGCCGTTTTCGTAGATCTCGCTGCCGAGCTGGTTGAAAAACTGGCTGTTGACATAGAGCTGACTGCCGAACCCCCAATAAGAGAGGGTCTGGCCGTCGGCAATGGCATCGTCCAGCTTCTGCACGATGGCATCCGCCTGTTCGGTCAGCTGCTTCTGGATATGGGTGGTGTACAGGGGCTCCAGCAGCTGGGTGCACAAAAACCAGAACAGCACCAGCAGCAGCAGGCAGATGAAGCAGAGGAACCACATCAGCTGCCCGCGGATGCCCACGGTACGCCGCTTTTTTTCGGGTTGCCGCATCAACCGCAAACCTCCTGTTTAACGCGCTGCATCCGGGTCGAACTTATAGCCGATGCCCCACACGGTGGCAATGTAGCCCCGGCATTTGCCCAGATGGCCGCGCAGCATCTTGACATGGGTATCCACGGTGCGGTCCTCGCCAAAATAGTCGTAGTTCCACACCTTCTGCAGGATCTTCTCCCGGCTCAGGGCAATGCCCTTGTTGGAGGCCAGGAACACCAGCAGGTCAAACTCCTTGGGGGTCAGGCTCACATCCTCGCCCGCCACCCGCACGGTGTGGCTGGCCGTGTCGATGGTCAGTTCGCCGAAGGTCATGGTGCCGTCCGATGCCTCGGAGCGGGGCATGGTGCGGTTGAGCACCGCCTTGACACGGGCCACCAGCTCCCGCGGGGAGAAGGGCTTGACCACATAGTCATCCGCACCGCCTTCCAGACCGGCCAGCTTGTCATATTCCTCGCCGCGCGCGGTCAGGATGATCACCGGCGTGTTGATGTGGCGGGCGCGCATCTCGCGCAGGCAGGTCATGCCGTCCATAAAGGGCATCATCACATCCAGAATCACCAGATCAAAACCGCCGCCGCTCAGCAGCGAAAGGGCGGCAGAGCCGTCGCCCGCTTCCTCGCAGACATAGCCTGCATATTGTAAATGCTCTCGGATCAGTTCCCGGATGCGGGGTTCATCATCAACGATCAGTATCTTTGCCATCTGAGGTTTCCTCCTCGTTATCAAAATAGCTCCAGTTTCTAGGGGTATCATAATATAATTATTGGAAAATTTTGTGAAGTTTAAGTGAATGGTTTGGAAAACCGCCGCCTCATTTCTTTTAGTATACCACAAAAGCCCCGCAAGAAACAGCAGGAGCCTGCCGCCGGCTTGCTTCTCTGCTATAAAGTGTGCTATACTGATTTGATAAAAACAACCATCAGAACAAAGGAAATCTGCCTATGCGCATCGGATTCGTTGAACTGCTTCTCATCCTGCTCATCGCGTCACTGACCATCGGGCCCAGTGCGGCCCTGTGGGTAGACCGCTGGCTTCGCCGCGCCAACCGGGCCAGCGCCGCCGCTGCCCGCCGCCGGGCCGTGCAGGAGGCCCAGCGTGCCGCCGAGCGGGAGGAAGTGCTCCAGAGGTTCCAGAAATTGAGCATCGTGTTTACGCTGGCCGCGGTTGCTGCGCTGGTCTGGGCGCTGGTGCTCCGGCCCATTGAGGCCCCACCCAAAACCTACACCGCCCCGGATCACCGGCAGGCCTCCGGCGCGGCGCAGGCAGAGCTTTCCACCGACCGCAGGGAGATCTGGGATCTGGGCGGGTATCAGGGTGTGGACTGCATCCACACCCGGGATGGCCTTGTCTATGCGGCGGCATGGAACGGCTCCTCCCTGAAGAAACGCACCAGCGATCTGGTGCGCACCGACGGCGGCAACGCTGCGGTTATCCTGAGCGTAGAGGGCGAGCTGACCGGCTTTGCGTTCGATGCTGCGGGAGACCTGTGGCTCACAGTTCTCACCCCTGCCGGGGGCACCCTTTGCCGCGCCCGGCACGACAGCTGGGGCGCTTCGGTGGAGCAGGTGGTCACGCAGATCGACGGGGCCCCGCTGGGAGCCCTTTCTGCCATAGAGGTCGGTGCGGACGGCAAGGTCTACTTTGCCGTGGTCGGGCAGGAGAGTGCGGAACAGGGGCTGGAAAGTGCCCTGCGCACCGAGCTGCTGGCCCACACCGGAACAGGCGCGGTATACGTTTATGATCCCGCTGCCCGCACCGTGGAGCAGGTGGTGGGCGGCATTGCCGGAGCGTCCGGCCTTGCGCTGGACGAGCGCACCCAGACCCTCTACATCTCCGACCTCGGCAGCCGCTGCATCTGGAGCGCGGCGGCCTCTGCCCACGGCCTGACTGCAGGGGGCAAGGGCTGTCAGAGCAGCTTCAGCGGGCTGCCGGGCTATCCCGGCACTCTGGCGCTGGATGAGGACAGCACCCTCTACATCAGCTACCGCTGGGCCAGCTCCAGCTGGCTGGAACGCCATGCAGGCAGCACCTTCCTGCGCGGTGTGGCCCTGCGGCTGAGCGAATCGATGCAGGAGAACCTGTTCTCCCTGCCCGCCGACGGCATCCGCGCCGAGGCCGTTTCCACCGCCAGCGGAAGCTGGCTGTGGAGCTTTTCCGGCAAGCCTCAGGGCAGCAGCTCTGCCCTCTGCCCGGTGGAGAACCGGGTGTATTTTGGCATCGCGGGAGAAAAAACGCTTTATTCTGTACGGGTCTGAACCGCTCCGTCACGCTTCGCGTGCCAGCTCCCCTGCCAGGGGAGCCCTGGCATCCCGGAAAAATTGTTGTAAACGCTTGGGCCCAATCGAACACAGAACATCGGGTCATCGCGGCAACCGATCGATACGAGGTAATTGATATGACAGACACATTCAAACAGCAGATCCAGGCGGAAGCCCGGCAGGCAGTGGAAGAGCTGCTGGAACAGGCAAAGCTGAAAAAGGGCGACGTGTTCGTGGTGGGCTGCTCGTCCAGCGAGATCGTGGGCGGGCACATCGGCAAGGACAGCAGTCTGGAGGCCGCGCAGGCCGTCTACGCAGGCATTGCGCCGGTGCTGGCCCAGCGCGGCATCTGGCTGGCGGCACAGTGCTGCGAGCACCTGAACCGGGCCATTATCATGGAGCGGGAAGCCGCCGAACAATACGGCTGGGAGGAAGTGTGTGTCGTGCCCCGGCCCCATGCGGGCGGCAGCTGGGCCACCACCTGCTGGAAGCAGTTCAAAGATCCCATTGCCGTGGAGGAGATCCGCGCCCACGCCGGTATCGACATCGGCGGCACCCTGATCGGGATGCACCTGCGCCGGGTGGCCGTTCCGGTGCGGCTGAGCCTGAACCGGATCGGTGAAGCAAACATTCTCTGCGCCCGCACCCGCCCGAAGCTCATTGGCGGAGAGCGCGCAAAATATACCAAGGAGGACTGATGCCTTATGGCAGAAAAAACACCGGAAGAGATGCGGGAGGCCGTGCTGGCCATCCGTGAAAAGATGGCCGCTGCTGCCCGGGAGGCGGGCCGCGGCCCTGCCGAGGTCCAGCTGTGCGCCGCCTGCAAGACCCGCACCGCTGAAACTGTGGCCGCAAGTGCCGCCCTGTCCATTGACGTGTTTGGTGAAAACCATGTGCAGGAGCTCTGCGCAAACTTTGACGCAGGCGCTTACTGCGGCAAGCCCAGCCATTTCATCGGGCACCTGCAGACCAACAAGATCAAAAAAGTCCTGGGCCGGGCCAGCCTGATCCAGAGCGTGGGCAGTGAACACCTTCTGACCGCCATCGAGAAGGAAGCCGCCAAGGCGGGCATCGTGCAGAACGTCCTGCTGGAGGTGAACATCGGCGGGGAGGAGAGCAAGAGCGGCGTTTCGCCGGAGGCGCTCTGGCCCCTGCTGGATGCCGCTGCCGCGCAGGAGCACATCCGGGTCAAGGGCCTGATGGCCATTCCCCCGGTCAATGATGACGATGCACAGAACCGCCGGTATCTCGCCGCCGTCCATGACCTGTTCGTAAAGGCCGGGGAGCGCGGCTATTCCAACGTGGAGATGCAGACCCTCTCCATGGGCATGAGCGGCGATTATGAGAACGCCATCCGCGAAGGCGCAACGCTGGTGCGTATCGGCACTGCGATCTACGGCGAACGGGATTATAGGAAAAGATAAAATTGCTTGCCCTCTCAGTCTCGCTTCGCTCGCCAGCTCTCCCAAAGGGAGAGCCCTTGGCATAAAGATGAAGCTTGCAAATCCTGCCAAAGCCTCCCACTTTGGGGGAGGTGGCATTGCGTCAGCAATGACGGAGAGGGTGAGCCCGTTAAAAAGGAGGAACCATGGCAAAGCAAAACATCAAAGACCCCGGTGCGCATCACAACAGCAGCGGCGCGCTCATCCGCCGCTTTTTACCCTATCTGGCAAAACACAAGGCAGTGCTCTTTCTCGACCTGTTCTGCGCCGCGCTGACCACCCTGTGTGACATCTTCCTGCCCAAAATCATGAGCACCATCACCAACTCGGCCATGGGCGTGGGCATCACCCTGACCACCGGCATCGTGCTCAAGCTGGCGGGCATCTACTTTGTGCTCCGCATCATCGACGGCGCGGCCCAGTATTTCATGTCCGGCATCGGCCACATCATGGGCGTGCACATCGAGACCGACATGCGCCGGGATGCCTTCGACCACCTGCTGCTGCTCGACCACACCTATTACAATAACACCAAGGTCGGCACCATCATGGGCCGCATCACCAACGATCTGTTCGATGTGACCGAGTTTGCCCACCACTGCCCCGAGGAATTTTTCATCGCCTTCATCAAGATCCTGGCCTCCTTCATCATCCTGTGCCAGGCCAGCATCCCGCTGACGCTGGCGGTGTTCGCCTGCGTGCCCCTGATGGGCGTGGTGTCCGTTTACCTGAACGGCCGTCTGCGTGCCCGGTTCCGGCAGCAGCGCATCCAGATCGGTGAGCTGAACGCCACCATCGAGGACAGCCTGCTGGGGCAGGGCGTGATAAAAGCCTTTGCCGCCGAGGAGCAGGAGCGCGCCAAGTTCGAGCAGGGCAACAAGGACTTTGAGCACATCAAGACGCTGGGCTACTACGCCATGGCGGCTTTCAACACCTCCACCCGCCTGTTCGACGGCCTGATGTATCTGGTGGTCATTCTGGCGGGCGGCCTGTCGCTGGTCAACGGTAAGATCACCGCCGGTGACCTGGTGGCCTACATGCTCTATGTCACCACCCTCATCGCCACCATCCGCCGCATCGTCGAGTTTGCCGAGCAGTTCCAGCGCGGCATGACCGGCATCGAACGCTTTGCCGAGATCATGGACACCCCCGTGCCCATCCACGATGCTCCAGATGCAAAAACCCTGCAGCCCGGCCCCGGTGCCATCCGCTTTGACGATGTCAGCTTTGAGTACCCGGACGACCACAACAAGGTGCTCCACCATGTCAGTCTGGACATCAAGGCAGGCGAGCGGCTGGCTCTGGTTGGCCCATCCGGCGGCGGTAAGACCACCCTGTGCAACCTCATCCCCCGCTTCTACGATGTGACCAGCGGCCACATCTACATCGACGGGCAGGACATCCAGCAGGTCACCCTCAAGAGCCTGCGCGAGGATATCGGCATCGTCCAGCAGGACGTGTACCTGTTCAGCGGCTCTGTGGCGGATAACATCGCCTACGGCAAGCCCGATGCCACCCGGGAGGAGATCATCGAAGCTGCCCGTCTGGCCGGTGCAGAGCGCTTTATCATGGCCCTGAAGGACGGCTTCGACACCTATGTCGGCGAGCGCGGTGTCAAGCTCTCGGGCGGCCAGAAGCAGCGTATCGCCATTGCCCGGGTGTTCCTGAAGAACCCGCCCATCCTCATTCTGGACGAGGCCACCAGTGCACTGGACAACGAGAGCGAGATCCTTGTGGGGCAGAGCCTGGAAAAGCTGGCCCATGGCCGCACCACCCTGACCATCGCCCACCGCCTGACCACCATCAAGAACTACGACCGTATTCTGGTGCTTGGCTCCGAGGGCATTGTGGAATCCGGCACTCACGAAGAGCTGCTGGCAAAGCAGGGCGTGTACTACCGCCTGTGGAACCAGCTGCCCGGTGAGGACACCTTATAACAGGAGAACGTTTATGACAGAACGTGAAAAATGGGAAGCAGGTCTCTGGTACGACGCAAACTACACCCCGGCGCTCTGTGCCGAACGAGAGAAAGCCGAGGAGCTCTACACCGAGTTCAACCAGACCCGCCCCTCTGAAAAAGCAAAGCGGGCAGAGCTTCTGCGTCAGCTGCTGCCACACATGGAAGAACATGTGGTCATTCTGCCGCACCTGTATGTGGATTACGGCTATCACTGCTTCATCGGTGCGGGCACCTACATCAACCACGGTGCTTACCTGATGGACTGCGCAAAAATCACACTGGGCAGGCACTGCTTCATCGGCCCCAACTGCGGCATGTACACTGCCATCCACCCCATGCTGCCGGAAGAGCGCAACAGCGGCCTTGAGACCACAGCCCCCATCACACTGGGGGACAACGTCTGGCTGGGCGGTGATGTCACCATCCTGCCCGGGGTCACCATCGGCTCCAACACGGTCATCGGTGCAGGCAGCGTGGTCACAAAGGATATTCCCTCCGGCGTGGTGGCCGTGGGCAACCCCTGTAAGGTGCTGCGGCCTATCACCGAAAAAGACAGCATCCGATATCAGAAATAATTGCAACAACAAAACGCGGGACCGCTGAATTTTCAACGGTTCCGCGTTTTGTTGTGGAAAATCAGGTGTTATTTTTCTTCCGGTTCATCGTCCAGCTTTTTCCGATTCTTCTGCACCAGATGTGCACAGAATTGGAGCAGCGCAAAGCAGAGCAGACCTGTCGAAACACCAGTAAACGCAGCGCCCATCCAATAGCCATAGGTCAGGCCATGAAGCACCGTAACCGCCACAGCCGCCAGCAGAGAACAAACCGCATTGGCACCCATACTGGAAGAAAGATGGCGGTCCCACAGGCCATTCCGGACGCACTCTGCAACGGTGTAAACACATCCGGCCATAAAAACGACCCCTTCTCCGGTCGCTTTATCTGCATTGCCCGTCAGCTGCTGAATCACCATTGCGGCCAGCAGACCGCCCCACATCAGCCAGAAGCCACGCCTCTCAATTTTGGACATGGTCTGCTCCTGCATCTCATCCAGAACATTTTTCTTGCTGTACAGTGAAAATTTCATTTCTCATTCCTCCCAGAACAGTTCATCCAGTGTTTTTCCCAGAATTTTGCAGATGCTGCGGCAGAGATTGATGGTGGGGTTGTACTCGCCCTTTTCAATCGCGTTGATGGTCTGGCGCGAGACCCCAGCCGCTTCTGCCAATGCCCCCTGCGTCATATCTTTTTCCGCACGGGCAGCTTTCAGTTTCAGATTCTTCGGCATTCTATCACCTCATATAATCCTTGTGAGGGTGAGCTCGTTCCCTCTGGATATAGAATAGCACTCACCAGACATTATGTCAAGTATAATTTACTTTTTGTCCTGTATTTTATATTTCAAAAAAAGAAAAAGTCCCGTGTCCGGCATATCGCACCGGCACGGGGCTTTGCAATGATTTCAGAAAAACGTTCCCGACCCGAAGAGGTCACGCTTCCTTTGTTCTCTTTTTATACTGCTCGATGAATCCCAAAGAAGGGCTCTACTGTGGAGACAGATACTCCATTCATTTTCGCCTGCTTTATTCCATAATTTTTCCGCGCCACTGCTTCCACAAATGCACGGTCTTTTTCAGAGGCATTGTAGTAATCCACACCGAACCGCTTACAGGTTGTAAGCAGTTCATCCAACCACGACATGGTTTCATCAGACATTGGAGAAAAAACAATGTCGATATCCTTATCATATGGTTTCATTTGCTTTCCCCCTATTCTTCAAAAAGATACGATGAAAATATATCCTTGGCTGCCTGATCTGCAATCATAAATGTTCTCGGCCCGCCAGGATGTAAGGATGCAACCGGACGCGCTCCAAAATCCCGGAGATAGTGCTGTTCCAGTTCGTCCGTTTTTGCCTCAAAAATAACCACGCCATTGCAGTTTGCGTCAATTGAAAGCTGGATTCCAAATGCGATCATTGCTTTTCCGATTCCCTGATACTTTTTGCGCTGTGTCAACGTTGGGTTACTTTCCGGTTGGCTTTCCATATAGGCAATATAAACAGCCACGCTTCCCTGCTGAACACGGTAGGCACCCAATGCGACAATTTCCCCAGTTTCTGCTTTTGCCGCATAGATTTCCTTTTGCGAATCGAGAATAAAGTCGGTATCCCAAACCGTCTGCCAGCCATTCCGGGTGATATCCAGTTCTGTTTTTGTTGCTGCATCAATTTCGATGTCAATTCGGTTTCCTGTTGCCGATTCCGTCACATAGTATTGTAGGAACACCAACCTCACCTTCTTCTCTTTTATTATAACGAAACCACGGCAGATTTACAATCGTTTTTTCATCAACTTCAGGTTCGTTGCTTCCGCCATCCCGAAGCCGCCGTAAAAGTGCATGTGATGCGCATCATCCGGACAGACCAGTTCAATCATCTGTGCACCACGTTCCCGCACACGCTGTTCCACTTCTTGGAGAAGTAATCTGCCATACCCCTTGTTCTGATACTCCCCGAAAATCAGGATCTCGTCGAGATAATAGAATGTAAAATCATCGTAGCTTTCCAAAAAACCGATGACAAGCCCTGTTGGAATATCGTTGTCATCTTCTTGCATCAGGCAGAGGGAATCCTCCATCGTTACCATCTGATGGATTCGCTTATATGCCTTTTCATAAGTCCAGCACCCGCCAGAATGCTGGTTGTAGTGGTTCATATAAAGCGTTGCTACTTTTTCAATATTTTCCTCTGTAATAGTGGTATAGTTCATTGATTCAGCTCCTTCTTATAAAAAGCCCCATACCCACACATTCAGAGTGCAGGCATGGGGCCATGAAATATCAGGTTTTATTCTCCCACGATGAGCCGCACAGCACCATAGATGCCGGCATCATTGCCGAGGGTAGCGGCAACGATGGGGGTCTCGCGGCAGGAGCTGAAGGCATAGGTCTTGAAGTGCTCCCGCAGGGGGTTGAAGAGCACATCTCCGGCACGGGCGACACCGCCGCCCACCATGAACATCTCGGGGTCGGTGGTGGAGGCAATAGAGGCCAGCGCCATGCCCAGGGTGTCGGTCATCTCGTCCACCTCACGGGCGGCCAGTGCATCGCCTGCACGGGCAGCATCAAAGACATCCTTGGCGGCAAAGTCGGTGCCGCGCAGGGTGCAGGGGGTGTCCGGGTTCTCGTCCAGCAGCTTCTTCATGCAGCGGACCACGCCGGTGGCGCTGGAATACTGCTCCAGACAGCCGTGCTTGCCGCAGCCGCAGACCGCCGTCTCGTGGGGGTTGACGGTGATGTGGCCGATCTCGCCGCCTGCACCGTGTGCACCCTCGGTGATCCTGCCGTTGACGATGACACCGCCGCCGACACCGGTGCCCAGCGTGACCATCACCGCGCTGCGGCAGCCCTTGGCACAGCCCATCCAGATCTCGCCCAGCGCGGCCACGTTGGCATCGTTGCCCACCAGCACCTTGATGCCGTCCAGCAGGCCGGACAGCTGGATGGAGACGTTCCGCTCACCCCAGCCGCCGAGGTTGGCGCAGACAATGGGCACGATGCGGCTGTCCAGCACAGGGCCGGGCACACCGACACCCACGCCCTCCACCTGCTCGGCAGTGATGCCGTTTTCCTGCATCTTGTCCTTCACGGCCTTGGCCAGGTTCCCGAGGATGTGTTCACCTGCATTGGAGGTGTCGGTGGGCACCTCCCACTTTTCCAGCAGAGCGCCCGCCGTGGTGAACAGGCCCACCTTGGCCGTGGTGCCGCCCAGGTCGATGCCAAATGCGTACTCTTTCATATTCATTTACCCCTTCTTTGCGGCGGTCAGGCCGCCGGTTTTCTCATCGTTATCATTATAGCATATCCATTTGCAAAAGACAGAGGCTGAAACAGGATTTATGCAAAAAGCCGAAAATCCGTTTCGATTTTTGGCAAAGCAAAAGGCCCTCCCGCAGTGGGAGGGCCGGAAAGCCTTGGGAGAACTTACTCCTCGTCAGAGGATTCCTCTTCGTCATCCTCATCCTCGTCGTCATCATCCGTCTTGGGCTTATAGAAAATGCCGCTGAGGAAGATGCTGATAAAGTACAGCAGGCACATGGGCACAGCCACGAAGCACTGCGACACGATATCGGGCGGGGTGATGATGGCTGCGACCAGGAAGATCAGGACAATGGCAACGCCGCGGCCCTTCTTCATGATCTCGGGGTTTGCAATGCCCATCTTGGCCAGAATGATGGTGACCAGAGGCATTTCAAACACACAGCCGAAGATGATGAACATGGTCAGGCAGAGGTTGATGTAGCTCTCGATGCTGATGGATGCCGTGATGTAATCGGTACCCTCCAGCGTGACGAGGAAGTTCAGCATGAACGGCAGGGTGACCTTGTAGGCGAACAGCACACCCACGCAGAACAGAGCCAGACCGAACAGCAGCACCAGCCGGAAGAAGAAGCTCTCGCTCCGTTTCAGGCCGGGTTTTGCAAAGGCGTAGACCTGATACAGCGCCACCGGAATGGTCACGATCACCGCAGCGATCAGGGACACCCGGAAATACTGCATCAGCTTTTCCTGCGGGGCCAGGAACACGAAGGTGTAGTTCGCATTCATTGCCATGGCCGTCAGCAGGTCGATCAGCTTATCCGAAATTGCCAGGAAGCCGATCACGCCCACTACAAACACCGCCGCGCAGATGATCAGCCGGTTCCGCAGCTCTTTCAGATGTCCGGTCAGCGTCATGCTGCCGTCGTCCGACATGACTTCGGCTTTCTTTTTGCGCTTCACGTTGGTAGCCACAAATTACTCCTCGTCCTTCTTCTCAGCCTTTTCCTCGGTCTTGGTCTCGGCAGGCTTGGCATCGCCGTTCTCATCCACGTCGTCCATGCCTTCCTTAAAGTTCTTCATGGTCTTGCCGAACATCTTGCCCAGCTTCGGCAGGTTCTTGGGTCCAAAGATGACCAGAACGATGATCAGAACAATGATAAACTCCTGAGGTCCGATTCTCATAATAATAATCTCCTTTTTACTCTTGCCGCGCCGCTCTGGCGGGCTGGATTCCAGTTTTTATCCTACAACCGCGGGCGCGGGTGTATCCATGTACTTAGACCTTTGCCTCTTCGGCAGGGGCAGCCTCCTCAGCGGGAGCAGCCTCGGCAGGGGCTTCGTTTGCAGCGGGGGCCTCCTCGGGCTTTTCCTCTGCCTTCACAGGCTCAGCGGCAGGCTTCTCAGCCTTGGCGGGCTCTTCGGGCAGCTCCTCCACGGTATCCTCCAGCTCGGCCACTTCCTCGACCTCTTCGGCCTTCTTGGCTTCTTCCTTGCTGGTCTTACCGATGTTGGTAAAGCTCTTGGTGACATCCTTCATGCTGTCGTCGATGTCCTTCTTGATGTCGGTCAGGGGAGCAACGGCTTCCTTGATGGGGGCCTGGATCTCGTTCAGGGGCTCCACCACATTCTTCTGGATCTCCTCGGAAGCGGCACCGGTGTACTTCTTCAGCTCCCGCAGCATCTTGCCGAGCTTGCGGGCGTACTCGGGCAGCTTATCGGGGCCGATGACCACGAAGGCCACGATGGCCACCAGGATCAGCTCTGTAAAACCAATTTTCATAGCGTTCCAATTCCTTTCCTCTCACACAACAGGCATCCTTTGCAGCCTGCCGTGCTGTTACTGCACAGGGGATGCGGCGCGGTGTGCGCCTTTGTTGCCCTATGTATACCGGAAGTGTGTGAACTTCAAATGAACTTATTTTGAACAGTATATGAATAAGAGCAATTTCATGTTCATTTATATAACAGTTCATATACTCTGTCAAAGATATTACGTTTTGGAATCACTTGACCGGATTGGTCAGCGTACCAATACCATCGATCTCGCACCGCACCACATCCCCGGGCTTGAGGAACTGCGGCGGGTCCATGCCCATGCCCACACCCGCCGGGGTGCCGGTGGCAATGATGGTACCCGCTTTCAGGGTCATGCCCTGCGAAAGCTCGGCAATGACATGGTCGATGTCAAAGATCTGCAGGGCGGTATTGGAATCCTGCCGCTTCTCGCCGTTGACAAAGCTGCGGATGCCCAGCCTGGGCGGGTAGTCGGCAAAGGCATCTGCCGTGACGATGCAGGGCCCGATGGGGGTAAAGCCGTCCAGACTCTTGCCGAAATACCACTGTTTATGCGCCGTCTGCACATCCCGGGCTGAGACATCGTTCAGGATGGTATAGCCGAAGATGTAGTCCCGGGTCTGACCGGCGGGCACATCCCTGGCATCCCTGCCCAGCACCACAGCCAGCTCACACTCATAATCCAGCTTTTTCACCAGATCGGTGTGGGCCTCGATGGGGCCGCCGTCCGGCACGGCACGGGTCACGCGCTTGGAAAAGTAGATGGCATCCTCGTGTTTGGTGGCAAAGGCAGCGGCAGAGTATTTCTCCGCCTCATCGGCGTGAGCCATATAATTGATGCCCAGGCAGATGACATCCTGCGCCGGGGCCGGGATGGGGCTTTCCAGCGTGACGGCCTCCACAGGCAGAGCGGGAATGCCCGCAATGGCCAGCGACAGCCCATACCGCACCTGCGGGGTCAGAAACGGGATGGCCTCGCTCAGGGTCTCATAGCTCAGGCCCAGCCAGCTCAGCGGCCAGACCTGCCGCCCATCCTCCGATAAGATCGCCGGGTCTTCCACGCCGTCCGGCAAGCGGCAGGTAATAAAGCGCATACCGTATCCCCTTTCTCAGTGCCGATACGCAATGGCGTTCCGGATACGCTCCGCCTCTGCCTGACCGGCCAGCTGGCGCACCAGTTCCAGTGCAAAGGGGATGGCACCGCCCAGCCCATAGCTGGTGGTGATGTTGCCATCCACCACGACCTCTTCATCGTGTACGATGGCACCGGCCAGTTGATCCTGGAAGCCAGCGTGGGCGGTGGCGTTCCTGCCCTCCAGCAGGCCCAGAGAGGCCAGGATGCTGGGGGCGGCACAGATGGCGGCCACCTTCCGGCCCGCCTTGGCAAAGGCGGCACAGGTCTCGGTGACCGTCTTGTTGGCGGCAAGGTTGGGTGTGCCCGGGATCCCGCCGGGCAAAACGACCATGTCCACATCGGAATAATCCACTTCCTCAGCCAGCGCATCGGCGGTCAGGGGGATCTTATGGCTGCTCACCAGCTCCCTGCGGCCCATGGCAGAGGCCACGATGACCTCCACCTTGGCGCGGCGCAGCAGGTCTACCACCAGCAGAGCTTCGCACTCCTCGGTGCCATCGGCAAAAAATACAACTGCCTTACTCATCTTTACAGACTCCCTTCTAAAAAAGCGCACCGCAGGGCGGGTGCTCCCCTGCCCCGCGGCGCGCGGTCCGTGTTATTCTTCAGCGGGCTGTTCCGCCTTTTCTTCCAGCAGGCGGCGCAGCACACTGTCATCCTTGCTGATGACCCGGCTCACCCGGCTGATGATGGCGCTGGACGCACCAATGTTGCCCATGATGCTGGTATAGCTCTGCTTGTTGACCAGCTTTTCCGCGATGTTATACCGCTGCTCCATTGCACTGAGCTCGGCGTAGCTGCACACATCCTGTAAAAAGCGGTAGCACTCCTCAGGCGTTTTCAGCTCCAGCAATGCAGAATACAGGCCGGACTCTCCGGTGGGATGATCTTTTGCCATGGCTTGTTCCTCCCCTATCGTTCAGGTTGGGTCTGGCCCGCGCGGGGCACTTCAATACACTACTTTATTGTAGTGCAAACGCGGCAAAAAATCAACGGGAAATTTACAGTATTTTTTCCAGCGTGGTCAGCTGCATGGAAATGCCCGCAGCTTCTGCCTCGGCGGGGCCCAGCACGCGGTAGCCCTTGGTCTTGAAGAACTGCAGCACCGGCAGGCACTTGGTGTGCACCTCGCAGTACAGGCGGCCCCGGCCCTCACCCCGGGCCAGGCGCTCGCAGGTGGCCAGGATATCCCGGCCCAGTGCCTTGCCCCGGTACTCGGGCTTGAGGTAGAGGTGGAGCAGGTGCAGGGCCGTGTTCTCCATCTTCCAGGCAAAGTAGCCGATGGTCTTGCCGCCCAGCACCACGAGGAAATAGTTCACATCGTTGTCGATGTCTGCCTCAATGGCATCGGCGCTCTGCAGCGTTTCCACCAGCGTGTCCAGCTGCTTTGCAGGGTAATAGCGCTTGTAGACCTCGTGCCAGATCTCACTGGCAAGGTCAGCGTTGGCGTGAATGTATTTGGCCTTTGCGACCAGCTTGTAATCGGGTTTCATAGTGCTCCTTATGCGTATACGATATAATCCGGCTTGCGGGGGGCGGCGGGCCGGGGTTCCTCTGCCGGGTAGCCCAGAATGCAGTGGCCCACGCCGATATAGTCCCCCTCAATGCCCCACTTTTTCAGCAGGGCCTTGCCCTCTTCGGTCTCGAACTCTTCCTTTGCGCGGTTGATCCAGCAGCTGCCCAGCCCGATGGCGGCAGCAGCGTTCATCAGGTTGCCCATCACAAGGCTGCCGTCCTGCACGCCACAGCGGGCATTGGCATCGGCCAGCACCACCAGAATGGTGGGGGCACCGTACATGGGGTCGCCCGTGTTGCCCATCACGGCGGCATTCATCCGGGTGAGCTGGGCGCGGGTCTCGGCATCCTGCACCACCACGATCTTTGCGCTCTGGCGGTTCATGGCACTGGGGGCAAAGGTGCCTGCACGCAGAACGGCTTCCAGCTCCTCTTTCGTGATCTGCTCCGGCTTGTAGGCACGGCAGCTGCGGCGGGTCTCAAGGGTATGTAAGGTCTCATTGGTCATAGCAATTTCCCTCCCTAAAAGTTCTGGTGTTATTGTACCATACAACGCCGTAAAGTGCAAAACAAAAAGGCGGCTGCGCCTTCCTTTTTGAAAGCGCAGCCGCCTGATTGCTCTTCGTTGGTTTGGAACGAGATGTTTTACAGCGCGGTCTTGATGTTGTGATGCGTGGAGCTGTAACGAACAACTGCTTCCATCAGGGCAACGGGCCACAGAATGACCTTACCCAGGATCTCGGCCGGCTTGACATCCACCGTATCCATGCTGTTGATGCCGAACAGAACCAGACAAGCAATGCCGCAACCCAGAATGTAATAGTACATAAGTCAAACCTCCTATATTTTTCTCACAGGCTTACGCCTGAAGCTCAAGTGTCGGCGGGGCGTTTTCCGCTCTCCGCATCCTTACTATACCGCAGTTTTGATATAAAGTCAATATCCAAAAACGTGAAACAAATTAAAGTTTCTTTTGAAAGCCGTTTTGTTCATGTAAATAAAGCAGTAAAGTTCGCTTTGCTTTATAAATGTAAAGTCAGTGTCCTGAATTGGCCGTGAGCCGGAAACAAATTGTTCATATTCTGCCCTGAAAGAGGCCGAAAACGGTCGTTTTGTACTTGCAAGAAAAACAGGAAATGGTGCACAAAGCTCCATCTGCAATTTTGTGCAGAGCGCCCTGCAATAACAGCTGTTTTTCATACGTTTACAGGTTAAGGAAAGACGTGTCGGAATTTTTTGTTTTTTGAAGTGAGGACACCGCCATGAAGAAAATTTTTCGCAAAAAAATTTTTGCTTTTTTCCTCTCGGCCCTGCTGGTGCTGGCCCTTTCCCTGCCCGTTTTTGCAGACATGGGCCCCAAGCCCTCGGTCACGCTCAAGCTCTATTACACACCGGGCCAGCGCTATGCGGTCACCCTGCTGGGCAATACGGCCCTCAACGGCCCCTGGACCGCCCCGGCAGACTACCGGGAGCGGATGGGTTCCCGGGAGGCCTGGGAGGCGTTCCGGAACTACCCCGCCCCCGAGGGCTACTATTTTCTGGGCTATTTTCAGGAATACCCCGGCGATGCCGATGCAGAGTTCGTCTGGGGCTACTACCCGCCCAACAAGTTCTATGTTTTGCTCTATAATATAGAGACTGGTACATTCTACCGCAGTGAGGAGCCGGTGGAGCGCTATGCCTTTTCCAGCGAGTGGCAGGTGCTTCTCGATTCCCAAGACGGCCTGCGGGTCTACCACAACCGCAACGATTCTGACATCCTTTCCTCCTTTGCCGCCCGGGTGCTCATCACCCTGATTTTAGAGCTGACGTGGGGCATCCTGCTTTTCGGGCTGCGCGGCCCTGCCCAGCGCGATCTCATCGGCAAGGTCAACCTTGCCACGCAGATCATCCTGAACCTCGGGCTGTGCTACGGCACGCTCTATCTCGGGCCGATGTGGGGCAATTTCCTTTATTTTGCACTGGAGGTGCTGGTGTTCTCCGTGGAAGCCTTTGTCTACAACCGGTATCTGCCCTGGCCGGAGGGCAAAAAGCCTCACCCCATCCTCTATGCGCTGACTGCCAATCTCCTTTCCTTCGGCATCGGGCTGGAATTGAACACCCACTGCACCAACACGCAGATCCGGCTGATCGGGCTTGTCTGTCTGGTGCTGTGGTACGCCGGGCCGTGGCTCTGTCGAAAGCTGCGGAAAGTGCAAAATGCACAATAAAAAGAAAAATATTCGTCAAGAATCAATCTTGTTGCGCACCGGGAAATCCGCTATAATAGAAGCGTCAAACCAGATTTTACCGGAAAGGAGACACGGACGTATGGCAAAGGCATCTCAGGTCGTTTTACTGGAAAATGAGTTTTACCTCATCAAGGCACCCAATGGGAAGGTGTTGGAGATCAAGAATTTCAACACGGAGAACGGCGCGGCCGTCCGTCTGTGGGACTACGCCGGACATCCGTGGCAGCAGTGGCAGTTCGTGGATGCTGGCGAGGGACGTTGGCGGATCAGGAACCGCTTTACGGGCAAGTTCATCGATCTGGCCCTGGGCGGCGTGGTCGAGGGCACCTGGCTGCACCAGTGGGGCCGCACCAGCGGGCTGAGCCAGTGCTGGGAGCTGGAGTCCACCCGGAACGGCCGCACCCGCATCCGCAATGTGCTGGCCGACAAATACATCGACCTTGTGGGCATGAACACCTCCAACGGTGCACAGGCCCAGATCTGGAATTACGTCTCGGGCGGCAATCAGGAATGGAACCTGGTGCGCGTTGACCCCGACACCGCGCAGACCAGCGCCCGTGCCGAGGAGAAGCGGGACCCGGAGCCCACGCCCTCCCAGCGCAAGCACCAGAATGATCTGGTGCGGAAGCTGAACAACGCCGGAAAAGGCCGGGCCGCACGGAAATAAGAAACGATAAAAGCGTCCCACAGGGGGCTCCCTGTGGGACGCTTTTTGTAATGCTGACAGAAACGGAGAATTGCTGATGGACCCCAAATTTCCCATGCGCAACACCACCCTGTGCTATCTGGAACAGGATAATGCCTACCTGATGCTCCACCGCGTAACCAAGAAGAACGACCTGAACCACGACAAATGGATCGGCGTGGGCGGCAAGTTTGAGCCGTTTGAAAGCCCGGAGGACTGCCTGCTGCGGGAAGTGCAGGAGGAGACCGGCCTCACCCTGACCTCCTACCGCTGCCGGGGCGTGGTGACCTTTCTTCTGGGCGAGCTGACCGAATACATGTTCCTTTACACCGCCGATGCCTGGACGGGCACACTGGTAAAGGATGCCGCCCGGAACGAGGGCATTCTGGAATGGGTGCCCAAGGAGCAGGTGGAGCAGCTGCCCATCTGGGAGGGCGACAAGATCTTCTTCCGCCTGCTCGAGGAGAACAGACCCTTTTTCTCGCTCAAACTCCGATATGAAGATGATACGCTGGCTGAAGCCGTGTTGGACGGGAAACCTTTATAACTCCCTCAGTCACGGCTTTGCCGTGCCAGCTCCCTCGGAGAGGGAGCCTTTTAGCCTCCCTCATTGAGGGAGGTGACATCGCGTAAGCGATGACGGAGGGAGTTTAGTTCAGCTTCAGATCCCCCTCTTTGATCCAGCCCAGCTTGCGCTCGATCTCGCAGAAGAGAACGCTCAGGACAGCGGGCAGAACAAAGCAGATGAGGGCCATGGCAACCCAGTCCATGGGGGTGATGGCGGCCTTGGTGCCGGCGGCGATATCGTTCACCCAGCCGGTGTACACGCCGATCTGGCCCACCAGACCGCAGGTGCCCATGCCGGAGGAGACCGCCGCGCCGTTCATCTCAAAGTGGAACAGGCAGGTTGCCAGCGGGCCGGTGATGGCCGAGGCCAGCGTGGGGGCGATCCAGATGCGGGGGTTCTTGATGATATTGCCCATCTGCAGCATACTGGTGCCCAGGCCCTGGCTGACCAGGCCGCCCACACCGTTCTCCTTATAGCTCATCACGGCAAAGCCGACCATCTGGGCGCAGCAGCCTGCCACAGCAGCGCCGCCCGCCAGACCGGTCAGGCCCAGAGCCGCGCAGATGGCGGCAGAGGAGATGGGCAGGGTCAGCGCCACACCCACGATGACAGACACCAGAATGCCCATGACCAGCGGGGCCTGCTCAGTGGCCCACATGATCAGGGTGCCCACCTGGCTGGCGGCGGCACCGATGGGAGCCGCGATGAGCATGGAAAGGCCCACGCCCACAAAAATGGTCACCAGCGGGGTGACAAGGATATCGATCTTGGTCTCCTTGCTCACGGCCTTGCCCATCTCAGCAGCCACAATGGCAATGATCAAGACAGCCAGCGGGCCGCCTGCGCCGCCCAGCGCATTGGCCGAGTAGCCCACGGTGATCAGGCTGAACAGCACCAGCGGGGGGCAGTGCAGTGCCCAGCCGATGGCGCAGGCCATGGCCGGACCGCTCATGGCCGAGGCATAGCCGCCCAGATCGACCAGCACCTCCAGCCCGGTCTGCTGGCCCAGCGTTTTGATGATGGTGCCGATCAGCAGGCTGGCAAACAGGCCCTGTGCCATGGCACCCAGAGCCTCGATGAGATAACGCTGCGGAGTGATAACGATATCCTTCCGCTTCAAAAAGTCCTTTACACTTGACATAGACTCTTCCTAACCTTTCTCTCCCGGCCCATTGCGCGGGAGCTTTCCGTGTCAAGTATCATACCATACACCTGTCAAGACAGCAAGAGGAGGCCGCGTTTTTCGTCCAAAGCGACAAATTTCACAGCTTTGGATGCAATGATTCTGCCTTCCTGCTCGTTTTTACTGTGGAGCGTGTTTTTCTTTCCGCTTTTTCTGCCTGACGCGATGCCGAAGCACAGCGAACTGATTGACGGCGACACGGGTTTGGGTGTATACTGGGAGAGTAAAAATAGCTTTATCCGCAATTATGCGAGACTATATTGGCGGGCCGGTGCAGTTCGTGTATCCTGCCCGGTCCAGCTTGGAGGCAGAGCAAGCGGCATGAAACCAACATTTTTCAAAAAATCAAGCAAGAACGGCACCGGCCGCAGCATCGGCCAGGCTGTTGCGTGCCTTGTGATGGCGGCAGCCATCACCATTGGCGGTGCGGGCACCACCTTCCTGCTGGCATCCCAGCCTGCGGGCCTGACGGTCGAGCCCGCCGCCCTGCAGACTGAGGGCAGAGTGACTCTGCCCAAATTCGATCATAAGAGTGACCGGAGCGAGGCAAAGGCCGAGAGCACCCAGCAAGAGGAGAGCGTTTCTTCTCAGGAACAGGCCGCAGCCAGCACTCCTGCCGCACCCGTGACCAAGGCGGAGAACACCGCCGCCCCGGCAGAGAGCACCGCCCCCGCTGCGGAGCCCGCTGTGCAGCCGGAGGCCACACCCGCCGACCCCATGGCCGGGGATGCTTCGGAGATCGAGAACGAAAACTCCTTCCCCCACTTCCTGACAGAGACCGAGGCGCTGGCCGCCGAGGACCCGATGGCCGCTCCTGAAGAGGCCGCCATCCTGCCCGAAACGGAGGAGACCGCCCCCGTAGCCGAGGAAGCGCCTGCCGCTTCCGAGAACGGCGAGGATGTGCTGGCCGAAGCCCAGATCAAAGATATCAACGGCACCGTTCTGCTGACCCCCGAGGAGATCCGGGATGCACTGGACAGCGGCACGCTGGACGAAGAGAGCATCGACCCCACCTGCCTGACCGGTGAAAACGGCCTGCTGCAGTGGCTGTGGGAATTCTTCTTCGGCAAGGATGAGGAAGAAACGCCCCAGTATTCCGGCTGGCGCACCGAAAACGGCAAGACCTATTACTACGACCAGAACACCCATCAGCCCGTCACCGGCATCCAGAGCATCGACAACAAGCTCTATTATTTTGATGCTTCCGGCGTGCAGCAGCCCGCCACTTTCGGCATCGATGTTTCCAAGTACCAGAGCAGCATCGATTGGAACAAGGTGAAGACGGCAGGTGTGGAGTTTGCCATCATCCGTATCGGCTACCGCGGCTACGGCTCCGGCGCGCTGGTGCAGGACCCCAAGTTTGAGGAGCACTTCACCAACGCCCGCAACGCCGGGCTGCGGGTGGGCATCTACTGCTTCAGCCAGGCTGTCAACGAGAACGAGGCCCGCGAGGAAGCACAGGCCTGCGTCTATGTGCTGAATGGCCGCCAGCTCGATTACCCCATCTACTTTGATACTGAGGCTTCCGGTGCAGGCAATGGCCGTGCCGATGGTCTGGGCGTGGAAGACCGCACCAAGTGTGCTGTGGCTTTCTGCGAAGAGGTCAAGGCACTGGGCTACAAGCCCGGCGTGTACGCCTCCACCACCTGGTTCCGCAAGCGGCTGGATATGAGCCAGCTGTCCAACTACTACATCTGGAACGCCCACTACAACGTGGCCTCCAGCCCCATTGCCTGCAACATGTGGCAGGGCACCTGCACCGCCCGCATCCCCGGCTACGGCGGCCAGATCGATGTGAACATCAGCTATATGGGCTGATCTGACTGCAAACAAAAAGAGCTGCGATCCGCTTGGATCGCAGCTCTTTTTTGATGGACAGCTTATGCAAACATATCCTTCAGCTTCTTGAAGAAGCCCTTGCGCTTTTCGTAGTTCTCCTCTTTCAGGGTGCCCTCAAACTTCTTCAGGGCATCGCGCTGGGCCTT